>Ga0315309_1000473_pt1 | contig 24348 bp, 28 predicted proteins | sample TDP4_MG_FD_203080 | JGI IMG/M metagenome (GOLD analysis project Ga0315309, IMG submission 203080) | Freshwater sediment microbial communities from Lake Towuti, South Sulawesi, Indonesia - TDP4 | ecosystem: Environmental > Aquatic > Freshwater > Lake > Sediment | place: Indonesia: South Sulawesi...
AGCACGAGTATGCTCGGCCACCCTGGAAGCGGTGTAGAGCCCGAGAGCCAGAATGGCCACATAGTAGTTGAGGCCAATGATGGCGTTTATGCGAAACTGCAGGCTGTGACCAAAGAGCATGGGACCGGCGAAGTACCAGAAGAAGAGCTGGACGATAAAAGGGATATTGCGGAAAACTTCAACGTAGGCCGTGCCCAAAAACCTGAGCCACCGCCACGGGGAAATCCTGATGGTCCCGATAAAAATGCCCAGGGCTAGAGCGATAAACCAGCCAAACAGACCTAACTGAATGGTGAGCCAAACGCCCTTGAGCAACCAGACACCGTATGGTTGGCGCCAGAGGACTCCCCAATCAAAGTTATAGGCAAGTCCCATCGAACCTCTCCCAACGAGTTCCCGTAGGAGAGAGGGGAACCCCCTCTCCTACCTCTCCGCTTACTTCTTCTTCCACCAGTTGTCTTGCATCGGGTAGACTATCATTTCCAGATAGCTCTTGTACATCGGGGACCAGGGAATGGGAACGGGTCCCCCGATGCCCATCCACTTGTCGTAAAGCTCAAAGAATTTGCCGGTTTTGATAGACCAACGAATGGTATCGTTCAGAAAATGCCTGAAATCAGAAGTGTTCTTTCGCATCATGTAGCCGTAAGGTTCATAGGCGATGGAGAAATCGCAGGTTCTCCAGTTTTCAGGGTTGGTGTCTTTCATCCTCAGACCCTCGAGAAGGCTCCGATCCGTGGAGTAAGCATCGAACTTACCGGTCCTCAGGGCCAGGAATCCCTGCGCGTGACCTTCCACCGTGATGATCTCCTTGGGTTTGTAGAGCCCCTTGGCGGCCTGATCCTCTATGGCCTTCAGATTGGTCGTGCCTCGAGCCCCAGCGAGCCGTTTGCCGTTGAGATCCTGAATGGTCTTGATCGGGCTGTCCTTCGGGACGAGAAAGGTGGTCTCCGAGAAAAAGAAAATTATACTGAAATCAACCACGTCTTCCCGCTCCTGCGTATAGGTGGTGGAGCCCATCTCCACGTCGACCGTGGCATTTGCCACCATGGGAATTCGGGTCTTGGTGGTCACGGTGAAGGGCTCAACCTCGATCTTTTTACCAAATCGCTCGGAGAGCTTTTGAGCGAGTTCGTAGGTCATGTCGACCGAAAAACCCACCTGCTTTCCCACCTTGGGATCGATGAAGGCGAAGGGAATGGAATCCTCCCGCCAGCCCACCCGGAGCTTCCCAGTCTTCTCGATCCGCTCCATGGTTTCATCGGCTAACACCACACTGCCGATGAGAGTCATAACTAAGAAAAAGCAAAAAGTGATGATAAAAAATTTTCTCATAAGGGCACCTCCTTTGATTGTTTTATGATTTTGATTGATTCCCACTATTGGTTTGAATGTTATCCCCCTCTCCTAAAAAATATCTATTATAGCAATTTGAAAGTTTAGTCAAGTATTTTTCCCCTCGCAATCATTGACAGGTCGTTCAAAAATTTATTATATTTTTCTCTATCCAAATGGATTCTTAGGGCATTCGTTTTGAGCATTATTTAAGTAGAGTTTTGAAGTAGGTAAAGGAGATGCCTGAAAAGGTCATCGGTATTCTTGGAGGAATGGGACCAGAGGCGACGATCGACTTCTTCACAAAAATCGTCAAAGGGACAAAGGCAAGAAAGGATCAAGAGCATTTAAGGATTCTGATCAACAACAATCCCAAGATTCCCGATCGCACGTTAGCCGTCCAAGGAAAGGGCCCAAGTCCTTTACGTGAGGTGGTTCGGAGTGCCAAATTACTTGAGAGCGCTGGTGCAGATTTTATCGTGATTCCCTGCGTGACGGTCCACCACTTTTTTGAGCCCCTCCAGAAAAAAATTAAGATTCCTATCGTCCACCTTGTTGCGGAAACGGTGAAGTATGTCCAGACGAGGTTGAAAAGAATCCGCAAAATTGGGTTGATTGCAACTACGGGAACGGTCCGCACGGGTCTCTTTCAAAAAGCTTTTTCCAATAGTCCGATCGAGTTGATCCTCCCATCTCCTGAAGTCCAGAGGAAGTGGATTATGGAGGCTATCTACGGCAAGAGAGGAATCAAGGCCATGGGTCCCTCAGTCTATTCAAAACATCTCATCCTCAAAGCCTCCGGACATTTGATCGAGCAAGGGGCACAGGCCATCCTTGCGGGTTGCACTGAGATTCCGCTCGTATTAAAAGAAGGAGATCTTTCTGTTCCGGTGATCGATCCAATCTCCATTCTCGCCAATAGGGCTATCCAGAAGGCACAAGGCAGAAAAAGGAGTCATGTCGGCTCAGGTGTTTGATACGATTTATAAGATCGAGCTTCCCATCCCTTATCCGCTTAAGACAACCAATGTCTACTTCATCGACCAACCTCCAAAAACTCTCGTCGACACAGGACTTAAGACCGAAGCTTCCTTCGCGGCATTGAAAAAAGGGATGGAAAACATTGGCTTCAACCTGAAGTCGATCGAACGGATTCTCGTCACCCATGGCCATATCGACCACTATGGTCAGGCCAAAAGATTATCTTCTCTCTCAGATGCTCCCATCTACATCCATCCAAAAGAATATGGAAGGATTCGGTCGATCCTCCATATCTTAGGTTTTCTGAAAAAGGTGTTGCTGAGAAATGGGGTTCCAGAAGCCTTGGCAAACGAGGCTGTCCGTTATATCGAATCGGCCCAGAAGATGGCTGATCCTCTTGAGGAGGCCTTCTTCTTAACCGACGGGGATCCGATTCCGTTCCAATCGATGACATGGAGAGCTATCCATTGTCCCGGCCATAGTTCCGGTTTAATCTGCTTCCACTGGCCGGAGAAGAAAATTCTATTTACGGGTGACCACCTTTTAAAGGAAGTGACTCCCAATCCGATCTTGGATATCTTAGGGGCCCGATCTCCTTTTCGTTATCCAAGCCTGAAGGATTATCTGGCTTCCCTGGAAAAGATCGAAAAGTTAGACCTCTCTCTTCTCCTTCCTGGTCATGGCGAAGAGATCGGCGATGCAAAGGGACTGATCCAAAAGATCTTCATCCACCACCGGGAGCGAATGGATCTTATCCTTACCTTCTTATCGAAAGGCGAAAAGACACCCTTTGAGATCGCCATGGATCTCTTTCCTGGAGTCCCCTCTTTCGAGGTCTTCTTGGGAATCTCAGAAGCCATAGGTCACTTAGAAATCCTGAGGGAGAAAGGGATGGTCAGGGTAATGGAAAAGGACAGGAAGGACTATTATTCTTTAGCGACCTGAAGACCACGAGTCTATCAATTCTGGTTGACTTATTCAATGCAAATTATTAGACTCCTAACGTGAGCATAGGAGGTGAAAAATGGCCTATAGAGTCTTTATAAGCCATAGTACTCGCGATCGAGGTATAGTTATATCTCTTTCAAATTTGCTTTCAAGATTTGGAATAGAAGTATTTGTAGCGGAATGGTATCTTACTCCAGGCGAGCCCCTGGATAAAAAGGTATTTACACAGATAGAGAAGGCCGACGGTGTGATCATTTTGCTAACAAAAAACGGAATGAGGTCAAACTGGGTGCAACAGGAAATCGGATATGCTCTTAAGGCTCGCAAACTGATTATCCCTCTTATAGAAAAAGGAACAAACTCCCAAGATTTAGGTGCTTTACAGGGGAAAGAATACATCGAATATGATTCCCTTCACCCTGAAGAAGCCCTCCTCAAAACATCTACGTTCGTGAAATCATTAAAATTGAAGAAAGAAGAAAAGGAAAAAACACTACTCATTGCCGGAAGCATTCTTGCCTTGCTCCTTTTACTTTCTGGAGGTGAAAAATGAAAATGCAGTACATTCCATCAAAAGATGAACTTGTCCTTAAAATTCGCCCTGTAAAGGGGAGGCCAAATAAAGATTTTCAACATTTTAAGTTATGGTGGGATGATGAAGGAAATATCGCCGCCATTGGTATTACAAACTATTTAAAGGAGTTAAAGGAATTTAGAAAGAATTTAAATGTAATCCAGCTAGGCGGCATTTGGAAAGGGGTAAAAATTACAGAACAAGATATCAAAAAAATACGAGAAGAATTGTTGACCAAGCTTGAGGAGGAATTTTAATGCCATGTGTTACTGATACCCATTCCATAATTTGGTATATGACTGAAGACCCCAAGCTTTCAACAGAAGCAAAGTTGGCTTTTGAAAATGCAGATGGCGGCCAGGACGATATTTTCATCCCTTGCATCACCTTTTTTGAATTACTCTATCTCACTGAAAAGCAAAAACTTGCAATCGATCTCGACAGTTTTATCTCGGTAGTATCCTCATCAAAAAATTACAAGATAGAGCCGCTTTGTCTACCAATCATTGAAAAAAGTAGATTAATATCAAGGGAAGAAATTCCGGACCCTTGGGATAGGCTAATTGCAGCTACCTCATTACATTTGGGATTTCCATTGATCACTCGTGACAAGTCTTTACAAAAAATAGGATTGAAAATCGTATGGTAATACGCCGATAGAGTAAAGAGGTATGAACAAGGCTCAGAGAATTAAATTAGAGGAAACTCTTGCCATCTATTTTAAGGAAGTCCATAAGATTTATACAGACGGCGATTTTAGGGAAGAAAGTTTCTATCCATCTTTTAAGCGGCTCATTGAAGACTGCTTCCAATCTCTTGAAAAGCAAACCGGAGTGAATGTCCTTGTTCTGCCAAGAAAGACAGAGGTGGGAATTCCCGACTTTCGGGTTGGTAAGAATGGTGAAATCATCGGGCGTCATCCACCGAGGAATGAGAAGGAAACTTCTTGAAACCTTTGACGAGATTTATATCCTGAATCTTCACGGCTCTTCGAGGATTGGCGAAAAGACTCCTGACGGCGGAAAAGATGAAAACGTTTTTGACATCCAGCAGGGCGTTGCCATTGCTTTGTTCATTAAACATGGTGGGAAACAATGAAACCAGAAATCAAGAACTGGTTAGATTCTGCTCAATATGATTTAGAGACCGCTGAGCACATGTTTAACACAGGTAGATACATCTATACCATATTTATGTGTCATCTTGCTCTTGAAAAGATGTTGAAGGCCAAAGTTCAAGAAATTACAGATAAAACACCCCCTAAAACTCACGATTTAGAATATCTTTTAGGAATTGCCGAGCTATCTCCAGATGAGGAAATGGAAAGGTTTATTGTTGAAATAAGCAATCTAAGTGTGGTTACAAGATACCCAAGCGATTTCCAAAGAATGGTTAAGGATTTTTCGCAGGAGAGAACGAAACTGATCATCAAAAAGACCAAGGAGGTTTTTCAATGGATAAAGAAATCTCTCATATCATAAATGAATATCAAAAGAGGCTCGAAACATTGGGTGTTAAGGTTAAAAAGATCATTCTTTACGGTTCTCATGCCGTAGGAGAACCGGAGGAAGATAGCGACATAGATTTGGTTGTTATTTCTGATGATTTTAAGAATATGGATCTTTGGGAGCGATTATCTCTTTTGGGGCGCGCCCGGATGGGGATAAAAAGACCGATGGAAATATTAGGATTTACTGAGGAAGAATTTGCTGAGACACCCATTGGTTCATTTATTGGTGACGAAGTTAAATCAAAAGGTGTGCAGGTGATATGAGTGAAAAGAAATTGGCCAAAATCTTTTATGCCGATCTGTGGGGGCTGAGGAAAGAGAAATACGATTATCTTTTCAAAAATGATGTTCGAACAACCAAATGGCAAGAGCTTGAACTTGCTTCCCCCTACTATTTCTTTGTTCCTAAAGATTTTGCCTTACAGGTTGAGTATGAAAAATTCTGGAAGGTGACAGAGATCTTTAAGGAATACTCAAGTGGCATTAAAACTCATCGAGATAATTTTGTGGTCGGGTTCACAAAGGAAGAACTAAAACAAAGACTCAGGGTATTTACTGGACCGTTATCAGACGAATTGGTCAGACAAAGTCTGATATATTAAAGTGGTAAAGGCCATCCGGTTAACGATCATACTGCAAGAAAAGATTGACAAGGTTTACAGAGAAAGCAAAAACTGAAACCATCACAACTTAATGCTTCCTGATCTCCTTCCCCATTATAGCGTTGGTCCTCTCTTTGCGTTAGCTGCGAATTTGGTCATGACCGTTCTCTGTCTCGTGACCTTGGCTCTTTACCGCAACTACAGACCCTTGCGAAGCCTCCTATTCTTCTACCTCTTCTCGACTTTCCTCTTCTTAGGTTGGGTCATTTATGGACTTCAGGAATCTCCGGAGTCTATCGTCTTAGGGTACAGAATCGATCTGGCAGCATTAGCCCTTTTGCCAGCCAGTTGGGGTTGGTTCATCTTGGCTCTTTTTGATGAGAGACCAAATCGGATTCCTTGGATTCTGACTGGAATAAGCCTTTGCCTTGCTGCCTTATCCCTTTTGGGCAATGGGCCTTATCTTTTGGGACTTCCTCTGGAGTCCCATCAGATTGCCGCAGGTATTTTGCGGCCTCAGTCAAAGCTCCTCAGACCGCTGGTCCATTCCTACTGCCTGGTGGTCTGTCTGCTTTACTTTTTCTTCGTCATGGTAAGGCTGCTCCATTCCAAAACTGGGCGACCCGTATACCTCTTCCCTGTCGCCATAGGGCTCTTATTCTGGTTCTTGGGTGGCCTACACGACGCAATACGCTCTGCAGGGATAGCCATCTTTCCAAGAGACCAGGTGTTGTGGTTTACCTCTTTTTGGCTCTCGATTTTTCTGACCCTGGCGGTTGCCCTCCATTTTCGCTCTTTAGAGCAGGCTGTGCGTGAGGCCCGAGATGTCTTTGAGCGATTCGTTCCTCCAGCCTATCTACGCCGCATTGCCAAGGAGGGTTTGGGTGCGATCCGCCTGGGTGAGGCTGCCCAACAATGGGTCGCTATCCTCTGCTGCGACGTCCGAGGGTTTACTGCTCTGTCCGAGCGGCTCAACCCGAGTGAATTGGTGGCCTTCATCAACCAGCTCCTCCAAAGAATCACCTCAGTCGTAAATGGGAGGCAGGGCGTGATCGATAAGTTTCTCGGCGATGCGGTCTTATCTACTTTCGAGGAGCCGGACTCGGCGGAGCGGGCAGTGGCCTGCGGGTTGGATATGCTCTCCGCAGTTGACTCATTCAATAACGAAAAGAATCTACCAAAGGACCAAAGAGTGAAGATCGGGATTGGCATCCACGCCGGCCCCGTTATCTTGGGGACCATTGGGGCCTCCGATCGGATGGATTCCACAGTTCTTGGCATGACTGTTAATTTGGCCAAACGCCTCGAAGAACTCACAAGGCCTTTGGGTGTGGACCTGCTCATTTCAGAAGAAGTAGCGAGTCGGTTGCCAGCCGGACACAGCTACCGACTCCGGAGGTTAGGTGACGTTTCTGTAAGAGGGCCTTCAGCACCTGTGGCCGTTGCAGAGGTATATAACCAGGACTCGCCTCATGTGCAAAACCTCAAGGACCGGGTCGAACCCTTGGTGTCAGAAGGGATCGAACTCTTCAGGGCTGGCCGTCCTGATGCGGCTCTGTCAAGGTTTCAGGAGGCCTTAACCATCTTCCCTCAGGATCCTCCCCTCCAACTCCTGACTACCTCTGTGAGGCAATTCTTAGGACAAGGGGAAAAGGTTAAAGGCAGAGCTCTGCTCGATTTCAGAGGGTCGAGCTGAAGAAGGGTGGACAAAATTCTCCATCTAAGGTGCCAAAAATGTCATTCCCTATTCAAGGTTCAGAATCTCAAAGGCTGATTCTGTAAAAATTCTAATAAGTTGACTGCCTTTAAGGGTTGGTATAGAAAATGCAAACTTCAATGGAACGATAAAGACCATTAAACACTTGGAAAAATAGGCTCAACAACCTTTTTGAACAATGTCGAAAAAAAGCGCACCTCTCACTTTCAGTTTTGTTCCTTGACATAGAATGAGATTTATACTTATATGAGGCTCAGTCAGGACTTGGAAATGGCTTTAAATTAAGATTTCGAATAGGCGCAGTCAAAAGAGGCAGTTATCTTCTGAAGAGAGAAAGTCGGAGGAAAGATTATGGAGCATTTCAAACAATTCATCATGACTCATTTTGAGAAATTCCTTGTCGCTATCATACTGATCGCTGCATTTACCGGGACCTATTTTATCCAAGAGGAGGCCCTCGTCCTCAACTTTTATTACCTGCCGGTCCTTGTTGCGGGCTATTTTCTTGGACGCAGAACCGGTGTCCTTACCGCTGTCTTTTCGGTCCTGGCAGTGCTGGTCTTCGTCCTAATTTTTCCCCAGCGCTTCCTCGGTGAAAAGCTATTTTGGCAGAGCATCGCAAAGCTCTCCTCATGGGGCGGATTCCTCATTCTGGCCAGTGTCGCAGTTGGAAGTCTCTATGAGCAGAACGAACGCAAAATGCAGGACTTGAAGAACGCATACATCGGCATCCTCGAAATCCTCTCCAAATACCTCGAATCGACCGACCCTTATACGAAAGGCCATTCGGTTCGGGTATCAGAACTTGCCATAGAGGTCGCAGTGATTATGGATCTCCCCCAGAGAGAGATTGAAAACATTCGTGTCGCTGGGCTGCTCCATGACATCGGAAAGATTGAAATCAGTGGCGAAATCTTGCGCAAAGCGGCTGCATTGACCACTGAGGAACGGGAATTGATCGATGCCCATGCTGTCAAAGGCGCCTACCTCCTCTCCTCCGTTGGATCTGTCCTCAAGGAGGTCGTTCCGATCGTCATCGCCCACCATAAGTATTTCGTAGAGACCCTCGAAGCGGGAGAGAAGGATAGAGGAAAGATACCCTTGTCCGCTCGCATTCTTGCCGTGGCCGATTCTTTTGATGCAATGACTACTGACCGTCCTTACAGAAAGGGCATGCCCCCCTGGGAGGCCTTAGAAGAAATCGTAGCCAACGCTGGAAAACAGTTCGACCCTGAAGTGGTGGCAGCTTTCAAACATGTGGTCACGGCAAAACTCGAAAGGGTGTAGCATGCCGAGCACTGAGGTGCAAGAAAAAAATAAGCCCGCGGAGGTCGACCCCCGTGGGCTGCGATCACCCTAAGAAAACTTATTGAACCGTCTCACCTGGCTTCACCATCAGCACTTTCGTCTGCGGAACATCTTTCATCAATTTCACGAAGTCTTCAGCAGTTCCTGTCAAAACAGGCCAAGTTCCATAATGCATGGGGATCACATACTTCGATCCCAGAAGTTTTGCAGCATAGGTCGCCTCTCTCGGATCCATTGTGGAGCGGCTTCCAATAGGAAGAAGAGAAAGGTCCGGTTTATAGATCTCGCCGATGATCTTCATATCTCCAAAAACTCCGGTATCACCTGCGTGGTAAACGGTAAAACCATTTTCAAATCCGATGACAAACCCTGCAGGGTCTCCAGTATAAATGTCCTGACCCTCTACGGTGACACTCGAACTGTGAAGGGCATGAACCATTGTGATCGCAATGTCTTGAAAAGTATAAGTCCCTCCCTTATTCATCCCAACGACATTCTTCGCACCCTTCTTGGCCAAGTATCTTCCTAATTCAACCATAGCCAGAATTCTCGCATTAGCCTTCTCCGCAATCGAAAGGGTATCACCTAAATGGTCCCCGTGGCCATGGGTGACGAGGATGAGGTCAGCTTTCTCAACGGTCTTCATTTCCGCAGGAGTTTTCGGGTTTGCGCTCAGAAAGGGGTCGATGTAGATCACCACTCCCTTGGGTGAGACGATCTTAAAGGCTGCGTGTCCTAAATAGGTCACCTTCACACCCTTCCCAATCTCTTCGGCATGGAGGGGAATTGAAAAGAGCAACAATAAAATCGCCACAACAAATAAAATTGACCTAAAATGTCTCATCACAACCACCTCCTTTTTTGGCTAAATTTTTCGCCTTCCAAAATAGACTCGATAGATCGCAAAGCCTTCTTCCCCAGAACGGAGTGGACGATTTTCTGGCATTGGGATGGATGAAGCAAAAATGTCGGCATTTGACATTTTGCAATCTCTCTTCGAAGCCTCTCCCGTCCTCCACCCCTTCAAAGTAGTCTGGAATCCAATATCCCAAAGAGGAAAATGCGCTTTCTTCTCCAGAATGAGAATGATAAAAATCCATAAAATTTTCAAGAGAGGACTTCACTCGGAATGCCTTGGGATCAAAGTGCCAAGGAGCGCCCGGCTCCATCCCAATGGTAAAGGTCCGAATGCCTCTCACATTGGGATACCGATTTCTTATCTCTCTTTGGAGACGAACTGTCTGGTGAAGATCTGCTTCCTTTTCGAATGGAACGCCGATGGTGAAGAAAACGTCACAGAAGACTCCGTGTTGTCTCAGTTGGTCAAGGCATTCCATCAAATCCCGATTCGTATAAGCGTTCCCTTTATGCATCTTCCTCAGTCGGTCTGACCCCACATCGGGTGAAAGAACGATCCAGGATTTCGATCCAGGAAAGGTCTCGTTGAAAGACTTGATAAAATGGAGCGTCGGGAGCCCAAAGCACTCAAAGGAGCATTCCATCCGAATTCCCTCCTCTCGAATGCGAGAGAAGAGGTCAAGAAAATATTTGGGCTCTTTGGGATAGGGGTCAAAGCAGATGTGGAAGGTCTCGTATCCGTAGGAGATCGCTTCTCTGATGGACTGAAGAACTTCTTCCACCCCTCTGAACGTCACCTCGTTTCGACCCGTAATCGTCTTCTGGGATGGGATATTCCCACTGCACCAGGTACATTGGACTGGGCAACCTCTGCCCACAGGGAGATGGTAAATGGGCGATTTGAAGGAGTACCTCGAAAAATTCTTCTCCTTGGAGAGGCCTTTTATATAGAAGGGTTGACCGATGTAACGGATGTAGGTGGGGTAATTCCTTAACAATTGGAAATTGGTGAATGAGAAGCTGCTCAGATCCTTCTCCGATGCCACATAGGAAAGGGGATTCACAAGAACCCTCCCCTTCCTCCTCCAAGTGAGATTAGGAACAGAGAAAAGATCTTCCTTCCCTTCAAGAAGCGCCTTGACCAATTCCAAAAGAGGGCCTTCTGCTTCCCCTCGGATGATCGCATCGACCGCGTCGAAATTCCTCATGATCTCTTCATGAAAAAAACTTGCAGTGAACCCTCCGAGAAGGACATCAATGGTCGGGAAGGCGGCCTTCACCTTCTTGGCAGCTTCAATCACATCGAAACTCTGATGGTGCCAGTGAAGATCAAGTGCAACGATTCGTGGGGCCTTCTGCCTGATATAATCGAGAATCGAAAAATCACGATTCTCAATCCATTCCACTCCTGTATGTACGATTTGGGTGGAAATGCCATGGCGCTGGAGGATGTCCGCCAGTCCAAGGAGTCCCATTGGCAGGAAGCTGATCCAGATGAACTGACCAAAGGGACGATAGTAATTTCTTGACTTAGGGACATGGAGGAAGAGACAGTCCAGTCTTTCCATCGGAGGAATTGTAAAACGTCCTGCAGAGGTTTTTCAACTCCACCGCCGTTTACCAGCTTCCTCCGCCACCACCTCCGAATCCACCTCCGGAAGAACCGCCTCCCCCTCCACCGCCACCTCCACCTCCTCCCATGCCGCTACCCCTCGGGGCGGAGAACATGGCAGAGCCGAGGTTTGAGGTGACCGAATTAACCGAATGGGAAAAATCGGAGGGAACGAAGGTCCTGAATCCTCCAGGAGATACATACCAATCGGGCGGTTCTTGGTAAATCCCTTCAAACGCCTCGGCCCAATTATCTGCAACATCGAGCGCAATGGCATAGGGTAAGAATTTAGAAAACAGGTTTTTATCTCCCATTCTCTCGAGTCGGTCTTTTTCCGCACGATTCATGAACTCCTGAAACCCCAAAATATCCATGTAGGCAGTGGCCCCTGCCCTTGTCTTTGCAGGCATAAATCTGGCAAGAACGATCATGGGGAGACCCGTGAAGACCCCTGCGACAATGCTCTTGACCACAGCTCCAGGGATGAGGAAGATAAAAACAAAGAATGCGAGCACCATGACAAACGATCCTATCTTCCCATAGGAACCTTTGATCTTCTCAGGATTCTGCAGAAAATATTTTTTACGAATCAGTTCTCCATAGAGGGTCTTTTTTATCCCCTCCAGTTCTAAATAGAATTTATTTTTTAAATCTGAGACATGCGTACCTGGTAAGCCCATGGGAAAGAGGCTGTCCATCAACTTCTTCTCAACAGGACTGAGATTTTCGTCAGCCCCTTTCAACCGTTTTAAATAGTAGTCCTTTTTGTCAAAAATCAATCCATCTTTTTTTGTCTCCTCAATTTGAATATATCCTTTGACCGCTAAGCCGACAAACGTCGAAGTGATGTCTCTTGAATCGAGCCTTTCATCCACAAGGGTTCCCACCTCAGCAGGTGTGAGGGGCTGGTTCTCAAACCTGGGAGGTTCATACATCACTCTGATAGATTCCCTCACCCTCGGATCCCTCCCTCTCCGGTACCAGAGATTAACCATTAAGATGAGGGAACCCAAAGGCCATAGAAAGATCCAATTCTCCTTAAAATGGATGGCCCACAAAAACCTCTTCCATGAAGAGGGGGGGAGAACAAGGCCTTTATCCCATCCAAAAGCAATGGTCAACCCCTCACCAGGATTGAGCCTCTTCCTTGTGAGAAATTTGCTACCGTTCTCATAGGTTTCATAGCTGCCGTCAAACTCCTTCGAACCGTAGCGGCCTGTATAGCCTGCTGCCCATAAATCTTTGCTCCTATTCTTTATCGAGAGGCTCACGTCTGCCGATGCCTCTTGGATGATTGCCTTCCAATCATTCCCTGTCACATTCCAGTAGAGCTCATCATGATCGTCGAAGAAGAGTATCGCGTTTTCAACCTGGTAAGTGATCACATAAGTCTGGTTGCCACTCACATACTTATTGGCATCGCCAATTCTGATATTGATCATGGGCCCCGTTTTGGTGACCTTGTGTTTCCATGTCTTCCCTGATCCATCCGTTACGGATAACACCTTGATCGGTGTTTCGATAGCTTTGCCAAATTCATCTCTGTACTGAAATGGAATCTCCCGATAGATCCCATGCCTTGGCCGATGAAACTTCACATGGATCGTCTCCTTGACGGTAAAGGAAGAATCTGGATGGATTGCGATGTCCGAATGAAATTGATCGATAGCAAAATATTGAGCAAAAGCAGATGGAAGAAAAAGGATGAGATGAAGGTTGAGGATAAGGAAAGCAACCAATGCCAAACGAAAAGATCTTTGCTGCCTTTTCATTGATCTCCCCTTAACAGGAATTCTTCGAAATTCTGCATTCCACAATCCCTGCCTGCGGCAGGCAGGCGCACTCCGCATTCGACTAAAAGCTGACCTTTACAGGTTTTCTCTCGACTTCAGGGGTTTCAAGTTGGAATAATTCTTCTTGCTTGAATCCGAACTGCAATGCGATGAGATTGGAAGGAAAAGATTCGATGAGGATGTTATAGTCGCGGACAACCGCATTATAATACCTTCTTGCATACTCAATATTATTTTCCAGTTCTTGCAACTGAGATTGGAGCTGCATAAAATTGGCGTTGGCCTTCAGCTCAGGGTAGGCCTCTGCGACTGCAAAGAGGCTCTTCAAGGTATCTCTCAACATGTTTTCAGCCTTCGCCATCTCCGCAGGTGAGTTTGCCTGCATCGCCATTGCCCTCGCCTGGGTGACTTTCTCGAAGACAGTCTTTTCATGGGAGGCATAACCCTTTACCGTCTCAACCAAATTGGGCACGAGGTCGTATCGCTTCTTACACTGCACATCGATATCCGACCACGAAGACTTTACTGTATTCCTTAATCGAACGAGTTTGTTATAGATAGAGATGACTGTAATGATAAGGGCTGCAACAACAGCAAGGATGATGAGCCAGGTCATTTTTTCAATCCTCCTTTTTGCGATCGAGTTGAATTTTATTGTCTCAGTTTCTTCCTTAAAAGTCTATCAAGAGGCTTGATCTCCACGCCTTCTGGGACGATCCATTGGAAGGAGTCTTCGGGCATAGCCGCATTGAGTGCGATGTCCTTCAATCTGATGTCGATACGGGTCTCTTTCTCAACCACATCGATACGAATCCGGCTTGGGACCTCACTTCCTTCGTTTTTCTCCGTCGAGATTTGAATGGCACCTGCCTTCTCCATCAGATCATCAAATTGTGAAATCTCTCCAGTATAGGCCTTCTTCTGCAGAGGGATCAGGAGGAAGAACTCTCCATTACGGTAAAGGGCATCAAACAAACCTGTTCCAAATGGATGATACCCAAGGAGTCGAAGTCGGTCTGGTCTTTGGTAAAGGACGAATCCGTTGAGAAGGAAGTTCATCTCCTGGCCGCTTCGCACAGCTTCAATCCGAATCGAAGCCCTTGCCTGAAGAGATTCTGCAGAAGAAAGTGCTTCAAGGAGTTTGACGATTGGATTCTCGATGGGGCGGGTTTCAATGGGAGGCAGTTTCGCAACTTTCTTGGGACATCCGGAAAGAAAAAGAGACAAAAGAATGAGGCAAAGGATAAAGCAGTATGATCTTTTGGTCACCTTAATGTGCTCCTCTTCAAGTTAGCATTGAATCTTGAAGCAGATGAGATTTTGCTCAAGTATAGCACGGTTTTCCCCATTCGTCGAATGGGAGACCAGCATCGAGCGTCAAGAGGCCAACAGAAAGGTGACACCTGCGCTCGTTGCTCCGGAAAAGATGTCAGTCTTTACCTTTGCCAGAAGGGTAGGAGATGGCAGAGAAAATTAAATTAGGGATGATAAGCGCCTGCTTGCCCTCAGGCAGGGATGGCTGATAGCCACCAATGATTTCTCACGTTATCCCCTATTGCAATAAGATGAAGCGTAGCGCCTAAACCTCAATCTGACGTATCATTCGTAAATCTTCTCTTCCTCTCCTTCAAGGTCTCCTGCATCCTTTTCCACATCCCTTGCATCGCTCTCCATCTGAAGGATCTCATCATAAAATTCATGTTGGATGAGAAGATCCATGATCTCGTTTGTTCCGGTCCAGATCATCTGAAGCCGGGCATCACGGAAGAAACGCTCGATCGGATATACATTGGTATATCCGATCCCGCCCATCACCTGCATCGAATGATTCACAACCTCCCAGAGCATCTCTGTGGAGGTCTTCTTTGCTTCGGACACGAGACGTCTCGAATCAAGGCCCGCATCTACATGCCTTGCCGTGACGTAGACAAGACTCCGAGCAGCATCAAGCCTTGAAATAGAGTCGGCTACTTTAAAACTGACTGCTTCAAATCTTCGAATCTTTTCTCCAAACGCCTTTCTCCGATCGCTATACCTCGTGGCAAGCTCCAGACAGCATCGCGCCATACCAAGCGCGCCTGCAGCAGTGGTCAATCGCTCAGGAATCATCATCCAATTGAAGACCAAGGCACCTCCATTTATCGGGCCCACAAGATTCTTTGCAGGCACCTTTGTATCTCGAAAGTAGAGTCGGCCTGTCCCTCCACCCCTGGAGCCTAAGAGCCCATAGACATGCTTCACCTCCACCCCCATCTCTCTTTCGACAATGAAGCAAGAAATGGATTGGTGAGGCTCGGCCTCCGGAGCTGTCTTGGCATAGACCAGAAAATAGTCCGCCCCTTCCGCACCGACCACAAACCGCTTCTGCCCATTGAGGTAGTAGTAGTCTCCATCTTTCTTCGCAATGGTCGTCGCTCCAAAGAAATCGGATCCTCCTCGGGGTTCGGTAAGCGCCTCCGCACAGCAGAGCCTCCCCTCAAGGGTTGGTTTCAAATATTTCTCTTTCTGCTCTCGAGTGCCAAAATGATGGATGGCTTCTCCAACGATGCTCACTAAAGAATAGAGGCAGGTCATTCCTGACCCAAGGGCGCCGATCTCTTCGATGGCTGCCACCTCTCCGGTCCACTTCATTCCTCGACCTCCCCACTCTTTAGAAAAGCGAAGGCCGAGGAGATTGTGGGCTGCCAGACTTTCCATAAACGCCTTGGGATATCTGACCTCATCCGCATCCATCGCTCGAATCAGAGAGCTCGGAACCTGCTCCCTGACAAATCTTTTCACCTCTTCTTGTAATTTCCTTTCCTCCTCCGTTAAAAGAATATCGAACATGATCCCCTCCTTTTCTGCAAAGTTGATGCCTCTGATTCCGAAATAACTCCTGTCTGACAAATTCTTTACTAAAATATTTAAAGAATCAAGAGAATTTTTGACTCTGCTGAGAGTGGGCAAGGTATGGCTTTGTCGGCACAGTTGAGTTGACGCTCCTCTCCAACCTTGTTAAAATAAGGCTAATTTTCTTAGTCAGATAGCCCTCAAGATGAATGTCTATTTCTTTAAATTTGCATCACTTTTCTATTTATTGGGCACATTGGCCTATTCGGTCTACATCATCTTTCTCAGGGAATCTCTTTCCAGATTGGCCGCCACCATCGTCTCTATCGCTTTCGCCTCCCATACCTTGGCCATCTTGACAAGGTATGTGGAAGCGGGCTACACCCCTGTCACCAATCTCCACGAGTCTCTCTCCTTCTTTGCATGGATGGTTGTTGGAGTCCTCCTGATCGCCAATGTGAAATATAAGGTCAACGTTCTGGGTTCGTTCCTCACGCCAATCGCTCTTATTCTCATGCTTTTCGCCTTCGCTCTTCCCAAAGAGATTCTTCCTTTGGCCCCGGTCTTGAGGAGCTTCTGGCACCCCTTCCATGTAATCTTCGCCTTTCTGGGGAATGCTGTCTTTACTCTGACTTTCTGTTGCGGTGTGATGTATCTGATTCAAGAACATCAACTCAAATCGAAACGCTTGGGAGCGATAGCGAAAAGGCTCCCTCCTTTGAAGATTCTTGACGATCTGAACTATCAGTCGTTGACGTTTGGATTTCCACTATTGACCTTGGGAATCGTCACAGGTGCCATCTGGGCAGAATATGCCTGGGGTCGATACTGGAACTGGGATCCGAAAGAGACATGGTCCCTAATTACATGGCTCTTTTATGCTGCTTTACTTCATCAGCGTCTGGCCGTCGGCTGGAGAGGCCGAAAGGCTGCACTCATGGCCATTGTAGGGTTTTTATCTGTCCTATTCACCTTCTTAGGAGTGAACCTTCTCCTTCCAGGACTCCATACTTATTCGAATTGGTAAGCGATGGATCTTATTGTCATTGGACTGAATCACAAGACGGCACCCATTGAGATTCGGGAACGGCTGGCGTTTCCAGAGGAGAGGATCGAAAACGCCCTCTCCCAAGTCAAATCCCTTCCTTCATTGAAGGAGAATATGATCGTCTCGACCTGCAACCGAGTGGAAATCTATGCCGCCGTCCGAGAAGCAGAAAAAGCCATTATCGATCTCAAGGAGTTCCTCTCCCATTACCATGGCCTTCCCTTAAAGGACTTTGATAAAAGTCTCTACCTTCTCATCGGAGAAGAGGCGGTGAGGCACATCTTTCGAGTGGCCTCGAGCCTCGATTCAATGGTCGTGGGTGAGCCTCAAATCCTGGGCCAGATCAAGTCGGCCTACAACGTTGCTGTCGAAGCGAAGACATCAGGACTTATCCTCCATCGGCTTCTTCACCGAGCCTTTCATGTAGCAAAAAGGGTGAGGACGGAGACGAAGATCGGCAACAGTGCTGTCTCGGTCAGTTTTGTTGCTGTCGAATTGGCGAAGAAGATCTTCGGATCCCTCGAAAGAAGAACGGTCTTGCTGATTGGGGCAGGCGAAATGTGTGAACTCGCTGCCCGACACCTCGCCTCAGGTGGGATCGAGAAGGTTCTGGTGACAAACCGAACTTATGAGAGGGCCATGGCATTGGCTCAGGAGTTTAGGGGAGAACCAATCCCCTTCGAAGAGATGAACCGGGGTTTAAGAATGGTGGACATTGTGATCAGTGCCACCGATTCCCCGCAGTTTCTCTTGCATCATGAACAAGTGGCTAAGGTGATGAAGGACCGGAAACAGAAACCCATCTTCTTCATCGATATCGCTGACCCTCGGGATATCGAACCAAGGGTAGGCGATATTGAAAATGTCTACCTCTACAATATCGACGACCTTCAAAAAGTGGCCAACGACAACATCCAGAATCGGGAGAAGGAAGCCGAGAAGGCTGAAACGATTGTTCAAGACGAGGTCGTTAAATTCGTTAACTGGTATCAGGCTCTGGAGGTTACGCCCACCATTGTAGCATTGAGGAAAAAATTTGAGGAAATTCGAAACAAGGAGTTGGCAAAAACCTTTTCCATCCATCCAGGCCTCTCGGATAAGGAGAAACAATCCTTAGAAGCTCTCACCTCTGCCATCATCAACAAGATCCTCCATGAACCCCTTACCCTTCTCAAGCATAAGGATGAGGATGCCATGGCCGATTTCTACCTCGATGCCCTCCGGACCCTTTTCGAACTTCCGTCAATATCATCAGAATCATCCGAAAAGGAGATGGAAGAGGATAATACCAATTGAACCGAGGGGCTAAACTCCAGAAAGGCCGAAAATTCGAATGAATTTGCAAGAACTGAGGATCGGAACCCGGGGAAGCCAACTTGCCCTTTATCAGGCCAATTGGGTGAGAGAGGGATTGATTCATGCCCACCCGCATCTCAAGGTGACTCTGATCAAAATCAAGACGACAGGAGACAAAATCCAAGACGCCCCTCTTATTAAAATTGGCGGGAAGGGCCTTTTCGTCAAAGAGATTGAAGAGGCCTTGATTGAGAGAAGGATCGATCTCGCCGTCCATAGCATCAAGGATGTCCCTGCTGAGCTGCCGAAAGGGCTTCATCTTTCTGCCATCACAAAGAGGGAGGACCCTCGGGATGTCCTTATCTCGAAGGATGGAACTCTGTTAAAGGATCTTCCTCCAGGCGCAAAGATTGGGACGAGCAGCCTGAGGCGGCAAGCCCAACTGCTCCATTTCAGGAGCGACTTTAAGTTGGTCCCCTTGAGGGGAAATTTAGATACACGACTGAAGAAGCTCAAGACCATGGATCTGGACGGAGTCATCCTGGCCTATGCAGGAGTGAAAAGGTTGGGTCTTGAGGATAAGATTACAGAGATCCTATCCACGGAAATCTGCCTCCCCGCCATCGGACAGGGAGCCTTAGGAATAGAAACCAGAATGGACGACGAGGATGTCGAACAAAGCATTCGATTCCTTGGCGATCCATCTTCGGCCATCGCCATTTCAGCAGAGAGGGCATTCCTCAAGAAGTTAGAAGGAGGTTGCCAGGTTCCAATTGCAGCTTTTGGGCAAATCAATGGAATCACCCTTCAAATCGATGGGATGGTGGGAACAGTGGATGGAAAAAGACTCATCCGCCACCGGGTGGAAGGCCCTATGGAGAAAGCCGAAGAGCTCGGAACCAAGTTGGCCGAACTTCTTTTAAGCAAAGGAGCAAGAGAAATCCTTGAAGAGGTATACCAGAGATCAGGACCTACCATAGGAATATGAAGAAGAAAAATAAGAAGAAGAGATTCCCCTCACCCGTGCCCTCTCCCCCAGGGGGAGAGGGGGGGCTGAGGGGGAAAAAGATTCTGATCACGAGAGCGCGTGATCAATCTGCGGAATTTGCAACGAATCTCAAAAATCTCGGAGCGGAGGTGATCGAATATCCCACCATTCAAATCCTACCGCCTTATAGTTGGAAGAGGCTTGATCAGGCCATCGATCAGTTAAAGGCTTATGAATGGATCATCTTTACCAGCGTGAATGGAGTCAATTTTTTCTTTCAGAGGTTGGAAGAGAAAAGAAGAGATCACTCCTTCTCCTCACAGAAGATCATTGCCATCGGACCAGCCACAGCCAAAAAATTGAGGGAGAAGGGCATTCGGGTCACTTCTGTACCAAAAGAATTTGTGGCTGAGGGGATTCTCAAGAGTTTCGAAAAGAAGAAGATCCAAGGAAAGCGAATCCTTTTGGCCCGGGCAATGAAGGCACGAGATGTTCTTCCGAAGGGTCTGAGGAAGATGGGAGCAGTGATCGATGTGATTGAAGCCTACCGAACGGTCAAGCCGAGAGGAGGATCAAGGCGATTGAGGCAACTCCTGCTTAAAGGGGGAATCGATGCGATCACATTTACCTCCTCTTCCACGGTCGATAATTTCGTGGAACTCCTCAAGGGAGAAGACCTTAAAAAGCTTTTAAAAAAGATTGCTATCGCCTGCATTGGGCCAGTCACGGCAAAGACTGCAAAGCAGTGGGCGATGAGGATTCAGATTCAGCCCAAAAAATATACGATTCCTGCTTTAACTCGGGCGATGGTGGAATATTTCTCCCCTCACGCTTCCCCTCTCCCCAGAGGGGAGAGGGTGGGGGAGAGGGTAGGGGAGAGGGGGCATAAATGAGTCAATCTCAAATTGACGTCATCCTCTTCGATCTGGGCAATGTCATTCTTCCCTTCAACCATTATCAGATTGCAGAGAAGCTTTCTCGATTTTCTCAAAGAGAAGAATTTCAAGATCCTCAAAGGATATTTTCATATCTCTTTGATTTTGAAAAAGGGGCTGTCAATGGTTATGAGGTGGGAAAGATGTCTTCCATTCAGTTTTTTAAATCCCTCAAGAAATATCTTTCCCTCACCCTCTCCTTCGGAGAATTCATCCCCATCTGGAACGACATCTTTTCTGAAAATCAAGAGGTTTCCGAAATCATCCTTTGTTTGAAAGGAAAAAAGAGGCTCGGGCTGATCTCAAATACCAATCCGCTTCATTTTGACTACCTCTTGTCAAGATTCCCTATTGTCAGGATTTTTGATAAATGGATTTTATCCCACGAGGTTGGATTCAAAAAACCTGCTGTCGAAACCTTTCAAAAAGCCATCGAGTGGGCCTCGGTCGAACCGGAGAAGATCCTCTTTATCGACGATATCAAAGGTCATGTGGAGGTAGCCGTCTCCTTGGGCATGCAAGGAATCCACTTCATTTCTGGCAGCCAATTGAAAGCGGAATTACGAATTTTAGATGTCTTTAAAAATCACACTCCAATAGAAAAATGAATTTATCCCCAGGAAACATAAGCCGCCCAAAGATAGCTTATCCTCATTATTTGGATAAAATGATACAATGGGCTCTCCGGTTTTTAGCCCAAGCCTCTTCATTATGACCAGGATCCACTGGTCTCTCTTCCCCATAACTGATGGTGGAGATACGGTCTGGAGAGATCCCGAGAGAGATGAGATACTTTTTTGTGCTATTGGACCTTCTCTCTCCAAGGGCGAGATTATATTCGTTGGTTCCCCTTTCATCACAATGGCCTTCGATCTGTACCTTCACATTGGGATATTTCATCAGTAGGGCTCCATTTTCCTTCAAAATCTCCGCATCCCCCGGACGAATGTTATATTTATCATAATCGAAATGAATGTCTTTGAACAATTTGCTTTCAAAGACCTCTCCTTCAATCCCAGGCTCTTTCTTCGCAAGGAGGCTCTTTTCAAATTCCCGTGCCTTCCTCGCTTCCTCTTCTCTCATTTTCGCCAATTCTCTTTCTCGTTCTTCCTTTGCTACTCGTTCAGCTTCGAGCTTCGCTGCTCGTTCTCTTTCCGCTGCCAATTCTTCTGCCTTCTTTAAGGACGGCTCTTCTTTCACTAAGCTTTTCTTTGGACATCCGGTCAGGATGAGACCAAGACAAAGAATGAGGATCAAAATACCAATACTTTTTCTAATCATAGTGAACCTCCTTTCATGTTTGAGAATCAATTTCAATATGTTTATCTTAAGAAGAAGCAAAAAAGATACCAAAAATAAACATAATTTCCTTCTATATTTTCAATAACTTAGGATTTAAAAAAAATTTAATTCAACAAGAAGCGCGGGAAATGAAACATTTTGCGGCAAAAAGGGACAAAATTGTACAGTGAGGAAGATTGGCTTCTGGCGACAATCGGTTTGCCTCAGCTATTGATTCCATCTCCTCTTTTCTCCAATAGAAAAGCAACCTCTCCGCCTAACAGGAGGATGGCCGAGGAGTAATAAACCCATAAGAAGAAAATGGCTAAGGTTCCTAACGAACCATAGATCACAGAGAATTTTCCCAGATGGAGGACGTACCATCCAAATAGCTGTTTTGCCACTTCCCAAAATAGACTGGTGAAGAGGGCTGCCTGAAAAGCGCTTTTAAATTGGATCTTTTTGTCAGGGATGATCTTGTAGATTAGAAAGAACATCCAAAAAGTGAAGAGGAAAGGGATCACATATTTCAGCATCAATTGAATGATCAGTCCGATGTCAATAGGAGACTGGATCCGATATTTCTTGATGAAGGTGAAGACCGAGGTGAGTGTCATACTCATAATATGAAAGATCCCTGCCAGAAAGATCATCAATAGATCGATCGCCTTTCCACGGAGTATCCCTCGACCCTTCTCCACTTGAAAGACAATATTGAGGGAAGTCCTCAACGAACTGAAGACCCAGGTCGAGGCCCAAACCAACCCAGCCAGGCCCAGTATTCCGACAATCTTGCGACCATGAATGACCCTTAGGATATTTCTCATAATCTTTGGGTCTAAAGAAGGGGCCACAGTCTCCAAGTAGCGACGGATATGACTTAACACTTCCCGATCGCTATAGAGATAGGTACCGACGAGGCCTAACAACAAAAGACTCAACGGAATTAAGCAGATGAGAAGATTGAAGGTGATTCCAGAGGAGAGCAGAAATCCATGGTCGGTGTCGAATTTCTTTAAAGCATTGAGAAGGAATTGGAGCTTTTCAGTCGTCCACTTTCTTAGATCCATGGATGTTTCGGGTGCCTTTCTCTACCTCTTTCTACCCTATCAGATCTGTCTTGATTTCCAGCAGATTGAGGATATCCCTTCGAGTGATCATCCCAACTACTTTTCCGTCTTTAACCACCGGAAGCCTTCCCTCCCCGGTGCGGATCATTCTTTGAAGGGCATCCACTGCCTCGCCCTCCGGGTCAAGCATGATCTCCTGTCGAATGGGCACCATCACGTCCCTCACTGTCTTCTCCATCCATTGCTCTCGTGGAACCTCTTTCACCTGTTTCAACGTGATAATCCCGACAATCCTCTCATCTTCTGTCACCGGATACGTAATATGTTTATGAGTGAGGAAGAACTCTTCCACTATCTGGTCGATTCGGAGGGAGGGGTGCACGGAGATCGCTCCCCTACTCATCAATTCCTTTACCTTGACCCCTCCGAGGGCACCCTTCACCACCACCTGCTGATAACCCCCTTCTGCAGCGGAGCGCAAAAAGATTCCGATAATGACAAACCAGAACCCTCCGGTGAGGTTCCCCATCAGTATTAAGAAAAGCCCCAAGAGAATGATCCCCACCCCGACCCACTTTCCAGTATCTGATGCGATCCGTGTGGCCCTCCTCAAGCTTCCGGTCCTTTTCCAATAAATGGCGCGGAGGACCCTTCCTCCGTCCAAAGGGAATCCGGGGATGAGATTGAAGATCGCTAAGGATAGATTGATAAACGCCAGGTAGCCCAAGAGACCGCTGAAGAGGAGGAACCCGGGAGCCTGGGAAGTGGCTTTTGATAGAATCCAGAAAATCAAAGCGAGAACGAGGCTCGAAATGGGGCCACCGATCGCTACCTTAAACTCCTTCTGTGGATCCTCTGGCTCTCTGCCCAACTGGGAGACTCCTCCAAAGATAAAGAGAGTGATCTCCTTGACCTCGATCCCCTCTCGCTTGGCGATGTAGGAATGGGTGATTTCATGGGCCAGGACGCTGAGAAAGAGGAAAACTGCAGCGAGAAATCCCATGGCCCAGTGTGCTGATCGACTCAGTCCAGGGTAGTGAGTAGGAAAGTAGCCGCTCGCCAGACTCCAAGCGATCAGTCCAAAGACGATGAACCAAGTGTAGTTTAGAGAGATCTGTATCCCCAATATCCGAAAGATCCTCAATCCTTTCACAACCCACTCCTATATCTCTGAGGTCCAATGGCAATAGCTAAGTTGAGGAGATCTCCTGATCTCTTTTTTTCTTCTTAAAAGAAGCCCGGATAGCTCTGGGGATCCAGAAAAGGAGGGTGATGACGATTCCCAAACCCATCGATCCCAAGATCGTATAGATTAAGGAAGTCTCAAACTTCCAGATGAGGAATTTAATCATGATCAGAGGAGCATCCGAATTCTGTATGGCAAAGATGGCAACACCAATCACGATCAAAAAGGCGACATAGAAAAAAATCTGCATCTTCTCCCCTCCTTTGCTCCTTGCCCTTCCCTCTCAATAGACAGAGATCTCTGCTGTAAGTTGGGCCGGACGATGAAAGGGTAGGCGAAGGCCTTTAATAGGGATCGGACAAGAAGCCATCGAAAACCTCGGTGAGGATTTCGTTAGCTGTCTGTTCCACATTTTCGGGCTTCAACCTGAAAACGGTCATCTCCTTTTCAACCGTCACATTCTTTGTATAAGCC
>Ga0315309_1000474_pt1 | contig 24325 bp, 24 predicted proteins | sample TDP4_MG_FD_203080 | JGI IMG/M metagenome (GOLD analysis project Ga0315309, IMG submission 203080) | Freshwater sediment microbial communities from Lake Towuti, South Sulawesi, Indonesia - TDP4 | ecosystem: Environmental > Aquatic > Freshwater > Lake > Sediment | place: Indonesia: South Sulawesi...
TAACATATCCCTTACCCATTAAGCTGGTCTCTAGCTTCATCTCGGAACTTGAGAAAGTACTAGTTGTCGAAGAGCTCGAACCCTTTGTGGAGACAGAGATCAAAGCGATCGCAAAAGACATCCACTGTGGACTTAAGATCTACGGAAAGCTTGACGCAGCGAATAGGAAGATTCCGCGCGAAGAGGAGCTGAACACTTTCATAGTCACCAACGCTCTCGCCGATTTCGTGGGCGTTTCGATACCTCCCGCTGAGAAGTCTGAAGCCCAGCTTGAGGCAGAAAAGATCTTGACTCCGCGCGGGCTGGATATGTGCGCTGGATGCCCTCACAGGGGCACAGGATATGCCCTCAAGGAAGCGCTCAGAGAGCTCAAGATAAAGGAGTTCGTTGGAATCGGAGATATCGGCTGCTATGGGATGCTCTCATATCCACCTCTAATGCTCATCGACACATATCTTGGGATGGGCTCCAGCATAGGTGTCTCACAGGGATGTGCAAGGGCGAGGAAAGACATTCCAGTCTTCGGTATTATCGGCGATTCTACGTTCCTTCACGCAGGTATTCCAGGGCTTGTGAGCGCGATCTGGAACAACAACAACGTGAAGTTCGTCATATGCGACAACGAGGCGACGGCGATGACCGGGTTCCAGCCCCATCCGGGAACCGGCGTAACTGCGATGGGAAAACAGGGGAACAAGGTCGACATAGAGAGCGTTGTTCGGGGAGTCGGTGTCAGACAAATCCAAGTGACCGATCCGTACGACGTGGAGTCATCCAAGAAGGCCTTCATCGAAGCCATCAAGTTCAATGGCCCCGCGTGTATCATATCAAGAAGGATCTGTGCCTCAGAGGCCGTTCGCCTAGCCAGAAGAAGAGGCGAGCGATTGAAGCCCTACAAGGTCGATCCAGCGCTCTGCTCCGGATGCAGAATCTGCATAAACACCTTTGGCTGCCCAGGACTCGTCTTCGACTCGGAGGGAAACATAACGCACATAGACTCAACACTCTGCATGGGCTGCGGAGTTTGCGCTCAGATCTGCCCCCAGAACGCTATAAACAAGGAGGCCTAAGCAATGAATCAGGCGGAGATCAGACAGTTCAACGCCGTAATTGCAGGTGTCGGTGGTCAAGGCAACATTCTGGCCTCCGAGATCTTCGCGACCGCAGCAGTGAGGGCTGGATACAAGGTCCGTGTCGGAGAGACCTTCGGCGCGGCCCAGCGAGGAGGTCCTGTCGCAAGCTATGTACGAATAGGATCGTCTGTATTCAGCCCGATCGTCTCTCCAAGGTCCGTCCATCTTATCGTTGGTTTCGAACCCGTGGAGGCACTGCGCAACGCAAGCAAGTTCTTGGCACCGAAAGGCGTCGTAGTTCTCAACACTAAACCAATCATTCCAACTTCGGTAAGCATGGGCAAAGACAGGTATCCAACTACAGATGAGATCGTCAAGACTATAGAGAAACTGGGCGCAAGTAAGGTTGTTGCCTTCGATGCCACAGAAATAGCCGAGAAACTTGGAAACCCGATCGTCATGAACATGGTAATGCTGGGCGCATTGGCAGGCACAGGTATACTACCATTTGACACAGAAGTGATCCGCGAGACCATGAAGGAGAGAGTACCGGGCGCACTTCTCGAGATCAACCTAAGGGCTTTCGACGCCGGATTCGACGCCGTCAGAGAAAAGTCGAAGCAGTAGTCCTCACTGTCTCTCTCCTCTTCTTTTCCACAGTCTCAGGTTGTACCATGTCGGCTAAGTTCTGCAGTTGGCCAAGGAATAGTGACAATGTCAGCTTAGTCGAGCCATTGCAGGCTGATGATCTCGTCATTAAAGGAAGGTACCAGAATCGTCCTACTCGAGTAGATCTCCGTGTTCAGAATTGGTCTGAAATGAGTCTCCTCAATCAGGTTTCAGAATGGGACGTTTGGTCGTACAATGAGTTCTCCTCTTGAAGGCGTCCAGCTCTTTTGCATCAAAGTGAGGCACGGATGGCTCGGTTGCGAATCGCCGTGCGAAGTCGCAGCAACTCTCATGACCAGCTACCTGCGTGAAGTTTTGCAGGCAGTAGAGCGAGCCTTCCCAAGGTTCATCGTGAACTCGAAGATATGCACAGTTCCAGCAGTTTCTTGCAATGCCTGTGATCATTGTATGTCCTCCGGACTTTCGTCTAATGTCTCTGCAGATTTAAGAGCTTGATTAGCGGCCGGGAGTCGAGCCCTATTTTGCGCGCATGCTCATAATAGCCGACGGATTAAATTCGATATGGCAGAATCTTCTCTGAAGGCTGACGGAAGTTCTAAACCCTAGTCAGAACCCCGCGTAGAAGTCTTCATCACTTTGAGGTCCAGAACGACTTGGAACCAGCGAGGGCCAACTTCTCTGACCACTCTGGAGAAGTTCAGTTCGTAGTTTGCCCTTGTCTCTTCCAATCTTGGATGCAACATCTCAAAACTCTTCAGACATGGGTCTTCTCCAGTCTCTGCATGGACATGGTCGTAGTAGTGAATCCACCCCTCCCTCTTGAGAGCTAAGAGAGCCGACTCTATGAACTCTTTTGCTTTTTCGGGCAGGGGCATCAACACTCTGTCGGCGACTTCCTTATTGCGATTCGCAATGACCTCGGAAGCATCGCCAAGGATCGGTATGACTCTGCCAGTGACTTTGTTGATTCTTACGTTCTCTTCCATATATCGAAAGGCGTCCGGGTTTAGGTCTATGGAGTAGATCTTGGTTGCCTGGCTGTGTCTTGCAGCGACTATAGAGAAGGTTCCTACTCCAGCAAACATGTTGACAACGGCCTCGCCGGGACTGATTAGTCTGGCAATTCTGAGCCTCTCATGCGAAAGTCTCGGCGTGAAGTAGGCCTTCGCAAGGTCAACTTTGAAGACACAACCATGCTCTTTGTAGGTGGTCTCAGTCTTCATATCTCCGAGGATATGTTCGAACCGCCGAGTCCTGAGCTCTCCCGAGACCGGCGATGACTGGTGAAGTACAGTCCTGACATGCTTATTGCTTTCTATGATCGCTCGCGCTATGGTTTCGAGTTTCGACCTGAGGGACATAGGCGTCCTTATGATTGCGATGTCTCCGACCAGATCGAAGGCACCATACAACTCTGCGATCTCTTCCGGTTTGAGCCGGTCAGCAAGAACTCTTTTCAGAAATCTCATGTTCAATCTACTAGCTCCTTATCATTCGCCGGGACAAGCCCAAAAAGGCTATCTCTCCCCAATTTTTGCTGAGGATATTCCGTTAGTTAACGGATTGAGTCTCTTGTGAATTTTCGTCCGAGGAGAATGGAATCCGCGGCCCTGAGATTTGGGTCTGCGAGGCCGCGTAGGCCAAGTCTCTCGGAAGGGCTCGAAATGGCCTGGGACTTCGGATTTAGAGTCTCTTATAGACTTTCTGAAGGGTTCAGCTGAGACGGAAAAAACGGTTCCTTTAACATACAAGCGGGACGTAGCTGTTCTGTCGGTACGTCGAATTAGGTTCTCGAGGTTTCCTTTCGTGGGGCAGTCAAGACATCGGAAAGGTCTTTGAGATGGCATGGCAGATCACGGAGATTCATCGAGGCGATTCTATGGATGAGATGAGTGAGGACGAGTCGAAGAAGCTTCTGAGCGAAGCGCACGTCGGGCGTCTGGCTGTGGTGGATGGAAGTTTCCCGTACGTCGTTCCCGTGTACTACGTCTTTGTTGATGGGCGATCCATAGTGCTTCACACGGGGAAGAGCGGTCTGAAGATGAGGTGTATTGTGGAGAATCCCAACGTTTGTTTCGAGGTTGACCAGTACTCAGAGGACCCGTGCGGTGCGAGAAGTGCTCTCGCCTTTGGGAAGGCTAGAATTGTCGAGGACAGGAATGAAAAGACTGCGAAGTTGAAGGCGCTTGTGGAGAGGTATCCAGCCCATCACAAGAGCAAGGAGGAGCTTCAAGAATCGCTCTCCAGCGAGAAGTACTATGCTGATTGCGTGGAGAGGGCGGCGATAGTCTCGATCGATGTCGAGAGAATCTCTGGAAGAAAAGGATAGAGAAAGCCTCCCAGAATTCACGAAAGTCATTTTTATCCTTGGTCAACACAACCAATAGGTTAGGGACGGGGTTGTACCTCAAAACGCTTCTGGGAAAGAATGTCATCGACTCCGCTGCCGTACGGTTGGGAAAAGTCGAGGACTTTGTGATCGATGAGACCCAGTGGAAGGCGAACCAGCTTGTGATCAAGCTGGAAAGCACAGTTGCAGAAGAGCTGGACATGAAGAAGATGCTCCGCGCAACCAAGATACACGTTCCGATTTCGATCATATCAGCCGTAGGGGATGTTGTCACTCTCCTCTACAAGAAGGGTGAACTCAAGGAAGTCATTCAGGATAGGGTTTGACGTAGTATACTAGCTACGTGGCGCGCGTTGGATAGGACCGCTGCTCATGGGTGAGCTTAGCGTACATGCACGTAGGCCTGGAAGAGACTCTGTCTATTCGAACTCTATCGTCGCCGGTGGTTTTTCTGTTAAGTCGAAGAGTACTCTGCTGACATTCGGCAGGGCACTAAGGATTCTTTCAGTTATCCTCTTGAGAGTTGTCCGAGTGACTCTTGTCGGTCTAGCTCTCATCGCGTCTTTTGAGTCAACAATTCGAACGGCGATCATATCCCCGTATTTTCTTCCCCCGCTTTCGGTGACTCCGGTCGCCTTATCCTTCATGAGTACTGCGAAGGATTGAAAGCAGCGCAGATGTGTAGTCTCTTCTTCCACGATGGCTGTGGCCTTCCTTACAGTCTCCGCTCTTTCCGGTGTCACCTCTCCTAGAATTCTGACTGAAAGTCCAGGGCCGGGGAAGGGTCTTCTCTCTACGATCTCCGAAGGCAGCTTCAGAGCCTTAGCAACCAGCCTGACTCCATCCTTGTACAGTTCTGATAGAGGTTCGATGATGCTGTATCCGTATCTACTCTTAGGGGAGATGCCTATCTGCTTCAATACGTTGTGCTGGGTCTTGATGCCGCCTTTAGTTTCTACGATGTCAGCAGCAATCGTGCCCTGAAGCAGATACTTGGCATCGAGTTCCTTGGCAACCTTTCCCAGTGTCTGGTAGAAGGTCTCTCTGAAGGCCTTCCTCTTCTCTTCGGGGTCAGTTTGACCTTTGAGGGCTGAGAAGAAGTCATCTCTGGCGTCGACGAGTCTGGCGTTCAACCCCATCGACATAAAACGTTCGTGTATGCGCTGAGGTTCTCCCTCTCTCATGAGTCCGTGATCAATTACCACAGCGACAAGTCTGTTCCCGAGCGCTCTGTGGCCGAGCACGGCGGTTACCGTACTGTCGACTCCGCCGGAGACAGCTGCGACGACGACTCCCTGCGGCACCTTCTTTGCGATCATCTTTGTTGAATCTTCTACGAACCCCTTCGGATCGAACATCGATTAAACCTACGTTTCGCATGATCTACTGTTCCGGTTGCGTGTACTCGCGATATTAGATTACCGCAGATTTCAAGATTCAAGGACAACGAGATACGTATCCCAATTCTTAATTCCGTTCTCGATGCACTAGAGAGTCCGAAGGCTTGACATTGACAGAAAGGGTTACCGTGGGAACTGAGATCGTCGAGTTGATTTTGGAGGCGCTCAGACACTATGAGAGAAGGCTACTCGAGATTAGGGCAGATCGAAGCTTCATAGGAAGCTACGGGGAACCCCTTCTGGAAGACTTGGATCATGAACTCGATCTGATCGCAAAGCTGGTTGAGCAGTTTTCAGCCTATGGAGTAGATCGTTCTTTGCCACTGTCGGAGGAGCATTCAAGGGTTCTGCGATCCGCCTTGGATCAAGAGAAGGAGGATCTGTCTGCAGTTGAGCAACATGTCAGGGGTAGAGTGGCACACGCAAAGATCGATTGGATGAAGGCTCGCGAGAAGAGAGCTCTAATTGATGGTATTCTCCAAATCAAGGATCTCTTCGCAAAGTAGCATAGTCAGTCGCTGCTAGTCTGTTCGCTTTTTCCGATTTGTTCGCCTATCTCCTCACTCTTGATGGGATTGAATACTGAGTCTTTCCTAACTCAGCGATCTCTCCTACCGCGCTGGCTAACTCGTCTATCTCTTCGTCTGTAGTGTAGAAGTGTATTCCGAGGCGGACGACCTTTGTCTCTCTGAAGTTCCTAGCCCCAACGATGATTCTTCCGATCTGGTCAAGGAGCGCCGAGACGTCTGAAGAATCCTTTCCCTCGACGTTGAAAGATAGAATGCCAGCTCTCCTCTCCCATTCACGCGGGGTAAATATGTTCACGCCCGAGATTTTCGCTAGCCTCTCGGCCGCTCGATTCGTAAGTGATTCTACCCTCGATTCGACTTCTGCCATTGCGAAGCTATCGAGGAAAGAGGCTGCGGATCTAAGTCCGATTATACCCGAGAAGTTTGGGGTTCCGGGCTCAAATCTACTGCACCCCTTGGCGAGCGTGTATTGAAGACTTTGCGGGAAATCATGTTTCGCCGTCGAGTTCCAGCCGAGCATCGTTGGGCTGAGGTCTTCCAGAACCTCAGCTCTGCAGAAGAGTATCCCTGTGCCGAGGGGACCCATGAGCCACTTGTGACCTGTCGCAGCCATGAAATCGCACTTCAGTTCTTTCGAATCAACTCTCAAGCATCCAAGGGACTGAGCTGCGTCAACCATCAGCAGCGCGTCTCTCTCATGGACTATCTTGGCGATTTCTTTGATCGGGAGCCTCGCACCTGACGAATAAGCGACGTGTGAGAGTGATACGATCTTGGTCTTGGGATCTATTAGCTCTGAGATCTGCTGTGGCTCGATCATACCGTTCCGATTAGCTCTTGCGACCTTAACTTCAAGTTTCTGTCTTCGGGCGATGTTGATCCATGGAAGTGCTCCTGATGAGTGCTCGATGTCTGAAATAACGATGTTCTCTCCTTCTTTCCAGCCGAGTCCCTGTGCGACGATGTTGATGCTTGTTGTAGCGTTCTCCGTGAAGGCCACCTCATCTGGGGTAGCGTTGAAGAACTTGGCGATGAATTCCCTAGTTTCTTCACGTTCTCGGAAGCATCTTCTTGAGAAGGCGGTGCTCATTCCCTCCAGAGACCGCTGCACTTGGTGCCGATTCATCTCCTCTACCGCGCGGGTAGGAATAGGGCCGAACCACGCATTGTCCAAGTAGATGTAGGATTTCGTGATCGGAAGTTCCTCGCGGGCGTCGATGAGATCCAAGATTCCTCGCGAAGTTGATTGTAGTTGCGGCTATTAGAGCCTGGCTGGATAGCCAGAATGGTTCGTCGGAATGATCGTCGCTGGTGCACGTGCTGCAAAGGGATTCTTGGCTAAGTTGAGGTAACGCCCTCGATCTCCAGATTCGAGGGCATCGTTGATCCCCCTTTCCGCACGTGCACGAATACTAATGGAATGGATAGAAAGGGAACTAGTGCCGCAGAAAGAAACATGATTGTGAAATCCATGAACTGCAATATAAGGCCCAATATCACCGATCCTAGAGCTATTCCAAGGTCGAAGCCCGACATGAATGTACCCATCGCTGCGCCTCTTTCATTAGGGCCAACAAGGTCGACTGTGAGCGCCATCAGAGTTGGATACGCCGCTCCAAATCCCAGTCCATAGATGACCGCTGCGACCAAAAGTAGGGGTAACTGATATGGCAGCGATATGGTGAGAAGCCCAATCATCGCCAAGATCACTCCTGGCAGGATGACCGCCCCCCTCCCATATCTATCTGAAAGCGTCCCGGCAATCGGCCTCATCAGGATAACCGAGATAGCGTAGACTGTGAAGAAGAGCCCTATGTTCGGTATCGACTGCATCTGGGCATAGAGCGGAAGGTATGTTATGATGCCTCCGTAGCTGAAGGAGTTTCGCGTGAAGATGCTCACAAGTGTTGATCCTCGATTATTGGTTCAAACGTCAACCTTCGACGGAAGTATTTTTTTGGCTTCTGAACGATTCCTCCAGGACAGGCACGTTTCTGGCTTCATTTCAAATAGCCGTGTTCCATCGAGAGCTAATGACCGCGCGCCAAGTCGGCGACTGGGAAGAATCCTTACAGATCCTACTTTGATCTTGCTTATCGAGGCATCCAGCTTACTGGATAAAAGATGGAGTAGCTTACGCTGAGTCTATGCTGCTTTACTCATACCTGACCTTGTAGGGCTTGCAGTCTCTTCACGATGTTGGGGTGCGTTGAGAGCAGCTCAACCACTCTGTCGGCTGTCGTAATCTTCCTAGACAGGATTTCGCGCACGAGTTGCTGGTCAGTTCCAAACATCCTTGTTCGCGCCAGCTCAACTGCATCTTTTTCAGCCCTGTCTGGGTCGTCGATGAAGAGAGACTTGAAACTATTCAGACTCCCCAGATTTCGTTGGCTATGCTTTAGTCGGCCCGTAGAAGCCACGATCTTGGCCAGCGCTTCAGAAAGCTTCCGCGCCCCATCGCCAACCGTCGCAACACTGTTCTGGTCAGCATAGTATTCACGTAGCCTACTCAATCCGAGCACGAATAGCGTGAGAACCCAATATATCGCCATAGATGCCAGACCTATGACCGCCAATCCAGAACCTCCCTGTTGTCTCTGTCTTCCGCCGCCGTACCAAGAGGACAGCATCATCGAGTAACCGATGTAGTAGAAGATGGCAGGGAGTACGGAGGCAAACATCATTATCTGCACATCCCGATGCCTCAGATGGCCTAGTTCATGGCCTATTACGGCCTCGACCTCTTCGTCCTCAAGCTCTTTCAGCAGCCCAGTCGTAACCGCCACTCGACTCCCGCCGATTGGAGAACCGTAGGCAAAGGCATTCGGGACAGGTATGTCGGCCAACATGACTTTCGGCGTCTTCAGGCCCGACTTTCGGCTCAGATCTTCCACCATACTGCGCAGTTTGGGGCTCTCAGAACTGGAGGCTTCCCGCACCCTGTAGAGTGTATCGATCAGATATGGTGCAATGAGCCATTGTAGGACATTGAAGGCGAGAACCATCAAGATCAACGAGACAATATCGAAGGCGCCTATCAGGTTTAGTATGACGGTAAAGAACAGCGTGGAGACAGTTATGATGAATGCTAGAGTGCCGATCATTGACAGACGAAGTTTGAGAAAGCTCATGCAACGACCCTCCATTTTCCACACAACGAAACGCGTTATTTAAGTATAGTTCCTTACAAGAATTCGAAGTACAGTTCTCTGTTTTAGCTTCAGACGGAGTGCGCTCCATCAAGAGCTTCTCACGCGCACGTCATTCTGGCAGGTGTTAACGGAATTGACCACGTGGCACAAAGAGAGAACCGAGAGTGAACTGGTTGGCCTGAGTAGGTAACCAAGTCCATTTCGAGGTGGAGAGATGTGTAATCTGCTGGCTTTGACATCTTCAGGTAAGGCAGTCTTGTTGTCTTCTGCTAGACGAAGAAGAGCCTCGGCTCCTTGAGTTTTGTTATGCCTTGGAGATACTCGATAGTCAAGATCGGATCAGTCACATCTTTCTCGCAACCGCACCCTAGGCATTTCACCTTTATAGAGATAGGCGTCACCGTCTCTTCCTCATACCTCAGAACAAACGGGTCTCCGGGCTGAGGAACGACGACTTTCTGCGGCTGACCTACTTCGAAGTGCTGTTCTTTCAAGTATTCCAGATAGCTCTTTATTTGCTTCCCACACTTCGAGCAGACTATCCTACGAGTGAGCCTCGGATTTCTGTCAAAGGTTCCCTTCTTGGCCTCGCGGGAGATCTCCTCTGACATACTTGATTGTATGGTAATGCCTTCTAAGAAAGCTTTCCTAGCCGCCAGAGATCAGCGCCGGACTGGTATATGCATGTCTGGCTGCGCCATCGCCGATTGTCAGGCAAATATCGCAAGAGATGATGATCACCCTCCCGCGTCAAAAGAAGACCATCGAGATCTTTACGCCGTTCTTAACCTCTCGGCGGAAGTAATGCCGCCTTTTCCACTTATTGAAAGCCTTATTAGCAGAGGGGAGAACGAATCTTGAAAACAGAATGGCCACTCATGAATACGGGCCCGAGATCAGGCGCAGGACAACTCGCTCTCCCCGAATTTTGCTCGTGACCCTGACCGTGCTTGTTGCATTCGTATTATGGACAACTGCCGGAAGCACCGTGAATGTCTGGCTGAATATACAGGAGTTTGGAGAACTGTTTCTCCGCCCATTCTACTTCTGGCTTTATGGAGGGCTTATCCTCGCTGCAGTCGCCTTGGCTAGGATAGATGTGAGGAACAGGAGATCACTCACCTTCTGGTTTGGCCGTCTCGCTGCGAGCATTGTTCGCGAACGGGGTCGCCTAGAAGCGGTTCCAAGAGATTACGTGAGCTTCGACTCGTACAAGATGTCTTGGAGCAACTTTGCCGCGTGGCAGGCGACAAAGGTGCTGATAGGAATTCTGGTCTTTAAGGACCTCTTCTTTGGAATGGCTGTCTATGCCACTCTGCAAGGTTGGGACGCTTCCCTCGGTTCCATTCTCAGGGTATTGGGTCTCCCCTTCATCACTCCGCCGCTGGATATGTCCTACGTGAATTCGAATGTGATCCCTGCCATGCCTGCTCTGACACTTATTTTGGGGCCAGTCCTAGTGGCGATGGCGATTCGACTCATCGTCTTGGTCGGAGCTACCCAGATTGCCCGAATCGTGACACCAACCGCGGCAGAGTTGAGAGGCGAGCCCCATCAGGCTGGGTGGCGAATTGCCGTCGTTTGGGGTCTGGCCGCCATGGCGTGCCTTCTGGCTGTTTTCTACGTCTCCTTCCCCTCGTTCATCGATTACAACACTAGATACATAATGCTCGGGTTGGCCTCGGCGGGCGTATGTTTCCTTTTCTTGGCTGTCTGGGATCGCATAAAGAGTGCAGCAAAGGCAACGGAGTTTTTCACCCGCCGTAGGTTGCGGAATCGGATGTTGCCGATTGCCGTCATAGGGCTGGTCGCTCTTTCCGTTGTTTTGATCAATAACAGCACAGCTGACGCGAGAAAGATCGAGTGGTTAGGGCCCTACACCACCCAGCAAATCGCGGTGAATCGATATCTGGCTGAACTTGATAGAGTCAGAGAAATGCCCTACAACTTCAGCCTAGTTCAAACCCCGAGAGAGCAGATCCCCGCGTACGTGGCAAGTCACAGGGAACTTCTCTCTTCGGTAAGGCTCTGGGACTGGGAAGCTGGATTCGCGAAACTGAAGCCTGAGATCGGCCTCATTCCATATGTCGATTTTGAAGACTCGGACATAGTGAGGTTCGGCGGGCATCTATATTGGGCCGCCTCCATGAAGCCTATCCTGCCACAGACAGTGAGGCAGGAAGACAAGTGGTATGCTACGCACATGGTCTACACGCACGTGCCGACAGGATTCTACCTCCTAGACGCCCAAGAAGGAAGAGTCGTAGATGCTGGAAGCATCTTCAAACAAAGGCGCATCTACTACGGAGGGGGAGGGCTCTTCTCTGAAGCATGGGTCGCATACCCAGTCGGCCGTGAACAGAGCGACGAGCTTGGCGGCTATCACTATGACGGGGCGGGCGGAGTGACCGCGTCTCCTCCGCTTAGCTGGATATATGAGTTCAACTTCTTCTTGGCCTTCCGTGATCGTGAGGTGCGTCTTCTGCGGTACAGAGATGTCTACGATCGAATGGAACTGCTCTTCCCGTACTTTCAGTACAAGTTCGATGACGGGTGGGTAGACATGTTCCCAGTTACCGACGGTCAGCGCACGTACTACATGATGCCTCTGATAGTTCAGTTGGAGACCTCTTACAGGGCGCCTCTCATTAGAGGTCCAAGCATCTGCAGCGTGCCTTGGAGCAGAGGCAACCCCTTCATGAGGCTTGCAGGATATGCTCTCATCGACATATATGACGGTTCCATTCGCCTCCTCATGACGGGAGATGACTACTTCACAGAACTGTTCAACACTGTCTATAGCGACTACGTGGTCACAGAGATTCCGAAGTGGTTGAATAACCAGACAAGATATCCGGCCGAGCTCTTCGAGTGGCGGGTTGGTATGTACAACTTTTATCACGTGACCGACCCTGCCACATTTATCGTGGCTAGGGAGTTCTATGAAGTTCCGGAAGGCTTGGAGACATACTACATAATGGCCGAGCCGCCCGAATTCGACGGAACGGAGTTCGTCGGGCTGCTTTCATTGGAGCTCAGCGGGTCCAAAGGCCGAAACTTGGCAGGTTACATGGTTGTCAGGAACAACTATCCAAAGTTGGGAGAGATGATCTACTACAAGGTGCCTCTAGAGTCAGAGACAAAGCTTCTTGGCCCCACAGGAACCATTGAAGCTCTGGAGAAGAACGCAGAATTCGCTTACATGAGAACTCTCCTTCGAACACCAAGAGTCGGAGACAACATCCTCTACAGAGTTGGTGATCACGATGTCTACTTCATTCCCGTCTATACCGCTGGTGCCGGTGGGGTGGTCACTGAGATGGGAACGGTCGCGTGCGTAGGCGCAGCATTTACTGGGCAGTATTACGTTGGATTGGGAAGATCGGCCGAGGAGGCCTTCAAATCATATCTGACTCAGTTGGCCGGAGGCACAGGTCCCCCTCCCCCTCCAGGGCCCGAAAAGACGTTGGAAGAGCTTGTGCAGGAAGCGAATGCGACTCTTCAAGAATATCTAAACCTTTGGAGCCAAGGAAAGTATGAAGAAGCTGGTCGGCGTCTGGAGGAGTTCCTGAAACTCTGGAGACAGATAAACGAGCTCATAGCAGAACAGGGTGAGGGCGGTGAGAAGGTACCCGGCTAGAGAGACTATGGACGAGGCGTCCCTATTCATCCTGATCATAGGAGTCGCCTTGGCCGGAATAATTCTCGGTTTGCTTGTAAGATTTGAAAGAGGCATAGTCGGATTACTGGTTGCAGGTGTAGCTATCGGCCTCTTGGCTTATTGGCTGATGGAGATAAGAAAGGCGGCAGGAGGAGAGATTAAGGTCGAAATAGCGAGGCAGGCAGGTCCGTCCAGAAAACCAGTGGAACCGAGGCTTCCCCAAGCTCAAAAACCAGAAGGATGGACGTACGACCTGATAGACGAGGGAGAACAGATGACTTTGATCGCAGAAGTTCCATCCCCGACGGAGAAGATAAAGGTGACTCAGTCCGAGCGGATGTTGCAGATAGTCAGTGGACAGGACTTCGACCAAGTCGTGGAACTCCCTGAGAACGCAGAAGTACTGAAGGCTACTTACAAGAATAGAGTGCTACAGATAATACTCAGGAAGACGCTGATGCGAGGCCCTAGAGAGACGCCACTCTGAGGCCATGTCTTATCCACACCCTTCACATCCCACTACTCCTACGATCATTTGATCACCATCCTTAGGTCAAGCAGAGAGCATTGGCCGAAAAAGTCATAAGAGAACGTATCACTGAATTTTGAGGAATCACGGACGTTTATTTGAAACGTAGTCCGGGCGTCTGGAGAGTTTGATTTGACGAGCAGTAATCAAGTGAAGTTGAAAGCTAAGGACCTAGGGCTTCATCTGGTCGGGATCACCAAGGCAGAGAACGTCAGAGAAACGTATGTTGACCAGCGGTCACCGTCTGTGCCAAGCTGGGTCGACTCAGTAATCGTATTGGGCTTGCACCTTTGGGACGAGTTGATGGACGCCAACATCAACAGAGAGACTCCCCAAGAGGTTGAGTACTTCGAAGTCTACGAAGAGATTCTTCAGAACCGAGCTAGGATGCTCTGCGAGTATCTCAGAGAAGAAGGCAGCCGAGCAGAGGTAAACCAATACCAGATCTCGTTGAAGAAAGCGGCCGAGCAGAGTGGTTTGGGTATCTATGGAAAGAGCGGGCTGATACTCAATCCCGTATTTGGGGCGGATGTGCGTCTTACAGCAGTCATGACAGATGCAAGACTTGAAGCGGATAAGCCCTTCGACAAGGATCTATGTGGAGCCTGCGAGGCATGCATCAGAGCATGTCCGCTCCAAGCAATAGTGGCACCATTTATGGTTGATAGACTCAGATGCATAAACGCGATCCCCCCACCCACACCAAAGGGGATCCCTCAGGAGACTTACAAAGCTGCTGAAAAGATTATGAAGTATCCGAGCAGGCATTCTGTGATAGGATGCAACATCTGTGTTGATGTATGTCCGATAGGCAAATGAGAGGTCCTCTGCTCCATCTGTCGGTTCTGCTCACCAGGCAGTGTTGAAGACGCTCTCGCAGAATAGCGCAAAGACTAATATCCCTAGGAGCTTCGGAACCTCCTATGTGTGTGGAGTGACACTTGAGCAGCGCGCCCTCAGATGATGAGAAAATCGGTGAGGCTTGGAGACAGATCTCAGACAAAGTGTCAATTGGAAAAGAGGAGTTTCTGCGCAGAGTTCATGAGCTGCACGAGAGGCTTAAGAAATCCATACCTCTTGAGGCGGCCGCATACATAGTCGCCAAAGAACTTCGCATAGAGATGCCCGCACTCCTGCCAACGGTGCGTGGCAGAATCTTAGAATCCGGCACCATCAGAAAGTCCAAACGCGACCAAACTCCCTACTGCCTCTTCACGTTAGTCAACGAGAGGGAGAGAATCTTGGGAGTAGCCTTCGGAGAGGAGAAGATCGGAGAGGTCAAGAGGCTTGACGATGTGCCCGTCGAGATAACAAACTTCTCACTCGTCAGAACCAAGCCAAAGGAGAGCATGGTTAGGGTCACGGGCTCCACGAACATCAAAGTGCTCGACGAAAAGGTAATGCCTCCCATAGAAGAGATGAAAGCTGCCATGGCCGGATCTCTGGGCGAGATGATGAAGAGCGGAAGGACCTTCGTGACGTCTGCGATAGTCGCCGATGAGGAATCAAGGGAATATCAAGCGTGTCCTGAGTGCAGTAGAGCGGTCAACTATGTTTCACCCGATTGGATCTGCCAAATTCACGGAAAGATTGAACCCAGAAAGAGTGTCATAAATCATCTGAAGTTGGCAGACAAATCCGGCATGTACCCGGCGGTGTACTTCGGCGAACTCTGCGAAGGTCTATTCAAGAAGATGGTCACCCTCAAGGGGTTTATGCTCCAAGGCGAGCTGCAGATAGGAAAGATATACGAAGTACTGGAAATTTAGTCGGCCAGGCATCAGAAAGTAGATCAGATTCGCCACGGTCTGGTGGCGAGTTCCGTGCCGTGCCTCAAGGATCTAGTCAGAGTTCGGTCCTCAGTTTTTCGTACTCCTCTTTCTCCATGTGAAATGTGTGCTCTTCCCCGGGGAAGCGTCGGGCTTGAACATCCTCTTTGAATCTGGTCATAGCTGAAATTATCTGTTCTGAGAGGTCGACGTACTTCTTAGCGAAGGGAGGGGTGTATCGCTGGAACAGTCCTAGTACATCATACGCCAAGAGCACTTGGCCATCACAGTCTATGCCCGACCCTATTCCAATGAGTGGCACTGACAGCGTCTCCTTCAAGATCTTCGCCACTTCCGCGGTAACAAGCTCTGTTGTCACGGCGAACACACCTGCTTTTTCGAGTGCGATGGCGTCGTCAACCACTTTTTTGGCCGTCTCGGCGGTTCTTCCCTGAACTCTGTGTCCGCCGAGAGCCGTGGCGGTCTGAGGTGTCAAGCCGATGTGAGCCATTACTGGAATCCCCGCGTCTACGATCGCTTTGACGGTGGGAGCGAACTCGCTTCCGCCCTCAAGCTTGACTGAATCAACTCCGCCGAGTTTCACAAGCCTGCCCGCGTTTCTCACGGCTTGCTTTGGGCTTATGTGGTAAGACATGAATGGTAGATCTCCGACAACCATGCAACGCTTGACAGCTCGCGTGACAGCCCTGCAGAAGTGAATCATCTCTCTCATTGTCACAGGGGTTGTGTTCTCATACCCCAGTACCATCATTCCGCCCGAATCACCTACGAGTATCACATCTATCCCGGATTTGTCGATTAGTGAGGCCATGGGGTAATCGTAGGCGACGGTCATCGTGATGATCTCTCCGCGCTCCTTCATCTTGATCAGATCATATGGGTAGATCTTCTTGCGGCTTTCGCTCATGTCGAAGCACTCCTGGCGAGTAGGTATAGAGAGTGTAGTCACTGGATAAGAGTTCTACTCGGCAATATGGCGCCGGAAATCTTTCGATCCGATTGGGTTGGAAGAGGCCCGGTTTCCCCTTCAATTATGGCTACGTCGGTAGATAATTCGAGATCCGTGATGCGTCCAGTGCTTCTTGAAGATCATCTTCGGCGTGTGTCTGTGTCCTTCTCCATTAGCTCTCTTGTCTGGTTCGCACAAGGTTGCGTGGTGTGAAACAGAGAAAAAGTGGGGTACTATGCGAGACTATACTCTCTTCTGTGCGATCACGGTCTTCGTCTCGGAAACGTACCAGCGGACTTGATCCTTGAAGGTTGGCCACCAGTTCAGGAACTCATCGCTGCTATCTGACTCAATCAGGAAGAGGCCGTTGTATTCTGTTCCCCAAGCGTGTGTGTATTCTCCGACCAGCCGGATGCCGCTTGGCCAAGTCTTCTTGAACTTTTCCCAGCTTTTGCGAGCTTTCTCAGCATCTTCCTTGGACATCTCGCATAGACGGTAGAAGACTAGGAAAGCCCATGTCAAGAATGCTCGCCAATAGATAGTCCGGTAATCTCATCCTAAATAAATGTTCGATCACGACAAAGGCGCGATTGAAGCAAAATACAATCTGTTTGACAACATCAATCTTGAGGAGAGCGTCTTGCCATCGAGAGGTCATGGAAGGATCCGACATGAACAGCCCGCAGAATGCCGAGTCTACAGATGATGCGAGCAATGCCAGCGATGGCGGCAATTCTTCGCAGCCACTATCTATCGAGACATTTGAAGGAAATCCACAAGACGATTGCAGAGGATGGCGTGCCAGTAAAGGGCTATTTGCATTGGCCACTACTGGACAATTTTGAGTGAGCTGTGGGCTTCAAGATGAGGTTCGGACTTTACAAGGTGGATCAGCGAACCAAAGAGAGGACACCAACAAGGGCAGCATCCCTTGTACGGAGGAATCGCAACGACCAACAGATTGCCGAAATAGGCTGCCTGTTGAAACCACATTCCTCCCGAGGTCAACTACTACTCCAGTACTCTGGTGGGCCTTTGGTACGATCGTTGGCGATCCCTGCAAACGTGCATACTCCGCTCCTCTTCTGTACACCCGAACCACAAGTGGCAACGCTACGATGAGATATGCGAAGTGGACAATGAGTCTCAGCCATTCAGCTTGGACTGTATATCCGAAAATGACCGCGAACACGGAACCGATGATCCCTTTGTGGTGAAATGGGCTGTCACTCGGGATGTTCAGGACGTACGCAGGCTGGCCGAGCCAGCCTAAATCAACTCCGGAGAGCTCAGAGTACTCGATCAGTTCATGTACTCCGTAACCCGACAATCCACCAGCCAGAAGGATGAGAAGTATGCTAGTTAAGTAGAAAAACCGTCGGATGTTGATCCTCATGCCAGCAGCAAAGATCGCATACGCTGTTGCAAGCGATGAGGCCGTTCCAAGCAATATTCCACCAATGGTGCCTGGGAGATCCGTCATAGTGAAAGGCGTCAGAAAGAGAACGGTCTCCAATCCTTCGCGGAATACTGCCACAAATAAGAAAGAGGTTAGGCCGATGGTAGCCCCACGCGTGGCCATTGCTTCTATCTGCTGCTCAACCTGAGCCTTGAGAGTTGCACGTCGTTGGGCCATCCAATAAATCATTGAAGACAGAACTGCAACTGCAATGAGGGCAGCCGTTCCCTCGAACAGCACCTGAGCCGACTCCGATAATGCTCCGTAAAATAGCCAAATTGTGACTCCAACCAGCAGACTCAGGGCAGTTGCCGCTGACAAACCATACAAAATGTAGCGAATAAGTGATCTTCTTCCTGTCCGTGCGAGGTAAGCAAGCACGATTGAGGTGATCAGGGAGGCTTCCAGAACCTCTCTGAAGACAATGAGGTACTGGCCCAACATTTCTGCCATCACGACAGGAATTCCATGTGTTTGAGAAGCATCTCGTCCATCTTAAACGAGAGTCTGTGGGCAATTGGAGCTTCTCTCAAGGGCTGAAAGGCCCATGCTTTGCGTCGCATTGGTCTCTATCTCGATCCGCCGTAAGCGTACCAAATCTAGCGTAACTCACCCTCGTATCATTTTCACCATGGGCTACGACACCGGCAAGATCGAATCGCCTTCTAGATTTTCGGATAAGTCTAATGTGCATGAGGCTGGTGAGGCTGGCTGAGTTTCTCGGTCTTGGATCGATCCGTTGGCCCTGTGGCCTAACTCAGCGTCCTTTCTCTTCCTCGAGAACTTTGATTAGCAGGGCCGGACGTGATTATGCGTTAAGGAGCGGAGTATCAGTGATTGTAGCAGTTCTGAAAGAGATGAAAAGCGGAGAGGATAGGGTCGCACTTACGCCAGAGGCGGTCAATGTTCTTGTTGAAGATGGTCACGCCGTTCTCATCGAGAAAGGAGCTGGAAGAGGTAGCGGAGTCACCGACGACGACTACAGGAATGTCGGAGCCGAAATCGTTGAAGGCCATGAGGCGCTATTCAGCTCATCAGACCTGCTCACGAAGGTCAAAGAGATAGTTCCAGAGGAGTATGGTCTCCTCAAGGAAGGAAGAATACTCTTTTCCTATCTACACCTGACAGAAGGCGTCTTCGGAGCAAAGCGGATGATGGCGGAGGCACTTCTCCGCAGCGGAGTTGTCGCCTTTTCCTATGAGACTGTGCAGCTGGATGATGGATCGCGGCCGCTCCTCGCGCCGATGAGCGAGATGGCTGGTCACATGGGTGTGATCGTGGGGGCCCACCTTCTGCAGAAACCATTTCTGGGGAAGGGCGTGATGCTGGGCAGGATGGCTGGATGCAGGCCTGCTGAGGTCGTTGTTATTGGAGGAGGTTCCGTGGGGGCCGCGGCGGCCAAGGCTGCGATTGGTTTAGGCGCGAACGTTACCGTTTTAGATATCAATGTGGCGCGTCTCAAAAAGCTGCAGGAGATGTTTGGCAATGGGGTGACGGCTCTCCACTCAAACAGACAGAACGTCGAACGATTCGTGTCGAGAGCGGATGTCGTTGTCAATGCTGTCTTCTACACACCCACAGTACAGAGAGGACACATCGTGACCAAAGAGATGGTCATGCATATGGAGCCGGGTTCCGTGATCGTAGATGTCGGATGCGATGAAGAGGGTGCTATTGAGACATGCAGGCCGACCACTCATGAGAACCCGACCTACGTTGTGGAGGGTGTGGTTCACTACTGCGTTCCGAACATTCCAGGTGCTGTGCCTCGGACAGCTTCGTATGCACTCTCCGGCACAATTCTGCCATATGTAAGAGCGGTTGCAAAGAAAGGGTGGATTAGAGCGATCGAGGAAGACAAGTCGCTGCTTAGGGGGCTGAACTCCGCTCATGGAAGGATGGTGCACAAAGAAGCCGCTGAGTGCCAAGGGTTAGAGTGGTATTCACTGGAGAAGCTGCTGAGCGAGTTGAGGACAAAGGGCAGATCGGTCCTCTGAACGGGGCCTGCTAGAAGGTCGTTTTTCCAGGCCGGTCGGATGACGTACCCGGTCTAGGATTCGAACACTTTGTTTCAAGACAAGGATGACCAAACGGTACTGAGTCACATTTTCACGGTCCGGCCGTCCCCGAAAACGCTGAAATAGATGGCATATGCAACTCACTGTCCTAAACCAAGGCCGGGAGATCGCGATTGAAGATAGATGTTCATAGCCACTACTACCCGCAGGAGTATATTCAGCACCTCAAGAAGCGTAAGGCCGTCCCGATGTTGGCGACGGACAGCCAAGGAAGGACGATAATACACTACAAGGGCGACTACAACATAGTTGCGAGAGGGCATGTCGACCCAGAAGAACGAGTCAAAGACATGAGGAGAGCACGAATAGACATGCAGGTTCTCACGCTGACCACTCCAGGAACAGAAAGCGTTCCACCTGACGAGTCTGTTCAATTGGCAAAGGTGACTAATGACGGTTTCTCGAGAGTTGTGGGGAAGTATCCTGACAATTTCACGGCGCTCGCAACGTTGCCGATGCTGGATCCTGAAGCCGCGGTTGAGGAGCTCCGCAGAGCGGTCAAAGAACTCGGGCTTAGGGGTGCCTGCATTTTCTCGAATATTGCCGGGAAGACGCTTGACTCAAGGGAGTACTGGCCGGTCTATGCTGAGGCCGAGAGACTGAGTGTACCAGTCTTAATACATCCCACAACGCCGATCTCGGCTGAGCCTGTTATGGACTACAGACTCGTGGCTATCCTTGGATTCACCTTCGATACGAGCATCGCTGCCACAAGGATGATTTTCAGCGGTCTCTTCGAGAAGCATCCGAGCTTCAACTTGGTTCTCGCTCATCTGGGAGGAACCCTACCATATCTGGCTGAGAGAATAGACAACGGGTACCGGGCCTATCCAGAGTGTAAAATGAACATAACGAAGCCTCCGAGCCACTACCTCAAGAGGATGTACTATGACACTGTCTCATTCCACAGGCCAGCCTTGGAGTGCGCCCACAGCTTCTTAGGCCCAAGACAACTAATGATGGGTAGCGATTATCCGCATCAGATAGGAGATCTTGAGAGGGCAGTCACGAGCATCGAACAACTCGATATCCAAGAGAAGGATTCGATCCTCGGAGAGAACGCTATTAGACTCCTCCACCTGTAGGACACAACGAACGACCCGATCTCACTTTGCCTCGGTGGAGGTGCTGGAATACTCGGTTATCTGCCTCTGTTCCTCCTCCCTACTGGTGAATTTTGAGACCTTGACTCCCACCCTTCTTATGTCGAGCTCGGATCCCTTCAGGAGTTCTTCGAAGAGTGTTTTCGAGACTTTCTTAATCACATCGATCTCATCCGTGTAGTTGTCGAGGGTATGGGATCTGCTGCGGATACTTAGATCCTTCATGACAGCAGCGATGCTGACAGACCTGAATACGAGCCCGCTCTGTACGAGTCTGGTGTGGATCTCCTCGCAGAGTTGGTTAGTTTTCTCGACGATGGAATCCATGTTGCGCGTGTCTTCTTTGAGCGTTGAGATCCTGCTTATGGACTCGGCTTCACTCCTCTCTTGAACTGGATCGTCGTCAACGCCCATTGATGCTCTGCGGAAATAGCCTCCAAGGCTTTTTCCGAAGATTTCTGTCAGTCCTTGAACATCGTATCGTGCCAGTTCTCCTATCATTTGTACACCGAGGATCCGCAGCTTCTGCTCAGTCTTTGCCCCGACTCCAAGTAGTCGTCTGACAGGAAGTGGAGACAGAAAGTTCTCCACCTGTTCTGGGTTGACGATTGTCAGCCCATCGGGCTTCTGGGCATCGACGGCAATCTTGGCAACGAGCTTGTTGGGACCGACGCCTATCGTACACGAGGGTCCTTGTTGCCTCTTGACTTCGTCCTTCATCGCTTTAGCTACCTTCCTAGCTTCCTCGAAGTTGCCACCCGTTCGCTGACTGATGTCCAAGTAGGCTTCATCAATGCCTGCCTGTTCAAAATGATCGGCAAAACTTCTCAGGATCGCCATCGTTGTCTCTGAGACTTCCTCGTACAACTCGCGGTTGACTGGTAGAAACACTGCATCGCTGTTCTGCAGCTTCTTCTTGGCGAGGTATATCGGCATCCCCGACTTTACTCCGTACCTTCGGGCAAGGTAGTTCGCGGTGCTTACCGCTCCACTCTCTTCCGTACGGCCGGAGTACACGCAGACGACTACTGGCTTATCTCTCAGTGAGGGATTTCTCATCTCCTCGCACTGCGCGAAGAAGTAGTCGAAGTCGACGCACATCACAACTCTAGTCTGCAAAGGTCGGTCCTCCGCGTTGAACCCATACACAACGCCTCAAACCTTTGAGGGCTTCGAACAGGACTAGTTCAACCGAGATTTGCATATCGATTCTGCTGCTCGCAACCTAACAACTTTGAACGAAGTGAAGCCTTTTGATACCGGCCGAAGACATAGATGATACTCCAAAGGAGGAGAACTGGACATTGAAGACAGAAGAGAATCTAAGAGCTGCTTTTGCCGGAGAATCACAAGCCAACAGAAGATACCTCGCCTTCAGCAAGAAGGCTGTAGATGAGGGATATCCGCAGATAGCAAAGCTCTTCCGGGCAGCAGCCGATTCCGAAACGGTACACGCACTCAGCCATCTGAGAGTGCTAAAGGGCGTCAAGACGACTCACGAGAATCTGCAAGAAGCTCTCATGGGCGAGACATACGAATTCGAGAAGATGTATTCCGAGTTCATTGAAGCAGCCAACAAAGAGGGACGCAAGGACGCGATCGTGACCTTCAGGAACGCCTCTGAGGCGGAGAAGGGACACGCCAAGTACTATCAGAAGGCTATCGAAGTGCTGAAGACGGCAAAGGATCTAGCGTCTGCAGATTACTTTGTCTGCCAAGTCTGCGGCCACACCGCAGAGAGCGAGGCGCCTGAAAGTTGCCCTGTCTGCGGCTCACCTAAGAAGATGTTTAAGAAAATAGAGTAGGTCATCAACTCTTTCTCCTTTTTTGGGTGCTAAAACAGCAACCGATACGATGAACGCGAATGTCTTTGACTGCAGGTTGAAACTGGGGAAGCGATGGTGGATCAGAAAGAGATTGTTCTTAGGCATCTCAGAGATGAGGACATCATCGACCTAGCCAAAGAACTCGTCAAGATTCCGAGCTTCACCACGAAGGAGACACCAGCTGCTAGATTTCTCGCAGACTACATGAAAAAGCACGGAATAGAGACCGAGTTCCAAGAGGTTGAGAAGGATCGGCTCCAAGTGATAGGAAGAATGAGTGGTGCTGGAAAAGGTCGCAGTCTGATGCTGAACGGACACATAGACATTGATCCAATCAAGGAGGCTTGGCACGGAGACCCCTTCACACCGCTCATCGAAGGAAACCGACTCTACGGTGCAGGCATACATAACATGAAGAGCGGATTAGCCGCGATGGTTTCAGCGGCCGTCGCAATCAGGAGAGCCGGGATCAAGCTCAAAGGTGACCTCCTAATCGCATGCGTTGTCGGAGAACTTCAAGGAGGTCTTGGAACTAGGCACCTTCTAAAGAGAGGCGTAAAGACGGACATGGCAGTGGTGCCGGAGCCTTACAGCGTCAGAAACATTGTCACGAAGAGCGCAGGAGTCGCCGAGATGGCGATAAACACTGTAGGTCGGTCCGAGCACATAAGCAGAAAACAGGAAGGCATAGACGCGATTGAGAAAATGATCAAGGTAATTGGTGCTCTCGACAACACGACCTTCAGCGGAAGACGAGACCCTGATCTCCCGGACCTTCCAAGACTCTTGGTCGGGTCAATTATCGGCGGGAGGAGCAGGGAACATGATTTGGCAGGCCCGTATAATGTCTCAGACTTCTGCACGATACTTGTCGATGTCAGGTATCCCCCAGGCATGACCCAAGAAGATGTGAAAAGAGATATCGGGCAAACCTTGCGGAGACTAGCCGAAGAAGACCCCCAACTGGTATTTGAGATCGAGATGCCACCACCAGCAAAGTTCCGGGCGTCACGTGTCGAGATGCCTCCGATGGATGTCAGCAAGGACGAGGAGATCGTACAGATTGTCAGGCGAAATCATAAGCTCGTTACGGGCCAGGACGTAGAGAGAGTCGGCGCTGTGCCACCATACTCTTACGCGGGAAACGATACAGCGCACCTGCAGAGGGCGGGAATTCGATGTTGCCTCTACGGGCCTAGAGGCGACCCGGAGGAGACTGAGATGCATGTTCGCATTGACGAGATGATCATCTGCAGCAAGGTGCTTGCCCTAACGGCAATAGACGTGTGCAACACCAAGGGATAGCAGACCGAAACAGTAACTTACACGTATCTTCGACTAGGTTTCTATAGAGGCTGTCTCAAGAGCTGCTAGGAAGTCGAGGGCGAACTGATGTGCCTTCCTCTCGCTTCCACGATGTTCTTTAACGTGAGTTCTCAAGTGATGGTACATTTCATGCAGGACCACGTAGGGATCAAAGAGAGCTCGCCGGTCTCGAACATAGATCGTCTCGTTCCGTGCGACGTAGCACCCCAGACTCTTTGAACGTCCCTTGGGTAGGCCTACGACGAGTTTTGGAGGCCTGACTCCGAATTCTTTACTCAGCAACTCAACCGCTCTCTCACCACTGCCTGAGAGGATCAACTGGACGATGGACGCCTTCGTCTTCAAATCCAAGAGCCGAACCACGTTCTGCGTTCCCAGTTCGCTGTTCTTCCGGATGCTTGCGGTTACGGAAGTCTTTGGAGTCTTCTATTTAGTGTGGGAGTGTATCAAAAGAGTCTTTCATGAAACT
>Ga0315309_1000475_pt1 | contig 24299 bp, 23 predicted proteins | sample TDP4_MG_FD_203080 | JGI IMG/M metagenome (GOLD analysis project Ga0315309, IMG submission 203080) | Freshwater sediment microbial communities from Lake Towuti, South Sulawesi, Indonesia - TDP4 | ecosystem: Environmental > Aquatic > Freshwater > Lake > Sediment | place: Indonesia: South Sulawesi...
AGCTCTCATAACCTATTCGCTAGGAGTATAGGTGTATTCACCGACCAATGATTGCCAGATATAAAGAAGGGCTAAGGCAACTACGCCGACGAAAATTAGTAGAGGCCCTAATGCAGTAGGCCCAATGCTGGTGAGTGACACTGAACTGACGAATAAGAATAGGGCTAATGTGTCGAAAAGCGTGAAGACTATTGCGTAGCCATAGTACTGGATCATAAATTGAGTACGCCCTTCGCCCACAGGTGTTTCACCGCATTCATAAGTTGAGTTTTTCACAGGATTTGGTTTATGAGGGCTTATTAGTTTCGAAAAGAGTATGGCTCCTATTGGAAATAGGAGCAATGCGCCGGCGAATGCCAGCAGAGGGATGATATCTTCAAGCATGTTTATCATCTTTTACGGTATGTATTTTACCACAGGTTTTTAATAATGATTTATCATTACAAATCGTTATAAAATTACAATTTTTTAGTCGTTTTTAATGATTTCTGCTATAAGTAAAAGGAGACAGAAATAGAGCATTGAGTGGAGAGGAAGTTCAAGTTATCCTGATAATGGGCATGGTGGCTCTGGCCATTTTAACAGTTGAAGTTAAAGACATTATGCATGCAGTAATGTGTTTCGGCGGAATGGCGCTAGTTCTAGGAACAATCTATTTTACTCTTAATGCCCCGTTTGTAGCTGTTTTTCAGGTGCTAGTGTATACGACCGCGATTATTGCTCTATTCATATTTACAATCATGTTGGTGACCCGGAGGAAGGGATCTGAATGAAAATAGATCGCATTAGGATCCTAGGATTAACCGTTACAACCATGGTAGCTTTGATTTTGCTATTTCTTATAGCACGTACCCCATTTATTCACATAGGAACACCACATGAACTCATAAAAACAGAGATGGAATTGATTAACTGGAGAATTGACCTGCTTGTATGGAGTCGCTTGCTAGATGTAGCTGCAATGGTGCTTACCATATTCGCTGCGGTTGCTTGTGCAATATCGCTGTTAAGACCTGAAGAGGGGGAGTGAAATGCTTTCTTTAGAATATTACTTAGCTGGAAGCGCCGCTCTTTTCGCTATTAGTTTGTATTGTCTGGCCACGAAACGGAACATCATAAGGCTCTTGCTGGGGATAGAAATTCTCATCAACTCTGCGCAGTTAAACTTCATAGCTTTTGCAGCCAACTGGGTTGAGGGCTACGTGGACCCATTAGCACAGTTGTTCATTATGATTTCGATTGTATTGTCAGTATCTGTTCTGGCCGTGGGCTTAACCGTTGTGATCCTTGTTTACCATCACTACGGAACACTTGATGCCAGAGAGTTAAGTAGGTTAAGGTGGTAGTGATTGCTACCTTACGCTCCTTGGCTTGTTTGGATCATTCCGCTGATAGGCAGTTTAATTGTGCCTATTATTGGAGGAATCAATCCTAAAGCCCGAGCTTGGTTTGCGGTTGTCGTGAGCTTCATTTCGGCGGCTTTCGCTGTTTCAATGATTCCGGATGTTCTAGCTTCACATGAAACGCACGGAATTGATATAGCGGTTACTTGGGTGCCTTCGCTGAAGTGGAGTGCCGGAGTTCTAATAGATCCTCTCAGCGTACTTCTTGCGAATGTAGCTGCTTGGGTAGGCTCACTAATAATGCTTTACTCTGTCGGTTATATGGCACATGAGGAGGGGTTAACGCGGTACTATTTCCTTAAGCTTCTGTTCATAGGCGCAATGATAGGACTCGTGATGGCGGACAATTTTATTCAGATGATTTTCCTCTGGGAAGTTGTGGGCATCTGCTCTTACAGCCTGATCGGTTTCTGGTACAAGAAGCCAAGTGCAGCGAAGGCGGGGATGAAGGCGTTCGTTACCACATGTGCAGGTGATACAGCATTGATAGTAGGTGTTTTAATTCTCTATGTACAAGCAGGCTCAGTTAACTTTTTAGAAATAAAGGAGATAGTTGAAGCAGGCAAAATTGGTTTACCCCTTCTTTCTATGATTTCAATTTTAGTTTTTGGCGGGGCTGTCGGTAAGTCTGCTCAATTTCCACTTCATGTCTGGCTGCCCGACGCTATGGAAGGCCCAACTACCGTCAGCGCCTTAATTCATGCGGCTGCGATGGTTAAGGCAGGGGTTTACTTAGTTGCTAGAACCTTCATGCTTTTTGAAAATGTACATGTCTGGCTCATGACAGTCACTTACATAGGAGCGGCAACAGCTCTACTTGCGGCTACGATGGCTCTTGTAAGCACCGATGTCAAACGAGTTTTGGCTTACTCAACAATTAGTTGTCTTGGAATGATGATTTCAGCTATTGGCTTTGGAACAGAAACTGGTTGGCTTGCAGGCGTGTTTTATGTGATGAATCACGGTCTCTTCAAGGCATTGCTATTCCTGTGTGCAGGCTCCATACTTCACGCCACTGGAACAACTGATATGAAGTTGATGGGTGGACTACGCAAATCTATGCCAATAACGTTTCTCGCAAGTCTAGTAGGCATTTTTTGCCTCATGGGAGTTCCGCCGTTTAATGGTTTCTGGAGCAAAGATCTACTGATAGCCGCCGCTCTTGAGGCGAAGTTATACCCAGTCGTTTTCATGATTGGAGCAACATGCATATTGACTGCTGCTTACAGTGTGAGATGGATTTCAATCATATTCTTAGGCGAAGAAGCAGATTATCTAAAACATAAACATGCTCATGAATCTCCGCCAGTGATGGCTGTTCCGCTGATAATTCTGGCAGCAGCATGCTGTATTTCCGGCTTCCTCCTGTCCCCCTTTGCCCACTACATGGGCATAGAACATGAAGCAGCAATCGAAATGGCTCCCTTAACAATATCTACTTTCGCCATATTAACAGGGGCAATACCCTCCTACTTTGTATATTACCGAAAAGCAGTTAGCCCTGAAAAATTTAGAAGTGGATTTGGTGGAACCATTCATAGATTACTAAGTAGCGGGTACTATTTCGACAAGATCTATGTAATATTCGCCAACGGGTTAATTAAGCTGGGTCAAGCAATTTTTAGCTACTTCGAAAAAACCACTGATAAAATCAATCACATTATGGCGGATAAGGCCGTTAAATTTTCTCAGGAACTTTTGAGACTTATTGAGACAGGTTTTATTGACAAAATAAACTATGTGATAGCTAATAAAACGGTTAGATTAAGCCGCATTCTGTTAAGCTATGCGGAGTTAAAGGGCATTGATAAGCTCAACTACCTTATCGCCGACGCTGGGGCCGCAGCGTTCCGGAGTATTAGGAAAATTCAAACAGGGATAATTTCGTGGAATACGATTGGGTTGCTCATTGGACTAGTAGCCCTATTCACATTAATGATTTTACTATGAGAGGATGGAACAAATGCCTGAATACCAAATGCTCATATCTCTTCTATTTCCAATCTTTGTTGCTCCAATAGTTTTCTTTGCTGACGAGAAGCTTAAGCTCGGGAAAAAAACTGGAACTATAGCTTTCATAGCTCTACTTGCCCCGCTACTTCAGTTCCTCAGCATTTTGCCGAAGGTGATAAAAGAAGGATTCGCCGAAGAGCTCTATCCTTGGGCGCCCACAGCTGGGTTAACATTCGGATTAAGAGCGGATTACTTAAGCATAACAGTAGTTTTAATCATAGTTTTTCTATGCGCATTAACCTCCATTTACTCTATTGCATACATGGAAAATAAGAGGAACATAGGTGCGTATTTCGCAGCGTTTCTACTCTTCACATCTGGCATGGTGGGTGTGGTGCTTGCAACAAATCTTATCGAATTCTACCTGTTCTGGGAACTGATGCTGGTTCCGTCCTATTTCCTTATTGCAGAGTGGGGTTATGGACGATCGAAAATTATAGCATTCAAATATTTCATCTTCACCCATGTCGGCGCTATTTTCCTCTTATTTGGTATACTTACGACCTACGTTTACCTAGGGACATTTAACATATACGAGATCCCTGCGCTACTTGAAGCGGGCAAAATGAGTCTAGATATACAAAGAATAGTCGTGGTTATGATAACAATTGGTTTTGCTGTGAAGATGGCGTTATTTCCAGTACATACATGGCTTCCAGATGCGCATGCTGAAGCCCCGACTCCCATAAGCGTCCTTCTGAGCGGAGTTATGATTAAGTGCGGAGCATACGCATTCATTCGAATAGCCCTAACATTATTCGGAAAAGCGCAGTTAACTCTTTCAACAACCTTTGCGGCGTTAGCTGTCATCACGATGATTTATGGAGGACTTATGGCATTAGCTCAAACTGACATAAAGAGGCTCTTTGCATATTCTAGTGTAAGCCAGATGGGTTACATTTTCTTTGGGATGTCCGTGGCATCTAGTTTAGGTTTAACTGGCGCCATTTTCCACGTAGTAAATCACGCAATAGGTAAAGGATTGCTCTTCATGTGCGCAGGTGCCATTCTGCATCAAACTGAAAACAGGGATATAAGAGAGTTACAAGGGTTGGCGGGTAAAATGCCGGCAACTACACTAGCGTTAATGATAGGTGGCCTCAGTCTTGCTGGCACCCCACCTTTTGGAGGCTTCCAAAGCGAGTGGCTAATTTTCGCTGGCGGATTCCAGAGACCCGAATTTCAACTCGTAACAGCTATAGCCTTAATTTCAACGATAATCACAGCTGCGTACTACCTTTGGTTAATTTACCGATTATTCTTCGGCCAGAGACCCCAACACCTAGAAAACGTCAAGGAGGCCCCATTAACGATGCTTATTCCAATGGCTGTGCTTGCGGCTTTAGCGGTATTGTTTGGGATAATGCCAAAACTTGTCCTTGATGTCATCGCTTAGGAACTGATTAAATTGAGAATCCATCGTAAAAAGTGAAAACCTATGTTCACCAATGTGCTGGATACATTAATCTTCTTCATGTTAACTGTTCCGATAGTAGGATGGGCGGCTAGTAAAGTCAATCACGTGAAAATCCGTGACTGGTATGCTGTTCTTGGCTTTCTGATAACAGCTTACTTTGTGTATGACCTTTATCTTCAGGTTTCGAGAAACGGGATAGTCACCATTAGGTACTCGAATTTCATTCCAGTTGCGGATGTCTGTTTTGAAATTGATATGTTAAGTGTATTCATGACTATCGTTTTCGTGATGCTGGGAGCGTTCGTGTCAATATACTCAGTCCGATATATGGAACGCGATAAGGGGTTAAATTGGTACTACACAATCCTCATCGCTTTAATTATAAGCATGATTGGTGCAACTTTCGCTGGAGACCTCTTCACTCTTTTCATCTTTTGGCAGCTTCTAACAATCACGGCCACCTCGATGGTGAGTTTCCGTAGAGAACGTTGGGCGCCTGTCGAAGCAAGTCTAAAATATTTCATAATGGCTGAGGTTGGAGCCGCCTGTATACTCTACGCTATGTCAATCTTATATGGAATGGCTGGAACTCTGAATTTTGCACGTCTTGCGATCGGCATTCGTGAAGCAGTGCCGAATCCATGGATTTACTTGGCAATTGCATTATTAATAGTTGGATTCGGAGTTGAGGCGACAATAGTTCCATTACATTTCTGGCTACCCGATGCCCACCCAGAGGCACCAAGTTCGATCAGCGCGATACTGTCCGGCGCGTTAATAAAGGTTGGAATTTACGGGATATGCAGAGTTCTATTTCTCATATTTGTGCCGACTAAGTTCCACTGGGGAATAGTGATAGCGATCTTCGCGGTCATAACGATGACCGTCGGAAATATTATGGCACTTCTTCAAAACGATGTCAAACGTTTACTTGCTTACTCGACGGTTGCGCATAGTGGTTACATATTAACTGGGGTTGCTGTAGGAACTCAGCTTGGACTTACTGGAAGTTTCTTTCATGTAATCAACCATGCTCTAATGAAGGGACTTGCTTTTATGTGCGCTGGAGCCTTTGTCTATCGCACAGAAACAAGGGATCTCAACGAACTTTCCGGTATAGGCCGTCGTATGCCAGTCACAATTACTGTACTGTGCGTATCGCTATTTGCGTTGCTTGGCTTCCCATCACTAAACGGTTTCGTCAGCAAGTATATCCTTTTCACATCTGCTATAGATGGAGGAATGCCTCTGCTTGCAATCGCTGGTCTTTTAAACAGTGCTTTTTCAGCAGCCTACTATCTTCGTATGATACAGATTTTGGTTTTAGCGGAGCCAACAGATAAAATGGCGAAGGTTAAGGAAGCCCCACTTTCCATGCTTGCACCCATGGGTATGATGGCTTTTCTCATAGTGCTCTTCGGCGTATGGCCGGAACCAGTCATAGCTTTAGCTGATAAGGCAGCTCACGCAGCCCTAAACTTTCAGGAATTTGTTAAAGCTGCAACCAGTTAGACCATTTTAAATAAGTGCTCAATAGCAGTCTCCACAGGATCCGCAACTACTGCTGGCCAGATACCCAGCATTACTGATGTGATGCTTAAGATAAGTAATGGTAAGGTTATAGGAAGAGGAGACTCTTCAACTTCTTGCAAATGTTTTGGTAATGGACCGTAGAAAACCCGCCACACTGTCCAAAGTTCATAGGCTATTGTAAGTATAGTGGCTACTGCAGCGAGCACAGCTACAGTGAACTCGAGTTGCGACGACATAAAAGCCCTCTCAAAGGCACCCAAAAGCAACAGAAATTTGGACTTGAATCCAATTGTAGGTGGCACAGCACCTATAGTGAAGAAACCAATTATGGACGCGATAACCGCGGATGGCATTTTTATTGCTAGCCCTCCAAGTCGATTTATATCACGAGTATGCGTCCGGTAGAAGATTGATCCCGCCATTAGGAAAAGAAGCGCTATAGCCAGTCCGTGGCTGATACTATATGAAACTGCGCCCTCTACACCAGCTTTTACATAGGTGAAAGCGCCGAGTAGACAGTAGTTCATTTGGCTCATGCTCAGGTAAGCCACCAGTCGTTTGAGATCTGTTTCAATTAAGGCCATGAGACCTCCGTAAACTATGGTTAGTAAGGCCCAAAGTTCAAGCCAACCGCTCACACCAAACAGCGTGCCGCGTAGAGGAGTTAACAATCTAACCACAGCGTATGTTCCCAAGCAAACGGATGTAGCCCCTAGCGCAGCGCTAATTGGTGTTGGAGATTCGGCGTATGTAGAAGGGAGCCAAGCATGAAAACCCAGCGCTGCCATTTTTATGTAGAAACACACTAAAATTGCTGCGGCGATCCAAATTGCCATGGGGTTGCCGTTTAGTAGTTTTAAGTCAGCAACCTCGTAGCTGCCAATACACGAACCCGTAAGAAGAATGCTTGCAAGCAAAAAGATAGATCCTACGTGAGTCCAGATGAAGTATGTAAATGCGACATTCTTTCCATTGCGCCCGTATGTGCAAATGAGGAACCAGGATGAAATCAACGCTAATTCAAAGAACATGTATAACTCAATGAGGTTTGTTGCCAGCATAGCGCCCATTACACCAGTAAAGTAAAGCAGAAAGGCAACGTAATAAGTGGCGTACGCTGACTTATTTTCACCCGAGTATTTCTGGTTAATCTCATACTCCATGTATTTGGTGGAATAGAGTGCGACCAAGGTAAATACAAGAGCTAGCATAAAAAGCTCTGGAAGACTCAGCCCATCAATCCGCAGTCCAAATTTAAGTTTTATTGCTGGAGCCCATGCATATTCCTCAATCATGGAGTATTCAGGTATAGCCCCCACTAAAAGTAGAGTGAGAAACAAAGTGACGAACAGTAAAGGAAGGAGGGCTACCCAGCCGATTTTCTTACCAATTCTTCGACCGAACACATAGACTATGGGCACGACAAGTAGAGGAAAGAATGACGTGGCAAGTAGCAAACTTTGCATATTTAATCACACAACTCTTTACTCAATTTAATAGTTTCCTTATCTTGAAATTAGTGAGTTAATAACTTGCAGTAGAGGATCCAGTATAATTCTTGGATATATGAATAACAACAGCGATAGAACGCTCAGAGTAAGCAGTGGGATCAACATCATTTTGGGCGGTTCTTTCACGCCTTCCAAGTTAGTTGGCAGTGTACCGTAAAAAATGCGTCTTATAGTCCATAACGCATAAGCGACAGTAAGCACTGTAGCGAACATCGCAGAAAAAGCTAATGCTAACTCGATCGAGGATGCATTTAGTCCTCGTCCAAAGACACCGGTGAAAATCAGCCATTTGGACATAAATCCAAATGTCGGAGGCACACCCGCTATTGTGATAAAGCCTATTACAAAAACTGTGGCTAAAATCGGCATTTTTGACGCTAGACCCCCCATTTGTCTAATATCGCGAATGCCAGTTCTGTAGATTATCGCGCCAGCCGCTAAAAAGAGAATGGCTTTGCCTAGCCCGTGAGCGACGTAGTGAAGCATAGAGCCCCCAACACCGATTGTCGTGTAGCTTGAAATTCCAAGAAGTAAGTAACCCATCTGGCTAATACTTGAGTAGGCGAGTAGACGCTTAATGTCATTCTCATTTAACGCCATAAGGCCCCCATAAATCATGGTTGCTAAAGCCCAAAGCAACACTACCAAAGAAATGCCGCCGAAATCACGAATAGGAACCAGAATTCTTACTATGGCATATGCCGCTAACCCAATCATTGCTGGACTTAATAGAGCACTTACTGGTGCTGGGGCTTCAGCATGCGCATAGGGTAACCAAATGTGTAAACCGAATACCGCCATTTTAATGAGAAAACCTAGAAGAATAAAGGCTATAACCCATATCGCCCACGGGTCACCGCTAAGTAGCGTTAAATTTGATATTTCAAAACTGCCAGTTCTAGTATAAGCTATTAGTATCCCTGTAAGTACTAGTATCGCGCTGGCCTCCATCCACAGAAAGAAAATAAAAGCAATTTTTTCCCGTGCATGGTACCCATACACATTTATCAGCGCCCATGCAGGGACTATCATTAATTCATAAAATAAGAAGAACTCGAATAGATTAGTTGCAAGAGCGACGCCAATCATACCTGCAGCGAACAACAGATAAAGAGCGTAATAAGTGGCGTATGCTCGTTTGTTTTCTCCCGCATATTCTTCATGAATTCTATGTTCGACGTAGGGAATTGAGTAAGGAATAATCAATGTAGATAGGAGAGCGACGGTAAAGGCAACAGGGAGACTCAAGCCGTCCACCAGTAACCCAAATCTAATCCCAAGTACCCAGACAAATCCCTCGGAGAGCGAGAAGCCGTCTAATACTTGAGGTAGAAAAGAGATCAAAGTCATGGTAACGAAAATTAGCGGAATAAAAGAAAGCCAACCAGCATGCTTACCGATTTTGCGGCCAACAATGTAGACCACGGGTACAAATAACGCTAGTATAAGCAATGTTCCCCAAAGTGAAACGAATAATTTCATTTAAACCCCCGAAAAGCTTCAGATAGGCTTACAATGCTTAACACTAAATGAATTTTTAATTATATTAAATTTGATATACTAATAAGGGGGTACATTCACTTTAATGTGCTATAGCATAATTTTAAATAAAGACAACGGAAAACTAGACCGAGCCGAGAATTTTAGAAAAACTATTTAGGGCGATATGAATGAGGAAGGAACACTCAAAGGTACTAATTGAACCGCAGCAGAAAGTACTTGAAACCTTACATTTGTCGGTTAGACAAATTGGATTAGAAGCTTTTTCGAAGAAAGTTGAAATTAATGAGGAACAATTGAAGAGAATATTATGTGGAGAGCAATGGATTCCGGTCCACATCATAAGAGAAGCTTGTGAAATAAACAAGTATGCAGGAGGACCGAGCTACACTAGGTCTGTTTCAAGTTGCATCGAAGGCGCATTAATGACTGTGGAGACGGTTAAATCCACAGAAGGGAAGGAGACGGCATTTACTGTAGAAGAAATTAAACCAAAGGAAACAGAGAAGGTGGAGAAAATTGCAATTGATCAAGAGAAGTATGCCAGAGAAGAAGCTGCTATTAACCGCGTATTACTCTTGAGCACCGGTCTTTCCGCAGTAATTTTTGTGTTAGGTGTAATCGGCTATTTAATTGGAAAAAATTATGGACAATTTTATGCGGGTGTTGGTTTATTCTCCGGAATAATTGTAAGTTTCGTAATTATTTTGCTGATGATATTCAAGCTTAAGGCTAGTCTCTTGATAACTAAACCTAAAAAGGAGGGAGCACAACAATAAGCGGTCTGGTAAAATACACGTATGTTTGCTCAAAAATAAGAGGCATGAAAAATTACCTATTAACCGCAGACGATCTTCGATGGCTTTCATTTCATAGTCTTGAAGAAATTTATAATTTTCTTAGAACCACGATATACAATGAAGAAATTTCAATTATACCAGTAGAACGATTTGATGCAAGGGCTTTTGAGGAAGCCTCCACAAACAATTTTATAAAAACTTTCGATAAAATTTTAAAATCCTCCCCAAAAGACCTACTGCCGCTATTAACGACTATGCTAAAGAGGTTTGAAATAGAAAATATAAAGGCGCTTTTACGAGCTAAAATGGCTGGTTTAGATGTAGAGGAAGCAATGAGATACGTAACGCCTTTGAAAAAGTTAGATACAATAAGTTTCAGGGATGCTCTCCTTAGATCTGGAAAAATTGAAGACTTAGTAAAACTTCTCTCAAATACTGAGTACGGCCCACTACTTGCTTTAGCTCTGCCAGATTATCAGAAAGAGGGCACATTACTTCCATTTGATTCTTCGTTGGATAGGTATATTTACACGACTTTATGGACGGAAGCCTCAAACCTGAGTGGCGAGGATAAAACGATCGCTGAGGAAATCCTTGGAATTGAAATTGACATGCAGAATATTAAGACAATATTACGATGTAAAGTCCTCAAAATCAGTAGTGAAACGATACCGCGTTACATTATAACAATTTTCTATAAACTGTCTCCTGAAATTTTAGAAAACGGAATTAATGCCTCAGATGTAAAACAATCACTTCAAACATTTCTAAGCGTTGAGCCCTATGGAGAGGAAGTGAAACATGCGTTAAAAGCATATGAGGACTCAGGGTCTGCGTTAAAAGTGTATGAAAACTCAGGATCATTATCACCAATTGAAATGGCTTTAGACAAAGTTATATTGAGAACTAATTTGAACATCTTGAAACGCCGCCCATTCCCATTCAACATGGGGGTAATCCTTTCGTTTTTGAGCCTAAAGTGGGTTGAAGTACGTAACCTGCGAATCATAGTTAAGGGAAGAGAGGATAACCTTAAACCTGAAAAACTTGAAAAAATGTTAATTTTGCCGTAGTTTTTACAAAAGTTGAACTCTATGAAGTGAAAAGATAGTGATACAGCTAGTTTCACATAGTAAATTTTTATAGTCATTTCACACTATCTAGATTAAAGATGAGGTTGGCGATAGCTACTAATGCTTCACCCAGTTAAGATGAAAAGAATCCGAGCATTAGTTTTTAAGGAATCTTTTGATGACGTAATACATGCATTAGCAGAAACAAGTTCATTTCATCCAGTTGACATGGCCAAGGAAATAGATGCTTCAGAAGGCTTACTTGAAGCCATAAAACCAAGTGAAATTAATTACCAGTCCGCAAGGGTCCTTTCTGAAATCGACCGAGTTTTAAAGATTTTGAAGATTGAAGAGAAACATGCTCCTGAAGAAAGAATGCCGAAGGAACGCCTACCACTTAAACAATTAGTAGAAGAAGCGGTTAAACTCGTTACAAGTGTTGAGGAAAAATATGAAGAACTAAATGCTAGAGCCCAAAAAGTAGCGGATTTGCCGGATGATGCTACTAGAAAAAAACTTGTAGCTAGCCAATTTAAGAAGTTGTCAGAAGAAAATGGGCCAAAACTACTATTATTGCGAAGTTTACTGATCTCAGAAAGAGAAGTTGAAGAAGCCAAGTTTAAGTTAGCAGAAATGAAGTTCAACTCATTCATAGAGGGATGGACCCCCGCTAGCGCCGAAGATGAAGTTGTAGGTAGAATAAAAGAAGCTTCAAAAGGACAATGTTTAATCGACATTAGTGAACCTAACGAACATAGCCAAGTTCCAATAATCCTTGAAAATCCACCCTTCATAAAACCATTTGAACGAGTAATCAAAGCATACGGCGTACCATCTTACAAGGAACTTGACCCTACAATAGTTGTGTCAATAACATTCCCGATAATTTTTGGCACAATGTTCGCAGATCTTGGACACGGATTACTTTTTGTTATACTTGGTGCCGCACTTATATTTCTGAGAAAGAGAATGAAAGAAGAGCCTGGAGAAATGCTGGGCTACGGCTTAAATAACGGGTCGATTTTCTTATTGGCGGGTATCTCTTCTGTTTTTTGGAGCTTAGTTTTCGGGGAGATTTTTGGTTATCATTTTGAGCACTTCGGATTTAAACATCCCCCTCTAGCTTTTCTATTAGAGTACATTCCAACCATTGGTATACCTTTTATCCCTATGGAACGCCCCAGAACAATGTTAAAATTCGCTTTCATAGTTGGAACTGCATTCATATCCATAGGCATCATACTAAACCTTGCCAACAAACTTATGCAAAGAGACTTCAAAGAGGCTTTCTTCGAGTCAATATGCTGGCTTTGGTTCTATCTTGGATTAATGTCATTAGCACTTACATTCAAATTTAGCATCGGACTATGGACCCAAAATATCATATTAGTAGTGGTTGCAGTAATAATACCTCTAGTACTAATGCTTGCAGGGAAGACTATCATAGGAGACTTCATAGAAGCTTTTGGCTTCACGTTTGAAGCATTCGTATCATCTATAAGCAACACAGTTTCATTTGGACGAATACTAGCTCTCTCCTTAGTTCATTCAGGAATGAGTTTGATGTTTTCGCAGCTTGCTGGATTCCCTCCATCAGGAGCTGGCATAGCGGTGTTGGCGATTGGAACATTTCTTGTCATGTTTTTTGAGGGGCTCATTATTTTCGTGCACACGACTCGTCTTCATTGGGTTGAGTGGTTCTCAAAGTTTTATAAGGGCGATGGAGTAGAATTTAAACCCATAAGATCTACAGGTAGGTGACATTGTTTATGTATGACATAGTTGCTTTGGTGTCAATAATTATGACTGCTTTATCCTCCTCAATAGCAGCCGCTTACGCCATAGTTACTGCGGGAACGGCTATGGCAGGCGCTGGCACAGAGAAACCAGAAATACTCGGAAAAGCTATAATTGCTATCGTTCTTGCAGAGGCTATAGCAATATACGGTCTGCTGACATCTTTCATGCTGATCTCAAGTTTACCACGAATTATAGATATGGCACTGGCTTTGCGTGCCCTTTCGGCAGCAATTATTATGAGCGTGACCGCTGTGATCGCTGGTCTAAGCATTGCACGTGTAGGGTCTGTGATTGCTGGTGCGGCAGCGGAGAAACCTGAAACCTACTCAAAAAACGTAATAGCTGTAGTTCTTGCAGAGGCTATAGCAATATACGGTCTATTAATGTCGTTCATGCTTATAGGAACCATATAGGCGAATTTGTAGTGAGTTGAAGTGGAGCATTCCCCATATAAAAGATTAAGAAGAATTTTAGAAGAAGACTCTAAAACTCGACCTGATGTTGCTAAGAAACTTCTTCATAAGATCCCAGAGCACATGAAAAAAATTGATGCTTTAGAAGCTGAGCTGGAAAAAATTAGCAACGAATTTCGTGAGGCAAAAAATCTCTCTGAACGATTTAGAATAAATGTAAAAATGATTAAGAAGATGCAAGAACTCGAAAAAGAACGAAAATTACTTTTTGACCGGAAAGATCAGCTTAGTAGGAGTTATAGCGATATACTAAGGTATGAGGCGGACGCCAAAAGTATAGACTTAATCATTAGAGACAAAAAACGAATGGCAAGGCTGCATAGTGGACTACAAGAAAAAAGGAAAAAACTTGAAGATATCAAGAGTGCCCATGAAAAATATGTTCGAGGTATTGACGATGCGATCAACAGAATAAAAGACCTTATTGAGAAGAGCGATCAAAACTTGAAAGAGATTGTTAAAAAAGGAGATAGCGTTGGAAGCGCTGCAACTGAGAAAAGCTCCCAAATTGTTAAAGAAAGTTCAGATAGGGTAAAAGACGTTCTCAGTAAAAGCGAACAATCTGTGAAAGAAGTGACCACGGATATAGATGAACACATAAAGGAGACATTAAGGGATATAGATGAACACATAAAGGAGACATTAAGCGAACGTGATAAACACATAAAGGAGATAGCTGGTGAACATAAAAAACGCGTAAAAGAAACATTGAACGACGGAGCCAAACGCACGAAAGAAGTATTAAAAAAAGGTGAAAAAGACACAAAAGAAATTCTAGCTAGAGGAGATAAACGCGCGAAAGAACTGCTAGAAAAAGGCAATAAACGCATTAGAGAGGTTTTGTTAAGAGGCGGAGAACGCATAAGAGAACAGCTACTTAAAGGTAATTAAAGATTAAATCTGGAGACCGGAAACAGCTGCATCAGCAAAGTTAAGAGATAGAGCGGGGTACATGCCCAGTAGAAGTATCAAAAATATTGCTGCAACAAACACTATTTTGAATGAAAGAGGCTCGGAAACTGGAAGACCCCCTGCCTTAGGAGAATCTATGTACATACGTTTAACGACCCTTATATAATAGCCCAATGAAAACGCGCTGTTTAATACACCTGCAAGAGCGAGCCAACCTAAGTTTGCTTCTACAGCCGAAGTGAAAAGTACAAGCTTACTTGTAAAACCGCAGAACGGAGGAATACCGGCAAGCGAAAACATCGTAATCGTTAAGGCAAAAGATGTTACTGGCAAACGTTTTGATAACCCAGCATAGTCATCAATGGTGTAGAGAGATGCCGAATATGCTGCTGCAGCGGCAGCTAGGAATGCGGTAGAGGTCATTATTGCATGGTTTAAAATATGCATTAGATAACCAGTTAAACCAGTTGAGTTAACTGTAGCGAGACCAATTAAAATATAGCCTGCTTGAGCGATGCTCGAGTATGCCAACATTCTAGTTACACGAGTTTGAGCTAGAGCAACAATATTGCCCAATGTCATTGTGCCTAATGCAAGCACGGTGAACACCGCTGACCAATTAGCACGAAGTGAAATCGCAGCCACTATAAATATACGTAAAGCAGCGGCGAAGCCAGCTTTCTTTGACCCCCCTGCAAGCAACGCGCTTACAGTTGTCGGAGCCCCATCATATGCATCTGGAATCCACATATGAAATGGTATTATAGCCATTTCGAGACCGACACCGGCTATAAACAAAACAATTGACAAGAATGCCATAGGTTGAGAAGCGTAACTCCCATTTCGGAATGCATCAGCGACTATGTAGATATTCGTAGACCCTACAACTCCAAACATTAAGGATATGGCGTAAAGGATTATCACTGATGCTAGAGCGCTTACTATGAAGTATTTAATTGCCGCTTCATTGGATCTGGGATCTTTTTTTCTGAAGCTTATCAGTATGTACGTTGAAATGCTCATTAATTCTAAGGCAACATAAAGTGTTAAGAAGTTTGCTGAAAACGCTGTCAATATCATTCCGAGAGTAGCAAGGAGTAGTAGAGTATAATACTCTCCTTGATTCGGATCTTCATGCATATAGTCATAGGATGCTAACGCCGCGAAGACGGCGACCAAGAGGAATACTATGCTGAAGAAAATGGAGAAACGGTCAACTACAAGTAAACCTCCATAAATCAAAGTTGTACTTGTAACTACACTTGCAAGCATAGAGAATGTAATTAAACCTAAAATTAAACCGAGAACAGCCCCTCCTGCTACAATCCTGCCCCCAAAACGACGCTGAGTCACATAGCTAATCAGAGGCGTTGCCAGCGCAAATACTGATATCACAACAATCGGAAAAATAGCGTATTCCACGCTAAACACTTCCAAGCAACGCAGACACGTAACTGGCAGTGGGATAAATCACGTTTAGCATAAGTGACGGGTAGACACCGAACAATACGATAGGAACGATTAAGATCATCAATGGAAGAAGCTCGGCGAGATTTTCTTTATGAATACTGATTTTCGGTTTAGGTTCAGATGGGGAGAAAACAACACGGTTTAACATCCATAAGAAATACGCTGCGGTTATCGCTGGAGCGATAACAGCCACTGAGGCCAAACTGTATGCTGAAATAGCGCCAATGAAAACGGTGAACTCACTCACAAAACTGTTGAGGAATGGAAGACCGAACGATGCGAATGAACCTATTGTTAGAAGAGTTGCAGTTATAGGCATTTTTACACCCAATCCTTTTAATTCATTGATTGTTCTCGTTCCAGCATGCTCATGAATTATTCCAGACAATAAAAAGAGTAAACCCACAACGACTCCGTGATTAAACATTTGAAATACTGCGCCAGCAATCCCAGCAGCATTACCTGCAGCGGCACCCAATAAAACGAAGCCCATATGATTTATGCTTGTCAGCGCTATCATTCGTTTGAGATCTTGTTGAATCATCGCAACGATTGCTCCATAGAATATGCTGAATATAGCCAAAGCTACGAAAATTGGTGAGAGAAGTTTTGTTGCTTCAGGGAGTATGAAGTAATTGACTCTGATGAAACCGTATCCACCCATCTTCAGCAATAAACCTGCTAAGATTAGGCTTATTGGGGCTGGAGCTTCGACATGCGCGTCGGGAAGCCACGTGTGAAGCGGGACTACAGGTATTTTAACTGCAAAACCGAAGAATATAGCTGTAGCTACCATCAGTTGAAACTGCATCGGAAAACTAGCGTTAGCTAATTCAAGGATATTGAATGTGTGCGGAGTAACGGCGGCGTATAGAGCCATAAATCCAAGAAGCATTGTGACGGCTCCTACATGAGTGTAGATGAGGAATTTTATGGCGGCGTAAGTTCTTCGAGGTCCCCCCCACTCACTAATTAGGAAGAACATTGGAATTAGAACTAATTCCCAAAAGAAGTAGAATAAGATCAGATTGAGCGATGAAAAAACACCAATTATGCCAACTTCGAACATTAGGAGAAGTGAAAAGTATTTTCCAGTTTTATATGAAATATTCCAAGATGAAGCGGCTGAAATTGTTGTTAGGAACGATGCAATTATTATTAGTGGCAGGCTTATCCCGTCGACGCCAATAATGTATTTCATACCAAATGCTTTTACCCATTCTACTTCTTCCAGAAATTGAAAGGAAGTATTTTCTGGCTGAAAGCTGATGTACATGTAAAGCGATAGCATGAGAGTTGCAGCAGCAACTATAATTGCAAAAATTTTGGCTAGCTTTTCATTAGAGCGCCCAACAGCATAAACAACAAATGCTCCAACAAGCGGTATAAGCATCATAATTGACAATATGCCAATCATATTCACCACAAACCAACGATTTTCATTGAAATTAATAATATCAAGAAGATGATGCCTACAACGTAGGCGAGAACATATCGTTGAGTAACTCCGGTTTGAACCTTTCTTAGGATTGCAGTGAATCTTACCGCAACCGATGCTATACCGTTTACGGCGCCATCAACAACTTTCATATCAAACTTATCGCTAACCGTAGAGAATGCTACCATAAACCGCGCAAACCCGTAGTTAAAACCGCTGGTCATTATAACCTCTGGCCGACGGAAAAGCCACCTAGAGAGCCTTAAGGTCACGCTTGCTACTGCATAATCGAATTTATCAATAATTAACTCAACGTACTTGAATATGACTTTAGAGAACTCTAGTAAGCCGTTGACGAATATCTTATAGTAAATTGCATCAAAAAAATAGCCGTTGCTTAACAAATTATAGATTGCCCCACCTATACGCCCTGAACTGAGGGACTTTGGAGAGAACGCTTTACGGGAATAGGCAAAGTAGGCAGGTAAGCCGCCTACTGCTATTGCAAAAACTGTAAATAGAATGGGAACGAGCTCTATCCCGGCTTCATGTTCAATGTGCATAAAGTGAGCGAAGCCTGAAAGTAGGAAGCCTGAGACGCAGGATGCCGCTGCAAGTATTATCAATGGAGCAGTCATGATGAGGGGAGACTCGTGTACATGATGCTCTCGTAGATATTCACTCATTTCACCTAAAAATATGAGCGAAATCCATCTTACACTGTAAGCAACAGTCAAGATTGATGTAAGTACGATCATGATGAGAATTGGTATAAGTTGGGCTTCATAAGCAGCTGCTATAATAAGATCTTTACTCCAAAAGCCGTTAAGTGGCGGAATACCCGAAAGAGATAGAATCCCGATGAAACTTGCGGCAAATGTTATAGGCATCGTCTTACGTAATCCGCCCATTTGCCTTATGTCGGTTGTTCCAGTGGAATGAAGAATCGAACCTGCACAAAGGAACAGAAGAGCTTTAAAAAGCCCGTGACTTAAGATATGAAACTGACTTCCAAGCCAGCCCGTTTCCGTACCTATGCCGAGAGCGGTTATCATTAATCCAAGCTGACTTATAGTTGAGTAAGCTAATACCCGTTTAACATCCGTATTTACCAAAGCCATGGTAGCTGCTATGAACGCAGTTATCACTCCTACGTACATTACTGTTGTAAGCCAGACATGAATATCGGCGAAGAGCATATGAGCTCTAGCAACTAAGTAGACACCGGCCTTAACCATTGTTGCGGCATGAATTAGTGCTGAAACTGTTGTTGGGCCCTCCATAGCGTCGGGCAGCCAGACATGTAGTGGAAACTGGGCAGACTTACCTACAGCCCCACCGAATATTAGAATCGAAATCATAGAGAGGGCTGATAACCCGATTTTACCTGTTTCGATCACCTCCTTAATTTCAAAGAAACCGAAACCCCCGGATTGCAGGTAAAGAAGCAGAATACCGATTAGAAAAGCTGCATCGCCTACGGCTGTGACTATGAATGCTTTCATTCCTGCTTTTGCTGCACTAGGTTTCTTATACCAGAAGCCGATTAGGGCATAGGAGCAGATGCCCACTATTTCCCAGAATATGAACATTTGAAAGAAGTTGTCCGCCATTACGAGCCCCACCATCGCGCCAATGAATAGAAGTTTGAGGAAATAGTATCGTGTCAGCCCTTCTTCATGTGCCATATAGCCAACTGAGTAAAGCATGATAAGCGATCCGACACAGGTAGCTAAATTCGCCATAAAAACGCTAAGAGGATCGACCAAAACTCCGAATGAGAGGTTTATGGTTGGGGCCCAAGTAATCCTGTAAGATGTTGAGTGCCCATTCAATAAATCTGGAATCATAGAGAGGGTAAGTGCAGCTGAAGTGAAGCTTACAATTACCGCAAACCAACTTCTAGCCTTAGGATTAATTGTTGCAACAACAGGCACCAGTAAAGCGCTCACTAAAGGAACTATAAATGAAAGATATGGTGCCCCTAGAAGCATTTTTTACCTCCTCATAATTTGCTCTGTATTTATTCCAAGGATTACTAGGGAGATTAGTAACGGGGTTGCTAAGATGATTGGTAATTTGTGTGAAATCATTTACATTTACCCTTTCAATCTGCGCAGTTGAGAAACATCTACGGTCTTGTTCAATCTGTACATAAGGATTATTATTGCTAACCCAACAGCTGCTTCAGCAGCTCCTAAAGCAATTGAAAAAAGGACTAGCACTTGCCCAGAAACGTTGGATGGACTCATATAGGCTGAGAAAGCCACTAGGTTTAGGTTTGCTGCAATCGTCAATATTTCAATGGCGAAAAGCATTCTTACAGCACTAGTTTTAGCGATTAGCCCATAGAACCCTAGACCAAGAAGAGCGCTTGACAGGATTAGATAGTAGGCTAATGGCACCAATTCAGTTTCACTCTTTCTCCTCTTTTATCAAAGTTAATGTACCCGTGGCGGCCATAATCAAAATAATAGCTAAAATCACCAATGCCACTCCATAGCTGACAAGAAGACTTGTACCAAGCTCAGTAACTGAAAAAGTTGAAAGGCTTTGAGGTGAAAACCACAGACTGCCTACTATCATAATAATCCAAGCAGTAACGACGAAGAACGCTATTGAAGCGATGATCGCCCACACCCTTGTCCCCACAGCCTCCCTTGCGCCCCGCCTGATAAGCATCACGACGAACAAAATTAACACCATCACAGCACCTGTGCGAATTGCAAGTTGGAAGAACGCCACATAGAAAGCGCCGAGCAACATAAAGAGTCCGGCTGTCGCCGCAAAGGTTACTGCAAGAGCCATAGCCGCGTAGACGAGCTCCTTTGCTTCTAATGCGACTAATGCTGAGAGTATAGTCACGGATGCAAGCAAAAGGAATGATAGGTCGGCGGGATCCACCATAAAAAACACCATGTAGAACTTTTTCCTAACGCTAAATATAACACGTTACTATCATTATAAATCATTATAAAAATTCTGGTACACGTTCGAGTGTTAGAATTCACGCGTGAACTAAGACTTTTATTGAGCGTGATTGATAATGTAGCGTTAATGTGGGGTCGCAATGAGCTCTCTTCGTGTCTGGAAATACGCATACATTAGTTCGAAGATTCATGGCATGTTGCCGTTCATGTTAACTAAAGAGGATTTTGATGCGCTAGTTGAGAAGAGTTTAAATGAAGTCTACAGTTCCTTGGAGCATACACCCTATCGAGAAGTTGTTTCTGCTATACCCTTAGAACGTTTTGAGTCGGCTGTCTTCGAGAGGTTGCTTATGGAACATTTTTTGAGGATCTATAAGGATGTCAAAAAAGACTCGCCGAAGGATGTTAGTATGTTACTCGATGCGATGTTAAAGAAGTTTGAAGTTGAAAATTTAAGGACAATACTGCGGGCTAAAATCGCGGGGTTAAGTGTTGAAGAAACTATGAGTTACATAATTCCTGTGGGAAAGTTAAATGAAGAATTCTGTAAAAGTTTGCTAGAAAAATCAGGAAACGTTAAAGATGTAGTGAAATTTTTGGGGAGAACAGATTACGGCCCAACTTTAGAAAGAGGGCTTAAAGATTTTGAAAAAACAGGACTATTAATCTCCCTTGAAACAGCCTTAGATCAATACGTTTTCGGGTTACTATGGAAGAGGGCGGATAAAATTAGTGGAGCGGATAGAGAAATCGCGAAGAAAATCATTGGAACAGAAATTGATGTGATAAATATGAAACTGATTCTACGGAGCAAAACTCTTGATATTAAGGCAGACCAAGCACGGAAGTTCATTTTACCCATGTTTTTCCAATTGACTGAAGAAGGCGTAAACAAGGGGATTGAAGCTAAAGGTATTGAAAGCGCTGTAAAGGCGTTGATGGTAAAACCCTACAAAAACCTACTATCAGCAGTTTTAGCGGAGTACGAAGCTTCAAATTCATTATCAGCAGTAGAACAAGTTTTTGATAAATTCTTGCTTAAAAATATTCGAGATGTTTTGAAGTACCCATCCCCATTTCATATAGGAGTGGTTCTGGGCTTCCTGAATGTTAAATGGATTGAAGTTAAGAATTTGAGGGCGATTGTAAAGGGAAAAGAGGATAATATGCCTGCAGAGGTAATAAAGAAAAAACTACTGATCTAAATTTTCGAAATGACCATAAAAGCAATCAGCAGACCGTAGATAGCAATAGCTTCCGCAAGAACCACAGCGACAACGTTCTTTGAAAATGATTCAGGTTTCTCCGCGGCAGCGCTCGCCATAGCCGCTCCTGAGTAGCCTATTCCAATTCCAGCTGCTAAACCTGAAATGCCGCTTACAGCTCCAGCAGCTAAGGCTCTAATACCTGCCTCTTCGGTCAAAATGGATCCCATTTTAGCTACAAGCAGGAAGGATGATAGTAGACCGTAGATAGCAATAGCTTCAGCTAAGACTACGGCGATAAGTGCTTTTGTTAGAATTTCTGGTCTCTGCGTACCTGCGCCCGCCATGGCTGTTCCTGCAGTGCTTATACCAAAAACAGCGCCTACGGCGGATAGGCCGGTTGCAATCACGATTCCGGCCGCGGTTAATAGGTCAGGTAGCAATTTTTGATTCCTCTATTTTTGAAGCACAAATGGCTTATACTCAGTACCTTCTCCTTTATAAAATTTTGAAAACCACTCCACCCAATGAAGTCGTACTGTGTGAATGAACACTATTAATCCCTCAAGCATCATTATGAGAAAGATCGTTCCAATGGCTATGATAACCACACCAATTAGCCCTAAAGCATCCGCCATAGTAAGTACCTGTCCAAGCATTCCATGAATTAGGGCTAATGCTAGGATTCGCCCATACGATACAGTATTACCTAACGAGGAAATGACTATTTCGAATGAAGAAGAGAAGCTTTCGATAAAACCTTCCAGCACTATTTTTCCAACGAACATAAAAATGATGGGCAGAATCACTAACAGGGTAACTGTTGGAAACAAATTACTAGTCCATGCGTCGATGTTAACCCCAAAGCCGAATAACACCAGATACATCAAACCAATGTAGAACCAAAGCCAGCAAACTGGTTCTATGAGCGCTTCCTTGTATTCCTTGCTAATTAATTTACTGAACAAGTTAAGTGAAATGCCAAGTGAAATATGTATAGTTCCCACAAGTAGTGCAAGCTTAAACATTAACATAGGCTCTTCAATGGGAGAGAAGTGCCTACCAATACCAGGAATGTACTCAAGTATGAAGCCCAGAGGTGGCGTCTCAATGCCAAAATGGGAAAGATGATACCCGAAAAACTCCCCAAAGATAAGCCCCCCGATGATCGCTGAAATACCGCATAATAACAGCAATTCTCCTGCTTCGAATACGTTGCGTATAATCTCCGAGTCGGGTAAGCCCTTTTTTCTTTGGATAATGACTAGAAGACCTACAACTGTTAAAATGATGCCGTGACCAATATCCCCGAACATAAGCCCAAAGATCAAAGGAAACGTAAAAACGATGAAAATTGTCGGATCAACCTCATTATAAGAGGGCAGACCATATGCTTTTACTAATTTTTCAAAGGGCTTAGTGAAACTTGGATTTCGAATCACAACAGGAGGCCGATCGCCGTGTTCAGGTTCACTGACGTCTACTACACACTCACCATGAGACACTTCTCTTACTTTACTCGTGAGTGTTGATTCAGCGTAAGCTGGCACCCACCCCTCAATTAAACAGGTAAGTCGCGCTTCAGCAGCTTTTAGTTTGGCGTCCTCAATGACTTTCCGAGTTTTTAGGAACTCTCTCATTTCTAATAATTTATCTGCTTTATCTCTAACTAGTTTGTTTAGCCTATCAATTGCTTCCTTTTTTCTGAGGGCTTCTTCAGGCACCCCGGCTAGTTCCTTCAGTTCATCTGTTACGGATCGATGTTCCTCTTCGAGTTGGGTTACTTCAGTTTCTATTTCAGTAAGAGCTTTCTCTAGAGATTCTTCTGCTGCCGGAAGTTTCTTACCTATTCGCTTTTCCTTTACTCCTAGATCTCTTATTAGAGCTTCGATTCTTGAAAGTAAATTTGAAGATTTAGTTGTAAGCTCAGTTGGTTCAACAACGCCAAACACGCCTTTACCGTATTCCACATCTTTTGCCGTGTCTAGCAACTCGAATGTGTCGAGGTCCGAAAGGGCGCGAAGCGTATTGTCGAAATACTCCTTACGAATGAAGATCCTGACCTTCTTGACATGAACCGGTCGTAGCAGACTTCCTCACTTCCCTTAGAATTAAAATAACAGTTTTGGCTTAGGGATATATAAGCTAAATGAACCCCATCTTATTTTCGTTGTCATACAGCTCTCGCATAACAAAGCTTCTATGTTGATATTCATCCATTGTGCGCATAATGAGAGTACCAGAGCATTGAAAAGGGAATGTAAATAAGCTTTCTTTATTTAATTTTCCCACTAATTATGCATAAACGGGTTGGTTAGAATGCTGACGAATAATGGCGAAGGAAAGGACTTAGCTGAAGCGATGAAATGGATGTCGATTGCTACGGAGATACCGATAATGGTCGCGGTATGTGCTTACATAGGGTATATGGTCGGAAAAAAATACGGCTCAAATTTTGAACTAATAGGCATAGTTGTCGGAGGGTTGGTCGGCTTTATACTGGGTACAATAAGTGTTCTTATGACGGCTGGTTTTATTTCGCGGAAAAAAACGCAAAAACGTTAAAAACATGTTTAATAGGATGATGTTCTGGGGAGGAGTAATATGTCACAATCCTTTGCGCTTGCTATGAAGGTTAATGAGGTTATGAAGAGGAACGTTGTGACTATAGAGAGTAAAGAAACTGCTGCTGATGCAGCTAGACTAATGACTGAGAAAGGCGTTGGCTGTTTGGTTGCTACTAAAGAGGGAAAAATTGCTGGAATAGTAACTGAACGAGATATGGTTATTAGAATTATTGCTCAGAATTTAAATCCTGAGA
>Ga0315309_1000476_pt1 | contig 24271 bp, 19 predicted proteins | sample TDP4_MG_FD_203080 | JGI IMG/M metagenome (GOLD analysis project Ga0315309, IMG submission 203080) | Freshwater sediment microbial communities from Lake Towuti, South Sulawesi, Indonesia - TDP4 | ecosystem: Environmental > Aquatic > Freshwater > Lake > Sediment | place: Indonesia: South Sulawesi...
CAAGGAGATAGTCAAGTACTTCCCCAGGATATTGCGGAGAGATCTGCTTTCGAAAAGGTATGTTACGGAGATGAGTAGTGTAAGGCTAAGCAGCTTGGTTCACATACCAGAGGAGCCTCACCCACCTCTCAAGAGAGGAGTGCCGCCGACCTTCGAGGTGCCTGATCTGAGGACGGTTCCCGCAGATGATGTTGGCGCTAGTGGTTGCTTTATACGATTTGGGGATGTTCTGAGCCCCACGGGAGAAGTCTTGTATCCGCTCGCGCTGCACGTCACCACGCTTGGGACTCACGTGAATGTGTTCGGCGAGTCCGGCCGCGGAAAGACATGCTTCACCTTAAACATATTAAGGGAGCTGCTCCATGGAAGAAGCGCAAACGCGGAGAAGAGAAGTTTCCTAGATTCGGTGGTTCCGTTTCTCGTGCTTGATCAGAAGGGTGAGTACCGATGCTTGGTTTCTCGTCCTGAGGATGGGGTCGTATTCTTCCTGCCTTCTTCCGATGCTGCTCCTCTCAGGATCAACCTGTTCGACCCGCAGGGTGACGACGCTGAGAGCCACGCGAAGTACGTGTTTCACATTATCCGCGAGATTCTATTCACGAACAGAACTGAGTTGACGCCGCAGATGGAGCGGGTGCTCTATGATGTCATGCGCATGAGTGTGGGCGGCAACTGGGAGACATTCAACGATAACCTTGCCGAGTACGTTGCGGTTCACGGTGACGATCTGCCTCAGCTTGGCGCCACGGTTCAAGGCATACTCAACAGGGTGGGAGCATTCACGAGGTCACCTTTGAGTCACGTGTTCAATTGCAAGCAGAGTAACGTGAACTTCTCTGATCTTGTTGAGCGGTGTGTGGTGGTTGACTTAAGTGAGGTGAGGAAGCTTGGGACGCCTGAGGATGTTAGGCTCCTCGCCAACATTATCGCGAAGTATGTCAGTGTCGCATCAGTCAAGAAAGGAGTCGATTATAGCGGGGAACTCAGGCACTTGTTCGTTGTCGATGACGCCTTGGATGTGGTTCCTGAGATACTCAGCAAAAAGACGACGGCGGAAGTCGGGATCATCGAGTACATGGCTATGCTACTTAGAGCTACAGGTCAAGGACTCGTAGTGGTTTCGCAACGCCCGAACGTAAGTGAGAATGTTATCGCCAATAGCGCCATGAAAGTGTTCTTCAGAACGGTCGTGGACAGCAGAGATGTGGCATCATGGCTGAACCTAAATGAGGAGCAGCAGGCGTACCTGAAGGTTCTTCCGAAGGAGGAGGCGATAATGACGATACCGGAGCATCCGGCTCCCATCAGAGTCAGAGCTCTAGACGTAGGCGATATGCTGCAAAGGAGGGTGACGTGGCACGAGATAATCGTGAACAATATGATGAACTACCCGTTGATGTACGACATGGAGGCACAACAGGAAGAAGAAGCATATAAAAGCGAAAAAACCGCGGAGACTGGGAGCGGAGAAGGCGAGAAAGAAGTAACTAAGGCCAAGGAGACACACGACAGTGAAACAGGAGGAGAAAAGGAACAGCCTGCGAAACAGGAGCAATGGGAGACAGCATTAAGGGAAAATGGGGTTACTGAGTTGACTCGAGCTAACCGTGAAACATGGACTAAGCTGAGAGATTACTTCGAACGTGGACTCGCATTTGACAGTGACTTTGTTTCCAAGATGGTGGGTGTCTCTAAGCAAGTTGCTCACCGCAGCATGCTCGCTCTAAGATCTGCTGGCTTGGTTGCCGTGGCGAAGATACCTAACTATGCTTACGGGGAGGGCTTCCAGTACCTCTATTACTCTGGAAAAAGTTTCTTGGGTGGTGGAGTAGTTGGGTATGTGCGTGAGAAGCTTCGCGATGACTTGGAGGGTCGAGAGACTGTTGTCGAATTGTCTCCAAAGGATGTGCCGAACGCGGACATGGTTGTGCAGCACGATTACCCTTTGGTTATCCATGTGACCTCGATTGGAGATAGGCGAGCGAAAGAGGGGGGTCTAAGGTTGTCCGCCTTAAATGAGAGGATACATCGAGTTGTTGAGACACTCACCATTCGAAACGGTCTTCATATGGGTTGCTCCAGCGTTAACGGCAGTAGGACGGTAGTTGTCACACTGTGGAGGAGAGCCGCGGAGGAACTGAACGAGGCGCGGCGAGAAGGTAGGTTGAAGGGATGCCTATGCGTTATACCCTTCACAAAGAAGTCTGTGGAGATGCTTGCAGACTACGTGCTAAACCACATAAAGCTCCAAACTCTGTTGGGGGAAGGGGAGAATGGAGAAAAAGAGGAGGCAGAGCGAAAGGAAGCAGGTGAAGGCATACGTGAAGAAGACACAGGGCGTGAATCAGAGGGAGGGAGCAAACAAAAGTCCGCCGAGGAAAAGGAGAAAGACACAGACAAACAAGAGGAAGGAAGGCAGGAGAATGAGGGAAGTAAGGTGGTGGATGAGCAACTCAGGGAAAAGGTTTTCCTCGTTGTTCGAAAGCTTGTTGGAGTCGAGCCTCGTATTGTTGCGGAGAGGCTTGGGGTTCCCCTGTGGAGAGTTAGTGTAGTTGTTCGGAAGTTGAAGGAAGAGGGGATTATCAAGGTTGTTCGAAACCTACCGTACCTTGCCTCGCTGAAGAAGGCCAACGCAACCTACTACCTCGACTCAAGTAAGCCGACAGCTCTGCACGACACCGTCATGAACATAGTTTGGGAATGGAACATCGCACTTGGAGGAAAAAGCAGAGACTTCAATTTTCAGTGTAGCGGTAAGACTTGGTGCACAGATGGGCTACTTGTGAATACCGGAGGAAGCTTCTTGCTTGAAGTTGTCGCTGGGAACTGCACCGAGCGCGTTGTTGAGCAACTAGGAGCTTACTCAACCCAGATTGGGCACATGAACATCAAGGGTGCAATTATCGTTGCCCTGGACTCACATTGTCTCGACAGGATACGAGAAGAGGTCATAGGTAGAGGAGTCAAGCTTGGTGAGGGCTGGTTTCTCACCACACTAAGATCCAAGGATGAGAAGCTCCAGTTCAGAAACCTTCTCTTAGGAGGAAAGACCATGGCTTACCATCAGAACCCAACTTCTTGAAGCCAATTGCCAGTCTTGTGAAGAACCTCTATGCTGCGCGATGTTAACTAGTCACATGAAGCATCTAAAGCAAAGGTCTCCTTGTCTTTTTTCAGGATCGCAAGATATTTCGTTACACAAGATGTGATCAGGGCTCGCTCTACAAGGTGTCAGCAAGAAGTGCCAGTCGACACGAGAGAGAAATCCTTATGCATATCCAAGTTGCTAGCCGTAGATAGTGAAACAAAGATATTCGATGTCTTGGAAGAGAGGCGAAGAGTCTGCTAGGCGGAGAAGAAGAGCAGAAGCAAGAATGGTTGCAGAACCTCGCTCAGCGAATGCTATTCCTTTCAAGGGCAGGGCCTATTACTTTGCGGCTTGGTAAACTGACTATTGCTGAATTTGTATTCGGCGAGATCATCAAGGTCGATCCAGAAGCAGAGCGAACCACCATCGATCTTGGTTCTCTTGGTCTTAAGAGAAGAAACGGCTTGGTTGGAATGGCTGGACTATATTACCACCCTGTTATGTTCGGAGCGAAGAATGCAGAAGAGGCAGTCGAGTCTTGGCATTGGTTGTTCAACCAACTAGGTTGGCCCATTGAAGAAATTGAGACTGAGATCGAGATTTCGGCATTGATTGACTTCATTTTCACAGGGATAGCTGACACAAGCATTTTCCATATACTTGCACTAGCCACCGATATCCGAAGGCTGAACTCCTTGAGTGTAGATGTCAGTTCAAAGATCTCTGAACTAAGGAAGCAAGTCAAGGGTCACATGAGAAGTTCAAAACGATTGAGAAGTCGAGATAAGGTGGGATCTGTATTGAGAGTTGCGCAACTAAGCCATTTTATTGCAGATTTGTCTTCAGAAACTAGGTTGGCGATTGTTGCCAAGAAGTCTGACCATGACGTCAAACTGGGCAAAATACCCAACCTCCTTATAGACGGAGTAGGTATCGAAGTGAAATGTTTGAGAGCAGTTGACGATCGCGCAGATTTGTCAAACAGAATAGTACAGGGATTCAAACAGAGCGCCCAAATCGTTGCAGTCGAAACAGGTAATATGAGGAAGCAGAAGATAGCCGATCTTCAATCAACTTGGCTTAAAGTAAATCACCTTGAGACAGCACTTGATACGGTGACTTTGGCGGCAAAAAACGGCAGAAGATGTGTACTACTATTCACTGGAACTAGCAGAGGATATCTAGGCCGCTCCATTCTGCTTAAACGATAAACCACTCATGATGAGAAGAGATAACAGCGGAAGTTTTCCGTTAGATGATTAGTCCAGAAGAGGAAGGCAAGTGAAGCAGTGACAGGTGAATAGTTAGGTTGGTTGATGTTAGAGGAGCTTTAGCCAAGCTGATTCCACCAGAGAAAGCTCACCTGATGCATCGCTCATACGACATCATTGGTGATATCGCCGTGGTCAAAGTGCCCTCTGAGTTGGACGGCTATGAGAAGGAAGTTGGGGAAGCAGTCCACGAGATCCATCCATACTTGAGGGCAGTGTTTAGGGAAACTGGCGAGGAGAGGGAGGAAGTTGAGCGAACTAGGCAATTGAGACTAATCTGGAGTGAACCTTCACAGTCGATTGAAACTGGGAGTACTGGTGACAAAGGATCTGTTGGGCGAACAGTTCACACAGAGTATGGTTGCAGGTTCGCCGTAGACGTGGAAAAAGTGTTTTTCTCACCGCGACTTTCCTTTGAGCGGATGAGAGTAGCTAAACAAGTGAAGCCTGGGGAAGTTGTGGTGAACATGTTTGGAGGCGTAGGCATCTATGCCATAATCATAGCCAAGGTCTGCCCCCAAGTCGAGAAGATCTATACAGTGGATGTGAATCCGGTTGCATACGAGCTTGCTAAGGAAAACGTTGCTATGAACAAGTTTTCGGGGAAGGTAATACCAATTCTCGGTGATTCCAGAGAATATTGCATGAGGGAGTTAAGAGGGGTCTGTGACAGAGCTATCATGGTGCTACCTAAATCTGGCACTTCGTTCTTGGACGCTGCAGTTGTAGCGTTGAAGGAGAGAGGTGAATGCATACTAAACTTCTACGTCGAAATCGCAGGAGACGTCCTCGAAAATGAAGTGAATTCCGTAATCGACAAGGTCGAGAGCAAGCTATCGGGTTACGGGGTTGAAAGATGCGAGGTGGATACATGGCGAATCGCCAGCAAAGTAGGTCCAAGAAGGTACCATGCAGCGATAGACTTCAGAGTGACGAAGAAGACTTACAGTAACCTCGTTTTCACGCACTAACGTCCATAGCGAAGTACTCAGCGATCACGTTTCAGATTACTTGGACTCCGAAGCGACCCTTCCGGAGGAGAAGGAAACGAAGTCCTCTTAGCTTGATTTCGTATCTGAGCATCTTGACGAGTTTTGGCGCGAGTATGATAAGCATTTTAGGTAGCGCTGGATCTAGTAGGGGACTACAGGAGCAATTATAGCAAGTAGATTATCGTTCTGGGAAAACGTCATATAGCCAAATTCTAGATAGCATAATGATGGCGTGGCTGTTCATCGGAGGGGCAAGATTCAGAATGCATTTGTACTGCGACTGGATAGCTGATTCCATTTTACGTGGTTTCGGAGCTGAGACAAGCATTTCGCTGGGATTGGAAACTCATGAGTAATATCGCGTAGGCAGGTGAAAAACAAGATGCATAACCTCCCGTCGAGTCTCAATATTCATGATGAACACTGTCAAGCATGCCTGGGCAGCATAAAAGGAGCGGCGATAAAGCTTTGGGATCACCCCCTTCTTCAACACTACACAGATCATGGACTAGCTCACTCGGAGAGAATTATCGAGAAACTCGGGTGCTTGCTTGATGATTACCCTGATCTACTTAACGAGCATGAAAGGTTTATTCTGCTTGCATCAGCATATCTGCATGACATGGGCATGCAATCGCCCAAGCATGCAGGATTGCCCCTCGAGGTAAAGTATGAAATCGAGGAGCTAGAGAAGATCAGACAGAATCACAATGAAGCTAGTGCAAAAATGATAATTGAAAGCATTTCTAAGAAGTCCGACTTATCATTGGGACTTGAGCACTGCAGAGACTATGCTGATTTCGTGGCAACAGTCTCAAGATATCATACCAAGCTGGACATAACTAAGATAGGCGATACATCCCTAGCTGGGCAGAAGATAAGGTTAGACCTTCTGGCAGCGCTTCTCAGACTCGCTGATGCTCTAGACGCAGATTACAACAGAGTGAATATGGAAATCTTGAAGCTGGTAGACATACCTGTGATAAGCAAGTATCACTGGTGGTTCCACCATTATGTCCAGAGTGTTCTGATTGAGAAAGGGCACATAAAACTGTACCTCAGGTTTCCCAAGGAATACGAGGGAGGGAAAATACCCGCTGTATTTCGTGAGAAGGCGAAGTCATCTATCAGAGATGCTTTTCTTGAGGTCTATGACACACTAGATAAATACGGAATGACACTTTATCGCGATATAGAAATTGCTGATGAGAGGTACGCACCAGAAGGAGAACTAGAGTTAGTGCCCATCGACCTCAATGAGTACATTGACGATACCATCCTAAAGACAGACGATACTCTTCAAATGAAGACAGCACAGACAGGAGTCACTTGGTTCGTTGACGGAACTCCCCACTCCGACGACGCAGAAGTCGTGAAATGCCTGAAAGATGTGGTGAGACTCATTGCTCAGAGCAAGTTCGTCGCCGCTGTTGAGAAGATAAAGAAATGTCGCACCTTGACCATGGGACCGAACGAGAGGATGATTTTTTCGCTGATTGCAGGAGGATGCCATTACATTTTGGGGCAGCTTAACGAGGCAGAAAACTCTTATGAAGACGCAATTACAGTCTCGGAGAGGAAAGATCTGCTGGATGTCCGCAGAGAAGATGCCACCCTAGCAAGATGCATAGCATTCGGCAACACTGGATTGATACAATTTGTTAGGGGTCAATTGGACGAGGCCCTAGAATATCATAAGAAGTCATTGAGAATTGCGAAGACGCTTCGAAGCGGCGTCATGATCGTCAGTCAACTTGGAAATCTCGGAAATATTTTCGTAACCAAGGGAGAGCTTGGTTCTGCCCTCGGATACTACAACAAGGCTTTAAAACTTGCAAAGGAACTCGGAATAATAGATGGAGTCTCAAGTCAGCTTGGTAACTTGGGTGTTGTCTCCGAGATGAAGGGAGATCTAGACGCCGCCCTGAAATATCACGCAGATGCGCTGAAACTCGAAGAGGGACTCGCAAGAAAAGTTGGAGTAGCCTATCAACTTGGCAGCATAGGTCGTATCTATAGGATTAGAGGGCTACTTGATACTGCCATCAAATATTGTTCGGATGCGCTGAAACTATACGAGGAGTTTGGAAACAAGGAAGGGATAGCAGATCAATTGGAGAATATGGGCGGTATCTACCATACAAGAGGAGAACTAAATACTGCACTGAAATATTATACTGATGCGCTGAGACTTGAAGAGGAGCTTGGAAGAAAAACAGGAATAATAGACCAGTTTGGCAACATAGGTAGTATCCATCGAGAAATGGGTGAGCTTGATAAAGCACTGGACTACTTCAAGAAAGGTGTTATGCTTTCTGAAGAGTTAGAAAGTAGGGAGAAAATGGCAGCTCAACTTAGCAATATAGGCACAGTCTATATGATCGAAGGAGACCTGGAGAGAGCACTTGGATACACTCTTAAGTCACTGAAACTCAACGAGCAATTAGGAAGTAAGGGAGGCAGAGCAGTTCAACTTGGCAACATAGGCGTCATCTACAAGAAGAAGGGTCAACTGGATATTGCCTTGAAATACCTTTCAGATGCACTGAAACTCAATGAGCAGATTGGAATCAAGGAAGGGAAAGCAGCGAACTATGCAAATATAGCTGATGTCTATCAGACGAGGGGTGACCTTGATCAATCACTTCATTATTCGAAGATGGCTCTGAAACTGGCTGAAGAGTTGGGAAGCAAACAAGGAGAGGCACTTATCCTTAGTAACATAGGCGTCATTTACAAGACTAAGGGAGAACTGGATACTGCCCTCAAGTATTATGGAAGTTCACTGGAAATTGCGGAGAAGATTGGAAGCAAGCAAGTAATAGTGACGAGCCTTGGAAACGTTGGCGTACTCTACCAAATCAAGGGGGAACCTGATAGAGCGCTCGATTACTTCGACAAAGCGCTCAAACTTGCTGAACAAGCGGGGATGAGAGATAAAGTTGTTGCAAACCTGAGCAACATGGGCATTATCTATGGAGCCAAGGGACAACTGGACAGGGCACTCGATCACTTTACAAGAGCACTTAAACTTTCTGAGGAGTCGGGAATCAAGGAAGGAGTCGCAATCGGACTCGGAAACTTAGGCATAATTCAAGGTCAAAAAGGAGATCTAGATGAGGCGTTGGGATATCTCGAAAGGTCAACAAAAGTCGCAGAGGAGCTTGGAAGCCAAGAAGTAATGGCGGGGGGATTCATGAACATAGGTGTGGTGTACCTAAAGAAAGGAAATCTAGATAGGGCACTAGACTACGCTGAGAAGGCACTCGGAATCTCCAAGAAAGTCGGCAATAGGATGCAAACAGCTCAGGTCTTGCTGACTATTGGCGATATCTTGGTCAGAAAAGGACAGGAGAAAGGAGCAATTAATTACTACCGCGAAGCGGAGGCTCTTATTGAACCTAGCCCACTTTCTGAGGAAATCAAGAGAAAGATAAGAGCGATTGTCGAATCAAAGCACTAATAGTCATCAAAAATGGCAACTTGTCCATCAAATCGCCGCAGATACTAACTACGGAAGAGGATAGGATAGTGGTTAGCCCGTGCGCGGTTTTCAATTCTTGTCGCCAAGAAAAGAGGAGCAGAGGTCTACGCCATCGACGTGAACCCAGATGCCATCGAGTACTTGAAAGAAAACTGTAAGTTGAACGGAGTCGAGCGTCTTGTTCATCCGATTCTAGGAGACGCTCGTAGGGTTGTCTCGAGGACTTTGAAGAGTGTTGCGGACAGGGTCATAATGAACCTCCCATCTGAATCCTCGAAGTTCACGGAGGTGGCGTGCCGGGCTTTGAAGCCAAGGGGAGGCGTCATACACTTTTATCGGTTCCAACCCGAACCTAACCCGGTGGAGAGCACCGTGGAAGCACTTCGCATTGGAGTCGAATCTTCAGGCAGAAAACTTTCCCGTGTACTTGGAGGAAGGTTGGTCAGGTCGATTGCTCCCCATGAGTGGCAGGTTGTAGTCGATGCTCTTATTGAGTAGAAGTGGACTATTTCACCTTGTGAGTAGGATGTGTATCTTACTCCCTGTGAGTTTCGATATTTCTGAGCTGATTTCTCTGCTTTGTTGCTTTAACTTCGAGGTTAGCTGGTCGAGTTCCTCGTTCAACCTATAGGTTTTTGTCTCCTCATCACGCAACCTCTTCTTTGATTCCTCAAGGTCTGCGAGTATTCTTTGTTCCTCACCCGGCTGATATGACTGAGATAGTTCTTCCATCCTCTGTAGGAGTTCCTTGATTCTCTTTTGGGCCGAGGTTAGAAGGTCGCTTTTTAGGAGGCTGTCTATTCTTTTGAGCGTCCTTCTTTGTCTACTGCCTTCCAACCCTAACCTACCAATGCTACCCTCGATCTCTGCAAGGAGGCTTCTTAGTCCTGGGCAACCTTCAGGCTCAACGTTGAGAGCTTCAATGAGATCGCGTGAGTACAGGTCAACTGTTGAGACATGTTCTGGTCTCGTGTGGATTGATCCTCCTTCAGCTGATTCTCTGAATTTCAGCATGGCTTTCCTAAGCAGGTCGAGTTGGCTGCCCAAGCTTTGCCGGATTCCTACGATCTCCTTTTCAATCTCTTCTTTCTCGTGTGCCCCGGTTGCTTTCCTATATTCTTTGAGACGGGACTCGTTTTTCGCTGCCAGCTGCCTTACAGATTCACGCTTCTTTTCCTGTTCTCTAATTTCTTCCTTTAATATGGGCGCTCGGTTCACCATTTCGTTGAGCTGACGGATAGCTTCTCTGATTCTCTCGACTGCAGCTAGATGCCTATAACTCCTATAGATGGTGTTCAATGCTTGATTCTCTTTCATTAGATCCCGAAAATGTTTGTCCATTTCAACTATAAGTGCCTTGTATTGCTTTCCGCGAAACCTCGGAATCCATCTTCTTCCTGCACTAAAAATCTCCGCAGTTGTCCTTTGAAGCCCGTCTATAAATTCACCGACTGTCACATAATTGATGTCTTCTGGAAATGTGATTCCTTCAATTGACGAGGATGTTTTTTCGACAAACCTCTCGAGGGCGGCTTTGAGAACATCTTCCTCCTCGCTCGACTTCAGGTTGGCGATCTCATCCAGAACTAGCTTGATGTCGTGAATCGCCCCCCTGATCCTATCAAGTCTCCTTCCAGCCTCGGAAGTAAAATCGGCAGACAATTCCTTGGTTCTTTCATCATACCAAGTTATTAAGGAGCCTATGGGTAACTCGCTCAAGAAGTCATTTCCCCTTATACCTGGTTCCCTAGTTCTAGAGTGAGGTAACACTTTTTACCAGATTGGATTCTAATCTGAGGTTAATATATCTAGCCGCACTTATCTAACTAAAAGAAGCAATAAAAATCCATCGAACCTGAGGAGCTAATCATGGCTGGAATGTCATCTTCACCAGATTCAGAACTGAGGAGACGGGGACCCGGTGAACTGATCCTGATCGGAATGGGTCTGTGGGACCATAACGGCTTAAGCCTATCCGGAGTGAAGGCTACCAAGTCCGCCGATGAAGTGTATGCAGAACTCTATACGAATATCATGCCGGGTTTGAATCTCAAGATGTTTGAGAGAACCATAGGCAAGGAGATTACTATCCTAAGAAGGCGCGACCTTGAAGAAGACGCGGACAAAGGAATACTGAGGATAGCACAGAAGAAGAGGGTTGTACTGCTAGTTCCAGGTGATCCGCTCGCAGCCACAACACACGTGGCTCTAAGACTAAGAGCTTATGAGCTGGGGATCAGTACTCGAGTCGTTCATGCCGCCTCAGTCTTCTCTGCGGCTCCGAGTCTCGTAGGTCTTCAACACTACAAATTTGGCAAGAAGGTTACGATGCCTATCCCACAAGAGGGTTACCTGCCCCTTTCGCCCTATGATGTCGTCTCAGAGAACCTGTCGCGGGGGCTCCATACACTATTGTTACTAGACATAGATGTGGAACGCGGAAGATACTTATCAATAAATGAGGCGCTGAAGCTTCTACTCAAGATGGAAACCATAAAAAGGACGAACCTATTCACAGACGATAGACTTGTGATAGGACTAGCCCGAATCGGTTCCCCAAAACCCACTATCAGGTGCGATTACATCAACGTGCTCGCCGGATCTGATTTTGGGCCACCTCCACACACACTTATAGTTCCAGGAGACCTCCATTTCATGGAAGCCAATACACTTGTCAAGTTGTTTGGCGCCCCACCATCCATAATGCCGAAGAGACTCACAAGCGAACAACATTAAGATTTTTAAGCCACTCTCTTCATCATGTTGAGGGATCACTACAGAGTCACTGGTAAGCCGACTCCTCAATAGGTTGCTGAGGACAATGGGCAAAAGAACTCGCGTACTGGCTTTCGGAACATTTGACATAGTTCACGCCGGACATGCAAAGTACCTTAAAGAAAGCCGAAAGTTAGGTGGCAAAGACGCTGAGTTAATAGTTGTCGTAGCCAGAGACTCAACTGTTAGGAGTGTCAAGGGAAGAGATCCAATATTCCCGGAAGAGCAACGGAGATATTTGATAGAGTCTCTAAAACCAGTCGACAAAGCTATTTTAGGCTACGAAGGCGGAGACAGGTTAAAGATAGTTGAGGAACTCAGACCTGATATAATCGCATTGGGGTATGATGAGAAACCGTCTGAAGACTACCTTAACCGCGAGTTGAAGAAGAGAGGTCTTAGCGGAGCAAAGGTCATGAGACTGTCTAAGTATGGTGATGAGATTCTTAACAGTACGTCGAAAGTCGTAAAAAGGATCCATGAAGTGATCGATAAGATAAAATAGCGGTTCCAAGGACTTCGGACTGAATGTGTTGCTGTTTCTCTACTTCTTGTTAGTTAGACCTACCTTAACAGTAATTGTAACTCTGTCCCCGTCCTTGAGTCCAAGTTTCTCTCTTAGGTAGATCGGCGAGATGATTTCCATTACGTTCTCCGCATGATGTGTTCTTTTGATAAGCAGAACGGCTCCTTCTATTTGGCCGTTTATTTTGCACTTGAAACTCCTCACGGGGCCATATGTTCTCTGTCCATTCTCGAACCCTTCTATTACGATGCCCGCGTACATATCGAGTATTCTTCTTGCTTGGATGTCTAAGCTGGTTCTTAGCCTCAAGTTAAGCGTCCCCGGGTAAGGATCGAACCCGAGCTTCTCTAGGAACTGTTTTCTGTACGCCTCCCTTGTCACGTAATAGGCTCCGTCGCGCATCCCTGAGAAAACAATTCCCTCGATGTTGACCGTGGCGAGTTCTCCTTCGAAAATGTTTCTTAGTTCACCGTATATGGATTGAAGGACTTCTAAACCCTCCTTGCTTATTCTAACTCTCTGCCCCTTCAACGTTCTTTCTCTGGTGACTAGTCCACTTCTCTCAAGTTCCCTGAGACGTCTAGATGCGGTTTGCTGGCTTATTCCGAGCTTCTTTCCAAGCATGGTCGTAGTGATTTCGATTGCTTTCCTGTACGCTCCCATGCTGACAAGAGTTATTAACGTATGAAGGGAAATTCCTTTCACCTGAATCACCTTGAACTGCCCCTATTCTCTTGGCTTGCTCCTTTTCTCCATTTCTCCTTAGCTTCGTTTGATGCTACATGCGCTAATCTCAAGGGCTCGGGCAACCGGCTTCCTTTGGTGGTCTTCTTGACAATCTCAATAGCTGACTCTAGACTCACCTTGTGCCCGACCGACACGTAGATTGGCTTGAACCCTGCCCCAGAAAGAAGGGCAGCTCCTATGATCTCTTCTGCGTCTTTCAGATATCTGGTTTCTCCACTTCCAGAGTCGGAGATTTTGCCGTAGAGAAGTTCATTTGCAACTCCTATCACAGGGATATCCAGAGTTACTCCCAGGTGGGAGGCGAAGCCACATCTCTGAGGGTGCGCAACCCCGTGAGCATGGACTAAGAATACATCCGTTGCTTTGCTTAGCTTTCCGATCGCTTTCGTTATTGGCTCTGCTTCCCTGAAAGACAGGAAAGTCGGGATATAGGGAACTTCAACGGTGCACTGGGCTGTCTTGGTTTCCAAGGTTTCAAGTGTTTCATAATCGAGCACGACAATGGCGCTAAACGCTTCATCTCCAGAGTAGGCGGTATCCAATCCTGCTATTAGCTTTGGCGGTTTGTTGAAACAATCTTTTTCAATCACCTTCGTGGCGAGTTCCCTCTGGATAGCCCGCCACTTACTTGTATCGTATTGGCTCAAGACTCCTCTACCATCGCTGTACACCAATTCGAACTGTTTAAACAGAGAGTCTGTCTCACTCTTAAGTTCCGATGTGTGAGACGGTATCTGCGGTATGTTGATTTCCTTCTAGTTTTTCATGATCTTCGCTTTTATGCCTACGAATACTGGACCTCTGACATCAATTTTCGCTTTCCTAGCCGTGATATATCGTTGTCCTACCTCGTCTATGGATAAGTTAACGTCGCTTGGTAGTTTCGCGATCTTGACTCTGACATCAACATCCACATCTCCTGCTGAGATGGCCTCCTCTATTTTCGTCGAAGCAAGACTTGCTATTGCATCAAGGTACGTGATGCCAGTTGGGATTCCGTGTTCCCTGATTTCCTCTATAGCGGCTGAAGAGCCTTTTTTGAACTCCTCTTTGGGTATTCCCACCACTGCGCCTCTGTAAACATAGATACTGTTCAACGCGGCTGGCCCAATCAGCCTGACTCCAGGATCATTCTCATAGATCTCGACCTTTACCCTCTTTCCAAGAAGGGACCCGTCAAGGACGATGAAATTGCAGGGGCTTGTCGCATCTTTGTTCTCGAGTGCTACTCTGATTATCCGCTTTGAGAGTTGCTGTCCTTCTTGTGTCGTCGGGGTCTTGTTGATTCTGACCATTGTTGCTAGTTCCCCATCGGTTATTTTCCATTCTTCATGGAATTGCGGATATGCGAGCTTTCTCACATCGTCGTACCCGTAGAGTATCATGGCAACTCTTTCAACCCCTATGCCTACGTTGAGTACGGGGTACTCGATATCGTAATTAGCGAGTGCTGTCGGAGCGTATAGCCCGAAGTCAGCTACTTCAACCATTTCCCCTCCTTTATTCGGCTTGGGAACGAAAACCTCGATCTCACTCCTGGGGGCATAGTATTTTGCTGTAACGGGCTTGACTCTGAATTCGAAGCTCTTGAAGCCCAGTTCCCCAAGTAGTGCTTCCACTAGGAGTTTTCCGTCATCTAAACAGACATCTTCGGACATGATCACTGCCGATGCTGCACGGTGCGTCTTAAGATGGGTAGCATCCTCCTGTTGCTCTCTCCTAAACCTAACGTCAACAGAAAACAATCTTACCGGAAGCTTGACCTTACCTTGGATGCTGGAGAGCGTCAAAAACCAGGCAGTCGTCATATGCGATCGAAGAGTCAATCGAGTCGGCGTAGCTACCATATGTTTCACAGCAGAGAAAACTTTCTCGATTATGCTCATTGCAACAACGTCATCTACATGCAATGCTTCCGAGATCTTCTCGATTAGTTCGTCTCCGCCAATCTCCCCCTTCTTGTAACGGTGCAGTACGGTTTGAAGCGAAGATGTCTTCTTTTCATCCAAACTTACTCCCAGTGCTTTCAGCTCATCGACTTTATTTCTGCCAAGCCCCACGTCAGGTCTATCAAGGGTTGCTAGGTAGTAGCAACGGTCAAGAATGGCAGGGGCCTCAAGACCATATTGCTTGAACACCTCAACTTCCTCAACTATAACAGGATTCAATACCTCAGTGAATCCGTGGGACAGGAAGCTGGTTCTCAGGATGCATGCTATGTCAAAGACAAGGTGAGGCTTCCCAGCCTCAAGCTTGAGCAAAGACTGGCTCTTTCGCTTGATATTGTCTTCCAGCAACTGGCCTGTCTCCACCCAGGTCTTCCCGAAGTCAACTTCCGCTCTTTGCCTTATATCTTTGGGATTTAACCTAGTCAAACTCACAGACCACTCCCCAAAGTTATCGAGGCAGATAATGACAAGAAATCAAAAGGAGCTGGGCAGAAGAATCCTATTTCTCCTTTGTCATCGAAGAATCGTCTAATCTCTCGTTGAGTTTCTTTATCTCTTGTATTAGCTTCTCGTTGCTTACTGAGTTTGCTATGTCTCCACGTGTTTTTTCAACCAAATTGCGAGCGACGTCACACTTGTGTCTCAAACCAGGGATAATTGCTTCGGGGTAATCTAGAGTGACGAGGTTTGAGAGTATTTCATCCATTCTTCCAAGCATTTTTACAGCTTGATCAACGTTCCCATCACATACAGCGTCGAGAGCGCTTCTTCTCAACTCACCGATGGCATCCGCTAAACCCAACAGGTAAGCGTCAAAAAACGGAACAGATATCTCATTGGGTGATGCGTATACCCCGTCTCTGATTAGAGACATCAGAAGCGCAGCCTCCGCGTACTCTTGGAAAGCTGAGTTCACCATTCCCGAGTGAAGTAGTTCTGGAACTTCTTTGAGACTGTCTACCATGCTTCCCAACGCATCTTTGATTTTGGAAATATTCTCTTCGGCTGAAAAGAATTCTCTCCTGTGAATCGCTCTGATCGTGCTTGCAGAAAGTCTAATAGCTAATCTATTGAGCTCAAAGACTTTCTCACGCGCCTCGTCCCTCTTGTCCAACTTCTCCCTGACTTCCTCGACTATTTCCTCTAGATTCATGTCCCAATTCACCAACCGGCGGAGAAATGCATGGCAGAACCTTATTCATTTCTCAAAACATCATTCATGGCAAGAACACAAAACAATATTTATTTGGGTCTTCAACTTCAGTGATCACAATCAGAAGATGGAACTCTATATTAACTTATAGTATCGCAGTAGAGCTACCACGCTTGAGTCTCTGACTCTCGCCTTTCCAAAAAGTACCATGGTTCAGTCTGTAAAGCATTTGTCGGTTGGTTCTTCGTTTGGCACAGCTTCCTGAAGAACTGGTTGAGACGTATCGTCGTCAACGATATCACTTCATTGGGAAAGCCGGACTCGTTAAGCCTTGCCGCTGGCTATGGAAGTCACTAAACACGAAGGGATCTGAACACTGCTATAAACAGAGATTCTATGGAATAAGATCGCATAGATGCGTGCAATTCACGCCAGCACCAGTATGCTCCGAAGCATGCAAGTTCTGTTGGCGCATCCAACCTAGTGATCTAGGTCTAAAGTGGAATGAGCTACAATGGTCCGAGTTCGATGATCCCACCACGCTGCTTGAGGCATGCATAAGGGAACACAAGAGGATACTCACAGGTTACGGCTCGAACAGAAAAGTAAGCAGAGATATGCTCGAAGAAGCGATGAACCCCACTCACATCACCGCCTCACTTGTAGGAGAACCAACAATGTACGGGGCAGAGAGGCTCAGCGCACTCTTTGAAGAGGCCTTTAGACGGAGTTTCAAAACGGTGTTCCTAGTTACCAATGGAACCTTTCCCGAGGTATTATCGAAACTTTCCGTTGAACCTTCCCAGCTCTACCTTAGCGTCTGCGCGCCCGACGAGACCACATACAAGGAAGTCTGCAGACCTATACTAAAGGACGGATGGAGGAGGCTCCTCGAAAGCATAGAATTACTGAAGAGCTTCAAGTGCCCCACGGTAATGAGGATGACCCTAGCACGAAACCTCAACCTTAGAGATGAAGCAGGTTACGCAAAACTTGTTCAGAGAGGAGAAAGCACATATGTCGAACCGAAAGCAGCAATGAACGTCGGATACGGATTCCAAGCGGGGAGAATGAAGTACGAAAACATGCCAAGACACTCAGAGATACTTGAGTTCGCTCAGAAACTCTCAAACCTGACTGGCTACAAGATACTAGACGATGTTCTCAAGAGTGGGGTAGTACTACTAAGTCGGCTGGACAAGCCAAAAAGATTTGATTAATAGTTCCCTTATTCGAGTGGGGATGAGGATAAGTGGGGTAATATTGTCGACAGCGTTACTTTAGACTCTCAGAAGCCTCTGTAACCCCACTATCAGTTATGGTTAGTATGTCAACACCATTACCTGACGCGGCGTCTCTCTCAACAGCGGATTTTATGGCTTTGACAACCATTTTCTTTCCTTCCTCGACAGTGATGTTGTCTTTGTACTCTGCTTCAAGCACACCTATCGCGACTTGGGCTCCGCTTCCTACAGCGGCGTACTTGTCTTCGATCAGAGAACCGAGGAGATCTAGTATAAACATCTTAGGACCACCTTCACCCACACCAGCAATTATTGTTTGTGCGAAGAGAGGCATGCTCCTCCTTTGAAACAGGATGTTTGCCAGTAGCTTAGCGGCAGCCTTGACTGGCATGGATCTTCTCTCGTCGAGTGCATATAGCGCAGCCTGCGCCTCCATAGTGTGAGCAATCACCTGCATGTCTGACATCAAACCAGCGCAAGCCACTCCAATCTCGTTAGTGACCTTAAACACTTTCTTTCCTGCCTTGCTCAAAACAAACGTTCCCCAGGCCACCCTCCGTTCACTTGCGAGAACTACTCCATCTTTGCAGACGAGTCCTATGGTCGTAGCACCAAGCGGGATCTCAATTCCTGATTGGGATGAGTCAGGTAAACTCGTCATGATTGTATCATCTCAGGGGGAAACGATAATGTAGAACGATATTTAAAAGTTTATGTTATTGTGTTCTGTTACCTCCTCGGTTGGTAGGTTAAAATAAGAGTTCTGGGTTGTTTAGTTTTATGCAGGCAGTTAAAGTTGTGCAGATACCATACGAGCCGATGGGTGACGTTGTTAGTCTCCTTGAAGCTTTCAGGAACATGGTTAATTACTGCATTCACGTTGGTCTAGAGAAGAATGTGACTTCCAGGTTCACGTTGCAGAGCGAGGTCTACCACCAACTGAGCAGGTTCGGCCTTCACAGCTGGTACGTTCTTTCAGCCGTCGAGGTTGCCACAGCCATCTTGAAGAACCATCGGAAAGCGAAAAGAAGACGACAGAATGTTAGAGTGCCGAGAGCCACGAAACTCGTTGCTAAACTGGGAAATCAGGGCTACAAAGTTGTCGGTGGTAAGCTCAGATTACCGATCAAGCCCAGAGAGTATTTCTACGTCCCCTTGCACAAGAGGGCACTCCAGTTCCTATCGGATCCCGCACTCAAATTGGGTTCAGTGACGTTGACTGCTTGCACGGTTTCAGTGGCTTTCTCGAAAACCGCTGAGGTCACCGAACCCGAGAGCTATGTGGCGTACGACACGAATGAGCGCTCAATTGATGGAGCGAGTATAAACGAGGATGGAGAACTGACCGTCGAAAGCTACGATCTATCAGGGGTTTCAGAGACTAGGCACGGGTACTTTGAACGAGTGCGAAGGGTTCAAGCCAAGTACGTCAAGGACAGGCGAATGGCAAGAAAGATCCAGAGAAAATGGTTCGCCAACCAGAACAACAAGGTCAACACAACCCTGCACCAAGTAAGTTCAGCCATAGTTAGGCAAGCGAAAAGCAACAAGCAAGGTATTATCCTCGAAGATCTCGAGCATATCCGCAATGTAGTGAACCGGAAGGTCTCAGCCGTCAACGGCTTCAAAGGGAGAGTCCAGTGGATGAATGTGAGATCCAAGAAACTGAAACGAAGGCTTAACTCGTGGAGCTTCAGAAGGCTGCAGAACTTCGTCGAGTACAAGGCTCTTTGGGAAGGGGTCAAAGTCGTCAGAGTAAGTCCTTGGAACACTTCTAGGGTCTGCGCGGTATGTGGGTTCAAGATGCAAGACCCGAAAGCGGGAACCCTAGAATGCTGTGGAATAAACCGTCATCTGAACGCTTGTCTGAACATGCTCAGAATCCAAGATGAAACGTTGCGGTTCGACGTGGATCGCTCCGCATGTGTAGCTGTGATTAGTCCCTTAAACAAGGCTATGAGCCGAAGCGGAGAAGCTACCTCTAACGGTTATCTACCGAAGAGGTGACAGGACCTGTTATTGATCGTTCCTGTTTGGAAGGTTGTCTGTTCAGAATGAACCCATTCATAAATGTGCCCAGAGTCTCTTTGAGCCAAGAGATACTGGATTCATCGTTCAGGCGAGCAAGTAAGGTTAACCCAAGGATCGGTAGGAGTGCACTTGGCAAAATTCATAGGATGAGGGTCACTGAAGCTACGAGACTAGACACCGCTTCGTCCATCATGTGCGACCAGCTCAAGAGCATTGTCAAAGGTTTTCCTTCCCTGGATTCCATAGAACCATTCTACAAGGAGATTGCAGATATTGTCAGTGGATTAGATAAAATGAAGGAGGCCCTTGGAGCACTAGATGGATACAGGCAAGTAATCAGAGACCTAAGCAAGGACTACAATCACAGAATAAGATCAGCAACGTCCGTCAATGAAGCAATCGTGCTAAGGAGAGCAGCTTATGGTCGCCTATCCTCCATAATCAAGAAAGCTGGCGCTAGACTTGAGTTGCTCGCAGACGCGAGGGCTAAGCTGAGGAAGATTGTCTCGATCGACACCAATGAACCAACCGTGGTTGTCGCCGGAGCTCCGAACGTCGGCAAGTCATCCATGGTACGTATGATATCATCTGCCAAACCTGAAGTCGCCGATTACCCATTCACAACTAGAAGCCTAGTGATTGGACACTTATCACTTGGGAAGAGAAGGATTCAGGTCATAGACACTCCCGGGCTGCTTGACCGCCCCATAAGTGAAAGAAACCGACTCGAACTACAAGCTATTGTAGCACTGCGCTATCTTGCAAAGCTCATAATCTTCCTATTTGACCCTTCAGAAATATGCGGATACACTCTAGGAACCCAAGTCAACGTCTATAATGAACTCAGAGACCTTTTCAAGGAGATCCCATTCATCATAGCAATCAACAAAATCGACATCCTAAAAGACGAACAACTAGCCAGGGCGAAAGAACTGGTTTCAGGCAACAATATTTTGGTTGAAACAAGTGCCGTAACACGCGAAGGAGTTGACAAGCTCATAGACGAAATACCAAAGACTTTGAGTCTCCCACAAGCGAGAAGAACTACCTTGAAACATGAACCAAAACGTGGTGATTCGGCAAAATGATCGAGATTGACGGAAGCATGCTTGAAGGGGGCGGTCAGATTCTGAGGACATCAATCGGCCTTTCTGCCTTAACGGGGGTCCCCACTAGGATCACCAAGATACGAAGTAAGCGGGAGAAGCCTGGGCTGCAAGCACAGCACATGGCAGGGGTCACAGCCATTGCCAAGCTAGTTGATGCCAAAGTGGTGGGTTTTGAGATAGGCTCAAGTTCAATTGAGTTTCACCCTCAGAAACCCAAAGGGGGGATCTTTGAGACGGACGTGGGGACAGCTGGGAGCATATCCTTGGTATTCCAGGCCCTCGCCCCTGTTGCTTGCTTTGCGCCGAGCGACGTTTCCCTTGAGCTAACTGGCGGTACGGATGTTCCTTGGAGCCCCACATTCGACTATCTGAATCTAGTTTTTCTCCCAACTCTTGGCAAAATGGGGTGTAGAATCTCAGCTCACCTGATTCGGAGGGGACATTACCCTAGGGGAGGAGGGGTGGTCAGATTCAAGATCATTCCAGTCACTGACCAGCTCAAACCCATCACGTTGAATGAGCTCGGAGAAGTTGAGAATATCAAGGGAGTGAGTCACGCCGTCAAATTGGCTAAGCACGTTGCCATTAGACAAGCTGAGGCAGCGCAAGACACGTTGGCAAGGGCCGGGTTCAAGGAGGTGGGAATCGAAATCTGGTACAAGGAGGACGAGATCAGTCACCTTAGTCCTGGGAGCGGAATAGCTCTCCGTGCGCTGACAACTAAGAACGCTTTTATTGGTGTGGATGCTCTCGGCGAGAAAGGCAAGCCAGCTGAGAGAGTCGGATTCGAAGCCGCGGACAAGCTACTTGCGTATTTGAGGAAGAGATGCGCTGTGGACATCAACATGTTAGACATGTTAATACCGTACATGGCTATTGCTGACGGCGTATCTGTAATCTCAGCCTCTGAGCTATCTCTTCACGCTAGAACCAACATTGCGGTGACCGAAAAGTTCTTAGAAACAGAATTCGCTGTGACTGAGAGAAACGGCATTACATCTATCTCGTGTAAGGGCACAGGAATGAAGCGTCGAGATAGGTGAGAAGTAAGCATAAGGAGAACGAGGATGATCGATATGAGTTTCTCTACGGAGGGATTAACTGATCTTCAAAGGAAGGTTCTCAAGCTCCTATTGAATATACCTAAAGGTAAAGTCACAACTTATCGTGAAATTGCTAGGGCTCTGGGAAACATCAATCTGTCTAGAGCTGTTGGCAACGCTGTAAGGGATAACCCGTATCCAGTTAAGATACCTTGCCACAGGGTAGTTCGATCTTCAGGCGAGGTTGGTGGTTACGGCGGAGAAGCAACAGGCAAGAACGTTACCAAGAAGGTAGAACTTCTAAGGGAAGAAGGAGTACTCGTCGACGATACGAATAGAATAGACTTGCAAAGGTACCTAGTCAAGGGAGAAAACCTAGCTGAGGGGATCAAGAGAATGTGAACTTCTCTCAGCTAGATGTTGATCCCTTACTTCTTTTTGGTCATGTCATTAGTTGCTACCGCTCTTAACCTTTCGTCTCCCTTGATGGATTCGATAAACTCAGCGACTTCTTTCGGCACTAGGTTTTTCCATTCCTCGTCCTTTGCTATAATCTTTCTCCGGATATCTGTGGCTGAGTATCGCTCTCTCTGATGGAACTTGATTGACAGAACTTTGAATCCAGCCTCTGTGAAAAGTATCTTTACTAGTGGCTTGTTGCTGAACACCACATCAAAGTGGGGAACAAGCGATCTCACATGTGAAACCCAGAGACGATTATCGTTTACGTCAGTCACTGGTGTCAAGAGATACTTCGAAGGATCTATGTGTCCTGAGGTCACTGCCTGCCTAATCATCTCGATTCGTTCACCAGCTGTGAAGGGATCCTCAATCGTGTGACTACACTGAGCGCTTCCAACTGCAATGATGATTTCGTCAACCTTCCGAAGTATGTCATGGATCACGTGCAGGTGCCCTTTATGGAAAGGCTGAAATCTGCCAACGAACAACCCCCTACTAACCATGGTTCCGTTCGCCTCCCAGACGTACTCCAGAAACTATCGGTCTACCACATATCGAAGCGTTCCCAGAAAATGTTAGCTTTTTCTGAAGTTGTTGAAAGAGAAACATCATAATAGGAACATTCCAATACTAAAATAAGCATGTTTAAATAGGTATCTCTCAAGCCTGGTAAAGCAAAACCAGAGGAATCAACTCCTCTTACAACTAAGGAACTCACAAGCAGCAAGAGAGGGAGTTAGAACAGACAAACCTTATTTGACTGTTTCGAGTGCGATACGCTGTGCAAACCTAATGCACATGAGGAGCGGAAAATCGTAACCCCCAGTTAGGAAACAGGGGGAAACCAATTATACTCATAGACTTTGCAAAATCTATCCTTTCACTTTCATACTCACGTGAGAACTTCAAGTTTATCTGGTACACGTGGGCTCGAATCATAGCTAGAGTCGGCCATATTAATGTTGCAGTTCCTTACTTGAGAAGAGAACGTAGAAAAACCGCTGAAAAATTGAAAAGACTCTTGATTAGAGATGGAAAACTGTATTTTTATGTCTATCCAAGCTTCAGGGACGTTTATGTCGCTAAGCTCTTGCATGAGAAACCTATCACTAAGGTAGTCTTCGGTCTTAATCCTTCAGTGGCTCTTGAGGTCGGCGCACACATTGGCACTTACGTTATTAGACTTGCTAGGAGAAACTGCAGAGTAATCGCGGTGGAAGCCGACCGCCGTAACTACGCCTTGCTTAAGGCGAATGTGAAGATAAACGATGTAGAAGACAAGGTCGAAGCGTACAATTTTGCCGCTTTCTCCAAGAGAACTGAACTAGAATTCTACTTAAGAAGCTCTTCAAGCGTGTCTGGGTTAGATCCCGGAGAATGCACGGAGAAGAGGCTTGTCGCCGCTTATCCGCTAGATATTCTATCTAGCCAGCTTACAAGGCTTGACTTGATGCTCGTCGATGTCGAAGGAGGAGAGGTTCAGGTCCTAAAGGGAGCTAACAAACTGCTTGAGAAGACGAGATACGTCGTGGTTGAGGTCTTTGATAGAAACAAGGATGATGTTCTAAGGATCTTACGAGGTCACAAGTTCAAATTGAACAAGATTGGGGAAGGTCTAGGTTTTAGGTATTTCTTGGGAGAAAGAGGACGAGATCGAGAATTAGCCAAACATTCCGCGAGAGACCGGAAGTAGTGGTAGTGACCGCGAGCCGATGGTGCCATAATAGGCGCTTGATTACTCGATTGCTCTCTTCTTTTCGCAACTAGCTGCCTGAAATAGCCACTTGGGTTCCCACATGAGTCTTGTAGAATAAGGCGGCATTACCCCTGTTGATGGAGACCTCAAAGAAACCTGTGCCCCCGATCAATGCGAGAGGTTCGCCTATGCCCACATCACCATAGCTTTTGCAGAATTTCATCTTTTCTGTCACGGATCCTATTGTGACTGTAATCATAGAATTGAGCTCAATGTTCAATTCAACGATGTCCTTGAGCGTGACGTTGGTTACAATGTTTCCGAAGTCGTCGATGTGAATTACCTCACCTGATGCGGTTCCCTTGGTTGTTACGGGTTTAGAGAACTTCGGTTTCAAATACTCATGTGTCTCTGAACCTAAGTCATCTATTGAAATGCCATTCGCTAAGTGAGCCGCAACGGCGCAGAATATGTCTCTCCCATGGAAGGTTGAAGACACCTTGAGGAGCATGTACCTTGGGTTCTTGATTTCGAAAACCTTGTCGATCCCATCTTGATTTGCAGCAAGCATCAGAATGCCGTTGTCAGGACCTATAAGGTAGCTTCTCTTGGTCTTCACAAGGAGCGCTTTACGCTTACCCCCAACCCCGGGATCGACGACGGCTACATGGATAGTACCAGACGGAAAATATGGAATAACT
>Ga0315309_1000477_pt1 | contig 24181 bp, 26 predicted proteins | sample TDP4_MG_FD_203080 | JGI IMG/M metagenome (GOLD analysis project Ga0315309, IMG submission 203080) | Freshwater sediment microbial communities from Lake Towuti, South Sulawesi, Indonesia - TDP4 | ecosystem: Environmental > Aquatic > Freshwater > Lake > Sediment | place: Indonesia: South Sulawesi...
TGTTGCCCTAAAGATACTTCAGGTTCTTTCGAACCCTTCTATCGATCTCGTTATTTAACAGTAGAACCATTTTCTCACACTCTATATCAGTGACTCCAATGTGCGACTTAACCCCTTTTGTAGACGAGATAACGTTCTCATCAAGATCCATTCCGGGATCCAATGAACCAAGGTATACTGTTCTATCACCAAACTTAATTTTTCTAATATCTTGTCCATCTGACTGTTGGTAAAGGATGAGAGGATTATCGACGCATCTAATGATGTCCGCTAGAGTTCCCTTGACTAGAGTGATTCCAGGGGAAGTGACTTCAGACTTTTTGACAGTCTCGTGTAGCAATTTCTTAGCCGGAATTGACAGGAGCACTGATATCGACCTTTCGTCCGGTCCCATGTATCTGAGCTTATCCCCCTCAATCCTTATCAGTGTGTCACCAGGATCAAGCGGGTAGACTATTACACTGACATCTTTCCTCAACCCATAAGAAGTAAAGAGAGAAGAACGAACACAGTTGATTACTGTGATGGCTTCTCGCTTCATTGTACCTTTGTCTATCTCTTGTCTATCTATCTTTGGAAGCTTTCTGACCACCAGAATGAAATATCTCAACCTCTCTCATCCTTTGCGAACCGTTGAGTTTGCAGGAGGTCAGTAACACCTGGGATTCTGCCCATGCCTCTCTTGCGTCCAATTGATTTCATCATTTTTTGTGAAACAAAGAACTGTTTAATGAGCTCCTTGACATCCTTTGTTGTTGTTCCAGATCCGTGGGCGATGCGAGTTGCTCGTGAGCCACTTATTATTTTCGGATCGTTAAGCTCGTCCTTTGTCATCGACTGCATCACGGACTTCCATCTCCTTATTCTCTCCTCTGCGACTTCTTGCGCCTCTTTTGGCAATCGTGATCCGATGCCCATGTAGCCGAGAATCTTCTCCAATGTTCCGACCTTGCCAAAGTTCTTTACCTGCTCATAGAAGTCCATCAAAGTGAACTTTCCTTTCAGGAAGGTCTGCACTTGTTCCTTTGTCGGTGTCGCCTCTGCCTCCTTGACTTTTTCTACGAGTCCCTGAATGTCAGCGATGCCTAGAAGTCTCCCCACGAAGCCCGAAGGGCTAAATTTCTCTATGTCGTCCATCTTCTCCCCGGTTCCGATGAATTTTATTGGTACGCCGGTAGCTGCAACAGCTGATAGCGCCCCTCCTCCCTTAGCTGATCCATCTAGCTTGGTTACAAAGATTGAACCTATGTCTGTGTTCTCTTTGAACACCTTGGCTTGAACAGCTGCTTGCTGGCCAACAGTTCCGTCAAGTACTAGGATCACCTCATCAGGCTTGATCGCTCCAACGATTTCCCTCATTTCCTTCATGAGGGAACCCTCTTCCTTATGCCTACCAGCGGTGTCCACCAGAATCAGTTCGTCGCCTTGTTTTCTTGAATTCTCGACGCCTTCCTTTATTACTTTGATTGTGTTCTTCTCATTCGGATTGCCATAGATGGGAACTCCTATCTGGTCGGCAATCTGCTTTAGTTGCTCATAAGCGCCTAGTCGGAATGTGTCCCCCGCCACTATCGCTGTCTTATATCCCCTTTTGAAGTATTTGGCGAGTTTCCCAACCGTTGTCGTCTTTCCTGATCCCTGAATACCAACCATGACTATTACGTCAGGCTTGCCTTTCTGCAGTTCCAAAGGGATGTTCTTCTCGCCTAATATGCAAGTGAGCTCATCGTAGACGACTTTGACCACATGTTCTCGTCTGGTGATGCCTGGAGGCAGTTTCTCTGATAAAGCTCTCTCCTCTATTCTCTTAGATAACTCAAGCACTAACTCAACATTAACGTCTGATTGAAGTAATGCGCGTTGAATGTCTCTGACGAGTTCTTTTACGGCCTTTTCGTCGACTATGATTGACCCAGTCAACTTCTTCAATGCTGTATGGAGGGCTTCTCCAAGTTTTTGAAAGACGGACAAAGAAACACGTTCCCCTATGCCTTTGAACCAATAATTCTTTAAGGACATGAGTTCCACATATAACATTTATGTGGGGTGATTCGGTTGAGCGGTTCGACAGACTTCCTGTTTGACAAATCAATGGAAGAACGGATAGGCAAATTGCTCGAAAAAATCTCCTACGATATTGATCTTGAAGCCATAGCCCTGATAAGCAAGGAAGGTCGAAGAGTTGCCTTTTTTGCCCGAAGAGACGTCGACCCCGACCTGCTATCCGCCTTGTCTGCAGCCCTGCTGAGTATGGGTGAAATGAGCGTCCAAAAAATGGATCAAGCCCCACTTTGGGAGGTAATCGTTAGAGGGGCTGGCGGCTATACAATTCTCACAAGTGCGGGACCAAGGCTTCTACTTATTGGTGCTGGTTCTGAAGAAGCAAACCTAGGGCTAGTCATTCGCATCCTGAGAGAATATGCCAAGAAAATTGAGGAAGTTCTCGGTGCATGAGAGAAGCGGATCTCGGGTCAGCGAGACATGTGTTGCCTTAAGTCGATTTATGTCTTAGCTCTTCTTTCGCATCACTTTCCTCTTCCCCATAACATCCCAATATTCCACTTCATTTCCAACTTCCAAGCTTTCTGCCACTTCGACGTCAGACTTGTTAACCTCGAAGTTTCCATATGTTTCCATATCCATTAACATTAAAGTACTTCCGGCTATTGAGATTACTTGAGCAGTCCGTTTGTCGATTATGGGAACATCGACCTTGGAGTCGACAGGTAGTACTAAGCTTTTCTTGGCATTGTTGAATATACCGATGGCCACAATGTGGGCTTTTGCATGGCCATGTTTCCCAGTTTTCCCTTTTTCAATGCTAACCACTTTGGAAGGTTCCTCATCTATGATCACATAGTTCCCTTCCTTTAGACTTCCAGCGTCCACAGGTTTCTTACTCAAAACAGTCACTTCCCAATACTGATCGACATGGAAATTTAAATCGACACTCGGGATCATCAAATGGTTAAAATAATATCCTTCTTAAGAGTTTCGGGTCTGTTGATGATATGATTACCACATACAGAAATTAGGTTATGAGGAAAAGTATTAAGTCATTGATGTACATGCTGTTCACTGGGCTTCAATGTGGATAAAATGTGTCCATTCCACGACTTGCACAAGGTGATATGAAGGCTTGTTCAACAGTGTCGCTATTGTCTCTAGAACTGATAGAGTCGAAGCAATAGAACTCGCCAAAGAAATTAGTCTGCGGCTAGAGAATAGGGGAATTGAGGTCAAGTTCGAGGAAGGAATTGCCGATAAGCTGAACGTTAGGGAGAAGACTACACGCGATTTTGCTATCGATCTAATGATAACTATTGGCGGCGATGGAACGGTACTGCGCGCTTTTCATATCACGAATGGGCGGGTCCCGATTTTCCCCATTAGGATGGGGACGGTGGGGTTCCTTTGCGATGCAGACTGGGAGAGCGCTTTCAAGGCACTAGATAAGTTGCTGAGAGGCGAATACTTGAAAGACGAATGCTTCACTCTACAAAGCAACTTCGATACTCCCCTAGCGCTGAATGAGTTTAGAGTAGGTGTCCCCCCTCCAACCCACACGGTAGAGGTAGAAATCTACGTTGATGAGTTTCTTATAGCCAAGGACAAACTGGATGGTGTGATTATATCGACCAGTGCTGGAGCTTCGGGTTACGCTCTCAGCGCCGGTGCAAACATCATAGATCCACGTTTAGAAGCAATAACGATAGTGCCCATATGCGCTCTATCGACAAGTTTCAAGCCATATGTAGTTCCTTCTATTTCTACCATTAAGATCAAGCCTATTAATGAAAGTGAACTGACCACACTCGTTGATGGATCATATCAGAATCGCTTATCGGGGGTTAGGGAAGTCAAGATCAGAAAGTCTCAAACGACAGTGACAATCCTGCGCACAGGATGGAACTTCTATGAACGATTAAAACGTAGACTTAATATTGATTCTACAAAGTGAAGTGTCCTGCCTATCAACGATTTACTTTGCTGCCATTTCGGGAATCCGATTGCGTGAATAAACAAGAGCTGGTGCATCTCAAGGCATGAAGTTTGGACAGACCAGTCAAGGTAAACTAGTGTTGGTGTTGGATACGTCTGCCATATTGCGTGGTTTCATGAGGCACATGACAGACGCGATCAAATTTACGACACCTGATGTCCTGAATGAGCTATCCAATAGCTCATTCGACTTTGTTACCAACCTTCATATCGTGGATGAAGCTTCGATCGGTATAAGAGCTCCCAACGAAATGATTCTAAGAAGAGTTGACCAAACAGCTGCAGAAGTTGGAGAGACTTCTCTCTCAAGAACTGATAGATCCTTGGCAGCTCTCGCACTTGAACTAAAGGACACGGGTTATGACCCTGTGTTGGTTACCGACGACTATGCTTTACAGAATGTAGCTGAAATTCTAGGTCTTGCCTACAAGTCCTACATTGAGAGAGGTATTCGCCGTCGTTACAGGTGGAAGCTCGTCTGTCCTGGTTGCCTAAGGGAATATCGCCCTTCACCAGCTGTTAATGTTTGTTCAGTCTGTGGGTCCAAACTGAAGAGAAGAATTATCACATCCAAGAAAGTTAGGCATGAGAGATCTTGACAGTACTATCCTTGGGCTCAACAAAGAATAAATCTGCCCTCGTTCATCTCAAGTAGTTAGGACAATAATGCCTGAAGCGGTTTCTGATCTGGTTCGAAGCAAGCGGAGGTCCGAGGGTTGTTCCGAGAATATAGAAAAGAAAGCAAGCAAATCCGAATGCCGTGCGCCATCGGGTTCTACCCTGGCGATCGTAAATCATTGGAAAGCACTATTGAAAAATGCTATACGAGCAAGTATGGTCCAGGTGCGAGGCCTAAGGTCAATCAAACTGGCCCTAGGAAAATTGTCGCGGGTATCTCTCCACATGCAGGATATATCTACTCCGGAGCTGTTGCTGCTACGCTCTATTATCAAATAGCGCTGGACGGGGTTCCCCAGACTTTTGTGTTGGTAGGTCCCGTTCATGGCTTTGGTGCTGGTGTGGGTGTCATGAAGCGAGGAGTTTGGCGGACCCCGCTGGGGGATGTTCGAATGGACGAGGAGTTCTCCGATGTTTTACTCAGCCATGCAGATGTAATTGCTGATGACTCGTCAGTTCATGAAGAAGAACACTCCTTGGAGGTTCAGTTACCTTTTCTCCAATTGCTGTATGGTGATGGGTTGCGGATAGTCCCGATAGCGACTTCGCTGGGTGATTTGGAAACATGTACTGAGATTGGCAAGGGGATAGCCAAGTCAGTGAGGAAGACAAAAAGAGACGTAGTTGTTATCGCAAGCACTGACATGACCCACTATGGGATTCATTACGGTTTTGCCCCGGTAGGAATGTCCCCGGTCGGCAAGGTCTTAGATTGGGTAAGAAATATCGACGCTGGAGCCATCAAAACCATTGAAGCGCTTGATGAAGAGAAGTTCCTTAAGTTTGTTAAGGAGAAACGTATGACAATGTGCGGCTATGCCCCTGTAGCAACGGCTATTGTTGCTGCGAAGGAGCTTGGTGTATCGAGAGGAGAACTCGTAAAATATGTAACGTCCTACGATACTCAAGGCTCAACAGATGCCATCGTAGGATACTGTTCGATGTTAATGTGGAAATAGGTTAAAGGTGTTTGAGTTATCTATCTAAATACATCCTCTTCTTCTGGTAGATTGAGTTCCTTGGCTGTTTCCTTCTCGCTCTCCTTATACCTGTAGCCACGTATTATGACGGCAGGTATCCAACGAGTCTTACCCATCACCAATTCAGCTGACCCTGCCAACTCATCTGCGACGGCGATTTGGGTGACCCGGAGTTCATACCCGTACATGTCAGGTGTTCCGCGTAGATCTAGAATAGGTGGTAGTCCAGCTACTCCTATGGCGACATTAGTTACTCCTCTTCTTAAAGGTCTTCCAAATGTGTCAGCGATTACAACGGCGACGTTAACTCCACGAAGCTTTTTTATGCCGTCCTTGATTTTTCTCGCTGAAAGATCTGGGTCATCCGGTAACGTGGCCACCATGTCCTCGCCCCTAATGTTAGATTTATCGACACCAGCATTTGCGCACACGAATCCGTGTTTGGTTTCGGTAATCAAATGCTTCTGAGCCATCCTGACGATGGACTTGGTCTCCCTTAGTATCACTTCTACATGCCTCGGATCCTTATCAAGTTCTCTTGCTAACCCTCTTGCGAAGTATGAAGGTTCAACACTCCTTAGATCCATTGTCTTTCCTTCAGCGAGTGATACGACCTTGCTTGTTACGATGATTATATCAGCCTCTTGTAGGCGGGTTCTCTGTCTGTCAGCGGCCTCAGATATTATTCTCGATATATCGTCGCCTTTCCTTATCTCTGGTATCCCTTCAATCCCAATTATCTGGATGTCTTGAAATGTTCTATTGTTTGTCATATCAACATCTTCTGGTTCTCTTACTCAACTCTTTTCTGTAGATCTCTCAGCTCATTGACTGTGTTGACGTTTGCGAAACTTTCCAGTTGTGGATCCAGCTGCTGGATGATGTTCGTGGATAAGTAGAGTGCATTTAGTCTTGTTATAAGATCTTTCATAGACCTCTTACCCGAAGAGATAACATCTCTGGCAAGCTTGCGCGAGATATCCGTCTTGAAAACAGCGTGAAGTGGTTCGACGTATCCATTTGGATGCCTAGGGATCACTACATCCCATTCACCGATCATGCGAAAGAGCAAGTCCAGTACTGATGTCTTGATTAGTGGCGCATCGCAAGGTAACAGTAGCGTTAGTTTGCTTTTCGAGTTTTCGAATGCTGTACGGGCACCGAGTAATGGGCTTAGAAACTGTTCTGACCTATCTAGGACTATTCTAAGCCGTTCCACTTCTCTAGTTGCCCGGCTAATGTTGTTCTCTTGTTCCCGCGTATTCACAATCACTAGCAGTTCATCTACTACATCTTTACACTTATCTATAACGTGAAGAATCATCGGTTCTCCAGCGAATAGAGTCATAGCCTTGTTTCTGAGCCTACTTGACTCTCCCCCTGCAAGTATCGCTGCAGCTCTGTTCATTTGGCTTCACTTACTTCGTTTATTCACTTGTCAATTGGCATCAGAACGAGTTGCTGCTAGCTAGTTAAGCAAGGTTGAGCAAGAGACTATCATAACTCTCTATGTGATAGTAATTTGTCTTGTTCTCAAGTATTTCGTCTAACCACAATGCTCATGTCGTAGAAATTCCTGGTAACTACTATACATCTATTTCCATGGTAGGAAAACATATATTTTTGTGGAACGTCCTTGATATGGTTGGTGAGATATCTTGCCTACTGCGCTAAAGCGCTTCAGTCAGTGGCTAAGGGGATCGGATTACCGGCGCCTAACGGTAAACATGGATATCTTCTGTAAGAAACTAGATTTCCAGCGTAGGCAGCTTGAGACTGAGTCCAAGCGTAACAGAGAGAAGGCCCTGCAATATAGGAAGGAAGGAAATGATGCTGCGTTCAAGATGTACGTAGAACAGCATTTGCGCTACCAAAAGTGGGCTCTAGGAGTTGATGTTTATAGGCTTCGAATCGAGGGTATGCTATTCAAGCTACGTCAAAGCCAAATGGCGAAGGACATTGCAGGCATCCTAGGGAGTGTTAAGGCGACTCTTAAAGACCTAAGGTTAGCAGTGAGCGTTCCTGACATCGCTGAGATGGTGGGTGGCATTGAGAAAGAACTTCAGCATGTGGAACTCGCGCAGGAGGTCACTGAGAGTGGTGTTGACAGGGCGATAGCTTCCACTACTGTTACGCCTGAGGACGTCGCCCAAGCCATGGAACAGATAGATGCTGAAGTCGAGGCAACGACGGCTCTCCCTGTACCTAGGAGTAAGGAGTCTGAACTTGAAAAAGAGATTAAGAAACTGAAGGAATCAAACGTGTAGCCGACGATCTAGTCGAGGATTCAGATGATCAAAGGGTTAGGTGATTTTCTTGAGTGACTTGGTTTCAAGAATCTTCGGAAAGAAGAGAAGTAAAGATGAAAGTATTGCACAGATAAGATCAACCATCAATAAGTTGACCTTTAGGAGCCGTAGCTTTGAGAGGCAGGCAGTGGAGTACTATGAGAAAGCAAAGGACGGCGTTAGACATCGAAACAAGATGGCCGCAAAGTTCTATCTTAGCAGGTGGCAAAGATACCAGATACTAATGAACCGATATGATCGGATGAAAGCTAGTCTTGAAGATTCAATCCAAATAATTGAAAGCGCCTCTGATGATGTTGACGTGTACAAGGGGCTTGAATCTGCAGCTAGGGAAATCTTGCAACTTCAGAAGCAAGTCGATGTAGAGAAGTCAATGGAACAGATGGCAAGGACGGAGGAGTTGATGAGGGAAGCTGATCAGACTCAAGAAATACTTAGCGCTGGATTTGGAGAACGTGAGGAAGAGTCCAGCGTGAAAGGTGAGCTTGAGAAATTGGAGGCTGAAGTTGCCCTAGAGGAATCCGGTCAGCTGCCAAAAGTCCCATCAACAAGTAGGGGTACCGAAAGAGAGGAAATAGAAAAGGATCTTGAACAGCTGAAGAAGGAACTTGAGAGCACCGAACCCTCAAGCAAGTCTAAGAAGGAGAAGGAGAAGGAATAGCGAGTAGTAAGGCACTAGTTGTGTTTAATTAACTTTGCCTGCAACTATGCAAAGGGTCTATTTGATTGGACCAGAGCGGGCTGTCATTAATTGGCGCAGTTGTTTTGATCAGTTCTTCATTGGTTGTCCTGTTTACGGCAGTGAGGGTTTGGAGAAGCCACTCCCCCAAATCGCTGTTATTTCTGCTAGTTGACTTGACACTAGTGAGCATGTTGCCTCTTACCTTGGTTAATTTGGTTTCACCAAGTGTTGGGACAATTGAGAAGTTGCTTTGTGCGGGATTCTTGTTTTATCTGACCACTTGCGCGTGTTACCTATTATTCCCTTTTACTTGTGAGAGGTACCTGTTGCCTGTTGCGTCTCTTTGTCTGGTTCTTGGCACGTTGCAGTCCCTTTTGGCATTTCAGAACAATGCTGGTTTCGCGTTCCAGTTAAGCATGTTTGTCTACAGACTAATGGATAACGTAACTGTAGCAACGATTTGTGAGCTGTTAATAGCCGACTTTATTCCTGTCTACAAACATGTAAGGTCTCGATTGAATGCCTTGCTTAGTTGCAGGCTATTAAATAGGGTAAACAGAAATGTTCCCCTGAGAGAAGTTAGTGTATCTAACGTTTTCCCTTCTCAGGTTGGAGAGAATGAGTCTCTTGACTCGCCTAACCGTTTCTTGAAAAGCGCTTTGAATTCCTTTAGAGAGAAGAAATACAAGTCATGCATAGAATTGTGCGACGCTGCGGTAGAAAACATGATTATGGCAACACTGCTTCAACTTTATCCGACTAGGTTAGAGACGCCAATGCCCATAGAAGAGCAACTGTCTAAACTAGAGTCAAAGGGAGTATTAATTCGAGGCAAGGGAGTTACACAGTTACGCAGGTTGCGCAATAGTCTTGCGTTGCTATGCAGAGAGGGCACTCCAAGTCAAGCCAAGTGGGCTGTAAGAGTTTTGCGTATGACTATGAAGACAATCAAGAACTTCGGGAATACCGTACAAGGTTCTCTCGATGGAAAGTAGTCTTGCCAAACATAGGTTCTGTATTGACTCAAAGAATGTTCACGAGTAGGAATTCTATCAGCCCACAGAAACCTCCTATTTTGTCAGATAAGCTTGCCATGCCTTGCCCCCTTGGATTTTCATACCTCTTTAGTATTATCATAGACGAAGCGAGTACTCCCGAACTTCCTGCAATCACTATTGGAAGAGTGGCTATTTTCATTTGATCCATGAACCAGCTTACGACGAAGAAGAATATTCCTAAAGTATTGGAGATGGCTGCAATAATAGCAGCAGCCCTCACACCGTGTACTCGAGCGATTGTCCTGACAGATCTCAATTTGTCCCCCGGAAGATCTTCTATTCCTTTGATGACCTCTCTACCAAATAGCACGAATGTGGCGGTCAGATAATAGACCCAAATTACTAGTGGAAGAAAGAAGAGAGAGTCGCCACCGAAGAAAACGAAATTATACTTCCTAGACTCAGTGGCAGCTACTGCTCCATAGAACATTCCGAAACTGAAGCTGGAGGCAACAGCAAAGTTTCCTATAGCACCCAAGGTCTTGACCTTTGCCGCATAGGCATATCCCAATGTGGCAAGTAGCAAGGCTATGAAGCCAGCTATTAGGCTTGTCGCAAATGCAAGAAGGCCTCCGGCGAACCATAATGATACAGTTAGCACCTTGGCCTGCCGTAATGTTAGTGCCCCACGCGCTAAAGGTCGATTCGGCTTGTTGATCTTGTCGATCTTGATATCATAAATATCATTGATCGTATTTCCCGCGGCAGCAATGAAGACGTAGGTAAGGTAGGTAAGAAATAGTATTTCGATCAATCTGGACGGAAACAACATGGGAAAAGCTGACAGAAATGTTGATGGGGGAAGGTTTTCCAAGTCAAGTGAGTAGGTCCTATTTGCTGTGAACACACCTATTATGCAAGTCAGCCCACCCATTAGGCAATTATGTGGGCGGGTGATCTCAATTAGGGATTTCAATTCCAATTGGATCCCCTCAGCAGATTGATCAACGAATGCATAGTAGTTAAGATTCATAAGAACATAAATATAAATGGTAATGGTACTGCCTCTGAGGTTTTGGGCGTTCAAATAAAAGAGAGGGAGGATTGGTGAAATTCAAAGTCTGCGAGTACATTCAAGCGGCATTAGCTAGAGTTGCAGCCGATCTAGTTATCAAGAGCCCGAAGATTGTCAACGTGATTACCCGTGAACTGTATCAGTCTGATATAATCGTGAAGAGAGATAGGATAGTGTCGATAGGAGACTCCTCTGAATCGATTGGGAAGAATACCTGCGTGATCGACGCAGAAGGAATGTATGCTGCTCCTGGATTCGTCGATGCGCATCTTCACGTAGAGAGTAGCATGCTTACAGTCACAGAATATTCCAAGATCATTACTCGACATGGTACTACCACCATAATGTGGGATCCACATGAAGTCGTCAATATTGCTGGTATCAATGCGTTGAAGATTGCTATCAAAGAGGCAAGGAGTCTTCCCATACACGTTTTCTTCGTTGCTCCTTCATGTGTTCCTTCAGCACCCAGCAGAGAGACATCGGGAGCATCTTTAACTCCCGCAGGTGTCTCAAAGGCACTGAAACTCCCGAATGTCATTGGACTAGGTGAAATGATGGACTATCCTGGGGTTCTTTCATGCTCAACTCAAGTTATCAGAAAATTGGAATTTGCTAGAAAGGTGCACGGGATAATTGATGGCCATGCCCCTGGATTGCATGGGAAGGAACTCTGCGGCTACATCGCTTCCGGAATTCGCTCAGACCACGAGTCGGTGAAGGAAGAGGAGGGATTAGAGAGACTTCGGCTCGGAATGTGGCTAATGATAAGGGAAAGCTCCACATCTAAGGATCTTGCTAATCTCATCAAACCCTTGGTTAAAGGAACCTTAGATGTTAGGCACTGTATGCTCGTCTCCGACGACCGGTCAGTCAACGATCTTCTGATCGAGGGACATATGGATCACATTCTGCGGAAAGCTATTTCTGAGGGTATGGATGCCATAACCGCCATCCAGTTGTTAACTATCAACCCAGCGACTTACATGGGTATTGATAACGAGATCGGCAGTTTATCGCCCGGTTGCTTTGCCGATATTCTATTGCTAAGTGACCTGCAGAGAGTGGAAATCAAGAAAGTCATAGCTATGGGAAAAGAAATTAGCTCATCACGCTTTCTGAAGACATTCAGATACCCGAGGGCTCTTACGAATACACTCGTGTTTAGGAGAAAACTAAGATCCGAAGATTTTCTGTTGAGGTGGAAGAATAAGAAGGATGAGGCTGATTTTAGAGTGATTAGATTGATGGAAGGAACCCTTTTTACACCAAGTGAAATAAGACCACTAGAGATCCGAGATGGAACTGTGATCGCTACAAAGGATGTCTCGTATGCTGCAGTGATTGAAAGACATCATCGCACAGGAAACATAGGTAGGGGTCTTATTACAGGGCTTGGGTGTCTTGATGGAGCCATCGCTCAGAGTATCGCGCATGACTCTCATAATTTGATCGTAGTAGGGTCAAATCCACTTGACATGGCTATTGCTGCACAGGCTGTTTTTGACATGCAAGGTGGTGTAGCCTTATCAAATGGTGGAAAGCTTCTAGCATCACTGAGATTGGAAATCGCCGGCCTGATGAGTACCGAACCAGCTGACATAATTGCTCGGAAAAAGGAGTTTATAGAAAATGAGGCTAAAGAGCTTGGTCTTCGAGAAATCAGTTCTCCAATAACAGCCCTTAGTTTCCTATCTCTAGCTGTAATACCGGAACTGAAACTGACGGACAAGGGTTTATTTGATGTTGTTGAAGGAAAGTTTGTTGATTTGGCGGTGTAGAAGGATCCCAAGGCGCGACGATACCTTGGACAGAACGAATAGTTGTTGAACTATCATGGCTAATCCGAGTCCTGAGTTGACCAAACCTAGCTGGACATGGAGTGCCTCATTCGAAGTAGGTTTTTACACGTTGTTTCTTGGCGCTCTGCTATCCTTCCTTCTTGGGACACTACTTGAAGGAGTGTCTAACGAGCTCAACATCCAAGTCGCTGGATCCCCAACCGGTACCGCGATCATGGCTACCTCAGAGGTGTCACTCGTAATTCCACTTCTAATCTACATGAGGAAGTTCAATATAAACCGTACCCAGTTGGGCATCTATGCACGAAATTGGGGGCAGGCTCTAGCAGACGCAGCATTTGGAATACTAATCGGACTATCAATGATACCTATCTCGATCTTCGCATCGATTCTGAATGAAATACTTCTCGGACCACAACCAGGAGCAGAAAACATCACGAGGGCTTACACTGCCACTTCCCCAATCGAAGCTTTTTTGCTTTGCTCTTCAATTGCGCTTGTTGTGGCACCTGTTGAAGAAGTTGTTGTACGAGGCTTTCTTCAACAAGGTTTCGAGAGAAGCTTTGGAAAAGCCAAGGGGCTACTACTCGCATCACTCTTCTTCTCAATCATGCATCTAAATCTTTGGTCGATCTTTCCTCTAATGTTATTAGGGGTAATCGTCGGTTTGTGTTTTCAATTGAAACATTGGCGTATTATGGCGCCCATAGCCTGTCATGCCTGTTACATGGTAGGTTTGGTCTTTTCCCTCTCTTTCTGAAAGGCGCCGAGAGATTTTGCGGCTACCCCCTTCACGAAAATCAGATTATTTCTGGGAAGCATGGGGAGGTCATTTTATTCAGGGGTAGCCATCTTCTCGTAGAGAATTCTACGGATAAAAACACCACCAGAAAAGCGAGAGAGGTTGGAGTCTGTGGAGCAAGAAGAATTTGTCAAACTGATCAGTCGCCACGTATTGCAAAAAGCCTACTGCCGGGAGGCCTTCTATTTATTGGGCTTTTTATATCGAAATGTAGAACACGATGGTAGAAGATCAAAGAAGAACATTGTTAGGCAGGAGAATGAGACAGTGCCAGACGCGCGTTACCATCAGTGCAAAAATACAGTTCTGAAGATCATAGTCGCTGGAGATGGAGGTGTTGGCAAGACTAGCTTGATTAGAAGATATGTCTCGGGTTATTTCGATCCAGCTGAACATATGACAATCGGTTGTGATTTTTATACCAAAGTATTCGACACGCAAGATGGCCATCAGTACAAGTTCCAAATATGGGACATGGGCGGTCAAGAACAGTTCAGAGTCTTACTTCCATTGTGGTCGAAGGGACTAAGAGGCGCTATTCTGACATTCGATGTCGGAAGCATAGAATCATACTTGCATCTGGATGAATGGCTTGCCATGATATCCGACGGTGAAAAGACGAAGCGGTTCCCAGTAGTTGTAGTAGGGAACAAGACCGACCTAGTGAACGGATCAATCAGTGATGGCGACCTTATGAATTATGTAGCAAAGAGAGGACTAGACGGCTACTATCTCGTAAGTGCTAAGGACAACTTGAGTGTTTCAACTCCTTTTCTGGGGCTATTGAAACTAATAATGCGCAATGAGACCAGAGATGGTGGTCTGGAAAATGGGAACTAGATCGCTACAACAGGATTATCTAAATGAATCATTCGAGGCAAGAGGTTTCTGTTCGCTTTGCAAATGCTTCGTCTCAAGGAGTTTCCCAAGGAGAGTAGTCGTTTCTGATGAGGAGATGTCTCACATAATGGATCAGGAAACCGTACACCTTGAACCAGTTCCACATGTTCATATCTTCTGGATTGATCGGAACTACTGCGTTCGAAGGGTCGAAGGAATAAAGATTATGGGTAACGGACTGAAGACTCCAGCTTGGACGATAAATGGAACGGTTAGACATCGTCAGGGAACCAACGTCATTTTACTCGGAGACAATTTCGTATCAAGCTTCACTCACATAGCTGGCTTTCTAGCAAAGAATGGAAGCACCGTAATCGAGGCCATGCCAAGGAAACTCGAGAACTCACTTATAACTAAGTATTCTCCTGAGCAAGACATCGCTTTCTCAATTCTACCATCTAGCAGTTCGAACGTAACCAACCTTTCAGAATGGGTTAAGGCATTTGTCAGAGCAATTGAGGAATCTACAAGTGAGCTTGATTCCGATTCTATTTGGCTTGCGCTGAGCTATGGAGATGCAAATGCGGGAAGGAGCCCCGTCGCCGTTGATCAGAGAATTCTCGCATCACTATTATCGTCCAAACACCTTAAAGCTGAGCTTCATCCTGAGGTAAGGTCATTGATCAAGAGCTTTTCAGACGAACTCGGTGTGGAGTTGAACAGCATAGAGCAGTCCTTTAGTTCCAAAGATCTATATGACGAGATCGAGGATATGATAACAAGGATAGGTGTCTATGCAGCTTTCAGAATATTCTTCAAGCTTTTTAACAGTAGAATGCTCAGAGTCGAACGACTACACTAAGCCATAGCAGATCGGTAATCCCTTCTGTTTTCGCTTTCGCTAGAAACGAAATGACTACTGCTAGCCAAAAACCGTTTTCATTCCACATGTCAATATTTATATGTGAAAACTTTCATTTCTCACGTTGCGACTCCTATTCCCACTCTTGGCAAAGGAGACCAAACACCTCACTTGAAGAGAACTTGTATTGCTTGAGGAGGTGACTTGCCTTGACACTTAACACTTTGATCGAGTCTGGTAAGCGTTTCATACTATTTGGTGGTAAGGGGGGGGTCGGTAAGACTAGTTGCGCTGCGGCTACATCTGTCTGGGCTGCAGACAAAGGCCACGATGTGTTAGTCATAAGTACTGATCCAGCTCATTGCTTGGGCGCCATTTTCGAACAGAGAATAGGACCTGAGGTCAAGGGGATCAAGGGGATGAGAAATCTGCACGCATTAGAGATAGATCCTAAGGTTGCTCTAAGAGAGATGCAGGTAGACCTATCAAAGGTAGAAGAAAAAGACTTCTCATCTCTCGGGCTTGAATCGATCAGTGGCTTGGATGCGGGTGCTCCTCCGGGCGCGGACGAAGCACTAGCTTTTGCGAAAGTTCTGGAGTATATCGAAAAGCCTGAACATGAATTGATAATCTTCGACACAGCTCCCACGGGACACACGCTACGTCTTCTATCACTCCCAGATGTGTTGAACAGCTGGCTCGGGAAATTGATCAAACTCAGATATACGATGGGGCGCATCTGGGGAGGCCTCAAAGCTCTTGTTGGACGAGGCGGCGACGAAAGGGATCAGAGCATGGAAGTCATAGAGAAACTTAAATTGACTGTTGAAAAAGCTAGAACCGAACTGAGCAATAAGGAAAGAACTAGCTTCATACCAGTAATGATTCCTGAGGCAATGGCTGTAGAACAAACCGAGATGCTTTTGACGGCCCTATATGAATATGAGATCCCAGTAGAGCACATTATAGTCAATATGATTTTACCAGAAGAGGTTTCATGCAAGTTCTGTCGAGCGAGGAAGGCAATGCAAGATCAACATCTAGCTAGAATTCATCACATATACTCTGAGCAATTCAAGATAACTGAGTTACCAATGCTTGAAACTGAGGTGAGGGGTACGGAAAAGATTAGGTCATTATCCTCATTTCTCTTTTCTAAATAAGTCAGGTATAGGATCATCTGATTACATAGTCACTTACAACACATCATTCTCATACCTTAAATGAGTCCACTTACCAAGTGAATCGATAAGGTGAATACTGTCATAAAGATGGACGCTGATACAAGGGCATAGAACATTGGTTTTTCCGCACGGACAGTCTTCATTGCGTTAAGGGTGTTCAGAGCAGTCATCGATAGAAGGACTATCGCTGTTATTATGACATCATGTGTTGAGGTTAAAGATCCAGATCCAATGAAACTCATATGCTGGGCACTGACTATTGCGAACAAAGGAGAAAGCGCTGCAACTAAACCCAAGGCTGCTGAAGAGAACAGGGAAAGAAGTTTGGCCTTGAACCTTTGAGCTGCGAATATATTTTCTCTCTCTTCCGTCAGAGCCATATTCTCCCTGACGTAGGAAACGACATCGATCAGTCTTTCACCCGCTTCCTCGGCAGTTTTCTCAATCATCTGTGGCAGGATACCGATGATTTGGCGGCATTGGATATTCGTGAGATTGTTCTTGAACCATTGCCAGGCATCATTGAATGTTTCGGCGTTGTACGAGATCCTGCGTGCAAGTTCAGTAAACAAGGGGCTAAGCCATCCGCCATATACCTGGCTCACGCTCTTCACAGCAGATTCGGGAGAAACTTTTTCTCTGCACAGGAATTCCCCTACGAGAGATAGGATAACAATTGTCTCTTGCAGTTCTTCCTTGGCGGTGTGATTGAGTACTCCCCTCATCTCGTAGGAACGCTTTGGATCCCCGAGAATCTCAACGTTTATGACGGGTTTCATCAACAGTTTCTGAAGTAAAGCTAGAAGGACGAGGAATAGCAGAGCAATGAGAAGCATCACTGGTACGTTGTGCCACAAACTGTTCACAAAAATACTGATCGAAAAGATAATTGGCCAGAAAGTTCCTAGGCCAATCACGAGTAGTACCCTGCTCTCCACCTGCATAGTGTACTTCTGGTATTCATACTCTGCTTCTCCTCTGCTTCTGCTAAAGACATTCTTGAGTTCGGTCCAATTCAAACCCAATGAAACAGCGTCCAAGAGATACCGCCGTAGAGTCTGACAAGGTTGGAGGTTCGCATATTTTCTTATTAGTTTCTCAGGCTCGTCTCCATTACTAACACGTTTAGTGATTTTGGCAAAAGCCTTCGAAACAATGGGATGTTTTCCTTTTACTAGTAGGGTTATTAAATCAAATATGGATCCTGATCCCGCAGATGCCAATACAATCTCTTGTAAGATGATAGGAACCTGATATGAGATCGCAAGCTTTTCTTCTTCCATCTTTCTTGGAATAGCGTCACGGAACCATGAGGAGACACCATAACTGAACAACAGACTGATAAATAAGGAAAGGAAACCAACTAGATAGAATAAGGGAACGAATGAAATAATGAGAGAGACTAAAAAGATCAGGGCAGCTCCAGCGCTAACGTCTTCCATGCCAAGTCGAAATCTGCGATAATATCTTTCGACCGCGGATTGTCTACTTCTAAATATCCTGCGCCCTATCACATGTAATATCCTGTGACTTGTAGCCGCTTTGCATGACTTGACAAAGAAGTTGGATGTCCTCAAGCCAGCCATCTCACCCTGATTCCGACCGTCAAGTATCCAAAAAGCGTTACAAACCGATTACTTTCAGTGAAGTAGTTTCACTACAATAGTTATAAACCCCCGAAGCTGCGAATAGGAAAATGCCAAGAATCGCTAGATCTGAATTCACTCTATCCTCAGACCGTTTGGAACACGAATTGCACCTGATTCTCTGACCAAGGACTGAAGGATTCGGGTGTTGAACGAAATATGCAGGCTGTAGTACTAGCAGCTGGGACCGGAAGAAGACTGATGCCGTTAACTGCGACTATTCCCAAGGCTCTGTTGCCAATCGCAAATCGACCTCTTTTGGATTATGTAATAAGCTCCCTCAAACAGGAGAGCATAAGGGAGATAATCGTTGTGAGCGGACACCTTGGATCGAAAATAAAGAATTACCTAGCGGCTTCAAGGAAATATAACAATGTCAAGATTAATTGCATACGTGCTCACAAGTACAGTGCAGGACCGCTATACTCTCTTCTCGCAAGCGAGAAACTCATAAACGATGATTTTCTTCTAGTCCCGGCCGATTTGATACTAAGACACCGGATAATCAGTAAGCTGATACAGAGCCACACTCAGACAGGCACGGTTAGCATCTCGATAAGTGAACTCACCCCCGAAATATGCCAGAGAACCTGCGTCGCATATTGTAAGGGACCAGGAAGTAGGGATGTGACAGTGCTTCAGTTCCTTGAGCCCGAGATGATAAGAGAGAAGAACAAGAATTCTGTGAAGACCATCCTTGGCACTGCTTTGGGAGTTGTAGTCTGCCCTAGAGAAATATTCGAGTACATTCGTATTGCCGCAAGAAATGGTTCCTCAAGGGTAATTGATGCGTTGAATAGATACATTGCAGACAGAAGGAAAGCTAGGTACATAAGGGCAGGCAAAAAGGATTATTGGTTTGACGTTGACACAGTTCAAACAGTACTAGAAGCTAATAATTTTGTTCTCAAGAACGCCATGGTGGATGAAGGAGCCGGTAGGTTTTACGCTGCTGATGCCCGGTCAAGGTACGAAAGCAAACCTATAAGCGACTATGACATTTTGGGCACGACGGTTCTAGGACCAACAATAATCGGAAAGGGTTGCGTCATAGGGGAGAAGAGCAGGATTGGGCCATATGTTTCGATTCAAGACGATTGCGTGATAGGAAGACGTGTGACATGTAGGAACGCAATTTTCCTAAGTGGATCAAGGATCGGGGATAACAGTGCGATTGAGAATGCAGTTGTCCTCGGTCAAGAAACGATAATTCCAGTGAAGCTCAGCCATGAAATCTCGCCTTCTAGCCGATGAATCCGAGATGGCGAAAATATGAGCGATAAAAGACTAAGGTTAAGGACAATATTCCGTCCGATTGTGAATTCCATGGCGGTTCTTCTAATACATCTGCGGCTAACGCCTAACATGGTAACCATACTAGGCGCGCTGCTTGCGACAATGACTCCTTTCTTGATGGGAAGTGGAGAATACATTCCCTTCGGATTAATCGTTTTTCTTGTGGGGATCTTGGATGGCGTAGACGGTGCGATAGCAAGGATCAAAAAAGAGACAAGTAAATGGGGTGGGTTCTTAGATTCCACACTTGACAGGTATGGTGACTGCATGATACTTATCGCATACTTGATCAACCCTATGATGGCACCACTTGGACAAGCAGAAGTTCTATCTATACAATTCAGGGTGTGGGTTTGCATAGCTATAATAGGATCACTAATGGTGAGCTACACAAGGGCAAAAAGCGAAGCAATAGGAGTCAAAAAGGGTGATATTGGAATAGCGGCGAGATCAGAAAGGCTGCTAGTAATATCCATAACGGGGGCTCTCGGCGTGATTAGTGAATACATAACAATATACGGACTAGTTGTAATAGCGATCTTAGCTAACATGACAGCGCTACAAAGAATAGCACACACATATTCGACCTTAAAAAGGAAAGAAAAGTGATCCGGGGCATTGTTGAAGAGCGCAATCCTTTTAGAAGAAACATCGAAAGCTTTACCAACACCTAACCCAACTAGAAAAGATGTTGGAATGACGATTAATAGATGCGGAGGAGAAGCGGATGCCCGTTTTTAGAATGGATTTCTATGTGCAAGCAACCTTGGAGAATGAGGTACGACTTGAAGAAGACTCAAGGAAAATGTTGGAAGCACTCAAGAGCATAGAAGCTTTGAAGAATGTCAAAATGACCACGGCTCAATCTGCTGGCAAAACATGGATTGAATACGAGGCAAATATCGATGTTCCTCAAGGTTCAAAGGCATTCTTTGCTCTTCTAAAACGGAAAGATGGGAAGGACCCTTACAACATCTTTCTAAGAATTGATATAAATAGGGAAGCAGATACAAGAGAAAACGCAGAAAAAGAAACAGGACAATGGGTTGAAGAGGTTTTTGCCGTACCGCTCAAGGGAACTTTGAACATAACTGAGATTCAGATTGGGACCCCACTCGAAATAATAAGGAGCAAGAGATCGAATCGAGGATCCAACAAAGGGCAAGCCTGAGCTACATATTTCTGCTAAAAGGGAATCGATATACCAACTGCGTGGTTAAGTCTTGAAAAGAGAGCAAAATGCCATTAGGATACGACTAGGTGAAAGGGGAGCGGAAGAAGCAGCCCTGGACAATGACATCGCAGTAGTTGTGGATGTCCTAAGGGCAAGCAGTACGATCATTACAGCGATCGATAATGGGGCACTAAGCATTGTCCCAGTTCTAACTGTGAATCAAGCGAGGGAAATCGCACGAAAAACGCCCAACTCAATACTCGCTGGTGAAAGGAAGGCATTACCAATACGAGGTTTTCTACTAGGGAACTCACCACTAGAATACACGCCTGAAATAGTGCGAGGCAAGAACATAGTTCTAACAACGACTAACTGCACAAGAATACTCGAAAGATTCAGGCGACTGCAATCATGTTCAGAGGTTCTCATCGGAGCATTTCTAAATGCAACATCTGTGGCAGGGGCGGCCCGGAAACTCGGAAAAGAAAAGAATAGGGGAGTATCACTAATTCAAGCAGGTGTCGGCGGAAAACAAAGCCAGGATGACTTAACCTGCGCAGAGCTAATAAAGACAATGATCGAAGCCAGAAGAGAGCGACGTTCGACACTTACTTTGCGAAGAGAGACGAATCTGTTCATCTACGCAATCCTGTCAAATACCACCCATGGGAAATACCTCATGAAATTGGGTTTCGAACGCGATGTAGACTACTGCAGCCGACTAGACGAGACCGCGACAGTCCCGAAGCTGTGCAAAGCGGATGGAACAATAGCGAAGATAGTCACCTTAGAGTCATCAAGGGAAGGAACTGGACTACCTAGGTAAGCCAGATTATCTTCTGTTCAGGCTCTGACAAGTAGAAACGACTAAGTCCATACTCTTCCGCAAGCTTGTATAGAACCAACACGCCCAGCCTTATCCCGTCGCTCAAATCGACGATGACCTGATGTGAGCCCGACTCATCAGCGATTATTCCTTCGAAAACTCGGCGAAGACCAGCCATGTCTCCTTCTGGCAGTACTCCTGATACGAAAATGAACTTGACGTTACCGGGAACACCGGAGACTTTCCTTCTCAGTTCATCGCGGGCAACGTAATAGTACCTAATGGGCTTAATGTCAGCTAACTTCAAAGCAGACTCTACCAGACTTGAGATCTTAAACCGTTCTTCTAATCCGCCGACACAAACGACCGGAGACTTGATACCAAAATACTCTCGGACAGGTTGAAGCCATCTCGGGTCTAACTCGGCTTCCTTCCCTCGCCACCTGCTACGGAGTTTCAGAAGGCCAGCTTGAGACAAGACCTCCAGATTGTAATATAATCTAGCGTTAGAGATCCTAGACTTCAACTTCTTTGTGAGCGAACGACGTAGATTCAAACCAGATTTTGGCCCACTAACTAGCGACTCCAGCAACGCCTCTCTAGCTTCGACTCCTCCGATTACGTTCGAAACGAATTTTGCAGCTAGATTTCTATCATTCATATTAATCATAATAACAATAAGCTTTTCTACTATAAAGGTTTTTATACGCTGTACGTCAAAAGAAACGTTAAAGAAATGATAAGACCAGCTCAAGGTAAAAAGGTGAACTGAACAGATGTCTGGATCAGGAGAAGAGATCGTAGCAGCAAAACCAATCGTTTTGGACAACGGAAGTGGCTTGACCAAGAACGGATATGCGGGAGAAGATCGCCCGAGAAGCGTATGGCCAACGATTATAGGTTACCCAAAGTACACGTCAATAATGACTGATGTGGAGCACTACACAAGAGAGTACTATATCGGCGAAGAGGCACTTAACCTCCGAGGCGTTCTCCGTCTTGTCTATCCAGTTGAGCACGGAATGATACTAGATTGGCAAGCGATGGAAAAGATATGGCATTTCACATTCTACAATGATCTCCGAGTAAATCCAGCTGAGCACCCGGTGCTGTTGACGGAACCCCCACTAAACCCACGCAAGAACAGGGAGAAGATGGCAGAGATAATGTTCGAGACTTTCAACGTTCCGGCAATGTATGTCTCAATGCAGGCAGTACTCAGCCTGTACGCCTCAGGTCGGACTACGGGACTTGTCGTTGACTCAGGAGATGGAGTGACTCACATAGTTCCAATCTATGAAGGCTTTGCGTTAACCCATGCCATTAACAGGGTAGATTGTGGTGGAAGAGACATCACAGAATACTTACGCAGACTACTGAGGCAAAGGGGATATAGCTTGGTCTCCTCGGCCGAAAGGGAAATAGTTCGGGACATCAAAGAGAAGCTATGCTATGTGGCATTGGAACCTGAGAAGGAAATGAAACTTGCAGAGAAAGTAGCCGAAATGCAGAAGGAATACGTTCTCCCCGACGGAGAAAAAATCGTTATTGGCGCTGAGCGCTTCTTAGCACCAGAAGTATTCTTCAACCCCGGCGTAATAGGAATGGAAGCCACGCCACTCGACGAATCGATTGTGGACTCCATCCGTAAGTGTGACGTAGACCTTAGAAGAGAACTCTATGCCAACATTGTTCTCAGCGGCGGTTCAACAATGTTCCCCGGACTGAAGGAGCGTCTGGAGAAGGAGATAAAGGAACTAACACCTGAAGAAGTTGACGTAAAGATTATTGCGCCTCCGGAGCGTCAGTACTCTGTGTGGATGGGCGGCTCAATTCTGTCAAGTCTTAAGACCTTCCAGAAACTTTGGATAACCAATAAGGAGTACAAGGAACAGGGAAGCTCAGTGATTCATCGGTGCTTCTAGAAGCAAGCCCACTTCCTTCTTTTTTGGAGAAGGTATCCATCATCTTCTCTCTCCTTACATTTTGGAGGTTGACACTTTAACTTTTTACAGCTGTCCTATCCTCCCGTTGACAAGATGTGTTTTCTCCATTCCGCTAATGAAGGACATATACTGACTCCACCCATGTAGTACATTTCTCAACATCTCGAGGAGAAATCAGATAAGCATCGATTTTGGTCCTTGAGTGCCCTATGTCCCTAGAACTATTCAGGTTGCGAGAATGTGGGGAATTTATACTCCAAATTGTACAACAGATTGTATAACTGGAGGATAACTCTATGAGCGTACAAGTACCCGGCGGACAGGTATTGAAGCCAATCTTAGACGCTATGTTTGGTATTGGTGCCATTGTTTTTTTCGGTGAAATCATCCTAGTCCTGTATCGTACTGTCACCTTGAGGTTTACTCTCGGGCGGATCTTCGAGCTTAGCATTTGCATTTTCCTGTTTGCATTGTGTCTGGATTGGGTATCAGGATTCTACTTCTTCAAGAATATTATTGCGCCAATTGTCTGGAATTTCCTCAACAGTGCTGAGACTAGCTAGATTCTGGTGAATGATCTATTGAGTCTGATTTGAGAGCTTTCTTACTGCACGATTTTTCCGGAGTCAAAGTCTGTTGGAATCTCTCTCTCAGGGCACAATTCTAGTATCCTTGTTTGACTAACGCGGCGCCGAATAAAGGCTCGTCAAGCTCTTACTCAGCCATTAGGAAATGACTCAGAGAGTTTTTCTCAGAGGCATCAACAGTGAGTCGCTGAAAAATTTAAATAGATTCTGGAGTATGAGAGAACGCAGTTCCGCGCTTACAGCTATCGAGAAGAAAAGCACCAACAATCCTAGTAACAAGCATTCAGTAGCCGAAAACCTATGCCTCAATCTATTGACTGTTACGAGAATTGCGATAAAAAATATTATTGAAGAAACTTCAAAAATTGAACCAAGGATATGAGTCAAGAATTCACCATCGGCAATGGGATTCGACAGACCCATGGAATCACTGATCGCCTCCTATCTCTATGTCGGCCTCAGACTATTTCAATTCCTCCCAAAAAGTGAGAA
>Ga0315309_1000479_pt1 | contig 24164 bp, 42 predicted proteins | sample TDP4_MG_FD_203080 | JGI IMG/M metagenome (GOLD analysis project Ga0315309, IMG submission 203080) | Freshwater sediment microbial communities from Lake Towuti, South Sulawesi, Indonesia - TDP4 | ecosystem: Environmental > Aquatic > Freshwater > Lake > Sediment | place: Indonesia: South Sulawesi...
GGGGGTCCGCACGGTTCTGATCTGCTCCGGTGGGGTTCTGGGGCTCTGTTGCGTTGGCAGAGAGAGTGTGTGACTCTCCGCCGAAGGTGTCTTCGGTCTTCCCTTCCTGAATGGACCTTCGAGGGGGGTCCTTCTCCTTCTCTCTCTCTATCTCCTTCTTCTTCTCGGAGGGGGGTATGGGGGGAGGGGTTCCGGTGGGTGAACGTGCGGACTTTTCCCCTACCGCTGGCCGGTGGTACTTCTCGTACTCGGTCTGGTAGCGCCGCCAGTTGGCAATCTCCAAGCGCCCGTCCTCGAGGACGCGAACCTTGCCGACCTCGACCAGTCGCTCCAGGGCGCCGTCGAGCACGTCGAGGGGGCAGTTAAGGAGGACCGCCAAGACCTCGCGCGGGTGGGGCACTCCCTCGCGCAGTTCGATCAGGCCCGGCGTCTGGCCCATGCCGGCCATCACCAGGAGCGAGAACCAGACGCCGCGCTGCTCCGCGTTCAGTTCCTTGAAGGTAGAGCCGTGGAACGTCTCGTCCGTCCAGAGCCGAATCCAGCGCATCGTCTACCTCCCTCCGGTGAAGACGGCCCTTGGAGCGGAGCCGGGTACGGTCCAGACCAACCCGGTGCAGGGCGGCACAAGGTAGAGAGGGCAGTACCGGCGGCTCCACTCGAAGGGTCGCGTCCAGGAATTCTCACCGCCCTGCACGTCCACCATGATAGTAGACGGCCCCACCGCGTCAAGTCCTGCGCCGATTTCCGCGGTGAAGCCCGTTAGGTGCCGCCCGACGCAGGCGCGGGAATCGGGCTGCCGGACCCGAAAGGAGGGTCACGTCCCGTACAACGCAGCGCAGGCGGCACCGAAGGGGACTCACGGGGGAAAGGGGAGTGGGGGGTAGACGCTGCCGCCTACCCCCCAGGATGCTCCCGCTACTCCTCGGGCTCGCCGTTGTCGTCCGTGGCCGACTTCACCTTGACGCCGACCTTGTTGGTCAGCTCGACGAGCCACTTCTGGCCACTGTACGTGGTCCGGCGATGCTTGCGGAGGACGCTGGCGAGGGCGTCGCGCGCCGTGACCTCCTGCTCGGTCAGGCGCATCCGGTTGTTGCGGACCTCCACGTAGTACTCCGCGGCGTCCTCGATCTCCTCCACCACGGGATCGGAGATGAGGCGCCCCTGCTTCGGACGGGCCGGGGCTTCCGTCTTCTCCTTCGCCATCGGACCCTCCTTTCTCCTGTCCGGGAACACCGGCAGGTTTCAGCGTGCACGCTCTGACCCACTCCTCTCCTGACCCCACCCAAACCCAACCCCGCCCGCAGGAGGACCACACTGCGGGAGGAACACCCCCTGGCCGGTGCCGGCGCGGGACGTAGACGAAGATGACAACCGGGGCGCCACTCCGCTGGTGAAGATCGCAGAGGAAGTCGTACTGCTTCTCGGTCAGGTCGATGTACGGGTTCCAGCGCCGGCGCTTGCGCCGATCCACCTTCACCTCGACGAAGCAGGCCGCCCCGCCCCTGATCCAGATGAAGTCGGCCCGCTGGCCGTAGGCGAAGCGGAAGCCCTTGAGGTTGGACAGCACCACGTCCGGCCACTTCAAGACCCAGCCGCCCAGCCCCTCCAGGAACCGGCGCACGGCGGGGTAGACGTGCTTTTCCTTCACGGGTTCACCTTCGATCCCCGGCGCCAGCCGCACACGGGACACGTTCCATTCGCTCCAAGGGCCGCCAGCGTGCCCTCCGGCTCACACCGCAGGCAATGGGTGATCCGCATGATTCGAGACGTGCCTGACTGTCGCCCTGCTCGAATCTCGCGGATGGTCTGCTCGTGGTAGAGCGCCCACGCCTCGTCACCAGACTTGGCGCGGAGCCGGTGGCCTGCCTTCTGGATTGCGCGAAACTGCGTCTCGGACTCGGGCATGATCGAGCGTAGGCCCTCGCGCAGTACCGTTGTGTCCTTCACGACCCCCTCCGTCCCCGTTCCTCCATAGTCCAGTACGCTACTTCGCACGGTCGGCACATCCAGCGTCCCGGAGGATCGTTGAACTGCAGCTTGCTGGTCCGCTCCGTCACCCCACAATCCCCGCACACCTTGGGCGGTGGGTTGCGACGGCGAGGGCGACCAGTCGGATTCACGATTGCGGCTCCTTACCTCCATCCCGTCGCCCTCGGAACCAGTCGGCGATGTTCAGGGCGATCCAGATGGTCATGAGCAGGAAGGCCGGGGCGAAGATCAGGACCATCAGCGCATCCGAGTGGTACTCGATCCAGTCGATCACGGCTTCGCTCCGGTGATCCCGTTCCACGCCCGCGGCCGCACCCCGGCCCGACGCTTGTAGGCCGCCTGGCGGCAGTAGCGGCAGCAGTAGTGGTGGTCCCCCCGTCTCGGGGTGAAGGTGGCCGGCTGACCATCCTCCCCGCGGTGGCAGAACCTGTACCGGCACACGCGCAGCATGGCCTACCCTCCTCCCGCCACCGTGTTCTTCAGCACGGTCTTGGCAAGGTCCGTCACGTCCTTCAGGGCCAGCAGTCCCGCCTCCCCCGTCATGTTCCCGTCCGTGACGTTGCGGCCGATGGTCGCGCCGATGTAGGCGCCCAGGATCAGGAGGCCATCCCACTGGGGCCAGCCCCGCTCCCGAATCCACCGTGACAGCGCCGCGAAGTCCGCGCCGGTCGGGACGTGCGCCTGATCCACCGGCAGCCGGTTGATGGAGTCGGTCATGCGCCACCGCCTTCACCGCTGGACGGTGCCGGAGGGGGAGGAGCCGGGGCCGCCCCGCCTCCGGGTGTGATCGCCTTCGCGCCGTAGAACGTGGTCTTGGCGTCGGTCGGCTGATTCGGCCAGACGCCGCGCAGTTGCTTGTACAGGCACCCGAACCGGCCGCACGTCGCCGGCTTGTACGCCCCCGAGTGGGAGTAGGTCTTCCCACAGTGGGGGCACTCGGACACGATCTCGCGGTAGGGCATCAGTTCCCCGCGAAACAGGTACAGCGTTCTCCCGTCCCGCACGTCGGGCACGGGTGGGCCACCAGCATCTTCTTCTCGCGCACGATCTGATCCCGCAGCGCCTGCAGGCGCGCACGGACCATGCGCACCGCGCTAGCCGCGTGGTCGAGGTACTGCCACATGAGGACGGCCAGCTCCCGCTCCGGGGACGGTAGCGGCCCCTGGAAGGCGAGGGGCTGGACGGCGGCCTTCCCGTCCTCCAGCATGGATAGCATCCCACCCAGGGCCTCGATCCACCGCGCCAGTTCCTTCATGTTCATCACGTGCTCGTAGCGTATCACGTCGCGTCTCCCGTGTCAAGCGACCAGAGGCGAAATGGTGGTGTCACTTGGGGACTTTCCGAACGATGATCTCCACGGTGTCGCCCTTTCGGAACCCGGCGCCCTTCAGGGCACGGGACTCATCCAAGAGGTGCTGACGCGCCAGGTCCTCGTTCCCCTCCTCCTGTTCCAGGCAGTTTCCCTCTCCGTCCGACCACTCCAAGTCCCACCCATGGCCCAACATGAAGATCGGCTGATCCTCCGGCGGGCAGCGGGACCCTCCCCCGACCATGATCCCGCCGCGGAAGACGACCTCTGGAACTCCGCTCACGGTTGCCTCCTCCGAATCACGATCTCAACTTGGTCCCCATCCTTGAACCCTGCGGCGCGTAAGGCCCGTGACATCGTGCAGAGGAGGCGCGCATATCTCCGCCAGTACCACTCGTACTCCAGTGCGACTGGTATGGGCTTTCGCGGACCTCGAATGCCACCCCAATGGTCTCGCCACACCAAGACCGGGGTTCGCCGATTCAGTTTCCACAGACATTCAGGGATCGTCTCCTCGATGGTGGCACGGTCTACCACCGCTTCGGGTCGCCTGCTCATGGCCTCCTCTTGCGAATCACGATCTCCACCTCGTCGCCGGAGTGGAAGCCAGCGCGGCGCAGGGCGCAGTCGGCTTGCAAGAGCAACCGTTCGGGATGGTCAGGAGGGTCGAGATACTCGGGTGAGTCGGGGGACCATGACGAGCGTACCCAGCCATCTACCACCATTAGGAGTGGCCGCATCTTGCCGTACAGCGCGCGCACGGTCGGTACGTGAGACTCCACCCGCCCCCAGTCGATCACCGCCTCCTTTGTGGTCGCGTCACTCACAGTTGCGGCTCCCGCACCACCGCCACGCTCCCACTGATGGTCCGCTCCAGAATGACGGTCTTCACCATCCACGACCACACGAATCCGGGAATCCACCAAGGCTTCGGGCGCGTGCGGACCACGACCTTGATGTTGTCGCCGGCGATGATGCGACGGTCGGGAACCTTCAGCGTTTCGTCGGTCACGGCTTGGGCTCCTTTCCCTCCAGCGACCAGAGCCGTAGTTGCCCACGCTTCCGGTCCCGCGTCCGCGCTGCGTTCCGCTGGTGAAGGGGAGCGTCGTAGCGCAGGTGGCACCGCTGACACATGGCCCGCAGGTGGGATCGGCGCGCACATCGCGGGTTGTGGCACAGGTGGGCGACCGTCAGGATCACGCGGCCTCGCGCCCATTTCGCCCGTTCTCCGTTCCGCTCCGTGCATCGCCGCGGCCCCGGATTCGTTCGGTGAAGCCCGCATTCACCCTCGCACTCGCAGCGATCGCCGGCGCGGGCGCGGACCTCGGCGACGATCCGCCGCCAGTTGCGGGGGTACAGGCGGTAGTCAGTCGGCATGTTGTACCCCAGGTTTCCAGTCCATGCACGCCCTTACGAACTCGACCGCGAGCGGCGGGACGATGGCGTTGCCGTAGGCGCGCAGGCGTCCCACGCGGGAGGGAATCCCATGAGCCAACGGGAATGAGCCGGGTTCAATGCGGCGGGATTTGCCATCGCGGCAGGGGATGAGGTCGAAGGCGGACCAGAAGCCAGAACCACCGTCTTGCGGCTGCTGTCCGTGTTGCCCGCCTCGTTGTAGTCCTCCGTCGCCGGCGATCCTGCCATCGGCGTCGGCCAGCCCGCAAGATAAGCCTGTCTCGGGAGAGGCCGACCCTTCGTGCCGTACAATTCCCCGTCTGATTTCTGCGATCTGTCGCTGCGCCAATCGCGTGCCGCTGGTGTTGCCCAGCCGGCCATCTTCGATAGCGCCACTCCCGCATCGCGGCTGTTGTGCTGGTTCCGTTCCTCCGCACGTGGCGTACTCCATCCGGCCAGTTTCGCCGTCGATTGCAGGTCGATCCCTCCCGCACCCCGCTTGTCCTTCGACTCGCGGCTCTCCGCGCCGCGCTCCTCGGTTCTCGGCGTGGGCCACCCCGCCAGCCGTGCCGCACTCGTCATCGTGTCCGGGAATCCTCGATGCGCCCCGGTCGATTCGCTGTCCTCCGCCCTGGGAGTGGGCCACCCAGTACAACCGCTGGCGGATGTGCGGCGCGCCGACGCTCGCAGCCGGCAGATCGGCAGCCCCGACGGCATATCCCAACTGCTCCAGGTCAACTCGTACTCCGGCGAGCCATTCACGTCCAGCGCGGCTTGCAACCTGTTCTCCAAGGATCGTTGCAGGGCGGCACTCGGCGATGAGGCGCAGAAGAGCGGGCCACAGGTGCCTCTCGTCGAGAACTCCCGCAGTGCGGCCTGCTGCGCTGAACGGCTGGCAGGGACAGGAGGCGGTCCAGACGGGGCGATCTTCGGGCCATCCGGCGAGTTGGAGGGCGTGCGCCCATCCTCCGATCCCGGCGAAGAAGTGGACTCGGCGGAATCCAGCGAGCTCCCGCGCTTCCACCTTGCGGATGTCTTTCTCATGGACTTCTCCCGCCGGAAGATGGCCGGCCGAAATGAGGTTGCGGAGCCAGGCGCAGACGTACCCATCGTTGTCACCGTAGTAGTCCCGTGCGTACTGCGCGGGGGTCACGGCTTGGGCTCCTCCCGCTCGTAGTAGGTGGTAAGAGCGGCGCGCATACCCCCAACGATTCGTCGTTCCTCCGGGTCGCGGCGTGCCTTGCTCATCAGGAAGGCCACCGCGTCTTGGAGCGCCACGAGCAGCGGCCCGACCTCCTCCTGCTGCACGCGCGCTTCCGCCTCCTCCACGGCGGAGCGGATTGCTTCGCGGATTGCAGAGGCGGTAGACCTGCATCCATGTCTCGTACATCGGAGGAAGTCCAGATTCTCTCCGATGTCACCATGAACCGAGTCTTCTGCCGCGAGAATCGCTTGTTCTTCCAGAGTCGGCCTCGTCACGGCTTGATCCTCCTGAACACGATCTTCCACACCCACGGGTTGCTCGCCCACGAGAAGCCACGCTTGGCGTTGATGGAGTCCCACAACTCCGCGAATCCTTCCCTGTGACTCTCCATGCCTATCCGTCCCAAACCAACCACTCGGCCCAGTGCTACTCCTTCCGCCTCCGCGTCTTCTTCGCTGATTTCCTGCACCGGCTGGACGCGGATTGCCTCGATCTCCAGCGTGATGCGGCTGGCCCAACGCGGCATGTGGATAGATGCCGCTACGGGCCGTGAACGGCGAAACCATGATGGCCTCTTATCGCCGAACTCTGGATGCCAACAGGTCAAGTCCACGCCTTGACCGTCAGCAGCGTAGGTCGCCTCCCACCGACCATCGCCCAGATACTTACCCCGGATCGTCTCCCGCACCCACAGCCGGTCGCCGGGCTGGCCGTAGGGACAACGCCACCACCGCCCACCAATCGCATTGAGAACAGATCGTTCTTTCCAATCTGGCACGTCGGAAAGATCGTATGTGTCCAGCCGGATGAGTGCCTCGGCGGGTTGCGGAGTGATCGCGCGCCGCGTCTGTACCTTGCGGCCTTCGAGGATCGCCCGCACCGAATCTCCGGTGAAGATGACCGGCCGCTCGCGGATTGTCGGGGCTTGCGTCACTTGCAGTCCTTGAGCAACCAGCATCCCACCACCGAGATCGGCAGGGCGGCGATCCACAGCAGACGCCACGGACTCGCAAGGAACCAGTCGAGCGACCCGGAAGAAAATGGCGCATAGCAGACGAAGGCGGCGACCGTGAGGCAGATCACCGCCAAGCCCCACAGCAGGAAGGTAGCACCAAGATTCCACCGCGTGGCTCGCGTCATCGCCTCGCCTCCACGAGCCGGACGATGCGATGGGGGCCGCAAGGAAGCGTGCGCCACTCCCGCGCCACCCGCGACATCCAGTCATACCGGCTATCCATGATCGGGCCGTGAATCGTTCCGTCGCCACAGACGAATGCCCAGTAGGGCTTCATCCGCTTCGGCTTGCGCTTGCGCGTCATGGCTTTGCCTCCCTGAAAGTGGGGGCAGGGGGGCCGGCCATCCCCGACCAGCCCCCCGCCCTGTCCACGTTGAGGGGAGCCACTACGCTCCCGCCGCAATCACGGTTTCGGCGACCGCCCGGACGCCGGGGAGCGCCAGGGCCTCGCGCTGCGCCTTGGCTGCACGGTTGAGCGTCACCTGGTCCGGCTTCAGGAGTCCGATCCACTCGGGATGCTCCGCGACATAGCGGACCAGGGCGGGGAAGTCGTGGACCTCGGCCGTCCAGTTCTTCCGCACGGCCACGCCCTCCACGACGGGCCGCCGGCTCTGGACCTCGACTGGGGCCACGACGGGCGGGGTATTCTCCACGGCCTTCGCCTCGGCCGCGAGCGCCGCTGCCGCCCGCTTGTCCCCCTCGGCCTTCGCCCGCGCGGCCTCCTCCCGGATGCGGGCCGCCTCCTCCTCCTGGCGCCTGCGGGCCTCCTCCTCGGCCACCTCGCGGGCCTTCCGCTCCCGCTCCCGCCGGGCGGCCTCCTCCTTCTCGGCCCACTCGGCCATCCTGCCCTTGACGATCTTCTCGGCCTCCTCGACCGGCGCCGCGTGCTTCTCCTTCGCGGCCCGCGCCGCGTCGAGGGCCGTCCGCTGCGCCCTGATGATCGGATCGAACGTCGCGCCGATCTCCAGGAGCAGGGCCTTGCAGCCCTTGAGGAATCCGGCCGCGGCCTCGTACTTCGGGGCCGACGTGATCCGGTACTCGCGGGCCTCGGCCACGATCAAGCCGGCCTTCCGGTCCAGTTCCTTCGTGTCGGGGAGCGCCAGGGCGGTCCCCGTGTTCGTCGTCGCCATCTCATGCGCTCCTTTCTGCGGCGATCCGCCGCTTGTACTCCGCGATGACCCACCGGGCCTGCACGTAGTCCCGGGGGTTGTCGTGGACCTCCACGCGGTACGTCCCGTGCTTCGTGATGTAGAGGCACGCTCGCCGGGGCGGCTTGGGGCAGCACAGGGCCTCAAGCGCTGTCTGCACAGGATACCACGGCCAGCGTCCCCCCGTCTTGAGGTTCCAGCACCAGACCTCCTGCCGCCACCGGCACCGGATGTCCAGTTTCGTGGCGTAGGGTCCGGCCGGGTTCCAGACCAGTTCCTCGACCGCGAGGATTCCGGGGTCCAGTTCCCGGAGCGCCCGCTGGAGCGCCGCCAGGTAGGGCTGGACCAGGGGCGGGATCGGCGTCTCGGGCCGAACCCGCCCCAGCAGGTACGCCTCAACCCACAGGTGGACGTAGTGGCCCCGCTCCCGGTAGACCTCGGGCACCCGCGCCACCTTGTCCAAGAGGCCGACCGCTCGCAGCATCGCCGTGATGCCGGGGATGATCCGGCCGTCGAGGAGGTAGGTGTGGGAGTCCGCGTCAAACGTGAGTCGGGGCATGGCCTACCTCGCCGCCGCCTTCGGCTGCCGCCGCCTCGCCGCCGCGGGCGGGGGCGCGACGTTGAGCCGCACGCGCACCGCGTAGACCTGCTCCCCGGCCATCTCGACGGTGGCCCGGTACAGGGTGATGGTCTGACCGATCCAGCCCAGCACGTCGTCTCCGAACATCTGCGCGATGGTCGCGCCGTTCGTCTTGTTGAGGACGAGGGGCTTCAGGCCCGCTTCGGGCGAGAAGGTGACGAGGGGCTTCATCTCCTCGACCCCCTTCCGGTCCTTGATGGTCACGGGCGCCACCGAGACGATCTTGGCCTGCCGGTCGCCGTGCTCGAAATCCCACGCGCCGGCGTACTTCGACGAGAACATGGAACGGTAGTGGGGCATGGCCCCTCCTGAAACGTGGACCTTGCGCCCCATGTAGCGGGGGGCGCTTCCGCGCCGTAGGACGTAGTGCTTCATGGCTCGTGGCGCGTCTGCATGGACTGCACGATCCGCGCCGTCTCGTCGCAGTCGGCGCACCCCGCCGCGTGGTAGGAGTGGCGCAGGCACCAGAGACGCTGGCCCTGACGGGGTGCGGAGTCACCGGGGGGCAGGTTCTGGCGCTGGCGGTACTCGGCCTCCGTGGGGATGACGAGCCCCCCGAAGGTATCCATCCTTGCTTGGCTCATCGTGGCCTCCTCGAAACGTGGACGCCCACCACTACCGCGAAACGTATGCCCCAGCGTATCCCGCGAATCCACGCGGATTTCGCAGTCCGAGAGGCATTACGGGATTACGCGGAGGTAATGGCCTTACGATAGCGTATCCCGTGCAATATCCCGCACCGGGCAGCGATCCGGGCGAGAGGCACAGTACAGTACCACCCGGTGAGTAGGGGAGTCTCCGGCCTGGCCCTGGAGAGAGGGGGAATCCGGCTCCGGGGCTGGCGGTGGGGGACGCCCCGTGCTACGCTCACGGCATGGACGATGACGAGGGGGTGAGTCAGGTTGCGACACACTACTGGCGGCTCTTGCGGGAGCGGATGCCTTCACCGCGGGGAGCGTCGCCGGAGCAAGTGGTGAAGGCGATCCGGGACGTGATTGGTGAACGCCCACGGCGTGCCGGCCGTACCCGCTTCGCCATTCGGTGGCGGACCCCGTGGGGGCTCGCGGAGTCCTCGCTTGAGCGCCGGCTGGGTGAAGCCATGCACGTTCATCCCGGACTCCGGGGACGGTTCCAGTCCCAAGCATGGATCGGCGACGGCCGCTACCGCGTGGACTTCCTCTTTCCGCTGGCGCTTGTGGTGGTGGAGGCAGACGGCACCGACTACCACTCGGGGCTCTGGCGGCGCGTCTACGACTGGCGCCGGGACCGCTACCTTCACCGCCTGGGGCTGACGGTGCTCCACTTCACCCAAGCGGAAGTCGAGGGCCGGCCCCACGACTGCGCGGAGCGGGTCTGGATTGCGGTGAAGGCAGCCCTTCCACCACCCCCCGGACCAGACAGCAGGTAGGGCCAGAGGAAGGGAGGGGGACCGCCCGGCCGTCCAGACGGTCCCCGCTCCGCGTCGAGGGGTGCCTACTTCGCCGACGTGGAGGACTCCGGCTGGCCCTCCACGATACAGCCCGTGCGGGCGATCTCGTCGAGCACGTCCCGGAGCGTCCGAACCTGGTCCAGCGTGGTCAGGCGAATCCCCTGGAACGTGTACCCAACGAATCCCGTCCGCTCCACGTACTCCCGCACGTCGAGGAGGGTTCGGAAGTTGTGGTCGTCACCGTCCGGGAACCGTCGCAGGAGCCGGACCCGGTAGCGGCCGATGCTGGGGAACTCCATCACGGTCTCGCTGATGATCTTGCGGGGCATGGCAGACCTCCCTTCATGCCGCGACCGTCTCGGCCGCCGGCTGGATTGCCTTCGTGATCCGATCCGCGGCACGCTGAATCCGGGTCAGGGACCGGGACACCCGCTCCACGTTCTCGGCCCATCCCGCGACGTAGGGGAACGAGGAGGGGCCGCAGTCCACCCCCTCGGCATCCATGACGAGGAAGGCGACCGCCTCGGCCTCGGTCTCCCGCGTGGGCTTGTCAACCTCATCCTCCCCCATCGCGTGTAGGACGTGGTGGGCCACTTCATGCGCCAGGGCGTGCGCCCGCTCCACGCCGGTCAGCGTCGGGCGGAGCGTGATCGACTTCGCGGAGGGCTTGTAGAATGCCTCGGCGCTTCCGGTCTCGCCATCCGCCACGGTCACCCCCTCGGTCTCGGCGAAGGTTCGCAGGCGGTCCCCGATCCCGCTGGCGTCGGCCGCCGTCAAGTCGGCGGGGTGGGGCGGTTCGGGGATGGGTTCGCCGAACGTCTGCGACACGTCGAAGACGTGGACGAGCATGAACCCGGCCAGCACGCGGCGGGTCTCCTCGGTCGCCTTGTCCTCCGTCCGCTCGACCTTGCGGAACCGGGGAGCGAAGATCGCCAGTCCATGCTCCCCGCGGGAGACTTGCCGGCCCATGTTCTGCCACGTGCGGTATCCCGCAACGTGGGTTGCGTTGGGCCGCTGGTGGAGGATCATCAGGACGTTGTGGAGGGAGTAGGCCCGGAACCGCCGGGAGAACTCCAGGAACCTACGGAACTCCTCGCCGTTGGTGATCGACTGGACCGCCTCGGCGAGTCTGTCGAATGCTTCCTGCTTCATGCTGCACCCCTCAAACGTGGACGCTCCTACTACCGCAAAGCGTATACCAGCGCGTATCCCGGGAAACCGTGCGGGAATTGCGGTCCTACAGGGGTGGGAGGATTACGAGAACGTAATGGCCTTACCGAAGCGTATCCCGTGCCGTGGGGCGCTAGGGCCGGCCCGCTGACCGCTGGAGGTAGTCAAGAAAAAGCGTCATCATCACGCGGACCCGCTCCCAAGCGTAGCGGGTCGCCTTCCCGACGTTCGGCATCAGTCCTCGGATTCCGGGTCCGGCCGCGGCGCGGGGGTGAAGGGGTGAACACAACCACCGTCATCTCGCCGGTCCAGGGCACGCTCCACGCGGTTCAGCGCGTCCAGGTTCCGTGCAAGGAAGGCGATCAGTTCACGGTGCTGCTTGGCGCCGCTGACGATGTACCAGCAGACGAGCGCACCGGGGATGCCGATGTTGGCGACCGCCTGCACCAGGTCCGCGGTCTCCATTCTTCACCTGCTTCGGTTCCCGGCCTACGGGGCCGGAATAATCTCGAAGTTCTTCTTCACCCCTTCGAGGACGGTGATGGAGATGTGGTCGAGAGTCGCCGGGTTCACGGGGTCCGCGTTGTGGAACTGCACCTGCACGACGTGGATACCAGGGGTCACGTTGCTGACCGCGACCACATGCAGGGTGCGTCCCAATCCTGGTCCCGGTGGCTGCTCCGTCGACATCTTCTGTACGATTGGGGTGTGGAGAACGATTCCGTCCACGAGAATGACCAGATGTTCGAGGGCGCTGCTCGGCATGGTCTTGCACTGACCGATGATCACCAAGCCATCCTTCTCGGCGACCACCGACTTCTCCACGTCCATCTTCCCGCCAGGGGCTATCACCAGCCCGAACCCTTGGTACCTGTAGTGGATCATCAGTTCCTCCTCTGGCGGGACCGGGGGCACTACGGGCCAAGGTCCACGCCGTATGTGGTACTCGCCAGTCCAGGGAGACATCACGGGGGCCTCCTTTCACCTTCACCTCCGGCGCCCACCCGGGACGCGAGGAGCGCCGCTCCCATTCGCCAACCACCACGCGCCGCGAATGCTGTCAGGAGCGCCCCCAGGAAGACGCCCGCCTGTTCCAGAAGGGAGGGGCTGTCTTGGGCCGCCGCGACCTCGCGCCGAAGCGTCTCCATCCGCTCCAGGATCGCCGCGACCTCGGCGGGGTTGACTTCCTCCCCCCGGGCCATGCGGTCGGCCATGGCCGCAACCTCCCGCGTCAGCTGGTCCACGCGCCCGACCAGTTCGGGGTCGGTCGCGCCGCGGCGTATGGACTCACACGCCGCGAGGGTGAAGGCCAGAAGCGCAAGCGTCACCAGCAGGGCGTACCGCATGGATTCCTCCTACGGCCTCGAATCGGCCACGGCCCGCTCCTCGGCTTCGAGCACCGGGGCATTCTCGTTGGCCCGTTCCAGTTGGTCCTCCGCGAGCGAGAGGAGACCGAGAATCTTGGTCCGAACGTTGACCCAAGCGCCCTCCCGCCCGGTGTCGATGATGTCCGCGATGAAGGTCGGGATGTCCTCCACGAGTTCACCCGTGTTGGGATCGCGCCAGGGGGTTGCGCCCAGCAGACGCCCCGGCTCCCCGCGAGGGGCGCCCGACTTCTCCTGCCAGTCGTCCAATGTCACCTGAAGGCCCGTGATTGCTTCCTGCACCAGCCCAACCTGACCGGCCCCCCCCCAGTCGCGCAGGTGGTCGTCCAGGCCGATCAGGGACGACGAGATGTTGGTGAAGTCCCTGTCTGCTCGCTTGACGCTCCCCGGTCCCCACCCGAACATCTCGCCCAAGTTGGACATGATCCAGACGGGATCGGTCACGATGTTCCACCAGACGAACATCTTGAACGTGAACGAGCCGATGATCCCGACGCCTGCCGCGGCGGCCCCCGTCACCAAGGGGGAGGAGTTCCGCAGGCGTGCGGTCAGCAGGCGCCAGAGCCCCACTTGATGGCTACGGCTCGGCTTCCGACTGGCGCGGCCCGTCTCCGGGTCCACGTTGGGGACCCCTCGGTTTGGCTGCGGTGTCCCGCCACCGCTCGCTCCCGGCGGGGGGGTCCGGGGGGGCCGTCCACCGCCGCCAGTACCGCCACTCCCACCACCACGCGGGGGCACACCACCGGGGGGCGCCCCGCTGCGCCCAGCACCGCCGCTCGCCGCTACCGGCGCCCCGGACCCGGGGGGATTCCCTTCGACACCAGACGCGGCCAAGTCGAGGGGCACTCCCTCGGTCCTCGGTGGCTCCAGCGCCGTGCGAACGGCATCATAAGCCATCTGCCCACGGATCAGCACCGCATTCATGGACGAGAGGCAGATCGTGTCGGGACGGCTTCCCGCGCGGGCCTCGATTGTGGCAACATGGTGTCGAGTCAGCGCGGCCCAGTCGGTCAGGGCTTCACGGGTCTCGGCGGGCAGGTGGGGATTCTGTGCGGCCGCCTTGATCGCCTCGTGCATGTTGACGAACTGCTGGACCTCCGCAGCGGTGACAGGTTCCGTTGGTCCACCCGGCTTCTCCACCTCCTGCCGAGTCATGTCCCGTACCTGGCGCGTGCCAACGACTCCTCGGCGTAGAGCCACCTCGAAACTCGGCTCGACCCGCTCCGGTGGGATCGCGGCCCGGAGATTGGCGCCGACTTCACCTGGCCGTGTGTCCTGCGGGACCGGCGCACCTGTCACCCGCGCGGGTGGTGTCGCACCCGTGGCACCCGTCGCCGTGGGAGCGGGGGCTTGGACCGCGGAGGGTGAACCCGGGGAGCGGGGAGGGGTCACGGCACCCGGCGGAATCCTCGCGTAGTTCCTGCCCGTCGCCACGTCCATCCGTATTTCGCAGCCCGGAGGCAGCACGGCTCCCGCCGGTACTTCGGTCCACTCCGTCCCCGGCATGAAGACGCCGGGGGCAGCCACCGGACGCTCCGGCAGCGTCTGCGCGTTCGGCACCCCCACGGGGATTCGGTCACCAGCCGTCTCGATCCCACTACGGGCTTGGAATAGGAGTGTGACCATCGCGGGGTCTACGGTCTGCCCCACTCTCCCCTCAAGCGTCTCAAGGATTCCCCGGGCCCAGCGTGCGTCGGCCAGCATCGCCCGCTGGTCCGCCGCTGTCAGGCCCTTCTCCTCGCTCATCCGCTCCATGAGCACAACAGCTGAACGGAGGGGGTCCAAGTCCGTGTTCGTGAGCGTCGTTTGGGCTGTGCTCGTCAGTCGGTCCACCTTCTCCCGGACCTGATCCCGGAACACGTCGAAGTCCGTGGCGAGTTTCTGGAGCCGTGCGGTGGTCCCGACCCACTCCATCGGCGTCGGGCGCTCGACCTCGCGGCGCATCCCGTTGGCGGTGTCGATCAGCGCGGCCTCGACCTGTTGCCGGCCCCGGACCTCGGCTTGGTTCTCGGGTTTGCGGAGCTCGTTGCGCACCGCCGCAGGGTCCTGGTTGTAGGGCGCCGTCTCCATGCGGGAGCCACGCACCATTCCGTTGGCGACGCGGGACTGCCGCTGGATGTTCGCCTCGACCTCGGCTACCTGCTCCGGTGGAATGTGTGGGGGCGGTGGTACCGCCGCGTACTCCGCCCGGCTCCCAGTCAGGGGGTCCAAGTGGCCCCACTCTTGACGGACGATTGCGGCGGCGGTCGCCTCGTTGAATGGCAGTTGACCCTCGCGAATCCGCCAGTGGGTCAACCAGAGTTGGCCGCGGGCTTCCGCCATGTCGTAGCCATTGGCCAGTGCAAGACCAACGCCTCTGATCCAGTTGGCGAAGTCGGCTTCGTTCCGAATCGCGTAGGCCTGTGACTCGAACAGCTGCTTCAGCCGGGCCTGCTCCTCTGGCGGCATCTTCCCTGGGGATGCTGCAAGACACCGTGACAGGTTCTCCCACGACACCCGCATGAGGGGATCGCGCCAGTAGTCGGACTCGGCGGCGCGGCGCGTCTCGGCTCCTCCCCTGGGAACACTCGATCGGACCCGACCACCCGGACGGGTCTCGGGTGGGGGTGGGGCTGTCCGCACCGGGACATCCATCATCGGGAGGAACGCGAACCGCATCCGCAGGTACCACTCCGACCACCAGTTGCCGACCCAGGCGTGGAAGTGTGCCGCGGTCGCCGTCACTGCGACGGGCGGGGTGATCGTCGGAATCACGTCCAGGACGATCCCCGTCTCCTGCACTGGGTCCGTCTCCTCCAGGTCCGTCACCAGCCGGTTGACTCGGTTCTCCCACAGGAGCATCAAGGCGCCGGCATGGTCCCGCCAGCGGTCCTCGTCCGCGGCAAAGAAGCGCGGGAAGATGTACCACGAGACGGCCGAGAAGTGGTAGGCGACGTAGTTGGCAAGCCGGGGGTCGATCTCGTTCAGCTCCTCCAGCCAGTCCGGGACCAGCACTTCAAGGAAGTGGAGGGTGAAGGATGGTGCGAAGCGGTCCCGAATCTTCTTCAGGTGGACTTCCTCGGCCGCGGTGGGGGGCTTGATGCCCAGCAGGACCTCAATCCCTGCCTTGCTGTGGAACCGGACCAGCTCCCACGGGCGCCGAAGGTCGCCCATCTTCAACAGTTCGTCCCGCACCTTCTTGGCCGCCGCGGTGATCTCGCTGGCGATTCGTTTCACCGTCAGGGACGGCCAGCCCGTCATGGCCCACCCGGCACCGGCTCCTCTCCCACCTGCCGCCGGGCCGCTGATGAAAACCTGCTTGATGGGTAGTGGCACTAGGTACCTCCCGGCCAGGCCGCGCTCTTGGCGAAGTCCCGCAGCGCCGACGCCATGATCTCCCGCGTGCCCCCGGCGAAGGGAATCCGGGCGTAGGCGTCAATCGCGGCGTCGGCGGTACAGGACTGCCCCTGCTGGACGCTTTGGTACAGGGTGAAGAAGGCACGGTAGAAGTCGTTGCCGGCCGTCTGCCGCAGGAGCACCGCCAAGTCGACCAAGTGCGAGGCGAGCGCGATCATCGTCTCCGGCCACGCAGCACGGTTCACCCGGCCCGCGATGATCTCGACCTCGCGGGCCAGCGGCTTGGGGTCCTGGTGTACCACACCGTCCCGCCAGAACCTCTCCCCAAGCCGTCTTGAGTCCCGTGCCAGTACGCAGGGGGGCATGGAGGGGACCAGCTCCGTCCGCATCCCTGATAGGAACTGGGCACCAGACCTCTCGAAGATGTGAGTCTCGAAGCGGCCAAGGAAGGGGTCCATGATGGGCTTCAGCCCCACCCGCACCTCGGGCCAGACGGGTGCGCTCCCGGTCCAACCAGGGCGCACGGAGAACAGGCCACCGCGGTACGCCGTCTGCCGTGACAGCGTGTTGACTCCCAGCCGTCGCGTGGTGTCGAACCCGAGCCGTAGCGCCTGCTTCTCGGCTTGCGCGGTGAAGGTCCCCAAGTGAGAGAGCGTGAGGGTCGGGGGGGTTCCCACCACTTGGCCCTCGACAATCTGTAGACGGCCGAGATAGCGCGAGGTTGCCGCCTGCATCCCCTGTTCGACTTCACCGATGGTCTGCGCCCGCCCGAGTTGTCCGAGGAGTCCCGTCAGCTCTCGCCGACTGGTAGAGGCAGCCACGGGACCGGCCGCCAGCCGCAGCTCGACTTCTTGGGCCGTCAACAACGCCCCCTCCGCCTGACCTGCGGTTGCCAGCGCATCCCGAACGAGGATGTCCTGGGCGCTCCTCCTCCACGCGAGTCGAGCACTCGACCGGAGGACCAGACGGATCGGAACGGCCAGCACGCGGCCCCCTGCCCACAGGGCGAGTATCCCGGTCACCAGTTCGATTCCAAGGAACCATGCGTTGAGGGGCACCATCGCCTGGGCTCGAATCTCCTCCAGCGGCAGACCTCCGAGTATGCGGTCGAACTCCAGGAACTCGGCTTCTGTCAGGAAGTGGAATGCCGTCTCCGTGTAGTTGTGGGTCACTGCCGGCCCCACACCTCCGGGACCGGGCCGGTACACGAATCCTGCTTGCACCACCGTTCCCCGGCGGTAGTATGCGCCGCCCCCATGGACGCCGACCCGGACCTTGCTTGGGTCCTCCTCCGGGTAGAGGTAAGGTCCCAGCTCAAAGCCGGTTGGTCGGAGCGTTCCTTCGACGTGCGCGATCTCAATGTGAATGCCTTGGAGCGCCGCCCCCATCTCGTTCATGATGCTGTTGATGGTGTTCCGATCCAGCGGGATTCCCTCTACCAGCATGGCGTACTGCCACGTCAACCGTTCCATGCAGGACCAGTACATCATCAGGTAGTCCCACACGGCCTTCAGGACTCCAGGATGGTGGTACTCGTGCTGCCACGCCCACATGAGGAGCCGGAAGATGGCCCGGTTGATATGCCAACGGGGGTCGCCCTCGGGGATCAGGGACTCGGCGGACACGTCCAAGTCGCGGAGGAACAGGGTACTGAACGGGTCGGATGGTGCTCTGCGGGACTCGGCCATCTGTTCCAGGAACTTGCGGTAGGCGTCTAGTGAGTCCGCCCGGATGGCGTCCTGCGCCTTGGTGTAGAGCGTGATGAGCTCGAACCGGACCTGATCGTTGGTGATCCGCTCCCCGTCCTGTGGCAGCAGGTGGATCGGGAGTTGGACGCGGGGCGGGGGCATCGCTCCTAGTCGCTCGGGAAGAAGGGCCGCAGATCGCCGAACATCGCGCGCCAGGTGGACTCCACGCGACCGCACTCGGCGAGGTAGTTGTCGAGGAGTTCCTGCCTGTTCCCGGCACCGGAGCGCCACGCCGCGGCCACCTGTTGGTACAGTTGGCGAACCGAGCCGATGGTCCGACGGACTTCACCCGCCTTCTCTGCGATGAGGCGACCCGCGTCCTGGATCGCCCGGTTGTCGCTCCTCTGCATCTCCGCGGCGCGTCCTTCCAGTTCGTCCAGGAGGTCATTCACGTCCTGCTGATTTCGCTCCAAGTCCGCCTTCTCCAACAGGTCCCGCACTGCGGCATCCCCAGTGCGGCCTCGCAGTTGCTCCGCGATGATGTGGAGCGCCATTGCTCCTTCGAGGGCGTTCCAAGTCCGTGACAGGCGGGCGACCTTCGACGCCGCCATCATGGGGGACCAGTCCTGATCCTGACGGGGGAGGGGGAAGCGCCTGGGGAGGTACGGTCTGGCGACCGATGACGTGAACCGTCCCGGGATGGGCATGGGGGTCTCCTACTCGGCGCTGACTGCTGCGCCGACTCGGGTGATGATCTCGCGGTAGCGGCTGTCACGGTCTGACCAAGTGTCGATCGCGGTGGTCAGCTCTCGTCCCTGCGCGCCCTCCGCTGGCTCGCCATCGCTGGCCAGGGCTGTCAGGTCGATCTCGTTCAGGGCGGTGATGAGCTCACGGTACTCGCCGTTGCCGTGCCGATCCATCCACTCCCCCAGCTCCCCCTGCAGCTCCTCCAAGTCCGTCTGCGCGCGAGTGCGGAGGTCACTGCGCGGTACCATCGGCCGCAGGGCATCGGTCAGGTCGCGGGAGACGCCGGCGCGGGTCGCGGCTCCAATGGCGATCCTGACCATGATGGAGGAGCGATAGGCCGCGTAGGATCGCTTGAACTTGTGCCAGGCGGACGCCCTGCTGATCCGCAGAACCTTGTCCATGCTCCGGGTCATGTAGCGACCCGTTGGGTCTCTGAACCGGAGCAGCAGGCCGGTCGGGGGGAACGCGGGCGGCGTGACGAAGATGATGCGGCTCATGGAAACGAGCGTAGGGGAGCATCCGGCCGGTGTCAAGGAAATTCCGCCGTGGTCTGTACGATTTCCCTTGACTTGGGGGAGCATCCGGCCCTACGCTTGGGAGCATGAGGACCGGCGCCGGCTTCACCGTGGAGACGGCCGCGGGTCCGGGACGGTTCAGGTAGGAGCGGACCATGGCGACGGTCTACGAGTTGACCGCCCCCGTGCACGTCGACCCCAACGTGCCGGTGGACTGGATCAACCGCTACGAGGAGCACCTGGTCCTCGCCTCCACGCTGGCGTACATGAAGGCCCGGCAGCAGGCCCGGGTCGGCAACGCCGACGTGTGGGCGCAGAAGGTGGACAAGGGGTTCCTCAAGATCGAGGCGACCCTGACGGCTTCGCTCGCGGCCGTGTGGCCGTCGAGCGTGACGCCGGTGGCGGATGCGCTGCTGGCGTACAAGCGCAACGCGGTCCTGGCGCACACGAAGATGCAGGACAAGTTCGACGCCTCCACCGACGCGGAGGTGTACGCGCCCAAGATCGCGGTCGGGAAGAACATGTGGGCCTTCCAGGCCCCCTTCATCACGGCGGGGAACCGCGTGATGAACGGCATCTTCCGGCTCCTCATCGGCGACCCAGGCTGGCAGGAGTTCGCGGGCGAGGACTGGGAGCACACGGGCGATCCCGGCCAGTTCGTCGCCGCCCCCTTCTGGCTGGTGGCGAACCAGAAGCCGGCGAAGCAGACCCTGTTCCAGCACGGGCGCCGGGGCGTGACCAAGGGCTACAAGCACGGCACCCAGCCGCTCACCTACGTGAACGGGCAGCTGGGCATCCTGACCACGATCCGGAACGTGGTGTACGCGGTCACGTCCGTCGTGGAGCTGGTCCCCAACGGCGGCACCGGGAACATCGACTTCCACGTCAAGATCGACGTGTAGGCCGAAGTCCGGCACCTCGACCGACATTTCGGGAGTCTGACATGGGAATACCCATGAGCGTACCGTCGCCCCTCCTGTCGGCCGGCGTTGCGGTGGGGAAGGGGTTCAGTCCGAAGCGGCGGCACAGGGAGGCCGTGGACGCGGCGCACTCCGCTGCGGTCGCCCTCCGCGTGGCCGCGACCGATTCGGACTTCACCACCGCGCTCGACGCCGGGGCCGCGGCCGTCCGCCGCGCGACCGACATCACCTGCAAGAAGTGGAAGTTGTCGCTGCTGGAGCAGCTGAAGGCGGCGCTGACGGCGGCCTGGTCCGCGCTGAAGTCGGCCAAGTCCACCATGGACGCCAAGGCCGTGGAGGTGGCTGCCGCGGAGGCCGCCCAGCCGCCCAATCCCACGCTGATCGAGCAGCTGGCCGCCCAGTACGCCACCCTCGTCACCGCCCACATGGACGCCCACGCCGACTACTTGGGGCTCGTGACCAAGGTGATCGACCTGGCGCAGTCCACGACGCCGGCCTACCCCGGCGCGACGTTCCTGTGAGGTGAACCGATGCCCCGAGTGGACCTGTTCCCGCACCCCCGGACTTGGGCTATGCCGACCCGGACGGTGAAGCCCAGCACCGACGCCACGGAGCGAGCCGCCGAGTGGAAGCGGGAGATGGACGAGATCGCGGCGGCTTGGACGGCCTTCTGTGCCGCGTTCGGCACGGCCGACGAGTCGGCCAAGAGCGCGGACTTCGTGGACAAGTACGTGACCTACCGAAACAAGGTGGGAGCGTACATCGACGGGCTGCCGCCGACGGACGACCGAACCAAGTTGGAGTGGCGGGACGCCCTGAAGCAGGCGGGCCTGATCTTCGCCGACCAGGCCCTCTGGTGGGGCGTCCTCGACCGAATCTTGGGGGAACTCAAGGCCGAGCGGGACCGGATCAAGCGCCTGTTCGACGAGATGCGGAACAGCGGACGGGTGGGGCCTGTCGAGATCGGCTCCCACCGGAGTTGGGAGGAGGCAATCAACACGCAGATTGCGGCCTTCGAGCGGATGAAGGAGGCACGGGACGGAGCCGCCGGCCTCCTCGCTGGTCGGATGACACTGGTGTAGACCGTGCCTCGGATCGCCATAGGCCATCCCCGCGCCTACCAGCCCTTCATCGCGCTGCCGGCGTTCACCGACTCGGAGATCAACCGGGAGATCGAGCGATTCCGTACCACCTGGCGCATGATGCTCTACCACGCGGACGACGCGAACCGGCCGCAGGCCCCGCAGGAGGACTATCCCCGGTTCGTGGGCCGCCGCAACCGTGGGGTGTGGGGCACACAGACCGACCAGTTGTACGTCCAACTTCTACTGACGGACCTGGAGCGGGCAGTCTCGGGTGCTCTGACTGGCGAGGCCCGGCGCAAGGCGCTGGCCGCCCTTGGGGCTCTACGTGGCAGAACCCAATCCATCGCGGAAGATACCTGGGCCTACTCCCTCATCCCGGCGTCGGATCGGGCCGGGCGACTTGCCGCCCTGGATCGCTTGGAGGAGGATAAGGTGGCGTTCTTCCTCGCGCTCCAGAAGGTCAAGATGGACGCGAGGAGGCGCGACCCGTAGGAGGACGCCATGCCGAACGGCCGGCCAGCCCCACCCCATCCCCGCGTCACGCGGGGTCAGGAATCCGGCCCTCCACGACCGACGGCGGCGCAGCTTGCGCGTGCGCGTGAGTGGAAGACGGACCTACAGGGCGTTGCGGATGCGGAGTCCACAGGACATCGGGACCAAGCGGCCACGCTCCGACAGACGTTCCTTGCCAAGGTCGGGCAGTACCTGTCTGCCTACCCTCCTGGGTGGCGCCGGGAGCGGATGGAGTCCATTACGACTGAACTCTCCTACGAGGCATATGGCTGGAACTACATCGAGACGGAAGTGGCCTCGCTCCGGGAGTACCGCGCCAGTCAGCGACGGGCCTCGTGGATTAACCTGGTCGTGCCGTTCAGCAACTACGCGCAGTACCAGGCGGAGGCCGAGCGCACGACCCGACTGATTGAGCATTGGGAAACGATCCGTGCCAACCGTGATGGTGCGGTACATGACCTCGCGGGCTACATGGCCTTGGTGGAGCGACCCTGATTCGGCCGTGGACAGGCGAGCACTACATCCGGCGCGGGCCATGGGGCGTGTCCCCAGCCCCGCCCTTGGGGGATGACATGGCGCTACGGCACTACGCATCAGCACCCGGCGGCCCGATTCTGCTCCCTGGCGTCCCACAGACCCTTCTTGCTTCCCCTCCTGTCTCCACGACGGGGAAGCCGGTCACGCTCCTGGCGAGCGTAGACCTGACGACGGCGCCGGCTCTGGTGAACGCCGGCGTGGATATCTGGTTTGAAGTGGATGGTGGCGCGGTGGCGCTGGCGCCATTCGGCGACGAGCGATCCTGTCCAGCGACCCCATACCACGCCACCCTGTCCGCGTCGATCACGATTCCCTTGGGGGCCGGCCCGCATACGTTCGCGTTTCGGGCGCGTGCGAATCCGGCCTACCCGAACCCGGTGACGACAGGGACGACAACCTTCACGGTCATCGAGCACCTGGTCCCCTAGGTGTGGACGGGCGACTACTTCATCAAGCGGTTCCCGGCCGGGGCGGGACCGACTCCTCCACCGGAGGAAGGTGAAGTGCAGCACACGTGGAAACTGAACGGCTCCATCGTAGTCGGGGTGGACATCGACTGCCGGCACAATTTCGGTTGGACTGGTCGGACCAACCGCTTCATCTTCCGGCGCGAGGTCGCTGGCACCAGCGGGCAAACGGTCATGCAGATCAAGTTCAACGGGGTGGTGCTGGCCCAGCAGACGTTCACCCCGGGGGACGGCAACAACGCGGAGAAGTACATCGACCAGCCCCCCACGCCATTCACACAGAATGACGAGTTCTCCCTGGACATCCCACAGCGGGAGCCGAGCTCCCGGAATGCGACGGCAACAGTCGACGTGACGAGGACGGGACCATAGCATGAGCACACCGATTCGGAGCGTGGAACGATGGAGCGCCAGCGCCAGTTCCATCACCCCTCCGATCCCCCCCGCGGGTGACGTGGTGATCCTGTCGAGCGGTGAAGTTGAGACCGATGGGGGCAACATCCAGTTGGAAGGTGCGGTGGAGGTTGTCCCGGCTCCTCCCGGTCCCGTCGAGGTTCGGGTCTACCCGTTGATTGACGGTGCGCCAGTGGCTACGGAGGAGGGATCAGACCACGTACGGGCCTTCCTCCGCACGACATGGATCGACGGGATCACGCTGGTGGTGATCGGGACGAAGAAGGCAGTTCCCGCCGGAAAGCACATCTTCGGCGTGCAGGTCTACAATGCTGGCGGGAGCGACATCGCGCTACGGGTACGGACGTTTTCCGTCGTGGAGCACCTAGTCCCATGATCTGGACAGGCGACCACTTCATGCGGCGGGGGCCATGGGGTGCAGCCCTACCACCGCCGGAGGAGGAGGAGATGCTGGCGACAGGAACCTACGTCGGCGACAGCACGGACGACCGAACGATCAACACGGGACTGACGGGCACGATTCGGCATGTCCGCGTCAACCGATGCGACGGCGGAGGGCAGCCGCTACACAAGGAGGACACCTACCCTGGAAAGGCCGTGGTTCAGGAGGGCACCTGCAACCCCATCTCCAACATGATCGCCTTCGCCGGCGCGAACTTTGTCGTGGACGCGGGGGTGAATGCAGCAGGTCACACCTACTACTGGATCGCGTTCTCGACGAACCCGTAGGCGCTAGGGTGTCTCATGAACTCGACCATGCCATCACGCTGGACTGGCGACTACCACATCCGTAGATTCGCGGCGCCGCCGCCGGAGGAGGAAGACATGGCGATCTTGGGTTTCAACGGCCTCGGGCCCCTGGGGGGGGGCACCCCCGTCGCGGAGGGCATGTACTCGTCTTGGGACGCCCCTTCGTCACCCACCATCCCTATGCTGCGGGTGCCCGTGCCCGCCGGGACGCTCTCCCAGTTCCGCGTCCACATACACGAGAACACGTCTACCACCACAACCACCTACTTCCGCTTGAAGGTCAACGGCTCCCCCGTGGTGAGCATCGCGGTCCCGCCGGGCAGCACGGGACCGTTTCTGGCGAGCGGGTCGTTCCCCGTGTCCGCGGGTGATCTCGTGTCCGTCGAGGCGGACGTGACGGGCCTTGTGGGCGAGGAGAGGGTGGGGTTTTCGGGGTCCGTTCGGTTCGACCCCGCCTAGCGTGTTCTCGACGAGCCCGTAGGGGCTACGTCCCCGCCTCGATCATCTC
>Ga0315309_1000480_pt1 | contig 24124 bp, 23 predicted proteins | sample TDP4_MG_FD_203080 | JGI IMG/M metagenome (GOLD analysis project Ga0315309, IMG submission 203080) | Freshwater sediment microbial communities from Lake Towuti, South Sulawesi, Indonesia - TDP4 | ecosystem: Environmental > Aquatic > Freshwater > Lake > Sediment | place: Indonesia: South Sulawesi...
GACTAACTCAAGACGCTCGCATGTCCTTCAGAAGAATTGCGAGAGAGCTTGGTGTCTCACCAGACACGGTGATAAACAGATATACTGCATTGCGAGAACAGGGAGTAATCAGGGGATCCACAATCGTAATCAATCCGAAGAAAATCGGATATCAAGCCATGGCTGCATTCATGATCGACACTTCACCTACGCGTGTCTCAGCAAACGAAAGTGACACAACTGTTTCATCACTAGTCTTGGAAAAACTGATTAGTATGCCAAGCATAATTGTGGCTACAAAAACTGTTGGAGGCCATGATGTGTTGGCTATTGGCGTAGCAATGGACTTTGAGCACTTGATGAAACTTAGGAACGACATTACAAGAATACCTGGCGTCAAAGATCTGCAGGCATCGTTTTGGGTTGAAAACATGAAAGTTTGCCCCAAGTACTTCATGGTCTAGATCGAATGCATGCGAGCGAAGCAAAACAAGAAGCTCGCGGATAGAAGGTTGAAAGTGCCCTGCGGGATCTGAGCCACATTTGGGGCGCGCGCTCGGTTTTTCTTAGAGAAATGTCTAGGTAGCTGTATTGCAGTTCTTGCTCTCTTTCCCCGTCTAGTCGCATCTACAAGCAAACAGTATTCTAGTTCACAAGAGAAATCTCGTCAATTGGTCGACACACGAATGGTAGGATTAACGCCAATTAGGGGGATCATAGAAAGTGTGGCAAAATGCTTCTTATATGAACACCTACCTTGAAACCATACTGGTCAGCCAAAAGCCGCAGCTGGAACGTTGCCGTATTGGGGTATTTCGAATGGATTCAAAACCTCCACAGGGAGAGCTGGAGAATAGAAGAATTCAATGAGAAACTTGAGGAGAAGATAGTAAAGGCATTCAACGATGTCTGGGACATGCCGCAGCAGTACAAGGTAACTCTGCGAACGGCGGCGTACATGATTGCGGTAAAGAGGATCGCTGACGCAATGCCGAAACCCGGACTTTTTCCCTGATTAGTTCTCAAGGAAGAAATACAAAGGGCTTCTATGGCCTTCTCTCTACCTTTTGCTGTCTGTGTTACTCTGTGCATTTGATATTGATTTATAATTGATTTGGACTCATAGAAGGGAGTACTGGAGCTCTTATATGGGAAGGCCTTGACTGAGGACGAAAAAGTAATGAGTCAAGCAAAAGCGGGCATCGAAGCCAAAGTGCTTTCCTTGCTGGACGTGAATGACATAGAAAACTATGGGAAGGCCTTTGAAACCGTCATTGTGGCGCTAGCCACTATTTTTAGAGCAGCACACTGCAGCAAGCTGAAAAGAGTTGTCACTAACGCGAATTTCTGTCCGATAAACTCGCTCAACCGCTTGTCCAATAATGAGCTTGAATTCCTTGAAAGGGAGATCAAAGCCAAAAATACGTCACTTAGTGAAAATGATATACTTCATAACCAGATGAACGTCCAGAAGTTGATAAGCTCCGTGCACAGAAAGAAGCTCGCAGCCTACTATACAAAGGCAACTGGTTTAGAGTTGCTAGCTCAGACAGCCACTCATTTTGTCAAGATGCGGGAAGTTCCAGTCGTGTTAGCTGATCCTTTTCTTGGCTCTGGCTTAACGCTGACAGAGACGCTTAGAAAGCTTGATCATTCGAAGGTGCGTAAGGTCTGGGGCATCGAACCGAATCCCCTTTCAGCGCTGATTGCCTACTCTGCGCTCATGTACGTATTACAGGGGGATCAGAGGAAGATCGAGGTAAGGGTCGGAGACACGTTCAAAAACATATATGACAATTTGGAGGGTCCCCCAGCCTCACTCAAAGAAAAAACAAGAAGTATTCCCTCAGCAGATGTTATGATTACGAACCCTCCTTTCACCAGGTGGGAGCTTCTCGGGGGAGACTATAGGAGTTTCCTAATGACTCTAGTGGAGAAGCTTGGATACGACCGATACGTGACGCGAAGGCAACTTAATCTCCAACTGGCATCGCTTTTCATGATGGACCATCTCCTAGAGAGGAATGGTCTGCTTCTTTCAGTCCTGCCTGCTTCAACATTCTACACTATCTATGGTGAAGCTGCCAAGAGCATGCTGAGAGAGAAATATCGTCTTAACGCACTTGTTGAGAACAGTTCTGATGCGTCCTTCTCCTCGCACAGCGGATTCAAGGAAGTCATTCTTGTGGCAACGAAGGAAGAGAAGGCGACGAGAAACGAAGTCGCGTTCATCGTGATGGAGGCAGGGAGCAACGTCCATATTCAACAACTAAAGGAAGCTTTGAATGGACAGAAGGTGGAAGAGGATAATATCAGCTGGATAGATTTGGGGAAGAAGCCTCCTCTATGGGAAACGAACTGGCTAGTCTTCTTCGGTAAGAATGGATTAAGAGAAATCCTCGGCAAAGTCCTCTCGCTGGTAGAGAACAATGGAACAGTGGGGACATGGGTCAACGTCCTAGGGAAGGAAAGCATTGTAAGGGGCGTTGAAATGTATGGACCTGACTTCTTCCTCATTCCAAACAGGTACTGGAACATAGTCGAAGAAGCCACTCATACAGTAATCATAGACAACCCAAGGGAACAACTCAGACTCGAGATACCTAAGGAGTATTTCATACCCGCATTGAGAAAGCCTGAGCTTTATTATGACACCATAAAGCCCCACGCCACACATCGCTTCCTTTCTATTCCACGTAAGCCTGTAGGAGAGCTACCAGGAGCGCTCGTTGACTACATGAAGTGGGGTAAGCGCAGCCGAACAGCTCAACCAGCGATGAGAGCCCTTGGAGAAAGATGGTACAGCCATGTCTACAAGCAACTCAATGTGAAGAAGCCTTTTGGAGGAGTCTTCTTACCGGATAAGATCGATCCTTCGTTCAGGAACCGCGGAGTATTCGCTTGCTACTCCGAGGCTCCGCTAGCAGCTTCCAAGAATTTCCATATCGTGTCTCTAGGTGATAGCGTCAAAGAGAAAGCTTTGGTCGCGTGGTTCAACAGTACCTTGTTCATAGCTTACTTTGCTCTTGCAAACAGGAGAATAAGCAAGAACTGGGCGCGGCTACTCATAGATGATTACCTGAGAATGCCAATAGTCAACGTGAACACACTTAGCAGACGGACCCTATCGGAACTCGAAAAATCTGTCAACGATCTTTCAGAAGTGAAACTCCCACCAGTGAACCTTCAACTGGGTTTAGACTACAGACTCTGCATCGATCGGACACTTCTTGATGCAATAGGCGTGAGCGAACCAGAGACCCTGTTGAAGCGCCTCTATTCCACGCTAAATCTGGGCTAATTGAGGAACCACGTGAGTTCTTGGTTAGTCAACCAAACGTTGATTATCAACTTATGATCTTGAGAATATTCTTTGACCGAGAGGCGTCACGTTTGCTTTGAACATTCTCATCTTTCCGCCACACGATTATTGATTCTTCCCTTATTCTCCTGCCGGCTTCTATCTTGGATATGTTATGAGACAACTCATATTCTAAGGGAAGCCCAACATGTTCTCCGATATCTATGAGCGCCTGAGCGCCATCAATTAGCACATCACTATTTCCAAACTTCCAACTATGGTATTTGCCGACTACGAAGATCATCCTGCGCTTATCATTTAGTACTTCCGAGAATTGATGAAGGCAGCCTGTGATGTCTGTTAGGTACTGAAGTACGATTCTTGCTTTTCTCTCTCTTCCAAACCGCATTAACTCTTCAACCAGTGTTCTGCATGACTCAGGTAGCAGGTCGTACAAGAATAGGTCCGTGTCACTTGCAGTTCGGCTCCTCGATCCTATTGTTTCATTGGGAAGACGCTTGTTGTTGCCGTCTAGCCCAAGAATCTTTATCGGTAGCATGGAAGAACTAACGTAGTCCAACGCGTCAAAATAGGGAGGGGAGGTTACTATGCCGTCTACCTTGCTATCCAGAATTGCCTTGAGGTTACGAGCATCTGACGTGGACACCTTGCATCTACCCTTAGCTTCAATATTCAATGCATGAAGGATTTCCTGCGAAGCGCTGGTTTGAAGGTAGAAGGCGATTGCGTCTTTCATGAAATTGCTTTTTACGTCGAATCTTCTTCTTGGCTGTTTGGCACCTATTTCTGTGATTTGCCGACTGAGCATAACATACAGAAAGTCTCTGATCGTTTCGTTGTCCGAAACATCGTCGATCGCATCTTTTGTCGAGAGGATTTCGAGGAAGATATCTTCATTGCCCAATAGCTTTTGTTTATCATTTTTCTCCAGCTCAGGTAGAATGGATCTCAGTTTGCCCTTGAGTTGTGAGCTGGCTGATGGCTTCTTCTGTATCTTGATTATTGATTTTCTCAGTTGCGGAAGTGGAATGTCTGCCAGACTGCACTTCATTCTTGTTATCATCGTTGACAAGGGATTTATGTCAACACCGACCGCGTTGATGTCAAGGAGTGGCGCATCCGCAATGAAAGTCCCAGAGCCGCAGAACGGGTCAAGGACTGTCTCATTCTCACCCACGCCCAAGAGATTCAGAGCTGACCTGGCTAGCCAAGGGTCGGCTTTTCCTTCGTGCTTGTGGATGAAGTGCAGCCCCCATGTCCTGAAATCTGAGAAGGCCCAATCAACATAGTCTCCGATGCACTCCTTGAATAAGCCGAGCCAAGGCATTCGCTTGAAGCCGTGACGCAAGTGTTGAAGCAGTTCATCAATACCTTTCTTCACACCTGCTTCCATTCGATCAAGCTTTTCACCTAGGTTCGTGAATTGCTTGGTGAACGTGACATAAGGCAACTTCACGACTTCTGTGGCATACTCCAGCAGCGTTTGAGATGGTATCAAGAAAACGGTAGTCAGTAGGAAGCCGCCTTCAAGTCTCTGGTTGTAGATTTGAGCCGCGGGTGAGATGTCAATGAACTTGTCGACATCATGTATTCCTGCTTGTGTATCGTGCAGACTCAATGCTTCTGCTATTTGAGGAACCTTGTCTTCTTGTGTCAGTATGATGCCGTAGACTTCCCTCAAATAAGTAGCGTTTCTCGCGAGCCTAACCAGTTTCCTCCAGTTTTCAACTTCCGCCAGAAAACCGTGGGCTCTTCCCAAGTAGAGTAGTCTAGTCATCCGATCGACTATCTTATCGGCAAGTCGGGAGAACGGATTCTTCTTAAACAATGCTGGGAGAGTGACTATCGTTTCAACAGTTGTTCCAAGAGATTCCTCGATCTCCCTCTTACAGAGATCGACCTTGCTCTCTACTCTTATGTCGTGCTTCAGCTTGCAGATGCAGTAGATTCTAGGCGGAAACTCGTTCTCCCCTTCGTTTCTCATCTTCCCGACCTTTTCACAACAATCATGGCTAAGTGAGTAGAGTTGAACCCATAAATAACTCTAACGAGCAACGTCCTTCGATGAAATGGAAACATGCCCGGTCTTGCCTTGAAACTCAGTTTTTTCTATCTATCCTCATCTCGAGTGTCTCAAGATCGACATTTCGACAGTACCCGCAAGAAGCCGTGAAAAAGTATAGTAACAAGTCATAGCTACAATGATTCTTATGACGGAATTGACTGGTATTTGGTGGAGAAAGATTCTAAAAGTTCTCGAGACACTGGACTATTGGCGAGAACAGAGGGATTCCTGAGAAGAGGAGAATCCTAAATGGCTAAGCATGAGGAGAAGCCGACAGAGAAGACCGTGGTCAGGATCGGCGGAATGCATTGTGCTTCCTGCGCACAGGCAATAGAAAGACGTCTAAAGCGCGAAAAGGGAATAGCGGAAGCTAACGTGAGTTTTGCCACCGAGAAAGCAGTTGTAGAATATGATCCCAACAAAGTGAACCTCGGTAGAATCGGCAACGCAATCAGGCAAGCGGGCTACGAGCCGATAGGAATCCCAAGCGAAGGAGAGAAGAAGGAAACCACAAAGATTGTTATCAAGGTAACTGGCATGACTTGCACGTCTTGCGCAGCAACGGTAGAGAGAGCTCTCAAGAAAGTCAAAGGTGTAAAGTCAGCTAACGTCAATATCGCAAATGAAAAGGCGGTAGTAGAGTATTTTCCAGATAAAGTGTCAATATTCGACCTGCGAAAAGCTATTGAAAGCGTGGGCTACGGGGTTGAATCAGAGGAGGAAGTTGATAGGTCTGTTGAGGAGATGAAGCGCGCCCGTAGAAGAATGTATGTTGCGTGGCTGTTCACCATACCGATTATTGCTTGGATGATCCCAGACATGACGCTCGGCATAGTCTGGCCGGACACGACGATCTACAATTTGGGCATTATACTGCTGGCGGCGCCAGTGATTTTCGGAGCTGGCTTTCCAACGCTCCGCTCAGCCTTCAAATCAATTGTCCACAAGGACGCTAATATGGATGTTCTCATCATGATGGGAACTACGATATCCTTCCTCACTGGGCCACCTGTCTTTTTCTCATCTATTCTGAACTACGCGGGTGTTGGAGGCATGATCATGTCGTTCCACCTCACTGGCAGGTATGTTGAGGCGAAGGCTAGAGGAAGGAGTTCACAGGCTATCAAGCGCTTGATGACGCTTGAAGCGAAGTCTGCAAGAATCTTGGTTAGGGGCAAAGAGAAGGAGGTTCCTATCCGAGAGGTCAAGATCGGTGACATAATGATTGTTCGCCCTGGCGAGAAGATACCCACGGATGGTGTTGTTTTTGAAGGTGAGAGCTCGGTTGACGAATCCATGGCGACGGGTGAATCGATGCCTGTCCCCAAGAAAGTTGGTGATGAAGCCATAGGTGCGACAGTAAACCAAGAAGGGTTGTTGAAAGTCAAGGCTACAAGGATCGGTGAGGACACCTTCCTCTCGCAAGTCATAAAGATGGTTGAAGAAGCTCAAGGAACAAAAGTTCCGATCCAACAGTTTGCCGACAAGGTTACCAGATACTTTGTTCCTGCAATCCTGCTAATCGCCTTATCCACTTTCATCTCGTGGATGACTATCACACAAGTCATGCAGATCGTGGCTAGCTGGGCTGCTCCCTTCCTACCCTGGGTCAACTTGAGTCAAGCGACTTTTATGCTCGCGATTTTCGCCACTGTTGCCACACTTGTCATTGCATGCCCCTGTGCATTAGGTCTGGCAACGCCCACAGCCCTCATGGTGGGTACAGGGATGGGCGCAGAACGTGGAATCCTGATCAGGAAAGGAGAGGCCATACAGACAGCAAGGGAAGTAGAGGCTGTAATCCTCGACAAGACAGGAACGCTAACAAAGGGTAAACCCGAAGTGACGGATATTATCGCTCTCGGCACTAATCCAGGTGACGAAAACAAGGTCCTGTACTATGCTGCAAGTCTTGAGCGAGGCTCCGACCACCCTCTGGCTCAGGCTTTGGTCAGCAAGGCGCGTCAGAAGAGGATAAAGCTGGACGAACCCAAGTCCTTCAAGGAAACAAAGGGAATGGGTGTAGAAGGTTCACTGAACGGAACTCGGGTGCTCGTAGGCAAACCAGAAATGGTTGGATCGCATGTCATTAGTGCCGATGTAGAGAAGAGAGTGAAGAAGTTGCAGAGTGAAGCGAAGACAACGGTAGTGGTGGCGGTAGAGAAGAAGATAGTTGGGATCATTGGCATCGCGGACACTCTGAAAGCGGACACGGTTAATGCTGTGCATGAGCTCGAGGGAATGGGACTCAAAACCATAATGCTAACTGGTGACAACCGCAGAACTGCTGAAGCGATCGCGAAACAAGTCGGAATAAGCGAGATCTACTCAGAGGTAATGCCAGATGAGAAGGTGGATGTGGTTAAGAAGGCACAGAAGAAGTACGGATCAGTTGCCATGGTTGGAGACGGGATAAATGACGCCCCAGCGCTAACTCAAGCGAATGTTGGTGTTGCTATCGGCACAGGAACTGACATTGCGATTGAAGCAGGAGATATAATCCTCGTGAGGGGAGACATCTCAGGTTTGGTCAGCGCCGTGAAACTCTCAAAAGCTACATTCAGCAAAATCAAGCAAAACTTGTTCTGGGCGCTGATATACAACGTTGTGATGATACCGCTCGCTATCTTCGGCTTGCTTCACCCTGTTATCGCGGAACTGTGCATGGCGTTAAGCTCTATAACTGTAGTTTCGAACGCAAACTTACTGAGGCGGGTAAATACCGACCCGTCATACCTAAAACAGAAATAGCAGTTATGCAATAATAAAAGGAACAGTATTGAAGAAGCAATATGGACAAAAGTTCATTGCTATTGCAGACAGTTCTCTGAGAATGAGTAAGGGAGGTGAAACGGTATGGCGAGAGACCCAGTTTGCGGAATGGAAGTTAAAGAGAGAACAGCTAAGTTCAAGTCCAACTACAAGGACAAGACATATTTCTTCTGCGCCAAGGGATGCAAAGACAGGTTCGATTCTGAGCCACAGAAGTACGTTAAGAAATAGTCACCAAATGTAGGTGCGAACCGGAATGAACACCTCTCTTACCTTGGCTTCAAGTCACTTTCTCCTTTTTGTTGCGAATGTTTTCAGGTTAGAGAGCCTTTACAGCTGATGTGAGTCTTGATGGAGTCTCAGTCCTATTTACCAAAGAGATGAATCCTAATGGAAGAGGCGTTGCGCCGAAAATACAAGAAGCTGAGGCATTTCATTCAAGAGAAAGGCAAGAATGGGGCAGTAGTTGCCTTCTCAGGGGGAGTCGATAGTTCAACCCTAGTAGCCATCTCTTTCGGTGTACTGCGAGACCAAGTGGTCGCTGTGACGGCCAAGTCCCAAACTTATCCCCGTGAAGAGCTTGAGGAAGCCAAAAAGGTCGCCAAAGAGATCGGCATCAAACATCACGTAGTGGAAACCGATGAACTCTCAAATGAAGACTTCGCCAATAACCCGGAGAACCGATGTTACTACTGCAAAAGTGAGTTGCTTGGCGTGTTAAGGGACTATGCCGAGAAACTTGGGTTCAAAACTGTCTTCGAAGGCACCAACTACAGCGACTTGAGCGGGCATAGACCTGGATTCAAAGCCGTCAAGGAAAAGGAAAATGTATTCAGCCCTTGGGTTGAAGCCAAGATCACTAAGGAAGAGATCAGAGAACTTGCGAGAGAATTGGGCCTCTCCACCTGCGACAAGCCTGCTTCACCCTGTTTAGCCACCCGCATACCCTATGGCGAGAGAATCACGGAAGAACGACTCAAGCGAATTGAGTCAGCTGAACAAGTGATAAAGAAGATAACTGGAGTCAAGGAACTCAGGGTCCGCGACCATGGGGCTCTAGCCCGAATAGAGGTGGGGAAGAATGAGCGAAATCTACTATTCAACACGGAGATTCTGGATAGTATCGTGAAGGAACTCAAGAAGCTGGGGTTCAAGTTCATCACGATGGATTTAGAGGGCTATAGAACAGGTAGCTTACTGGATGTCACAAAAGAGTAGGCAGACTATTACAACTTCACTGAAAGGGAAGATAGAGTTAGGACTCCAGTTATGAATGTCAATACACCGGAGATGCAACCGGAGAAGTATTTCAAGTGCCTGAGAGCCGTGCCGCAGTGAAGGATACCATTGCCGACCCCTACGAGAGTCATCCCCACTCCGAAAAGCCACGACCATGATACTCCAAGAAGAATCGGCCAGTAGAAGACAAGCATAACCGCGTTCAAGATGATGTTGAAGAGAACGAAAAAGGCACGGTCCATCATTGGCTCTCTGCCCTGGCGACGTCTCCGAAACGCAGAGAGGGGAGTCACCGTGAGTTGCATCCAGAATCTTGTCGCGTATTCCTCGAGACTGTGGACCATCTGCGCGAAACACAGTAACAGGTAGAATGCTGCGGAGTAGGAAATGGTGACCTTAAAGGCGTCGAAGAGCAGCCCGAACGCCAAAGAGGAAACTATTAGGGCGACAAAAGCTAGGACCACTGGCTTGAAAACCTTCATATCTCATTGCTCAGCACAAGGGGTATATGTAACTAGTGCCTGACACTTGAAACTCTCGCATTCATGCCACCCTCTGAACTGCCTTGTGTCTCAATTAACCCCTGTAATTGGGCAGCTGGCTTTTCCCCCATAAATAGTCCTATGTCTATTAACCTCCTAAAGACGTAAATGGTCACGTTTCTGAACCTGGCTTCCTCAATTAGCTTGATCCAATATTCTTTGGGCTTCCAAACAGGGGCAAACACGAGGACAGATAGAGCCAACTTCTTGTTTCTTAGGATCTCAACTGTCGCAAACTTTCCTCCAGGTTTTAGGACTCTGTAAACCTCTTGTAGGGCTTTTGCTTTATCCTCTTCGCTGTGTAATTCGTGTAACACTGACCCCATAGTTACTAGATCGAATGTCTGGTCCTGGTAGGGGATTTTCAAAGCATTTCCGTATTTGAAATCCACTCTGTCAGCTACTCCTTCTATTTGCGCATTCTTCGCCGCGGTTTTGGGAGACTTGCCACTGACCCCTTCAAATATGTCTATGCCAGTGACCCTGCCTTTTGGGAGTCTCCTAGCCAGACTTATGGATACTCTGCCGGTTCCACATCCAACGTCTAGAACCTTTTCGTCTCCTTTCAACCTCGAAAACTTTGCAATCTTAGACCAGTTGTCGTTGTCACGCTTCACCTTGAAAACTTTCTCATAGAGAAATATGTACGCAGTTCCAATGTATAATCCCACAAAAGCGACTGGAACTCCGACAAGCAGCAATGTGCACTTGAGGAGGGTACCTACTGGGAATAGGAGGGGTATGAGCATGAGAGCTAGTCCCATGAAGCCAATCACGGCCATCCATGCGAAGTACTTCCAAGCGACAAAGCCATAGCTAGGTCTCTCTTGGCCACTCAAAGGGATCTACTGCTCCTGTTTTGACTCTTTTTTGGCTTCACCCATGACTCCCAAGATCTTCATGGCAACTTCTTTCATGATGCTTGCTTTCATGACCGCTATTCCTTTCTTCAAGTCTCCTCCGACAAGGAGTTTGTCACCAGGCTTTATGTTGAAGTGTTTCCTTGCCTCAACAGGTAAGACTATCTGACCTCTTTCACCGACGGTAACAATTCCGTACAGGTATTTTCCCTTAGCTACCTCGGTCATATTGATCGTCTTTTTCATGTTTGTCATACAAATCATGCAGATCATACTTTTCATGTATGAACTCGACTATTTAAGTTTTGCTCGAGCTCAGCAAGGGAATAGCTAGAAGATTGGATCCAAAGCACTGGATCTGGTTTTTGAGGTCGCACCTTCAATGAGGTTCTGGATCCTTGAAAAAAGCTATGTGGAGCTTTTTGGATGCTTGCTTCAGCTTTATATAACGAATATACGCTTGTTTCATCGTGCGGGGCTGATTTTGAGTGATAAAAGCAATACTCTTTGACCTTGGAGACACGCTTATCACAGAGGAGAGTGTGGGGGACAAACACACGCCAGATGCTGAGTTGGAGAAGGTTCCCTTTGTAGACGAAGTTCTGGAGGAGTTAAGAGGAAAGTACAAGCTCGCAGTCGTAACGAATACTAGCGTCTCCAAGGAAGAGGACATTAGAAAAGCCCTGCGAACCGTTAAACTAGTGGAGTATTTTGATGCCGTCGTGACATCTGTTGACGTAGGTCACGAGAAACCCGACGAAAGAATATTCAGGGTAGCGTTGAAGAGACTTGGCGTGAAGCCAGCTGAAGTCGTAATGGTTGGTAATAGAATAAAGACAGACATATTGGGGGCAAACAGGCTAGGCATCAAGACAGTATACTTCAAGTGGAATAACAGGTATCCCGAAGAGATCGAGTCAACCGTTGAGAAACCAAATTGCACAATCAATTCGATCAAGGAGCTTCTCGAGGTTCTCCCATGTCTATGAAGAAAAGAGGATAACATGAAAAAGTAATTCTATGTCTCAAGTTTTTGGATGGTTGACTTGAGTTCAGTTATGTGACGAATTGTGGCATCTGCTTCTTGGCAAGTAGATCCCTTCTTTGAGATGAAGATGGTTTTCATTCCTACACCTTTGGCACCTTTGATGTCTGCTTCAGCATCGTCTCCGACAAAAACACACTGGCTGCTTCTCATCTTCAGAGAAGAGAGAGCGGCCTTGAATATCTTCGGGCTCGGCTTAACCCAACCAACCTCACGAGACACCACGATGACGTCGAAGAACTTCCTCAGATCAAATTTACTAAGAATTTTATATATAGAGGGCGGGTGGGCGAAGTTTGTGATTAAACCCAGTTTGCGCTTCGAGCGGAGATCTTGAAGTATCTTGGGTACCTCTCTTTCCATCTCAATATAATTCGTGTAGCTTGCATAGTGATCGTCTGTGGCTTTCTTGACGGTAGCAGAATCCGGCGAGATCTTTAGTCCAAGAGCACTGAGTGTCCTAGACACTCTATCATCCATGTCGTACTCATGTAACGTTTTTTTCTGCCATTCAAGCTGTTCGGCGCGGACAGACATATACTTCTCATGAAAGGAAGGCCAATCAACTTCAATCCCACTCTTAACGAGGGAATCATAGGTGACCTTGACTAACTTGTCAAACAAGGACATCTCCATGCCGCCCTCTTTTCCCACTGATCTGACATCCCATGGAAATCTGACCAAGGTATCACCAAGATCGAAGATAATTGCAGCAAACATGTGATATCCCCTACTCCGAAATCATTTCCCTAACCCATTTTCAATTGGATTCTGTTAAAGGCTTGCTCCAGATCTGCGATGATATCTTTAGGGTCCTCTATTCCCAGAGACAGTCTGACGAGCTGGTCTGTTATTGCTGCCAAGCCCGGTGAGAAAATAGCAGTGTCTTCGGCGCCTTCAAGTTCTGTCATCTTTCTCTCAACATTTCCGACGGTTGGATTGCTGAATCTGATGCGTAGGTATCTCCCTGTCTTCTCGCTAATTACGTCGACATGTTCCTTTGTCTTTGAGAAGGCGAAAACAGATGCCTCACAGATAGGAGTAACGAAGGACCCAGTGGACCGATCTCGCTTCTCCCCACCGTGAACTGCTTTGGTTGAGAATCCTTTACTTTTCTGAGCCAACGGTATCATCTCCCACAAATATCAGTCAATAAACTCGTCCCTTTTATGAGTTCGCAATCCTAACTGGTAACTCATGATCTACCCAGAATTTGGAAGAACCGCGGCATAGAAAGGATATGATTCTCCTTCTGAGTCGATCATCGTATAGTCGCAGAGATCCATGCTTCATTTTCTCGTCTCGTGCTTCTGATCAGAAACTTTATCAGCTATTGCGCTGCAATTCATCTTCAAACATGATCAATAGATTGAGGGGGGATTTATGTCAGAAGCAGAAGAGGAGAAGCCTTATCAGAGGAAGCTGTCGTTAGGTCAACGATTTTACAAGTTGTTGATTGCACCTTCAAAGGCTATGGAAGACATTGGCCTTGCTCCCGACTATGGAGGCGTCGGCATCGTCATCCTCCTTCAAGTGATTTTGTCCATAATGGCGATTGTTCTAGTGTTTCAGAAGATGCAGTTCGTCGGTCCGGGTGCCAGCTTCATTATGAGTTACGTCGCTGGAATCCTTGTATTCGCAGTCGCGATCGCGGTTGCCTTGTTCATGGTTCGGTGGCTTGTGAAATCCCTACTTGTCAAAGTCATTTGTGATAGTGGGAGTTCTTGGTCTTTCAGTACTGCAGCCTCAGTGACAGGTTACGCTTATCTGCCGCAAGTCATTATTAGCGTTGTCAGCTTTTTCGTTTCGTGGGCTCTAATTCCAACGGTCACTATTGACACAGGAAATCTGACCCAGGCTATAGTCACAATGACTCAATACGAAGCGCAACTCAGCTGGCTCCAGCTGGTCTTCACACTACCCATGTCAATTGTCGCAGTTGTATGGAAGTCATATCTTGGGGGCTTAGGGGCGCATTTCGGAACAGAGAAGAAGTGTTCACGCGGCGCGGGCATTGCTGCATTCTTCGTACTCGGCGTAATAGGGTTGGTAATCGATTTCGTGGTTTAACACGCGGTCGTGAAGAGCGGAACGCCAATTAACTAGACGAATCTTAGCAAGAAGACGATGGCGATCCTCCAGAAAAGCATTTCGCGTCGACCGCAATCGACCGTTCCAAAGTAACACAACATTGTTCATGGTGATAGTTTCCTCACTAGAATTATATGTATGTTTCAGATGCGGGTTCCTTACCAATCATCGTTCGTGTGACGTTGTAATGAACCCGAAGAGACTACCAGATTACGTTATATGAGGGCAGAGCCTACATTATACAAAGGGATGGATGAGGTTTGACGAAAATAATTGTGGTCTATGAATCAAAGTATGGTAACACCAAAATAGTGGCAGAAAAGATCGCAGAAGGCTTAGGAACTGGAAAGGAGATGAAGATAGATGTCAGGAATCTCAAAGATCTTGACCTAGACAGAATCCCTGAGTGCGACGTAATATTAATCGGTTCCCCGAATCATATGGGGCGCCACACAAGGGGAATTAAGAAGTTCATTGACAAGCTTGGCAAACTTAACCTGAAGAACAAGTTTGCTGCAGTCTTCGACACATGCGTCTCAAAGGATTTTGAGAAAGCGGTCAAGAAAATGGAAAACCACTTGGCAAAGGTGACTCCAGGATTGAGGTTGGTGTCCTTAGGTTTGTCAATAAGAGTCGAGGGAATGAAAGGACCCATAGCTGAAGAAGATCTGCCCAAGTGTGAGGAATTTGGAAAAAGGATTGCAGCGCAGATCCGCTAGTCTCGCCGGAAGAATGTCTCTGACCTAAGGATAGGCGAGTGTTAATGCTTCTAGGGAAAGTAGCTCAAAGAGTGGCAGTCGTGCCCGCCTTTTCATGAAGCTGCATTCTCTTGACGATGAAATAGTCACACTTTCTCTAGTTCAAACCAGTGCGTTAAGTTCTTTGATGTTGATGACTCTTTTTTCGATACGTGATTTTTCAGCTGCAAAAGCCATCAAGTGGCTTTCCAATGATGATCGAGCATCGGTAAGAGGGATTTCCTTGAAGCCAGGTTGAAGTGAATTCAGGAATTCTTCGGTGAGTCTCCAGTCTCCTCCACCATGCGCTTCGGTGCGCCTTTCAAGTTCTACGAGATACCTTTTTTCTCCAGTTTGGGACTCTGTGAATAGTAGTTCCTCACCGTAGTCCATGAAAGATCCAATCAAGGTTCCTTTGGTTCCATCGATCCGGAGGGTTCTTCCTTCGAGCGCGCAGTGACCGTGCATTGTCAATTCAGGTGTGACTCCGTTTTCAAATTCGATGATGGTTTGTTGTTGATCAACCACGTTGTTGTCGCAATGGTAGACGCAGCGTCCGTAAGGTCCTTTTCTCAGAGCTTGTAGTTTGCCCTCTTTTGAGAAGTCGTTTGTGATCATGCTCACAGGCCATTCTCTGAAATCTGCTAGTCTGTTTAGAGGTCGGATAATTTTGCTTAACACCCGAACTGACTTAGGGTGATGGGAGAAGAACTGGAACGCCCTGGAAGGAGAACTCTTCCCCATGTTACAGATTCCTTGTATTTGGATGTAGATTTTGATCGCACTGAACATGCATGTATCGATGACGGGACAGACATGAGTGCATCAGATAGGAGCACCAGGAGGGACATCGTGCAGTTGAGAGAATCTTTCACTCCATGCTCTCCGTGGTTCTGCGACGGCGACGAATTTGAGCCTTCCTGGATTCTTCAGGGCATAGGCGCCGCAGGTTTCGGTGCCTCTGTACCCAGCACCTATTAGAATAGCAGTAATTGGGTCTGGCATTCATACACCTTCTGTATTGCTTAGACTGCTATGTTCTTCACGAAAACAAGAGCACCAGATTAGTAACCGACAGGCATTGTGATATGTCATTAAACAAGCGTCATTTCCCTTTATTTCTTGATTCTCTACTTGATTTCTTCTGTGATGTTGTACTTTTGGTCTCCTTTTTCTCGTGCAACGCGATGACTTGCCTTTTTAATTCCTCTAGGTGTTTACCCTTGAACGGGTACAGCTTGAAACCAGCTAGTGCGAGAATACCACAGACCACTGGAAGTAGGAAAAACAAAATGTTAATCCAAAATATGGTGGAGCATGTCTGACCCGCCAACCCCCCTGTCTGATTATAACCAATGACGACCAACGCCCCAGACACGATGATGGCCATAATCTGTCCTGATGGAACCAAGAAAAGCGACCTTGCAGCGCCGTATAGGGCCTCTCTCCGTTGGTCAGTCTCAAGCTCATCCTGATCAATGATATTGCCTATAATGGCTCCACTGTAAATCCCGAGAGAGAACATTATTCCCGAGATCACAATGCTCCCAAAAAGGAGAATCGGTAAGCCAAAACCGATCATGACTATGAAAAGAATAGAAAGAAGGACTAAGCATGGCTTCAAAACACGGCCGACAGTTCTATCGATTGATCTCTTCTTGACGAGACGGGCCAAAACGAAAAACATGAAATAACTTGGAACAAAGAAAAACGCCAACACGATGATCTCCCCGTTATTGATCCCCATCCCATAGCCCACTAATCGAGCATACTGCATGAACATAAGTAATAGGAATGACAGGGACAGATCCCAGATGATCGATCCGATCACCGCCCTCTTCCTGTATACCTTGAAAAGTCTCTTGAAAAGCTCCTTCACACCGATATCACCGTAAGTGGATTGATGCAGTTCTGGTCGTTCCTTCAAGACGAATGACCCGGCGAACCATACAGCTGCATAAATGATGCCTCCGATCACCATAAAATAGCGGAAGTCATCAATACCCGCATAATAGATCAAGGGGACGAAGGGGACTGCAAGCCCTCCAAATAGATTCCCAACTCTATCTGCTAGGGTCAGTTTCGTGCGCCCCTCTTCGCTCTCTGTCGCCTCCGGAACCCACGCTGCCAAGGAAACGCTAAGTATCGTGGTTACCGTATCGTTGATGCATAAGGCAGCAAGAAACTGGATGAATTTCATGGTTTGCGCCGTTGCCGGATCTCCGGGAGCCGTACCGGGCCACGGAAACCAGAATATGAACGGTGCGATTACCACGAAAAGAGAGAGATAACGGAGGTAGGGGATCCGCCGACCTAGTTTGTGACGAGTTCTGTCCGCATAGGCTCCAAACGCGACATCGTTGAACGTGTTGTAGAACAGGAAGATTAAATTCGCGAGGAGGAACAGTCTCAGGTCCAAAGCGAATACTTCGGTGATGTACACAAAAGTATAGAGGGCTCCGGCGCTGCCCATAATGTTGGTTGACGCAACCATCGAGCCGTAGGCAAGAACCTGTCTTCTCGGCACTCTGCGACCAATCTTCTGTACTGAAGTGGCTGACCTAGGGGCTTTCTCATTCATAACCGAGTCACTTTCCAAGATGTCCCTCCCATCTAAGCCTATTGCCAGCAACGTCTTAATTGGGGATTTGAACATAAGTGGATTTTCTGCTGTCAAGAAAATGCCCGATTCTCGAGATGAAACTGTAACCAGGATGTGTAACATTACTTAATAGCTCTCAGCATCGCCTGTCTTCTTGATAGCAGGTACATGCCTGTAAGAAGAAGAGCAATGCCAGTTACAGATAGAGGTAGGGCAAGTTCACTTGGAGGTGGAAGTAGGTAGAGTGCAAAGAAGTAGAAGATGGGTGCTATCTGGATGGGCGTCTGCTGAATGGGTCTCATGTTGGCTGCTTGACCAAATTCGAATGACTTTTGCAGTCTGTAAACCCCTAGAAACTGTGTACTCAGCAAGAGTGGTATTGCTGAAGCGAATATGAGTGACTCCGTCCAGACAAAGGTTCCTAGGAGGATGTGGGCAACGACCGCTAGAATCAAAGCGAACCAGAAATTGTTTATCACCCACATGAATCCTGAATCGATTGCGTTCAAAACGCCCAATCTACTTTTCCGAGTTCTCCGCAAAACTAAGAGCACAATCGATCCTAAGATTACAAGTGCCGAGAATAGTATGACCCTTATGAAGAAATCAGGGGATGAAAGATAGTACTCATAATTGGTGATATCGACTGATAGTCCGCTGAATGCAAGAGAGAATATTGCGACGATAACTAAAAGTATTCCAACTATTTCCGAAAGCTTAAGGTTCTCTCTTAGAATTTTCAGGGACCCCATCGTCAGGAAGATCATTCCGCTTCCCTCTAGTCCAGGTAGCAGAGCGGGACCGATAAAATACAGGGCGAACACGGAAAAAGGCAGGGGCAGATAACCATTTATAATGTATCCCAAGAGCCAGAGCTTATTCTTTAATAGTCGCCTTGTTACCTTTTGTCCTTCAGGCAACTTGTTGATGGCCATCTTCTGGAAAACTAGTCCCATATTGTTGACGAAGCCCGATGCTAATCCAAGTAGTATCCCAACCAAGTAGTTTGAATCCATGGTTGGTTTAGATGCATTCGCTTCATATTTATACGTACGCTTTCGAGATTGTTAGATTTGCCTGGAATTCCTCCATCGAGTAACCTGAATACAAACACAGTCGAGTGGCGTCAATTCTTCTGGAGAATCTAAATAACATCTCAGTGAATTAGGAGTATCTAGGAACTGACTCGGTGATCGGTCCTTCGGTCCACTCAAGGGTGAGTTATCCAATGGAAATCCATGTCAGCGCCTCAAAACAGGAAACAGGTCGCGCAGCTGCAAAGAAAGCAACGGAGATTCTTTGTAGTGTGCTGATTTCAAAGCCAGAAGCTCGTCTTGTTGCTGCAACCGGTGCATCGCAGTTCGAGTTCCTTGATTCTCTCTGCAAGTCCAAAAGGATTGACTGGGCACGAACTGAAATGTTTCATTTGGATGAATATATCGGGCTGCCTGCAAATCATCCTGCGAGTTTCCGAAAGTACTTGACCGACCGCTTCGTGAGCAAGGTTCACCTAGGAAAGGTTAATTTTATCGAAGGCGATGCTCGCGACCCCGAGGCTGAGCGCAAAAGGATCAGCAAACTAATCGCAAATAAGAAAGTTGATGTTGCTTTTGTGGGAATAGGAGAAAATGGGCATTTAGCCTTCAATGATCCACCTGCGGACTTCGAAACTGAAGAACCTTACATCATTTTGAGTCTGGATGAGAAATGTCGAAGGCAACAAGTGGGGGAAGGATGGTTCCACTCAATTCATGACGTTCCTCAGAAAGCAATATCTATGTCAATAAAGCAAATCATGAAAGCCAGCAGCATAATCTGCACATGCCCAGACAAGCGCAAGGCTGAAGCAGTTCGAGACTGTCTCTCGGTAGACGCGCTTGTCACTCCAATGCATCCCTCATCAATACTCAAGCAGCACGAAAAAGCTTACATTTTTCTAGACAAGTATTCTGCCTCCCTGCTCCGAAGATAGGCGGCGAAAAACCATGATCCCAGGATGGGTTGATCTGCAAGTTAACGGGTTCAGAGGTGTTGACTTTTCTAGCCCAGATCTGACTCTGCAGGGCATAGACTTGATGAGCACCCAACTTCTCCAGGAGGGGGTCGTCGGATACTGCCCGACACTTATCTCTTCCCCCTTGGAAGTCTATAGACACAATTTGCCTCTAATCGCTGAGGCGTCTAAATCAGAGAATGGCGCACAAGTCCTTGGGGTTCATTTAGAGGGGCCGTTAATAAGTCCTGATGATGGTGCAAGGGGGATCTATCCTCAAGACTGCATCACCTTGCCCTCAATTGAGCTCTTTGAGAAGTTTCGTTCTTGGTCACAGGAAAAGATAGCTCTCCTGACTCTCGCTCCGGAACAGAAAGGAGCGATGAAGCTCATCAAACACATCGTGAACACGAGCAAAATCGTGGTTTCAATAGGGCACCACAAAGCGACAAACGAAATCATCAAAGAAGCTGTTGATGCAGGTGTCCGTGCTGCGACCCACATCGGCAACGGACTTCCCGAAATGATACATAGACATGACAACCCAGTCTGGCCCACACTTGCTGAAGATCGATTGACTGGCATGTTCGTCACAGATGGTTTTCATTTGCCAAAAGAAATGGTGAAAGTCTGTCTGCGCGCTAAAGGAACTTCAAGATTCATCGTAACCAGTGATCTTGTACACATAGCCGGGTACCGTCCAGGAAACTACGATTTTCACGGGATACCGGTAACCCTAGAAGCTAACGGCCGCTTGCATCGTAAAGGCCCACTACAACTTGCTGGGTCTTCCTCCGCAATGATGGAATGCATGAGTTTCTTGACATCAATAGGAGAGACTGATTGGAAAGACCTAACCAAAATAGGTTTTGAAAACCCTCTGAAATTGCTTGATTCAAGAATCGAGGAAGCACGCCTGAGCCAAGCACCGAGCATTACTTGCGATGGACGAAGACTCATTCTCAGCAAGGAGGCACTGCGAAAATGAATCATTAGACAGTACCCGTCACCTTAATATAGTAGTCCGCAAGAAAAGTCAGAAAGGTTCCGAAGTCAGTGCATTGGGAAGGAGTGCGACGAACAATATGGAAGACTATTTGATTGGCGTGACATGTGCGATTCTCGGAGGATCGATTTCAAGCCTAGGCGTAATCTGTCAGAAGAAAGTGGTTAACGAAATCCCCACCAAGTCCAAAGAAAAGCGATTCTTTCGGTCATTGGTAAAGAAGCCATTGTGGCTTTTCGGTCTGATTCTCGGAACGTTTGCACCTGCTGTGTTTGTCATCTTGGCCCAGCTTTATGTCGGTCCAGCTCTCGTGCCAGGTCTAATGAGTGCAGGCCTGATTGTGCTGGCAATCGGTTCAGTAAAGATCAACAAGGAACAACTCGAACGATCCGACTACTTGGGGATCACATTGATGATAATCGCGATTCTCTTCTTGGGCATAAGCAGGCTTTCGATAAGTATGGCAACATTCGACCTCAGCGCTCAATGGGTTCTCGTGAATTCAATCTTGTTTGGCGCAACCCTTTTCATAGGATGGGGCGTCCTTGCCTTTATCCAGAAAGGTAGCAAGAATTACCGCGCAGTTCTTCTGATCTTTGCAGCTGGCTTCATGTTCGCACAACAGAATTTCTGGATTGCCCCGCTGTCAGGAACGATCTACGATGCATTCATGGGTACCGCAACAACAAACGAATTAGTATTCTTCGTCCTGTCTAGTGTAATTCTAAGTGCCTCGGCTATAATCGCGGTTGGCACACAGCAGACAGCATACAAGTATGGACAAGCAAGTACTCTCAACACTCTTCAGCAGTTCCCGACTCAAATCGCCCCTCCCTTCGTCTATCTTCTGGTATTTCAGTTAACTCCTCCGTTTGATTACTCGCTACCTTTACTCCTCCTCGGAACAGCCTTAGTTCTTATTAGTTCATTCCTATTGGCAAGACGCAGAGAAGAAATTAGCAAGATCAAGTAAACCGAATTTTCCTCCTCTAGTCAAAAGTAGTATGTAAAGAGAACCCTAATTCAGCAATAATGTTGATCCAGCACTTCTCGAAGTCGGTATTGTTGTAGTCTGCAGGGAAGGGGTGGAACCGGCTGTATGGCGGATGACTATCGGCTTTGGGTTTTACTCGCGGTTACTGGAGGCATAATTTCAAACACCTGAGTACTTCTTCAGAAGAAGGTGGTCAATGAGATTTCGCTAGAGGATAGGGAAAAGAGATTCTTTCGCCAGCTGATAAAGAGCCCAATGTGGCTTCTTGGGATCATCCTCGGCATGTTTGCTCCAGCAGCATTTGTCATCGGAGCCAACATGTTTGTTGGTCCAGCACTCGTACCAGGACTGATGAATTCTGGGCTGATTGTACTGGCGATCGGGTCGGTCAGGATAAACAAAGAACGACTTGAAAAGTACGACTACACTGGAATCATAGTGATGATAGTAGCGATTTTCTTCTTGGGCGCGAGTCAACTTGCCATCAAAATGGAGGATCTTGATTACACCGCTCCGCAACTCCTTGTTAACATATTCTCGTTCACCATTCTCCTATTCGTGCTTTGGGGATTCTTCTTTGCTTTTAATAGGCATAGTGACAAAGGGCGCGCTAATTTGCTCATCTTTGCAGCAGGTTTCATGTTTCTACTTACGAATTTCTGGGTGGCGCCGTTGTCAGGAACAATTCTAAAGGTTTTCGGGGGAACTGCAAGTTCATACGAGTGGACATACTTCATCGCGTCGTGCATCCTTCTCCCTGGAGCAAATCTGATTGCTATTGCTAATCAGCAGACAGCTTACAAGTATGGTCAGGCAAGCACACTTAACACGCTACAACAGATTCCCACACAAGTCAGTCCACCGTTCGTCTACTTGCTAATCTTTGGAATGACACCGCCGTACTACTACTCAATGCCGTTCCTATTGTTCGGGATAGCGCTTGTGCTCGCTAGCACCTATCTCCTGGCAGGACGCAAGGTAGAAATTAGCAGGATCGGAGGTAGGAAGAAGGTCGATAAAACAAGGTGAACGGCCTCTCTTTTTTCTTTCCTTCAAGCAAAGCGTTTTCCGCGTGCCCTGTCCTATATCGAATATTAACAAAAAGCTAGACGAGCGCAGGGGGGAAGAGTTAAGTACGAGTAGAAAAACCATTCTTAGATATCGAAAAAAGGAGGAAAACGTCTCTTGGGTAAGGAACTTCTCATGATCCCTGGTCCAACACCAGTTCCTGATGAAGTCCTTCGCGCCATGTCTAGGCAGATAGTGAGCCATGTTAGCGAGGAATTCGTCGAGACTCTTGAAGACGCGCTCAAAATGACGGCAAAACTCTTCCAGACAAAGGGTCGGCCACTCATTCTTACCGGCTCTGGAACCCTTGGCATGGAAGCCGCACTCTGCAACATTGTTGAGAAGGGCGAAAGGGTTCTCTGCGTTAACAACGGGTTTTTCGGCGAACGTTTTGGAGAAATAGCACAAGCCCACGGAATCGAGGTGGATTTCATCGAGTTTGAGTGGGGTCGTCACGCCGATCCATCTCTCATAAAGGAGAAGCTTGAAAGGGGCAAATACAAGGCGCTAACCGTTGTTCACGTCGACACAGCCACCGGGATCGCAAACCCAGTCAGGGAAATCGGTGAAGTCGTGAAGAACTTCGACACACTCTACATAGTTGACACTGTTTGCTCAATGGGCGGAATGGAGGTTCACGTAGACGACTGGAATATTGATGTATGTTTGACTGGCTCCCAGAAGGCCATTGCAGCTCCACCCGGTTTGACGCTCCTCACCTTCAGCAAGAATGCCCAGGAGGCTATTGAAAAGAGGAGAACGCCAGTTGGAACTTATTACGTGGATTTCACGAGATGGAAATCCGTGATGCAGGACCCTAAGAGCAGAAGCTACTTCGCAACTCCCTCAGTACCATTGATCTTCGCGCTGCGAGAAGCCCTCAGACTGTTATTCAGAGAAGGTCTCGAAAAACGCTGGCGCCGCCACTTGGTGGTTGCGGAAGCCATGCGAATGGGAGTCGAAGCGATGGGTTTGCACATATTTCCAGAGGATGGTTTCAGAGCCAACACTCTTTCAGTCTTCGATGTGCCCGAAGGAGTAAATGACGGAGACCTACGCAACGCCATGAAGAAAACACATAACGTCATCTGCGCTGGGGGACTAGGCAAACTGAAGGGCAGAACACTTCGAATTGGGCACATGGGGATCGTGTCATCCGATAATATTCTCAAGACACTCGAATCAATCGGGGATTCCCTAGACAAGCTTGGGAAGAAGATAGAAACCAAGAGCATCGTCTCGCAAACCAAGGACAAACTCAAATATTTTTGATCCCAAGACCAACCCCGTCAAGTCAGGTTCGTCATGAGTCGGTGAGGAATACTACTCCTGGGAAGCAACCTTGCTATCGACAGAGAGATGGACAAGTATTATGTCGCAGACGAGAAGACTAGGCACCGTCAGGGTGCCAAGCTGTACGCTCCCAGTTCTGGCTGAAGCAGATGTTGTGGTGGTTGGGGGAGGAACGGCTGGTTTCGTAGCCGCCATAGCTGCTGCTAGAACGGGTGCCCGCACACTTCTCATCGAAAGCTTGGGGTACCTTGGGGGATCATTGACTGGTACATACTGCACTGGTCCCAGTTCTTTCGGTGACTCAGAGGGGCACCAGATAATCAAAGGTATCGGTTGGGAAGTCATGGAGCGCATGGAAAAAGAGGAAGCTGCGATCCTAGACCGCAAAAACTGGAGAGTTCAGATCTTCCCAGAAACCATCAAAACGGTGGCTTTAGAGATGGTGGCTCAGGCTGGCGTGGATCTCTATCTCTACACCTGGGCTAGCGATCTCCTGATCAAGAATGGTGTGATCAA
>Ga0315309_1000482_pt1 | contig 24063 bp, 24 predicted proteins | sample TDP4_MG_FD_203080 | JGI IMG/M metagenome (GOLD analysis project Ga0315309, IMG submission 203080) | Freshwater sediment microbial communities from Lake Towuti, South Sulawesi, Indonesia - TDP4 | ecosystem: Environmental > Aquatic > Freshwater > Lake > Sediment | place: Indonesia: South Sulawesi...
TCATCTCTAGTCAAGACTTCAACTGGCAAAGAGTTCACCGATTTTATGGAAATACTTGAGGCTTCGAGGCAAATATTCTTATCCCCAAGCCAAGCAGGCCAGATGCCCTGCCAGTTCTGTAGAGAGATACGAAGCGAATCTCTGTCTTTCTACTTGGACCACAGGTCCAAGGGCGGCTTTACTTCAGGCGGCAGAGGTGATTTGTAGGTTCTTCCGGCCAGTTTCTGCTCAAACTCGTCGTGAGCTTTCTTCAGCAATTCAGATTTGGTTAGCAGGTCGAGGGCACATGCACAGATTGTCTTGGCAGCAAAGATCAGAGACTTGTGTCCTATTCCCATGCCTGACTGGGCGGTGTTCTGCCAAGAGTGGCCGGGGGTTCCTAGCACGAATGTTGCAGTAGTGAACTCCATTGTTGGTGCTTTCCAGCTTACGTCTGATACATCTGTTGAGCCTGGGCTCACCTCTCCTTCGTTCCACGCGTCAGGAATAGTCTGGTCTAAGTCGACATCCATCAGCTTCTCCCATCCTGGCCTTTTGGACTTTCGCAGAGAAGCTCTCTTACTTTCAGGCGTTATGGTCTTGGCCATCTCTTTTGCGAACTTCTGTTCCTCTTCCGTATACTTGGGCGCGCCGATCTCGCGCATGTTACTTACTACAAGTTCACTAAGCACGCGGTTGGGAAGCTCATTGTACACGGCCTTGATGAACTCCACTCTATGCGTCGTACCAGTCATTATTGCAGCGCCCTTAGCGATCTCAAGAATCTGATTGTATATCAGATCGACCTGCTCTCTTTCAGGAGCCCGTATCAGGTACCATGAGCGAGCATATGCAGGGACAACGTTCGGCTGGTCGCCGCCCGCCTCAACCACATAGTGAATTCGAGCTTCTTGGATGACATGTTCCCGCAAGAAGTTTACACCAATATTCATCAGCTCAACTGCGTCCATCGCGCTGCGCCCCTGCTCCGGAGAACCAGCGGCATGGGATGAAACGCCATAGAAGTGAAACTTCACCGAATTGTTCGCCAAACTACTCGATAGCCCTCCTGTGCTCATCGAACCGGGATGATGGCTCAATACTGCATCTACGCCGTCGAAGACCCCATCTCTGACCATGAAGACCTTACCGCTGCCACTTTCCTCCGCCGGAGTCCCAAAGAACTTGAGAGTACCATTGATCCCATTTGCCTCCATAGCCACCTTTGCGCCTATCGCTCCAGCCATCCCTGAAGCCCCGTGAATATTATGGCCACAGCCATGGCCAGGAGCTCCCTCAACCAATGGCTTCTTTGTTGGAAGAGGTTTCTGCGACAGCCCTGGGAGGGCATCGTACTCCCCCATTACTCCTATGATTGGTCTGCCCGAGCCGTAGGTCGCCACGAACGCGGTTGGCATCCCTGCAACGCCCATCTCAACCTTGAACTCAACCTTCCTAAGCTCATCGGCGAGTAAGGATGAGGATTTGAACTCCTGCAATCCGAGTTCCGCGAACTCCCATATCTTATCGCTGACTTCAATAATTCTCGACTCGTTCTCGGAAATCCAGTTCAGAGCCATCTGCTTAGCAGCCTGCGACATATCGATCAGTCCTCGCCTAGCTGCATATCTTCTCTATAAATCTAAGTTAGATTAGGAGCAAGCTGAAAGTACGCCGACTGCTGAGCACGACGCGTACCTTACAGCGCATGACTTATCAGACTTGCAACGCATCTTGAGCTGAGTGTCGGAATTCGGGGTTCGGTAATGATAAGATCGTTTGATTCTTTCGTCGGAAGAATGAGTTACTGCTACTCGAAGTGCCTCACGATGATACTCCAGTCGAAAGGTGAACGTCACCAGTTGCCCTTCATGGAGTGCATAACGACCGCTCCTTTTGGTTTTGTCTATGCACCTGAAGATAAGGGAGGATTCGCCGTAGGAGGCTACAACCCTCACGTCAGCGTCGGCCGCGCGCTTAGACTATTAAGGTATCATAGCCATTTCAGGTCCTTCTCAAGTAGTAGCGTGGCTCTGAAATATCTCAGGCGAACTGTCGAGAAGGATGTTGCCCTGATCGGTCCGGTTGACATGGGCTTTCTAACATATGACCCATATTGCAAGTTCAAACTTGGTTCAGACCACTACCTAGTCGCAACCGAGGTAACGGATGAGCATGTCGTAGTGAATGATCCAGACGGCTACGTTCAGGTTCCAATCCCGATCGCGGACTTCCTCAAGGCTTGGAAGGCTGACAGGATACAGTACAAGCGTGGGCCATACTCCCTCTGGACCATAGGTAGAGGAAGAAGGAAGCCGTCCAGAAGGCGCATCTACAAGGCAACGCTGAGACTCGCTTTGAGAAACTTGAGAGAGAAACAAGAGGTGAGAAGAGGGGGACGTATCGTTTACTGTACTGGGCCGAAGGCGATTCAGCGGCTTGCTGATGATATAAAGAGGAAACGTTCATCACGTTGGCTGCGGTTCTACTCAGCATTTACTTTCAGGGCCTCAGCGCAGAAGTGCTTCGACAGTTCTATCTTTATCAGAGAGGCACCATCATCCAATGCGAGTCTATCAAGAGCATCGGAGATTAGAATGACTCAGGCCAGACTATACAGCCACGCCCAACTCTACGGAGCAAGCAACAATTTCTCCCAGGTCTCAAGAACGCTTTCCTCGATATCTCAACTTGAAGAAGATTTCGAGAGGCAACTAGCGTTTGGCTTGGCCAGGATCTAACATGGTGTACTGTCATGCTGCAGGCCTCGTGGCTCACCCAATAGGTTAATTACTCCGACGACTGCCTAGCTGTACGCGTGGTGGTTATGGCTGAGGTAAAGCCTTCAGGGCTTCCTTGCGGTCGAAACTGGGGATCTATCAGACCAGAATGCAGAAAATGCGACCAGAAGATGAACTGTCGCCTCTACGTTGAGGATTGGAAGAAGAAAAAGAAGATGCAGCGAAGAGGAGGCATGTAGCCCCCAGAATCAGCTCCGCCCTAGCGCTCTATTTCTTTCTATCTGTCTCGTGCTATGAAACACGAAAAGAGTTGGATCGGCTCTCTTCTGATCTGCGACAGGAGCTACACATGTTTTTAAGGCGAAAGGGATTCTGCTCACTTGATGTGACGGCCTAGATGAGAATCGCGTTCATCATTTATGACGGAATGACTTCCCTCGACTTTGTTGGTGTCTACGATCCACTGACCCGACTCAGGACAATGGGCTTCCTGCCAGATCTAGAATGGGAGATCTGTGCTCACTACGGAGAGGTGTCCGATTCCACAGGGCTTCGCTTCACACCAACCAAGACAGGAGATCCTCTTCACGGGTATGATATGGTTATCGTGCCCGGAGGAATAGGCTCAAGAAAACTGATCGAGGACGAGAAGTTTATTGGATGGTTGAGAAGTGGCACGTCGTGTAGATTCAAAGTCTCCGTCTGTACCGGCTCGCTTCTCTTGGGCGCTGCTGGATTTCTGAGAGGAAAGAAGGCGACGACTCATAGAAGCGCGTTTAATGAACTTCAGAGGTTCTGTGACAAGGTTGTTGATAAGCGCATCGTTGACGAAGGCGACGTGATAACTGCGCGAGGCGTGACCTCATCGCTTGACCTCGGCCTCTATCTTTGTGAGAAGTTCGGTGGTGCGGAAGCCAAAGACAGTATTAGGCAGCAAATGGATTACGAACCATGAGACAGATAATGTTCCGAACGGGGGGTTGTTCAGGGACACTATGCCGAGACAGTCAGCGAATCTAGGTCTCTTGGAAACTTTGTGACCCGTTCTGGGCCTCTCTCCGTGACGATCACAGTATCGGAATGCCTGAAGCCACCGAATCCGCGGATGTAGATTCCCGGTTCGCATGAAAGGACCATTCTCGGCTCTATCCTTTGATCCATAAACGCAGTGTAATAGGGATACTCGTGGCCTCCAAGGCCCATACCGTGAAACGTTCTGTGCATGATATAGTCGCCGTAACCTGCGTCCTCAATGACTTTCTGCGCGGCTGCGTCCACATCTGAGAACTTGTTGCCGGGCTTTTGGGCTTCGAAGGCCTTCTGTTGGGCTTCCACCATAACGCTGAAGATCTTCGCCTGCTTCTCAGTTGGTCTTCCAACGATGAACGTTCTTTCGTTCTCCACGCCATATGCGTTCAAGCGAACCGCAGTTATGTCTATGAGGCTGTCGCCTTTCTCGACTTTCCTGCCAACTCCTCGTGTCGTATGTGGCATCGGGCTGAAAATCGGACCAGAACCCATGACCATAGCTCTGATCTCTATGGCGCCGTCAGGGTATTTCGCAGCGGCTTCACGCTGCATGGCCTTTGAGGCTTCTACACCGACCTCGAGTTGAGGCTTCCCGACTTGAATTTCGCTCATGAGAACCTCTTGTCCTAGGTCGCTGATCGGGCCGCACTTTCTGATCAGATCAAGCTCTTCTGCGCATTTTATCAGCCGCATCTCTCGCAGAAGCTCCGACGCGTCAACTAGCGTCGTCTGAGTGAGCCTTGAAGCCAGTTCGGGGCTGACTGTTGCAGGTCTCACATCTACGCTGATCCTTCCGTGAAGACATTTCTTCTCGTTCAGGATGTCTGCAACCATGTTGGCCCACTGCAGTGTGAGATAAGTCCTGTTGACCTGTCTGGGATGCTCCGTGTAGAGCCTTATGTCTCTGACTGCGCAGGTTCCTTTCTCAACTTCGTAGAGCGCATGATTGGTGGATAGTTCACATAACACCATGAAGGGTTCTGCATCAAGCGGAACCACGCAGACGATAGGTCTCTCCGCTGGGTTCCTAGTATCATCTATGAACCCGGACGCATATGTGAGGTTCAAACTGTCAAATACCATAAGCGCATTCAAGTCATTTCTCTTGAGATAGGCGCGTATTCTCCTGAATCGCTCTTCGAAGACGGATAGCGGAATCTCATATGTCATTGAAGACCCTCAAGTAAGGGTCCAGCTGACGGATTATAAGGCTAACATCTCGCCCTCGGCGATCTTGGCATGTTTAGGAATGAGACCTGTTACTTAGAATGACGGCTGATCATGAACAGCTTTGCTGTCTCTTTTTCTTTGAGACAAACGGGTTGTCTTTGATGCAAAATCTGAGTCGATGATCTTTCCAACCAGTTACCCCTATGCGTGGAGAAGAGACTATACTTACAGGCCTGTAACCATCATCTATGATTGAGATCTCGCTATCTAGGACAGACTTCCCATCGTCTCGGCGTGTTATGCCCAGCGCTCTACACAATAAGCCTGGGCCAGAAGCTCTACCACCCACGTTTTCAACAGGCTCCACAGCTCTTATGAGCACGGCTTCGCCTCGCCTAGTGACTGCGTTCATACAGTTCTGGCCGTGAACCGCATAGACATAGAGTGTTCCGGAACCTTTGAACATGCTTTGATTCCTCTTCGTCTGGCCTTTGAAAGCGTGGTTAGCCGGGTCACCAGTCACATAGGCTTCGGTTTCGACTATGCGAGCGGCCCTGTTCTCGCCTCGTCTTGTCACGATCAGTTTCCCAAGTAGCTCCTGGGCAACAAGGACCGTGTCTCGATCATAGAAGCTCTCCGGCAGGGCAATGTATCGCTGGATTTTCTCGCCCGAGTTTGTACTCATTTTCTTCTCCATTGCTCTCAAATTCTGAAAATTGTCAGCTTCACATCAAGGTTGCGTTTGAACGCACTTTCCGTGGGAGAACTCAACTTCCAGAACGTAGTCTCCGACAAGTGTGAGTACGCTAGTCCTTGAGTCGATGCCCTTCTGTTCAGTACTTTCTCGGCTTGAAAGGGCTCTTGCTGTAGAAATCAACAGGTCTAGGAATAACCAAGAATCGGTTGCAGTCAGGACAGATGTAATGCTCCGAGAACGTTTCACTGGAGTAGAAAGTCATTTCCCTGTCGCAGCCTGGGCACTTCGGATCAGCCTTCTCCATCGATCCACCGTCACTTGAGTATGCGCGTCCACACACACATGTGCTTTTCGGTCAGCTCCGGTTTTCGGGCCTTAAGCCTTCCTTGGAGTTTGGTCAGATATATGCCCACTAACTAGAAGAGCAATGTACCCGCTTGCGACAATGTTCACTCCCGCCTGAATGAAGGTTGTTCCTCCCACGAACAGCGCGAGGGCTACTGCCACAAATTTCGCAGTGTCCAACGGTGTGATGACGTATAGGATTACAGGCATCGCAACGAGAAGTGTTCCGCCCTGTATCCCCGGTGACCCGAAGCCAATCAGAGCAACGGGAATGGCTAAAATGAGCATCTGCAGCCAAGAGATCTCCAGACCTGTGTAGCGTGCAGCCATAAACGTCACAACAAGAACACCCATGACGCTGCCACATCGATTCAGCGAGGCTCCAAGCGAGAGAACGAGATCTCCGACGCTTTCGCTGATCCTGAAGTGTTCCTTGAAGACCTTGAGGGCTAAGGGGAGGGCCACGTAGGAGGATCCAGTAGATAGCCCAACGGCGAACATCCTCGTTGAATATCTTGACAGCTCTCTGAATCCTATGTTTGTGACTCTTTGTACTGTGATGGAGAGGGCGATTAGGGCGGCCAGGCCAAGGGTCAAAGTCAAACCCATGGCGATCACGTAGACTTCTAGCGAAACCCGCCCTAAGTTGTAGTAGAGGGTTCCACCTAGTGACATCGCGATTGCTGGGAAGGCCTTGAGTAAGAGCTTGAAGGCTTGCTCTTGACTCGCGTACATCTGCTTAGAGAGGTCGGCGACTTTCTTGAAGGATGAGGCGCGTGACAATGCGAAGGCGAGGATCACACCAAGCATTAAAGCTATAGTAACTGGACGAAGTAGGCTGGTCAGCATTATCTGCATGATGTACTGAAAAGTTCCGACTGATAGCCCCATGGAGGATGAGGGGGCAGGCAGCACAGACGAAAGAACGATTGACGCGAACAGAGAGCATCCCAGAACAAGAGACACAAAAAATCCGATGGATGTTTTGATCACTGTTCCTGCAACATATCTCTCAGAAATCAACGAGCATGTGGAATTGAAGATGATCACAAACACTATGACAGGAGCAAGAAACATGAATACAGTAATGAAAGTGTCAACAACGATGGAGAATAAGTCGATCTTGGTCGGAACGATGTAGGCGACGGAAAGTCCTATCAGGAAAGAGATGAGTAACCAATACTCAAACCGGATCTTCATCTTGATCTTCACGCTGCAGTCGCCAATACGTTCGTTTCTGCTACATCAACCATTGGATAGACCGAGAAGCAACAGCCTCTGTCAAGATAGCCATTTCGAGTTATCGAAATCGATTCTTAGGCGGATGCATTAGAGCATTGGTGAAATTGAGATGTTGAGGAGGCCTAAGGCTAGAGTTGGATAAGTCTACCCCATGAGGAGGAATAGTCCTGTCATCTCCCAGATGGCTCCGGTAAGCAGAAGCACTACTACCACGACGTACAGTGTTGCCACATCGCGCCAGGTTTTCTTGAATGCACCCCACCTAGTGTCAGCGCCATATCGTTTCGGGAACACGGTGGCGAGGCTTAGCGCTATCCCTGAAGCTCCCGAGAACACGTATGCGCCCAGCTCAAGGATCAAGGTTCCAGCACCAAGTGCGAACACTGCCGGTGATTGAGTGAGAACCTCATAGTACGTTACCCCCAACGAGAAGCCACGATACGCAGTTACAAGTGATATTCCTCCACCGCCAAGAAGAGGCACAACACCGAGGAACGTCGTTGAGAAGAAAGCTCCGGAACTCAGGTTCACGAGAAAAGTCAGCACAATCGCCATGAGTAGATTCCTTGACCTAAGTATTGCGATAACACTTATGAAAGGCGCCTCCGTGCTGATCATTCTGATGAGACTGTTTCGAAGATCAACAGCGAACGGATAGGAAGCGGCGATTGCAGCGTATCCCACGGCGAACGAAGCTACGTATAAGGCGAACACGAATAGTAGGTGCCTTCTTAGGCGGACACATGTAGTCGAAACATTCTTGGGAAGTTTCCAGCGCTCAATCATCTGAGGGTCACCAATGATGAAGAGCATGGCATCTGATTTAATGTTCTCGCCTGTAGCCTTTAATCTGCAGTGATTCCCTCTCTTGAAGTGGGGGGCTAAACTTATCTTGTGGTCTTGTAAGCTGACAGGGTTTGATGCATATTGATGCCGCCTAGAAAGAGTGTTGGACACAGCATCGTCAAGGTAGCGCTCGTCATGAGCCTCCTGATGAATGTTGTCTTGTTCTACTGGACGATTACGCTTGGAGGTCAAGTCAACAGCCTGATTCGAGAGAACGAGCGTTTGGGCGAGGACCTTGGAGTAGTGAAGCAGCAGAGTGAGATCCTACAGAACCAGCTTGCCTACTACAAGGCTCAGGCAGACTACTACTCCAGGCTTTTCCGTGCAGGATCGGCGCACGCGGGGCTCATCGGAAAGTCGTCTGTGAACATAGTCGCTGTGCAGCAGCTGGAGACCTCTTACAAAGGAGTGGTCATGAGTGTTCTGGTTGAATTAAGGAGCGGAGAAGGAAGGCTTCTAATCAATACTCAGCCCAAGGTGGGGATTGACCTTCAGACAAGCGGCAGAACTGCGGTTCTGGTCGCACAAAACGTTACGGGAATCTCAATGATGAATACTGACATCATACTGACGGTGATGGCTGATTCGGATGTTGATGTGGTTGACGGACCGAGTGCAGGTGCAGCCATAACAGTAGCCGTGATTGCAGCGATTAGGAACCAGACCCTGCGCAGGGACGTATTCATCTCGGGAACGATGAACCCTGATCAGACCATAGGCCCCGTTGGAGGCTTGCATTATAAGGCGATTGCGGCGACCGAGAAAGGTGCGACAATGTTCCTCGTCCCTAAGGGGCAGAGTGTTGTGACTGTGTATAAGCCTGTTGAGAGACAACTGATTCCCGGCGTGACAGTAGTTGTCTACGAAACGATACGTGTTAGCCTGCAGAGCCTCCTCAAGGAACAGGGATACCGAGTCACCGTGACAGAAGTCTCAACTATTCATGAGGTTTACATCATCTTCGCCAAATGACCAGATGAATGATCAATCATGATACCGGACGTACTGGTTCCGTTGATTACTGTGGGCCTGGCTGAGCTCGGCGACAAGACTCAGCTATCGGTCCTTCTTTTGTCCTCAAAGACAACAAAGCATCTTCACCTACTGCTGGGAGTCTTTCTCGCCTTTCTGATTGTGGATGGAGTTGCAGTTCTAGTCGGTTCGTGGATTACAACTGTCGTTCCCGTAAGCTTTGTGAAGATGTGCTCAGGAATCGTCTTCATAGTTTTCGGAGTATTGACGTTGAGAACTGATGAGACGAAGAGGGAAAGTAAACCATGTTTCAAGAATTCGTTTCTGTCAGGTTTCGTGTTCGTCTTCATGATGGAATGGGGTGACAAGACTCAGATAGCTTCAGCGTTGTTTGCAGCGACATATGATCCTTTGATGGTTCTAGTTGGGACCATGACGGCCTTGACTCTAGTATCGGTCATAGCGATCTACTTGGGCAAACTCATTTCGAGAAGAATTGACAACAGAATGACGGCAAAGATCGCTGGAGCTATTTTCATATTGGTTGGCATATCATTCTTCTTGCTCTAGAATGTATTATGCGAAGAAGCGATGAGGGACAGCATCGTTCGAACGTTCAGCTCTTTGGTTTTGTTCCGACGAAGAGTGCGTAACCGATACCGTCCTTCCTGACGAAATCAACGATCTCGCTAAAGGCCTTGTCGTCTTTCGATATGTCAAGCGCGTTTGAAAGAATTCCAAGATTCAACTGTCTCTTCACTTGCTCTGAGTGATCAACAGCCTTGATACCAACGAGCCCAACGTCTTCCAACATACGTTTATATTCGTTCATACTGACTGCGCCGCCTATGCAACTGCAGTAGAGCCTTGGGCTATTTCGGATGGCTTCTGGCATTGGCGCCCAGTTTATCACGTCATGCATGATGATCCTTCCGCCTGGCTTCAGTACTCGAACCTTCTCAGCCAGCACTCGCTCCTTGTCTGAGGTAAGGCAAACGACGCATTCGCTAATCACCGCGTCAAAACTCTCATCGTCAAAGGGGAGCTTTTCGGCATCGGCCAGCCTAAATTCCGCGATACCGTCCAGTCCTAGGCTCTTTGCTTTCTCCTGCGCCCTTTCGATGCCCTCTTTCGTGAAGTCAACTCCCACAACCTTCCCAGTAGGCTTGACTTTCTCAGCTATCTCCAAGACTGTATCTCCTGCCCCACACCCCACGTCTAGAACGGCCATGCCTAGTCTTGGTGAAAGTTCACTGAGGAGGGCGCTGTGGGCGTCCAAGAGCGGGTCGGACTCCTCGCAACATGTGCTTGCTTGGCTCGACCAGCGCTTCCCATAATACTCCTTGACCACTCCGCTCAGATCAGCCGAACCGCAACACTTCTCTTTGCTCATTTCCCAGCATCCTCTACTTACTTTCGGTAGTAGAATCGAATATAAGTGTTCTCTCACTCGTTCTATTAGGCGGGAGTAGTCCAAGACGACTCATGGATGATGTCCCGATGGAGGATATTCATTTGAGATGTCGCGGCTAGTGGATAGAACTCCGTCAATCCGAACCATTGTAAGATTGGTGACAATATCCAAGCACCGATTCCGATGCCCAAGTCACCCAGTAGTTCCTGTCAACATGAGGAAGCAGTCTCATGAGTGACATATTTTCTGTTCCGTTATCCTAGACGCATCATCATGACCAAGGCACTCGCTGGACATGTAGAGCTGAACTCCACGGACCGTTGAACGGCTGTCGGTACTTGGGAGCGGTCGGAAGGCTTGAAACCAAAGTGGGAGAAGAACTCGCTTGCCGTTTCTGTGAGCAGGTAGACTGTTGCGGCTCCATGCTTCTGGGCAAGATCTAGTGCGGATCGGGTGAGCTGTTGTCCGATCCCTCGACCACGCAGCGGCTTGTCCACGGCGACCGATCGCAGCAGTGCTGCTTTTCCATAAAGTTCGAGACCCGCACTTCCTACGACCTGTTTACCTTCTCGTGCGACAAGCATGGTCGCTAAATGCTCGGCTATTCCATCCTTAGGTAGGCCAATCTTCCCAAGAAGAGCCAGTATGGCAGGAAGGTCTTCAGCCGTCGCCTGCCTAATTGAGATATTGCTGGAAGCACGTTTGCCCTTGCTCATCTTTCAAGCCTCTCTACTAACGATCGGTAGTAGTAAGGAATATAAGCATTGGCCCACCCAGCCTACTAGGATGAGGTAGGTGGGTAAGAGCAGTGAGAGAACCGGCAGACAAGGCTCTCAAGGAGAACATCCGTTCGAGCCTCAAATCGCTAGGACTCACCTCGACCGGAGCATCAGTATTCCTGGCCCTAATGTCCCGACCTAATGCATCCGCTGCAACGATATGTAACGAGGCTGGCGTTCCGGACTCCAAAGTCTACTACGCGTTGGAAGAGCTTCAGTCAAAGGGAATGGTCACAGTCCAATATGGGACACCGAATCTATACAAAGCGCTGAGTCCGAAAGAGGCACTGGCCAGTCTGAGGAAAAGGATCACAGAGGAGCATATGGAAGAGATCCAGAGAGTGGACGACCTTGCCGAGAAGCTTGAGGCCATTCACTCGCGAGCGCAGGGATCCGATGAGGTGGAGCTTGCCTACATCATCAAGGGCACAAGGAACGTTCTGGGAAGGATGACTGAACTCATAGCCGGCGCTAGGAAGGAAATAACCGCCCTCATCTCCGACCAGAAAATCCTTCAGGAGATCAAAGATCCTCTCTATGAAGCTGGAGGGCGAGGAGTTGAAGTCAGCCTGGCAATTCCATCGACGCAAATGAAGAAAGCAGGGATAAAGGGAATTGGTCAGTTAAAGCGACTGCACTGCGAATGTTGCATTCTCGTCGCGGACCGCAGAACCCTCTTCGCCATCTCGAACTGGAGATCGAGCGACATGCACGCAATGATGACGCAGGACAGGAGCCTCATAACAATGACTCTTCAAAACTTCACAAACCCAAGCTGCTGCACGGGAGCATAGCTAGAAACCATGATCTTTAGCAATGTGAGGGCCCCCTTCTGAACGCCTTGATCGTTTCCTGAATTTCAAAATAATGCTCTCTCTCATGCTCGATCGTTCTCCTGAGCGCCTTTCTGAATGTCCAGACTTCGTTCTTATGGCGACAGTAATGCCTAGGAGTGAACCGCCTTTTCCAGAGAGCCTTGGGATATAGAACATACTTGCGAAGAGCGAGCTCCCTTGTCAAATGGAGTCTCTCGAAAACATCTTTAGGCTTCTGCTGCGTGATCTGTCTCTCATTTCCTAGAAAGGCACTAGGATCGTCCGTTATCCGAGACACATACCACCATTCCGCGCTTGAGATATGTCTCAAGATTTCTTCAATGGTTCGCTCATTGACCTCAAGTTTCCACTGTAGCTGACGAGGCCTCAATCCTCGAATTGAGTCAAGCAAATCCTGCCTAGACGCACACATGACACGAAAGTACTGAAGTAGTTCTGGCTCATCTAGAGGAACATAGTCATGCTGAAAGGTTGCCACCATTCCGCCGCTAATGCCCAGCTCAGGCACGTTCCCTACGACTTGGGTTACACAGGTCCGAATTCCTTGCCTAACTGGCGGGAAATCTATTCCATGCGCCTTCAGCCAATCCAAGTGGTTAATGATCGCTTGATGAACCTTTCCCAGTGCCTCTTTCTCTGTATCTCCGCAGGATATGCATCCGGGCAACTGCAGGACATGAGCCATTGCGTAGCCATTGGCTCCAGATTCGAGGTAGATCTTGTACGGGCGAGCCATGAACTCAGTATTCTTGCTGAGGCATCAATAAAGGGTTAATCTAGTTTAGCGAAGTCTCTTCAGATGACTCAACTCGTTTGCGGAGCCCTCTTGATGCAAGAGCAGATATATCCTTAGACAGCATAGCCAGTTGGTCGAGGTTTTTCGTTTGGCCAAGGCTTGGCTGAAACATTGGCCTGAAGGTGTCCCTCAAAACCTAACCTACCCGGAAGTTCCCCTCCCGGAAATCCTTGCCAGTACTGCGAAGAAGTACCCGAACAACACGGCGATTGTCTTCTTCGGGGAGAAGATAACGTACCGAGAGCTTGACGGTCTATGCGACCGCTTCGCGTCAGCCCTTGCGAGCCTAGGCGTGAGAAAAGGTGACAGGGTAGCTCTGTTTCTGCCGAACGTTCCGCAGTTTCCGATCTGCTATTACGGTGCGTTGCGTGCTGGAGCTATCGTTGTGCCATGCAGTCCTCTCTACAAGGAGCGTGAGCTTGAGTTTCAGTTGAACGATTCAGAAGCAGAAACGATCGTGGCGCTCGACATACTCTACGAGCATCTGGCGCCGATCCGAGCGAAGACCAAGCTTCGGAACGTAATCACCACAACAATCCTAGACTATTTCCCGGCACTCCTCGGGGTCTTGGCGAAACTAACAGGTAAGCTGAAGACCGTTTCATGCCCCGGCACTATGTCGCTCAAGGAGCTTCTGGCGAAGCATAGTGAAGCCCCGCCCAAGGTGCCTATCGACCCTAAGAGTGATGCGGCACTCTTTCAGTACACGGGCGGGACGACGGGCGTCCCGAAAGGTGCTATGCTTACTCATCACAACCTTACTGTGAACGCTGTTCAGGTTGGATCTTGGCTTCCGACGCTCCGCGAGGGAGGCGAAGTGATGCTTGCCGTACTGCCTTACTTTCACATCTTTGGCATGACGGTTGCGATGAACATGCCTGTTTTCAGAGCTGCAAGCATGGTTCTCCAGCCTAGGTTTGAAGTGCCGGAGGTGTTGAAGGCGATCCAGAAGTACGGCGTGTCACTCTTTCCCGGTGTGCCGACCATGTACGTTGCCCTTATCAACCATCCTGAGACTGGCAAGTTCAACCTGAGGACAGTCAGGCTGTGCATATCTGGCGCCGCAGCCCTACCTGTCGAGGTCATGCAAAAGTTCGAAGCCATCACAGGGGGCAGGCTTGTTGAAGGTTATGGACTGACGGAAACTAGCCCCGTCACGCACTGCAACCCCCTCGACACGCCCGAGAAGGTCCGCCCAGGCTCGATAGGAATCCCATTCCCAGACACTGAGGCAAAGATCGTCGACATCGAAACCGGAGAAAAGGATCTGCCCGTAAATGAAGTTGGTGAACTCGCCGTCCGAGGGCCACAGGTTATGGCGGCCTACTGGAATAAGCTTGAGGAGACAAAGCATGCGTTAAGGAACGGATGGCTGTACACAGGCGACATAGCGAAGATGGATGAGGACGGATACTTCTACATCGTCGACCGGAAGAAGGACATGATCAATGTTTCAGGGCTGAAGGTCTGGCCGAGAGAGGTTGAGGAAGTCCTCTACGAGCATCCGTCGGTTAAGGAGGCAGGCGTGGTAGGCGTGACTGATCCATATCGAGGCGAGACGGTTAAGGCGTTCGTAGTCCTAAAGGAAGGCTACGAAGGCAAGACCACTGCCGAAGAAATCATCCGGTTCTGCAAAGAGAAGGTGGCCAGCTTCAAGGCGCCCACGCAGATCGAGTTTGTCAAACAGTTGCCTAAGACGGCAATAGGTAAGATCCTAAGACGAGCCCTCAAAGAAGAGGCGAAGAAGTAGCCTCAACGCCTTGCGCCATTTGAATCGCTGAGTTCCAGAGGCACGACCCCAACGCTTCTGGGAGTTGTGTGTCGTACGAGATGAAAGGGTAGAACCGCAAACCCCTATTCTAGGTCCGGTCAAGGAAATCCTGAATTAGGGGAAAAGCCTACGAGTTGATTGGATAACAGGAGGAGATGACTGTGGAAGCCGTTAAGCTGTATGTCTTGCCAAAACTGCCTTATGAGTACAATCAGTTGGTGCCGTACATATCAGAGGAGCAGTTGAAGATACATCATCAGAAGCATCATCAAGCATACGTGAATGGTGCAAACGCGATTCTTCAAAGGCTGGACAAGGCGCGTAAAGAGGGCACTGATCTGGACATCAAATCCACTTTGAAGGAACTGTCGTTCAACATTGGAGGACATCTGCTACACTCATTGTTCTGGGAGAATCTGGCCCCGAGCGGTAAAGGTGGTGGAAAACCAGGCGAAGCCTTAGGCGATACCATCGAGAAGGAATTTGGCAGCTTTGATAGGTTCAGGAAGGAGTTCACTCAAGCTGCGGCCAGCGTGGAGGGTTCCGGATGGGCAGCGCTCACCTTCTGTAGGCAGACCGATAGACCGATAATGATGCAGGTGGAGAAGCATAACACCAATGTCTATCCCATGTTCAGAATCCTAATGGTACTCGATGTCTTCGAGCATGCCTATTACCTTGACTATAAGAACGATAGAGCCAAGTTCATTGAGGCGTTCTGGAACATCGTCAATTGGGATGAAGTGAACAAAAGGCTTCAAGCATTACACAGGTAGCGTGACGCCTGAACTTTGAAAAACAAGTGAACCTCTCTTCTTTTTCAAAGTTTGACACGAGGAACTACGGCGACAGTCAGAAAACTACAAACATATACATCCAACAGGAAACTATTGCGATTCCACGATACGATGGGATAGGCCGGTATGTGGAAAATCGTACTCGCTGCAACCGCGTTTAACCTGCTGTTCGAATATTCGATGAGAGGAATCAATAATCTCAGGGTTCAGCCAGTTCTTCCACTGGTTCTGTTCACAACTTACTTCACGCTTTTCGCTATGCTTGAAGATCTTATTGTTAGGTATAGGCTGAAGGACTACCATTTGATGGTGGCTGCGTTTTCTTACGGAGCCGTCTATCAGTCTCTCGTGTCAGGAGCTGCGTTTATTCCGCCCGTAATCCTTGGGATCAACTGGGGCGGCGTCTTATTCGTGATTCTGATGTGGTGGGGAGCGCTTCAGAACGTGATGACGTTCTACATTGCCAACCGACTTGCGCCTAGGGATTGGACCCGCCAACGCCTATCAAAGATAGGCTGGGTGGCGATGCTCTTGCTGAATGGTCTGATGGTTCTCTTATTCCAATCGTCCGGATTGATTCCGAAGGGCTCTCCTTTAGGAATGGTTGTGATGGCTCTGATTCTGATAGCTGGCGTGGCTGCGTTTTGGAGGATTCTTCCAAAGAAGGAGGAGCGATCTCTCACCCCAGAGTTCAGAAGAGATAGGGCAATGGATTGCCTTGGCATCATCACAGTCATCATCTTTCTCGTATGTGCAGTTTTCCTCACCTTTGATCCGACGAAGCATGGAGCTTCACGAGTGAACTGGACGTCAACCCGGATTATTGTGGGCTGGACAATCATTCTTGCACTGACGATGCTGACTCACAGGCTGTACTCCAGAAAGCCCATATCAATTTGAGCGGAAAAAGAATCTTTCAAAGTCGTTGACATTTCGGGCAGATGTAGCTTGACGTACTTCCGGTTCTGATCTTCACTATTGCTGTTCCACATGCGGGGCATGGCTTGTTCTCTTTGTACCCCACTAGAAAGTGTTCAGCCCCGTATCTTCCGTGGCGGCCGTAGAGGTTTCTCTCATATCTCAAGCCTCCAAGTTTGATGCTCTCATGAAGAATGTCGAGTATGGCCTGATGAAGCGCTTGAATCTCCGAGTTGCTTAGTGTTCCGATTTTTCGAAGCGGGTGAAGTCTCGCTTTGAACAGGACATCTTGGATGTAGACGTTGCCGATTCCAGCGATATTCTTCTGATCCAACAGGAAACTCTTGATAATGCCTCGTCTTCCAGGTAGGATGGAGCTTAGCTTCTTGACCGTGAACTCCTTTTCGACTGGAGAGATCCCCAACCTGCAAGTCATCTTGTGTTTAGGTAGGTCTTTGTCTGAGGCAAGGTGAATGTAGCCAAACCACCAGAAATTAGCGGTCAGCTCAGTGTGGTCGGCGAACCCTACTCTGAGCTGATACTTCTCTGGGACGGTGCTGCGTTTCTTGTGGTAACGGAGGTCCCCTCCCATTCCGAGGTTCAACAGCAAATTCTCTGACGGGTTCAGCTTGGTGAACAGCCACTTTCCACGGGCACTCGTTTCTTTCATCATCCTGCCGACTATCCTTTGACAGAACTTTTTGGGCGGCATGTTTAGGCATTTGGGCTGAGTCAACTCGATGTCTTTGACTCGTTTTCCTTGGAGTTCTTTGGTCATCTGTCGAGCTAGGTTTACGATCTCTGGAAGTTCGGGCATTGGCCGTTCCTCCGTCCTATTACAGCTCGGGGTGGGCTATGAGACTTATGTTGTATTTAGATGGATGTTTCTTATTCTCTGATCACTTATCATGTTACCACAGAAGGTCGGGAGTGGCCTCGATTGAGATATGATGTCGGGATCATGGACGGTTTGGTCTTTGATGGGTCATCCCTTGGTGCGGCCGTCCGGATTTGAACCGTCGTCGTTACGGTATTTTTGTGTGTGCGCGCCATAGGAGGCACACACATTTGTTACTACGAACGAAGATTCTGACGACAATTATGTTGGGGGAGCGTGCGCTAATAGCCCAGCAGACAATGGGCCAAATACCGGTCCCGAAAAACGCGCGCCAGCGCACGCTAGTTTTATATGTGTTGGGAGAAGAACAGGTTTTATCGGGTCCTTGGCTATGTCTAGATGTTTTGTTCGAGCGTGTCTTCCTCTGTTTCTGGTTTTGACGGTCCTACTAGCCTGTCCCACGGTCAGTCAAACGGTATCTGCAGCTCAGATGAAGAATGTTAGACTCGTGGATGCTCACAATCACATTGTTAGAGGCATGACGCTGGACGACTTGATCCAATGGATGGATAACTTTCTCGTGCAGAGAACTCTGTTGATGCCGATTTTCCTAGGTGGCGACGATCCCAAGGGCCAAGGAATAAGCGACGAGAACCTTGTGATAGAGTGGTATAAGAAACAGCCTGACAGAATCATTCCTTTCCTGGGGATGCAACGCACAATCCTTGACAAGAAACGTTTCGAGCAGCCCGACGCAGAAGCCGAGAAGTTTCTCCAGTTTGCCGAAGACCAGCTTCGCACCGGAATCTTCAAGGGTATGGGAGAATTCATCCTCCGGCAATACTCCTATTCATACAACGAAATGGAGGCACCCGGCGTAAAGATTTCTGCCGATGCCCCGTTGATGAGAAGATTCTTGGATCTGGCGGTAAAATACAAGGTCCCAGTCATAATTCACTACGAAATAGACAAAGACTCGCTTCCTTCCTTGAAAAACATGCTTGAGTACAGTCGCCAAGCAAAAATCATTCTGGCTCACAACGGCGGGAGACCAGACACTGCAACTTTGCAGGCTCTTCTTGAGAGCTACCCTAATGTCTTCTGCGACCTGGCTGGCATGACCGGTTGGGGCGAGTATGGATTTGTGGAAGGCCAGTACACGAAGAACCCCATTGTCGATGCCAGCGGCCACCTTCGCCTAGCATGGAAGAACCTTTTTGAGCAGTATCCAGACAGGTTTGTTGGTATAGGTATTGATGTGGTTCATCCACGGCGCTGGGATCGTGGCAGGTACGAGCTCATTGTTGGCAGCTTCAGGACTATGCTGTCAGACCTGTCACCTCAAACAGCTGACAAGATCAGTTTTCAAAACGCAGAGAAGATATTCGGCCTAACTCCCTCCTAGTGTGCGCTATAGGCTCTCTCGAAATCGGGAAGCGAGCAGGCATAACAATTGTCAACTTCGAAAAGCTGCATCTCTACCCTAAAACCTAGAATTTGAACTGTTGGCCCAGCAGAATTGTGCGCTAAGCTTGGTCCACTCTTCAAGTCGATCTAGTGCATTTCGAGCCATCGAAGGAACTTCAACGAACTCAAGAGAGTTCCCTGCGCTTGGCCTCATCTTCCAGAAGCTTTCGCAAGACATCAAGCCGATGCGGGGAGCCAGCGTTCTCCTTCTCCGAAGCAACTCGACTCATCTCCAGACTCATCCTCCAATAGAAAAATCTGCCAAGGGACACAACCTTGGATTCCAGCCTCAGATCATGGCGCCAGCTTGGTCGGAATTAGCGAGCGGCGTCGTCCCGAAATCAGCATGTCCATGTTGGTTCTCTCGTAGCTTCCTTGGCTCGTTAGGCTTCTTCCATCCCCATCTGCCCAAAAGAAATGAGGCATTTACAGCCTTCTCAGCAATCGTCTACACTAGCACAACGGTGGTTGCCTCTGATCGGGTGTCAATGCGAACCATACCCCTACTCATATTGAAGAAACGAGGACAAAAACCCACGATGGCTCCTTTGGAAAAGTGATTGTTGTGATTGAGTTATCTATCGTGTTGTGCTATTCCTTGTCCTAGTCACACTAGTTGTGTCAACTTAGAACGCGAGGTCTGAGAAACGCTTTGTCACATGTGCTTCTATGCTTGATAGCGATGTTGATGACTGCTTTGTCATCGATCAAGAACGGTTTTTCAGATAAGATGCGGTCACCCACACTCTGGAGCCATCTTACACGTTTGAAGTAGTTTCGGACCAGGCTGGCGCGCTAATCTTCGCGTCTTCATTTTACCGCTACGGCTACGGTTGCGACTAGGCCTATCACAGCCAAGGTGCCAAAACTGTCTAAGCAGACGCTGTCAGCGGACTATTATTGACGGTAATTGTATGTTGATTTCTCAAATATAAGCCACAGCCATTTCAATGTATGTGGAAAATCTAGATGAGCAAGAGAAACGCACTCACTGAGCAGAGCATCATCGTTGACGATGTGCTTTCTAAGTTGACAGGGAGATCTAGAGGGTCGATGCTGAGCTTTATCGAAGTCACCCGAAGCGTCCATGAATACATCAAGAACAACGGGCTCCGACAAAGATTCTGTCCACACTGCAATGCACCCCTGAACTCTACAGGAATACCACGGACAGAACGGGCCACACTACCTCCTACGTAGGCTCAGTGTCTGTCCGTTCTGAGCTGGAACAAATCGTTCTAGCCTAGCGGAACCCAAGGATTTCTGTTTGTTTCCTAATTCGAATTCTGCAGACTCCTCTGTCCGAATCATAGACTGGATGTGCGCAAGAAGGGAGACTCGCTATGGAATCTACAAGCTGGCTGAGGAATCGTCGCCGGGATAGACAAATACGACCTCTTTTTCTATGCAGAATCGGTGGGAGCGTTGCGGCATTTGAACCAGGAGGCTTCTTTGCGCGCTTTCAAGACAAACCAGTATGGCACTTCCTTCATAAACCGGTACAGTTGTCGGGCGTTTCGTCTTTTCTTAAGGTCATCAAGATCCAAGGCGTGCAGAGCCTTTCTCTGCAATCTCTCAAGCTCCACATAACGCTCAACGACAAACCCGTTCTCGGCTAATGCACCAAAGTAGTCCTGCAAGGTCCGGTAGTATGAATGCATTCTGACCCTCGAGCCATCCGGAAGCTTGTCGACCCAGTGAAGAATTCTCCTCTTGAAGTAGTTTGTCACTGCAACAGCACTCTTGCCTCGAACCCTGATGAGCCTTCCACCATCTGCTATCGGATGAGTGGCGCTGAAGGTGAAGCAACCGTCTCTTGCGAGAACTCTGTTCACCTCGGCAACTGTCGCGTTAAGATCTGGGGCATAAAGCAAGGAAATAGCTGTGGTAACTATGTCGAAGGTTTCGTCTTTGAAGGGGAGCCTTTCCATATCACCAACAATCAGCCCCACCTGTACCATGTCGCCTTTAGAAAGTTCCTTTCCGTAGAGGATTTGTCTTCTCGACAAATCGATTCCGCAGACTTGAGCTCCCCACTTCGCGAGAGCAATTGAGTTCTGAGCAGCGCCACATCCGATTTCAAGAATTCTTTTTCCTTTCACATTGCCCAAAATCCCCAACCGACTCTCAGAAGCTACAAACTCTCCCCAGTAGACATCGTAAGTTGGGATCCTCATTCTCCGCTGGTAGTCCCTGGATATTCTGTTCCAGCCCCCTTTGAGAGATGAGGACAATAACGTGGCCCAAGTGCACTGTAAGCCACCGCCTGATATTTTAGCCTGACTTGACGGCGTGCGAAGTTCGGGCTGAGGATGAATCTTTCCCGACTACGCCAAAGACACTAGATATCAAGATGCACACCAGGCATAGTGCGTGTGCTTAAGTCTGGTAACAGAGTTGAGGCTCTTCGTCTCGGGGATATTGTTTGGTTCACTATTTGGGATGTCGCACGCGCGCTTTCTTCATAAGCCCAAGAATCATTACCGCAATTCCGCAGAGCAGTAGTATCATACCTATGAGCCATCCTACCCCTCTTTCGCTTCTGGACTCCACCTTCACACTCACGCCGAACGGCCAGCTGGCAGTGCTGTCGGTGGGCACGAGTACGAGGTCATAGGCACCGCCGGCCTGAGCCTTCCATGCTATCTTGCCTTGATGGCCATATGCGTCCCCAAGCAGTTCTGCATTCGGGACATCCTCGCCACCTCTCCACTTATCGTACCAAGACGCCGTTATCAACACCATGCGAAGCTCACCTTGTGGTTGGTGACAGACGAATTCTGCGCTGAACTCCTCTCCACTTTTCAGGTTGTTTAGGAATACACAGTGGCCATCTTTTTTCTCAATGGACAGATCCTGAACGTTTACTTCGTAGGTGCCCTCCGTTAACATTGCGAGAATCAAACCAACGATCAGTACGATCGCGCCTTTGTAGACAAGATCCTTTCTCAATCTGGATCGTCAACATAGCATCTTGTCGAGTTCTAATAACACCTTTCCATTATCGAGAAAGCCTCAAGAAGGCCTACGTTTTGGGCGGTGACGGCGGAATCTCGGATTGACTGCAATAGTGGGAGGCTATTCCGGGGTGGCTGATCGATGTGTTGGCTCCAATATTGAAAGCCAAAAGGTTACGCCAAGGCTAGTGTGTCGTCTTTAGCGAAAGCAAGACCGGCCTATAATGATCAAGCTGTAAGGTGGCGCTTTGAACAGTTATGCTTATAGTCATTCGGCAGACTCATCCAACACAGCGTGGTTGAAATGGTTGAGCGACACAGAGTTAAGATAACTGTATTGAAGCGGTTCAGTCCGTCTGAGGTTTTTGAGAAGAGCCCAGTGACGCCCGCCCGGCCCCTTGGAGCATGTGAGTTGTACCGGGACGGCCAAGAGTTTGTTGTGGCTCAGGATGGAAAGATGCCTGAGGGTTTCTGCACTTCGGCGTGGCACACGATCTTCGGCAACGTGAGGACTTTGGCGTTCGGTGGGGATTTCCCTTGGTTCAAGGAGAAGGGCATAGCCATAAACTGTTGCTCTGATGGATTGAGACCAGTTGTGTTCAAGCTTGAACGCATCTGAGCTCCAATTTTTGTAGCTCTGGTTAGCATTCCGGAGAGCAAAGAACCGCAGACTCTTCGATAATGTGATTGACACAGTCAATGTACTAGCTCAAAATATCTTTGGGTGTGGGGCGTTGCTTCGAAACTCTTGGAAGGTGTAGATCCGTCCTTTATGTTCGTAGTTAGATTCGTCTTCATGGTCTTGGCTGCCTCCGTCATGCCAAGAAATAATCGTGGAAAGTGAATGCGGCACGGTGGTTAACATGTTATTGAAGCATTTCTAGGATTCTGCATTGCATGTTTCTAACATAGCATCTTTCCTCGTAGGATTTTGCCACTTCTAGGTCCTCCGGCTTCAGATTCGATGGGTCAAACATTCTTTCTGCGTCATCTAGGGAATCGAAAATGATCTGTTCTATGATCTCATTCTCCTTGACTATTTGATTTGAGCGGATTCTTCTACCTACATTTCTGTAAGCAGTGTAGGACCTGCACCCATAAGCTTCCCATGTCTTCTTGAGGACTTTGCCGGAGTACACTAAGAATTCCTGAATCTTGTTTTCGGGCACCTCAAACGAAAACTGAACTATGAACATTCTTTCACCTCGGTTTTATCATGTTTCCTGAGCTACGGTTCCCACATGTCGGATAAAGTTGTGTGTGCGGACCAGCTCTAGGGGATAGAGATAAGATAGCGGCGAGTTCCCGTTGAGCATCTCTCACTGTGATGCCAGTCCGCACTCACTTGGAGTACGCATGTTGGACATCTAAACGCCAAAGCCTCAAATATGAGCGATTGGTGGTTTCGCATGCCAAGGAATGTAACAGACGTGGGCCTCAAGGAATGGATAATCCCTCAAGACAGGGCTTTCTTTTCTCTTCTGGAAAAGGAATCCAGTCTCGTTATGCAAGCCGCCTCTCTGCTCCTTAGCATAGTCAACAGTTCCAGCGGTTTCGAGGAAAAGATTGACAGGATTAGAAGACTGGAAAAGCAGTGTGACGAGGTAGTGGAGGAGATCTTCTACAAATTGAACAGAACTTTCATCACGCCAATAGACCATGAAGACCTGTCAACTCTATCTACTACGTATGACGATGTTCTCGACTACATTGAGGGTATAGCTGTCAGAATGCGCATGTTCAGAGTCGTTCAGCCAGGTGACGTGGTGAGGCGCTTCGTTAGCATCATAGTCGAGGCTATAGAGGAAATAGACTCCGCAATAAGACAACTGAGAAAGATAAACCAGCGTCAAATTGGAGATAGCCTTGAAAAGATTCACTTACTGGAGAACAAATCAGACGATTTATTTGATAGCATAATCCCTGCCCTTTTCGAAGAAAATGATGTGAAGCATATCATAATCATGAAGGATGTGTATGAGCAACTAGAGGGGATTGCAGACAAATGCCAAGATGTGGCACTGGTCATCCAAGACATAGTGATCAAGAACGCCTAGAGATGACCTCAAAGGATGATCCCGATCCTTGTCGGCGCCATGATCTTGACTTTTTTTCTGTCTTTCTGGATGGGCTTTACTGATGCAGCTTACGCGATTTCGACTGTCATAGGCACCCGGACGCTCAAGCCCATCTTTGCAGTCTGTTTGGCAACTGTAGGCAATCTCATAGGTATGATCTTCGGATCGGCAGTAGCCGTGACTATGGGAACAGGCATAATATCGCAAGACGTGGCCTCCGGAGAAGTGATAGTTGCCGCCCTAGCAGGCGCTCTGATCTTTGACGTCATAGCCTCATGGATATTTTCACTGCCAATATCAGAAACGCATGTTATAATGGGTGGCTTGATCGGAAGCGGCCTTGCAGTCGGAGGATTAGGTGCTGTCAAAGTCGTAGATATACTCAACAAGT
>Ga0315309_1000486_pt1 | contig 23979 bp, 21 predicted proteins | sample TDP4_MG_FD_203080 | JGI IMG/M metagenome (GOLD analysis project Ga0315309, IMG submission 203080) | Freshwater sediment microbial communities from Lake Towuti, South Sulawesi, Indonesia - TDP4 | ecosystem: Environmental > Aquatic > Freshwater > Lake > Sediment | place: Indonesia: South Sulawesi...
AAGCACTCACCAGAAAGGCTGTTCATCGTCCCTGGCAATCACGACGTGGATTGGGATGTGGTTGCTATGCTCTCGCCGGACATTCCAGCCCGGCTGGGTAGCCGCGACGCCGTTAACAACTTTCTGGCTTCTGACAAGGAGCGCCAAATGGTCTTCCAGTCACTGGAGGCCTATGCCGGTTTTATCCGCCGTCTCTTCGCCGGTCACTGGGAATCGGATGACCCGGCATATTACTACGTGCGAACTCTGAAGAAAGACAACAGAACCATCGCTCTGCTTGGGCTCAACTCGGCCTGGCTGAGTGGCTTTGCCAGGGATGGGGGCCAGGTCAACGATTATGGACATTTGCTCATTGGTGAGAAACAAGTAGCCGAGGCAGTAGAGACAGCCCAGGGCGCCGACATCAGGATCGCTCTGATGCATCATCCTTTTGAATGGCTCCAGGAGTTCGATCGAGATGATGTCGAGGGTCGGCTGCGGGAAGCATGCCATTTCATCTTACGCGGTCATCGTCATCGGGCCGGGTTCATACAGGAAGTCGCGCTGGAGAGTGAGACCATCATCATCCCTGCCGGGGCTGCTTATGACCGCCGTGAATATCCCAACGGCTACAGTTTCGTCCAGCTTGATCTGGGCAAGGGTAAAGGAACGATGTACCTGCGGCGTTATAGTGATCGCCAACGTCAGTGGATTAAGGACATCGAGGCTACTGGTGAGGCAAGAGATGGCCGTTGGGAATTTGACTTGCCTGGGGATCTAGGAGTGGCAGTTGTGCCTCCGGCTGAGATCCCCCCTATTGCTCCACAACTCCGGCAGCTTCTGCGGAAATTCGAGCGGGCATTGCAGCGGCTGGCCGATGCTTTCTCTCGCGACGAGGCGGAGAGCAGACAAGCTAGGATTGAGGGGCGAGGGTTGAATGACGATGAATACCGGGCTATCCGTCAGGCATGGGAAGACAGCCAAAGGGCGTATCTTGAAGCACAGAAGCTGGCTTTTCTCATCTGTTCGGAGCCGCGTTGGAGGCAATGGGAGGCACTCATCAGAAAGCTAAAGGAAGCTGCTGACCATCTTGATGAGGCGATTGCCGAAGAGAGACGCCGGGAGATCCCAACTCGAATGTGGGATTTCAGCAAGATGCTCGGAGCACTTCAGACGGAAGTGTCTGTGGAACTCGACCGTCTTCTTGAGGGTAGATGGCAGGCTTCCAGCGAGGAGGTGCGCTGATGACAAATCAGAATGCGAGTCAGGCGGTTTCTCTTCTTGGGGAGGGCGTTGTTGCTTATGGTAAATTCATGACAAATGCTATAGTGAACCTGTCAGAGGCTCTCGATAAAATGATCCAAAAAAGTGAAGCAGAGGGGGAATGGCGGCTTCTGCGGGATTTCGAGCAAGGATTGCAACGATTGGCCGATGCTTTCTCTCCGTGCAAGGTGGAGAGTAGACAGGCCAGGTCCGAAAGTCGAGGGCTGAATGACGATGAATACCGGGCTGTTGCTCTGGCATGGGAGGACAGCCGGAGAGCGCATCTTGGAGTGCAGGCGCTGGCTTCACTCATATGCTCAGAGGCGCGTTGGAGACAATGGGGGGTACTCACCAAAGAGCTAGAGGAAGCCAGCAATCGCCTCGATGAAGCGATTGCTGGAGAGATACGCCGAGACATTCCGGCGTTGGTATGGGGGTTCAGCAAGGTGCTCGGAAAACTTCAGACGGAAGTGTCTGTGGAACTCGACCGTCTTCTTGAGGGTAGATGGCGGGCGTCCGGCGAGGAGGTGACCCGATGATCGAGCGCCTGCAAGAGCAACATCGGAATCTTTTGGAAGAGCGGAAGGACCTGGAGAGAAAAGAGAAGGCTGGTGAGATTGGCCCTGAAGTTGTTAAGGAGTTCGCTAGCAACAAAGCCAGACAGTTCGTCGAGCAGTGTGTGGATGAGAGCGAAGGGGTTCCCTTTGTCAAGGAAAGAGATCGGTTATTGAACATCATTGACCAGTGGGGGCAGTTCATTTACAACTGGATAGGCGAGTTTGCGCCGTCTTCCCTCGAGCCTTCCTCCATAGGGCTGACCTGGATTGGTATGACCTGGGAGCAACTGCGAGAGGCCTGTCGAACGCGAGCCAGGGTATTTCTAGAGGATAGAGTCAGAGAAAGGATCTTCGTCCCTGAGTGGGCCGTGCCTAGAGAGGACGTGGAAGGGTGGATCCAGCAATTTGTGGAGAGTGACCGCCCGGCTATGGTGCTGACGGGCGAAGCCGGGGTAGGCAAGACCTTCCTACTCTGTCAGATGGCACAAAAGAGCCTGGAAGAGGAAACCCGTCTGATTCTGCCCTATGACTCGCAGGACCTGATGCGCCGGATGCATCAGCTCCAGCCTGAACCAGGACGCCGGTTGAGTGATGTGATTGGGCAGATCATTGCCGAGGATCTGGGTTATGGGAATGCTGCTGCCCTAGAAAAGGAACTGGACTATGTGGGCCACCTGCTTGAGGGCAAGGGCGCCCATCTGCTCATCTGCTTTGACAGCGTGGAGAGATTTGACTTCGATGGTCCGGCAGCCGAACATCTGCTGGTCGCCATTAACGCCCTGATTGAGAGGTTCACTGCCGTTCAAGGCGAAATGCGCCGGGTCAGGTTTATGATCACTTCCCTGGACTCTAGCTGGGATTGGCTGAGGGCTGAGGACTTGTCTTTCTCCCTATACTTCTTTCAAGAAATCGAGCGGGTCAGAGGTGTGCGTATTGCCTGGGCCATGGAAGAGTTCAACGAGACTGAGTTCAAAGAAGCCTACGGGAAGTATACGAAGCGATCTCCTAAGGGAAGCGAGTTTGAGAATATGCAGAACATCTGTCAAGGAAACCCTTACCTGTTACGCATTGCGGCTGGTCTCATGCGGCAAAACGTGGAAGTGACAAGGCATAAAGTATTTGATGTTTTCTACGACGAGAGAGTTCGACGAGGTTCGCTGAGTGATAAGACTCGGAAGGAGCGGTTTCTGGCCGGGTTCATGCAGAGCTATGACGGGGGGTTGGGCGGCGTACCAGCACTCAAAGTGGACACCACCGATCCCGCGTACACCATGCTCAGTCTGGACGGGATTCTTGCCACGGAGATGATCCGGGATCCGTTCACCCGCATTGTCCTGAGGCTCAAGCCCGATGGTTTGGCCGAACATCTTCGGGAACGGTTCAAAGAAGAGGAAATCGCGTCTGCTGCTCTGGGTTGATGCGCTTAATGTCAACGCCTTGCCAAACCTGGATGTCCAAAATATCGGCAATCCTCTGGTGGGCAAGCTCCTGAGATTTCAGGAGATGTCATCTTTTCCTGACGCTAGGTCCTTTTTGGCCAGTTGATTCAAGATACTCCTGACTATCCCCACAATCCCCGCTAACATTGCCCCTATTTGCCCTCGACCAAAAGTCCATCTTCCAATTGGCTAAACTTATCCGTGGTGCGTGGGCAGCCGCTCACGTGGGGGCTACCGCATCCCCTCTCTCCCCCTTCCCTACGCGCGGCGCGCGTTCCCCCAGGGAAGGGGGAGACTTTCCTATCTCTCCCCCTTCTTCGCGCACAATTCCCCCCGGGAAGGGGGAGATTTTCCTTATCATCGATTCACTACCGGACACTTTCTACCAGATAAGGCATCTGAAACCCCACCGGGATAGGTAGGTACTCATTTAGGAAATGTTCGAGCAGGTTCAGACCCAGTTGAAAGAAGCTGAGGTCACAGCGATCAGTGCGATGAATGATCTTGACCCAGCCATCTCGTACAGCAATCGCGCCCAAGTAAACGATCCAGATGTAGGCCAAGCAAGCCGCAATCATCAGGCGGGCCAGACGCTTCGGGTTCGAGATATGGCTTTTGTGCAGGTTGAACCCCCGGCTTTTCTCGTCGGAGAAGAAGGTCTCAATCCGAAATCGTTTCACGTACCAGGCACACGCCTCTTTGACCTGCTCCATATTGGTGACCAGGTAGATCGGCTCTTTGCACCCGATTTCCCACCAGGCGATAGCCAACACTGGCCCGTAGTCTTGCAAAGTGAAGGTCACCTCAGGCAGACCGATGCACTCTCCGGGTTGGACATCCACTTCGTGGATAGCGAACCTTTCGCCTTCCATGCCCAGTTGTACATTCTTGGCTGTACGACAGACATAGTGCCATCCGTAGCCATCAATCGTGGCCTGGAAAGTAATGCCATCGAACTCGCCGTCACCGACGACAACGATTTCAACTCCCGCTGGGACGATCTGGTAAACCTGTTTCAGCAACTGGATGTGAGTTTCTTCTGGAAAATGCCCCTTGCTCCCCTTGACGACAACCCAGGCAATGGGCAAGGCTCGCTTCTTGTAGATCACGCTGATCATCAGCGCCAAGCACTTGCGCCCTACCTCACTGCCATCCATCGCCAAGAGCAACGGGCCTTGAACAGCGAGACTCTCCAGCAACACATCCGCAAAGGGCAAGAAGTAAGTCTCGATATCTATCCGCCCATTGTTGACCCAGCGAGAGAATCGCTTGACTCGACTCTCCTTCTTGACTCCGTCGGGTACCTTGGCAGCGATGGCAGGCAAATGAGTGCTCTTGCTACCTACGATGCCGCTGATCAGTGCTGCCAGTGTGTGCAAGTGTCGGGCAGCGTTGCCCCGCGGTTCCGTAGGACAGAGTTGCTTGAGCGCGCTTTTTATGGCATGATACCTGCGTCGGTTGTCACTCATGGTATGCTCCTTGCTCTGTGATATGATGTGAGCTAGAGCATACCATGAGTCAACCGTTTTAAAAAGTGTCCGGTAGTGAATGTCGCATACACTTGGAGTGCAGAAGGTCAGATAGTTGGGGATGTGTTAGTTTTTCACTGGAAAGCAGAGGACGTGCGGGGCACAAATATCATGAAGATTTTGGAAAATACAAACGCTCTTGATGGAAAGTACTATAATCAATTCGGTGGGATGGGGCGAGAAAGATACCATCGCTTAGAGAGTAAGCAAAAGCCAGATGTTGCTTTGAAGGATGAAAGCAGGCTCGAGTCAGAAAGGAGAACCACTATGGAAATAGAAAAAGCCAATGCTGAAGCCACAGAGCGAATGATGGAGGCCCACCCGGTGCTGGTGGGATTGGGCAAGGCCCGCGATGTCATCCCTGGCATGCGCGACAACCTGTTGCTGCACGCCGGCCCACCCATCACCTGGGACCGGGCTTCGGGGCCGATGCGCGGCGCGATTACCGGGGCTTTGATTTTTGAGGGGAAAGCCAAGGATGAAGCAGAAACCCGCGCCCTGGTCGAATCGGGCCAGATTGAGCTGGAACCCTGCCACCACCACCAGGCCGTCGGGCCAATGGCTGGCCTCATCGCGCCTTCTATGTCGGTCTACATTATTGAGAACAAGACCCACGGCAATCGGAGCTTCTCAGGCCTGAACGAGGGCTATGGCAAGGTGCTGCGCTACGGCGCTTACAGCGAAGACGTACTGGCCCGCCTGCGCTGGATGGAGGAGGTGATGGCCCCCGTCCTGGCCGAGGCCATCGAGGCCAGCGGAGGGATTGACATCCGCGCCCTGCTGGCCGAGGCACTACACATGGGCGACGAGGGGCACAACCGCAACAAAGCTGGCTCCATTCTGTACACGACGAAATTAGCGCCTTTTGTGGTCAAGGCGACCAAAGACGCTGCTGTCGCTTCGGAGGTGTTGCGCTTCCTGGGTGACAATGCCCTGAGCGTGCTCAACCCGGTGATGGCCGCCTGCAAGGCCATGGTAGATGCCGCCCACGGGGTAGAGGGCAGCACGATTGTGACCGTGATGGCCCGCAACGGCACCGACTTTGGCATCCGGGTCAGCGGGCTGGGCGACCGTTGGTTCACCGCCCCGGTCGCGGTGCCCAAGGGTCTCTACTTCCCCGGCTTCAAGGCCGAGGATGCCAGCGGCGACATCGGCGACAGCACCATCACCGAGACGGCGGGCATTGGTGGCTTTGCCATGGCAGCCGCGCCAGCCATTGTCACTTTCGTCAGTGGCACGCCCAAGGATGCCATCAATGCCACCATGGAAATGTACGAAATCTGCTACGCTGAGCACAAATACTTTACCATCCCCCCGCTGGACTTTCGAGGCACGCCGACCGGCATTGACGTGCGCAAAGTGGTGGAGAAGGGCATCACGCCGCGCGTCAACACGGGCATTGCCCACAAGGACGCCGGTGTGGGGCAGGTTGGTGCCGGGCTGGTACGCCCGCCCATGGCCATGTTTGAGGAGGCGTTGGCGGCTTTTGCGGAGAAGTATGGATATTAGATATTGGGTATTGGAGGGTGGGGATGGCGATGAAGTTTGAGGAATTAAGAGTGTTGCAGGCTGCCGAAGCGGTGGCGGATGGCATTTGGCGAGAGGTAGTGCGGTGGGACTCATTCGCACGTGAGGTCGTCGGTGGGCAACTGGCCAAGGCTGCGGACTCTGTTAGGAGCAAACATCGCCGAAGCGTTCAGTCGCTTTCACTTTGGAGAGAAGCTCCAGTTCCTGTATTATGCCCGTGGCAGCCTCTTTGAAACCAAGTACTGGCTCAACCGGGCACAAACGCGCGATCTGATCCCCTCTGCTCAGGTGCAGGACTATGTCTCTCAGTTAACCGATCTGGCACGTCAACTGAACGCCTTTGCCGCCACCCTGAAAGCCCAACGTCGCGGCAGCCAGCCCCAGCGAAAAACCGTGCGCGAAGCCGCCGCCGAATACTGGACCGATTGGTCAGATGATCCAGCAATGCCCCTCTTCACCGAAGAGGAACTTGAATGGCTCCAAACCACCCCCAATACCTAATACCCGATATCCGAAATCTTGACCTGAAAAGGAGGATTAACGATGGACCGCGAAAAATTTATCAAAATCATGGCTGACTCCAAGATATATGACTTGACCCAGGGCTGTAGCATCTTCACGCCTCCCTGGCCCGGGGAAAAGGCGCTGGAAGTCCATTTCTTCAAGAGAGTCACTGGTGCCTACGGTGGCGGTCAAGGCGCAAACGGCCAGATACTGAATTGGAGCAACACGGTGGGGACGCATTTGGTAGGCGAAACAGCCTTCCATTCCGGCGGCAGGGCAATCGCTGACATCCCCCTGAAAGACCTGTGTGGCCCCGGCGTTGTGGTAGACATTTCTGATGCGGTATCCGATTACAGCCTCTATACGCCCGAGATGATCATGAGCAAAGCGACGGTTAAAAAGGGCGACATCTTGATCATCAATACCGGCTACCATCGGTACTCCTGGGATCAGCCGGACGTCTACAACGAGGCCGCCCAAGGCGGTGTGGAGTCCAAGGAATTCGGATTCTACGTGCGACACCCCGGGCCTTCCCCCGATTTCTACCGGTGGGCCCTGGACATGAAACTCAAGGTGATCGGTGTAGATTGCGGCTGTGCCGAACATCCAATGAACACCCCCATCCGCCGCATGCACGAGAACCACTTCAAGAGAGCAGAAGCCAAGCTCATGCAAGACTTTGGCAAGACGTGGGACGAGATGTTCCCCCAGGACGAGTACTACACCATGACCCACATCACCCTGCCGAAGGCACATCTGGTCTTTGTGGAAGCCATTGTGGGTAATATTGACAAACTGAAAAACCAGCGAGCCTGGATCGCGATTATGCCCATACCTTTCGTAGAGGTGGAAACCGCGTGGGCACGTGTCTTCGCCCATCAGCCCCCTGACGGCATGGACGACAAAGAGTTCTTCCAGATTATGGACTCTGCCGAGATTCTGGACCTCACGGTTCCGTTCAGCGTCCAGACACCCCAGTGGCTGAACTACGTCCCCCTGAGCGTGACCTATACCAAGAGAGTCGGCGGCCAGTTCTTTGGCATGGGCAGAAATGGATCCATCTGCAACGCCAGCATTCACCTGGGGACCCACATGGATGGCGAGAAGCACTTTTATCCAGCCGGTAGGACCATCGGGCAGGTACCGCTGGAGGAGTGGGTTGGTCCCGGTGTCATCGCTGACATCTCGCACCTGGTCAGCGATTCCAGCGTCTATACACCCAAGATGATCCACGACGTCGTAGACATCCGCAAGGGGGACATTCTCATTATCAAGACCGGGTGGGCCAAATATGGCTGGAACAGCCTAGAGTCTGATGAATTCCGCTACATGGTGAAACATCCTGGGCCTTCCCCTGACTTTGCGAAATGGGCCGCTGACATGCAAATCAAATGGATCGGTGTGGACGCCGTGAGCGCCGACCATCCTATGAACACCATCATGCGCATCTGGCATCCCAAGACCTTCGAGGAAGCCAACCGCAAGCTGATCAAGGACTTTGGCAAGGACTGGGACGAGATGTATCCGCTGGACAAGTACTACCAGGACATGCACCTGAATCTCTTCCCGAAGCGGATTGTCCATGCCGAAAACCTGTCGGGCGATATTATAACTGCCAAGAGTGGCAGATATTACATCGGCTGCTACCTACAGAAAGCAATGGAAACCGAATCCATGTGGGGCCGATTCGTTGCCTTGAAGGAGGGAGACTCATGAAACCAGCTCCGTTCAAATACTATGCACCGACCACAGTAGAAGAAGCCTTGGCCCACCTGGCCGAGTACGGCTATGATGCCAAGGTCCTCGCCGGTGGACAAAGCCTGATCCCGATGCTGAACTTCCGTCTGGCTCAGCCTGCCGTCCTCGTTGATCTGAACAACATCTCCGCACTCTTCTACATCGGCCCCGACGAAGACAGTGGTTTGCGCCTGGGGGCTATGACCCGCCAGAGGCAAGTGGAGTACGATCCACTGGTCGCCGAGCGCGCTCCGCTGATCCACGAGGTGATGCCCCAAATTGCCTACCCACAGATCCGCAGCCGGGGCACCTTTGGCGGCAGCCTGGCCCATGCAGACCCGTCGGCTGAACTGGTGGCGGTCAGTATAGCACTGAACGGGCGCTTGCGACTCCGCAGCCGGGCCGGGGAGCGCTGGGTCCCCGCCGACGAGTTTTTCGTAGGGCTGTTTACCACCGTGTTGGAACCCGACGAACTGCTGGTGGAGGTCGCCCTGCCCGCCATGCCGCCGCGCAGTGGGTGGTCGTTCCTACAGATAACCCGCCGCCACCACGACTTCTGCATGGCGGGCGTCGCTGTTCTGGTGACCCTGGATAACAGAGATCAGTGTGAACAGGCGCGGTTGGTGTTCCTGAGTGTCGGCGATGGCCCCGTGAATGCGCGCCAGGCGGCTGAGATGCTCCTAGGTCAAACCCCTACCCCAGAGGCCATTCGCGCGGCTGCCGAGAAAGCTGCCAGCGACGAAATTGACCCCGGCAGCGATATCCACGCCTCGGCAGAGTATCGTCGGCACCTGGCCAAAGTGCTGGCCCGCCGGGCTCTGACACAGGCTTTTGATCGTGCCAGAGGAGGTTAAGATGAGCGACCAATTCACCGTTACAGTCACCGTCAATGGCACCCAGTACGAACGCACCGTGGAGCCGCGTCTGCTGCTGAGCGATTTCTTGCGCCACGACCTTGGCCTGACCGGCACCCACGTCGGCTGCGAGCACGGTGTGTGCGGCGCGTGCACGATCGTGTTTGACGGAGAGCCGGTCCGCTCCTGTCTGATGTTTGCCGTGCAGGCCGACGGCCACCAGATCCTCACGGTCGAAGGGTTGGGAACACCAGAGAACCTGCATCCCCTTCAGGAAGCGTTCTGGGAGGCTCACGGCGTGCAATGTGGCTTCTGCACCCCGGGCTTTCTGATGTCACTGGTGCCTTTCCTGGAAGGTAACCCCTATCCCACCGAAGAGGAAATCCGCGAAGCCATCTCTGGGAATCTCTGCCGTTGTACCGGCTACCAGCACATCGTTGAAGCGGTACAGTTGGCGGCGGTGAAGATGAGAACGTAACAGGAGTGAAACCATGGCAAAAAAGTACGTTGGTCAACGCATGACACGAACCGAAGACCCGCGTCTGCTGACCGGGCAAGCCCTGTTTGTGGACGATGTAGACCTGCCTGACATGCTCCACGCGGCCTTTCTGCGCAGCGATTACGCCCACGCTCGCCTGCGGAGCATTGACGTTTCTGCAGCCCGAAGCCGGCCGGGGGTCGTGGCGGTTTACACCGCCGAGGACATGGGGGACGCCTGGCGGCCAGGTCCCCCTTTGGTTTCCCCACCCCCTACGGTCGAAGACATCGTTTTTCACTCACGCACCCAGGTTCCCCTGGTCAAAGACAAGGTCCGTCTCGCTGGCGAGCCCCTGGCGGTGGTCATCGCCGAAAGCCGCTACATTGCCGAAGATGCCCTTGAGGACATCTTGGTTGATCTGGAGCCACTGGGGGCGGTGGTAGACCTGGAGAAAGCCCTGGAGCCGGATGCCCCGCTCGTCCACGATGACCTGGACTCCAACCTGGCTGCTCATCTCATCCAGGAGAAGGGGGACTATGCAGTGGCGCGAGAGAAGGCTGACCTGGTCATCAGACGGCGCATCCTCATTGACCGGGGCACGGCTGCGGCGATGGAGAATCGCGGGATCGTGGCCCATTGGGACGAGAAGAACCAGCAATTGACCCTGTGGGACACGACCCAGGCCCCTATTCCCATCCGCAATGGCCTGGCCGGGATGTTCGGCCTGTCAACGCACCAGGTTCGGGTGATCGCGCCCTTTGTCGGCGGCGGCTTTGGCCCCAAGATCATGATGTTCTACCCGGAGGAAGTCGTCCTCACCTGGGCGACTCTGAAACTGGGCCGGCCCATCAAATGGATCGAAGACCGGCGGGAGAACTTTTTTGCAACGAACCAGGAACGAGGACAGGTACACGACGCCGAGCTAGCCCTCACCCGCGATGGCCGCATCCTCGGTCTGCGCGACGATTTCATACACGACACGGGTGCCTATGACCCCTATGGCCTGACCGTTCCCCTCAACACGCAATGCCACGCGCTTGGGCCGTATGAGATCCCCAACTACTACGGGGAACTCAAAGTGGTGTTTACCAACAGGCCGATCGTTTCGCCCCTGCGGGGAGCCGGGCGGTCGCAGGGAGTGTTCGTGATAGAGCGGCTACTGGACCTGGCCGCCAAAGAGCTGGGCATAGACCCGGTTGAGATTCGGAAGCGAAACCTTTTGTCGCCCGACGTATTCCCCTACGATAACAAGATCATTGACCAGGCCTTTGTGCCCCTGGTCTACGATAGCGGGAACTACCGACCCGTGCTGGAGAAGGCGGCAGCCATGATCGACTATGATCGGTTTCTGAACGAGGAACAGCCGCGTCTGCGCACCGAAGGCCGCCACGTGGGTATCGGCATCGTTTCTTTCATTGAGACGACCGGCATCGGCCCTTATGAGGGAGCACGCGTGACCGTCGAGACCAGCGGCAGAATAAACGTGGCGACCGGCGTTGGCACTCAGGGGCAAGGCCACTTCACCTCCTTTGCCCAAATCGCGGCCGATCAGTTGGGCGTGAGCCCGCGCGATGTACACCTGGTGACCGGCGACACATCCCAATTCCATTGGGGGACGGGCACCTTCGCCAGCCGTGGGGCTGTGGTCGCGGGCAACGCCATCCATGCAGCGGCCACGACCGTTCGCGACAAGGTCCTCAAGCTGGCCAGCAAGGTCCTGGAAACACCAGAAGAGGAGCTAGAACTGGACGACGGCCAGGTGCGGGTGGCCGATATCCCTCAGCGATCCATCAGCCTGGGCGAACTGGCGGTGCGGGCTAACCCTCTGCGAGGGGCGGTCGAGCCCGGCACCGAACCTGGTCTGGAAGCCACCGCCTACTTTGGTCCCAAATACGGCGCCACGGCCAGCGGCGCCCACGCCATGATCATCGAAGTAGACCCAGAAACGATGATGGTTGAGATCAAGCGCTACGTCCTCGTTGAAGACTGTGGCACCGTGATCAACCCGCTGATCGTGGAGGGCCAACTGCACGGTGGCGTAGCGCTGGGTATCGGCAACTCTTACTACGAACAACTCATGTACGACGAGAATGGGCAACTTCTCAACGCCTCCTTTGCGGACTATCTGGTCCCAACGGCCTCCGAGGTTCCCCGGGTGGAGATTGCGCACCTGGAAACACCATCCCCACTCAACCCATTGGGTAGCAAGGGCGTCGGTGAAGGTGGGTGTATCCCAGTTCCGGCTCTCTTCGCCCAGGCCTTGGAAGATGCCCTGGCTGACTACGATATAGAAATACTTGAAGCTCCTATGAGCCCTAACAAGCTCTTCGAACTGTTGCAAGGTAAGGAGAAAGAGCAGTGAAAGTAGAAGGTGAATACGTCTTCAACGGCCCTCGTGAGGAAGTCTGGGAACTGGTGCGGGACCCGGAAGTGCTGGCCACCGCCCTGCCCGGCACGCAAAGCCTGAACCAGGTCAGCGAAAACGAGTACCAGGGAAAGATGCATGTTCGGGTGGGGCCAGTCGCCGGCGTCTTCTCCGGCCGGGTCGTCGTTTCAGATGAGGTGCAACCTGAGAGCTACACCTTGACGGTGGAGGGCAGGGGCAGCCCCGGCTTTGCCAAGGGAACCGGCCAGGTGCAACTGACTGATCAAGGTGATGGCACGACCCTCATGAAGTACGAAGGCGAAGTGCAAATTGGCGGCAAAGTGGCCAGCGTGGGCCAACGGCTGCTGGACACGGCAAGCAAAAGCATGATCCGCCAGGGGTTAGAGGCTCTGAACAAGGCATTGCAAGCGCGAGTAGCCCAGTCAGAGGGCCAGGAAGAGGTCGAGTACAATCTGCCCTCGGAGGCCAAGTTTGCGGCGGCCGTGGCCAAGGATATGGCCGGTGAGATGCTCTCGTCGTCGCGGATGATATGGATGGCTGTCGCCGTCATCATCGTCATCGTCATAGTGGCTGTGATCTGGATGAGCAGAGGTGGGGGCTGATTGTTGGCCACCCCCAAACCATTCCTGTAGCCTCGCATCCCTACCCGGAGCGAGCGGTATACTCTGGGCTCCCTTTCCCCAACGGGGACTTATGGGTGGGGAAGGGATACCACCCTCTCTACTATGGCTCCAGCTTCAGGTAGGCGTCAACTGTTTGTGGCTGGGGGAGCTGACGGGTGGCACGGCTGTTTTGTTTGGCGAGGTGATTGACGCGGAGACGCGGGAGGAGATCCCCCTGGGGCAGGTGGTGGTGTGGTAATTATAGCATGGGTGGGGGGAAAGCGCAATGGGGGTCGATGTGTCACCCAATACGCCGCAAGGCGGGTAACCTCGCACAAAGCTTAGCTTATGACCAGCCCTAAATTGTCTGCTTCCTCCCGGACAGCCGCTTTCAATGCCAAAGTGCATTTCTGGCCACAAGTTGCAAAGATCACATCAACACCTATTTCTTTGGCTGGTGAGGCTGAAGCAACGAGAAAACCAGTGATCGTTCTGCCGCTTTTTGCCAGTTTAAATGATACAGACTCTTCTTCATGTTCTGGCAGATCTACTACGGTTTGTGCATTCACTAACCATGTAGTCTCAGGGGCTTGTAGCACCGCACCGCACCAAGCGCATATAGAAGCTTCTGGTCTCATCTCCATGATTACACTCCTTCTCTTTTCTGATGTGCGTTCATCGTCCTGATACCCACCTGAACCAAACGCCCCGCCAGGTTCTCTTCCATTTCTCGTCATATGGAATGCCGACTACCGTAACCATCCCCGGTCGTAGGGCGTCGAATGATTCTCAAATCTTGGTTTCCCTCTTGGGCCCTGTCGCTCTGAGGGGAAGGTTGTGGGATGATTATAGCATGGTTGGGGGGAAAGAGCAAAGGAGGTGGGAGGGCATCATGCTTAGTTGTCAGTCAGGCAGGTCGTCAAGAACCTGCTTCATGCTCTGCCGGTACTCCCGGAAAGCAGCCCGACCCTGGTCGGTGAGGTGGAGCATGGTATGGGGCTTCCTGCCCACAAATTCTTTCTCGACCTCAATGTAGCCCGCTTCTTCCAGCTTGGTCATGTGCGAGGAGAGATTGCCCCACGTTAGTCCAGTTTGGCGCATCAAGAAGGTAAAGTCCGCGCTCTCGACGACGTACAGGAGGGCCAGGATCATGAACCGGGCCGGTTCATGGATGATCCGGTCAATATCGGCGATAGGCTGCAGGTTTTCGCTGCCGGCTTTAGGGGTTGTCATCGCCTCCCTCCTCTGCCGGTATAGGGTAATCACGCAGGAAGCGGACGAACACGACCAAGCCCACGATCAGAATGACCGCCGCCGGGATACCAAATGCAATGAAGCTGAGGTCAATGTCCGCCAACTTGCGAAACATGATATCAAGGGGCACCGGCAAGGCATACATGACGCCGATCAGGTACAGGCGGTTGAAATCCAGAAAGTAGGCTCCCAGGCTGAAAACAACCATTGTATTCACCATCCAGGCAGCCGGGAAAAAGAATGCCGCGTTTAGCCACTCAGGGCGATTGCTGCGCATAGCTAACGCAGCGAGAAAAACCCCTGCTCCCATGAGAACCGAGATGAACAATACCACCCTTACCCAGTTCAGTTTAGCTTTCCGCTTCGGGCCAAATTTGACGCGGCCCATGCGGGGGACTGTAATGATCTTCTTACCAGCCCACAGGACGAGCATAGCCAGTACTTCCAACCCGATGAATATGGCCATCCCCAAAGACTCTGAAAAGCCGACGTCGGAGAGCAACGCCCAGATAGCCATTGCCAGGAGCAAGAGGCCCAGGTAGATGTCCCACAGGCCATCCTGGAAAACAGACCTCCAGGCTTTTCGCTCGAGTTCTTTCAAACTGATATTTTGTGACATGATCAACCTCCTGGATTCGTGCAAAGATTTTTGTGTGGCAGTATACTTTGTATTACAAAGTCATTTGTACTAATTATAGCATAAAATCGGAAAATGTCAAGGGGTAGAACCTTAAAATTTTGCAGAGGGGTATACTTGGTGTGAGGTAAAAATGGGACAGCCCGGATGTCAGCACCTGGGAAATCCCACGCGGCGACGGAGGCGGACCGGACGGTGCCACTCGGTTCAACTGTCTCTCAGAGGACGACCTCCTCCATCGGTTCCGGTACCATCACACCTGGCACCCCCAACTCTTGGAACCCATCGGCCAATGCCAGAGAAGCCTCCTCTTCACCATGTACCACGAACACTTGCTTGAGCCGGCCGTTGTTGAGTGGCTGCACATAGTCCAGCAACTCGCCGCGGTCGGCGTGGGCACTGTAGCCGCTAATCACCTGCACCTCAGCTCTGAGTTGATAATCTTCGCCAAAGATCCTCACCTTTTCCCAACGCTCCACCAGCTTGCGGCCCAGGGTGTTGGGAGCCTGCCAGCCGACGATGAGCACGGTGTTCCTGTTGTCCTCGATGTTGTTCTTGAGGTGATGCAGGATGCGCCCGGCTTCGCACATGCCGGAAGCGCTGATGATGACCGCCGGTTCCCGCAGAAAGTGTAGTTCCTTGGAATCCTCCACGTCGCGGATGTAGCGCAGCCGCTTGAAGCCGAAGGGGTCGGGGTGATGGTCACTCAGGATGAACCGGGCCGTCTCCTCGTCGTAGCACTCGGGGTGCAGCCGGAAGATCTCGGTCACGTTCACGGAGAGGGGGCTGTCTACAAAGATGGGAAGCTGGGGGATCTTGCGGGCCTCGGTCAGGCGGTGCAGGGTGTAGACAATTTCCTGGGTGCGGCCCACGGAGAAGGCGGGGATGATGACCTTGCCGCCACGGCGGTAGGTCTCGGTCACCACACGTCGCAAAGCAGCCTGGGCCTCTTCAGGGGTTTCGTGTTGGCAGTTGCCGTAAGTGCTCTCGACGATGAGATAGTCCACGTCGTGGATCGGGCTGGGGTCTCGCAGGATGGGCACGTTTTTACGGCCCAGGTCCCCGCTGAAAGCCAGCCTGGACTGCCGGCCGTTTTCTTCGACATCAAGGACGGTAATGGCTGAGCCCAGAATGTGCCCCGCGTCGCGAAAGGTGGCCCTGACCCCCGGAACTACGTCAAAGGGCCGGTCGTAGCCCGCGCCCACAAAGTACTTGAGGCTTTCGTTAGCGTCCTGCTTGCTGTACAGAGGTTCCACCGGGGGGAGACCCTGGCGGCCCCGCTTTTTGTTGACGTAGGCCACATCTTGTTCCTGGATGTGAGCCGAGTCGGGGAGCATGGCTGCGCACAGGTCACGGGTGGCAAAAGTAGCGTAGATGTCACCCCCAAAGCCGCTCTTGATCAGAGAGGGAATGTTGCCGGAGTGGTCAATGTGGGCGTGGGATAGAATGAGGGCATCCACATCTCCGGCCTTGAAAGGCAAGTTGCAGTTGCGCTCGAAAGCCTCCTGCCGCCGCCCCTGGAAGAGGCCGCAGTCGAGCAGGATGTTGCTTCCGTTGACGGTGAGCATGTGCATAGAACCGGTGACGGTGCGCACAGCACCCATGAAGCGTAGTTTCACGATGATACCTCCTCCTGGGAGGAACCCTTGCGAAGGTTGGGCAACCTTCGCAAGGGTCAGAATAGCGATAACTGCTCCGCACCTGACTTGAAGCGCAACGATTCAGGCAAGGTGTGGAACCCATTGGCCTTGGCCCACTGCTCATCCGGTCCTTCCCAGCCAAAGCGGCCCAGGTCGGTGCGGCCCTTCTCGTCAAAAACGACGCCCTCCTGCTCCAGCAGGCGCTGCTGCTCCAATCCCCTGGTGCTGACCTTGCCCTGGGCATTGATCACCCTCTGCCAGGGCACCGGCGGGTCAACACGCTGATAGCGCAGCGCGGCCATGGCCCCGCCCACTTCCCGGGCGTCGCACGGTGGCCCCACCACAGCCGCCACCTGCCCGTAGGTCGCTACCCGCCCCGGCGGGATAAGACGGACAACGGTATATACCCTCTGGTACAGCTCCTCTTCTTGCATCCAGTTTACCTCCCAGACCTGACAGGTTTAGCAAAACCTGTCAGGTCTTTCACTTGTTCCAGGGGCAGTTGCGGGTGGCTCTGATCAACAGGCTACCGGCCTCACTGGGAGGTCTGATCGGTCCGACCTCGTAGGGAAGGAAAACCATCATGCTTGCTCGGTGAATCCCTTTCCGGGCTCAGACACGAACAGGAGCAGCAGGGCAAAGGCCGCCAGCGCGGCCCCGCACGAGACCATGGTATTGAGGCTCAGTCCCCTACGCAGCCACAGGGGAGCCGCCGTCAGCGAGCCGGCCATCCGCCCCGCCGAGAGGGCAGCCACGTTGAGGGCCATCAACGTGCCCCGAGCGCCAGGGGCCAGCTCCGAGATCAGGGGGAAAGAGGAGACGATGCTGAATTCAAAGGCAACAAAGAGGACGAACAAGCCGACGAGGGCCGACATCAGATTCCCGGACAGCAGGGGCAACAGCAGGTAGGCCGCGGCGTTGAGCAGGAGCCCGCCCAAGACAGCCTTTTTCTTACCCAACCGGTCCACTAACCCGGCCGAAGCCCCCTCGCCCAGAGCCTCGGCGATTCCGATGACACTGGAAGCCAACCCCAACGCGCCCACGCTCAGGCTGAAGGTCTCTTCCATCCAGGCTCCATAGACCACGAACACGTTCTCGATGGCGAACATGAACAGCAAGCCGACGGCCAGACCCAACCAGGCACTCCGGTTATGGCGCAGTTCCGCCCAACGAAGTGTTATAGACGAGGTCCGCTGGGGTTGGTCGGCCGGCAGCCGCCAGGTGAAGAGCAGGCCAACCAGCGCCAGCAGGGCCAGGGCGACGAAGGGAGACTGCCATCCCGCCCGCTCGATGAGGCAACCGGCCGCCGGCACCCCTAGCAGCCAGGCCGCCGACCACGACAGCTCGGTGATGCCCAACACCCGACCCCGGCGGTGGTAGGGAACCGCGTCGCCCAGGTAGGCCTGCATGGCCGGGTCGTAGGCCGTTTTGGACAGCCCGAACAGGACAAAGGCGACGATGGCCACTCCATAGGTCGGCCAGCCAGCTATCAGCGCCGCGGCCACGGCCAGCATCCCCAATCCGACCAGCATGAGCGACCGCCGCCCATGCCGATCCGACAGGGGGCCGATGATGGGACTGCTCAGCCCGGTCAGGGCGCGCAGGGTCAGCAAGAAACTGACTGCCGTCAGCGGCACGCCCAGTCCCCGGCTGATGACCGGCAAGAAGGGATAGACGACGCGGAAACTGCTGTTGATGGTGGTGCGGGAAAGCAGGATAGTCCCCAAGACACCGGCAGAAGTAGCGGTCTGTGCCCGCTGCTCGGTAGATTCTCCCATAATCCTCTGTCAAGGCTCAGCCCGGTGGGTCAATCCCCTACCCGGTGGAGAAAGAAGAGAATTGTGGAGGGACACCCCCCCACACCCCCCGACCTGCTGCGCAGGCCCTATCATTCCTGCCAGCGTTGGGGATAGCGCGGCCACCGGGTATAGTCCATATGGGGACGGGACTTTTTGCAGAGCCAACCCCCTATCAGGCCAAAGAGGAAACCACCGATGTGAGCAAACCAGGCCACCCCGCCAACCTGCATCATCCCCAGGGACAGCACACCGTTGAAGAACTGCAAGATGAACCATCCACCCAGCACAATTCCGGCTGGAATAGAGGCGCGTCTGACGAAGAAGCCAAAGAAAAGCAACGTGTGCACCCTCGCCTCAGGGAACATGACCAGATAAGCGCCCAACACCCCGGCGACGGCCCCACTGGCCCCGACGCTGGGTATCATCAAATCTGGGCCGACGAGGATTTGGGCGAGCCCGGCCAAGATACCGCTCACGAAATAGAAAATGGTATACAGCACCGGTCCCATGCAATCCTCGACGTTGTCGCCAAAGATCCACAGATAGAGCATGTTGCCAATGATGTGGGCGAACCCCAGGTGCAGGAACATGGAGGTGATGAACGTCAAGGCCACGGGCAGGTTGAAGGCATTGGTGACCAGGTAGGGCACCACGCCCCAATTCGTAACTAACCGCTCCAGCCCAGGCAAGGGCAGCATCATCTCGTAGATGAAAACCAGCACGTTGAGCCCAATCAGCACATAGGTCACGTAAGGCGTGCGGCGGGTGGGATTCAAGTCGCTTATGGGAAGCATGACAGTTTCTCTTCGACCTTAAGCAATTCAATGGCAGCCTGATACTGCTCACGCCGACGCAGCCAGACCTTGTATGCGCTCGCCCAAGCGGTCCAATCCCGTACCCACGCTTCATCTAGAGGCTCTTCGCCACTCACATAAGACTCGTAAAAAGTCTCAGACAGGATACCATATTTGCGCTCGTAGGTGCGCATTTCGTCTTCGAGGGCATAGATGTCTTGAAGAATATCGTCCAGGGTCATAGCACTTCTCCTGAGGCTTGTCATGGGATCTTGCATCTATTATAGCTTAGGTGGGAACGTAATACAAGTCCGCACCCGCAGCCCGCTGCAAGCATACCCTGATTTGCTCACCGCTGTCAAGCGGACGAAGCAAAAGGCACAGCAGCCTCACCGAATGGCCCTCGTGCCTTTTATGCAGTTTTGAAGTTCGGTTGTGTTCCCATATCATTTGTCACCCTTCTGCGCCGTCTGAAACTCTTCCGGCTTCAGTTCCTCGGGCATCTCGTCCAGCGCCTGCTGCACCCTCTCCTCCAGTTCCTCCCGCGAGAGCTTGCGCCGCCCTCTCTTCTTCAGTATCCCCACCAGATAAGTGGACAGCGTCCTGGAGAGCGCCTGGACTTGCTGGCGCGTCAGCTTTTCGCCCCGCTCAAACCAGATCACAGCCGCATAGCCCGTGGCCACTGTCACTGAGGCGGCCACAGCCGCCGCCAGGATCCAACCCGGCAAACCCACCAGCTTGCTCAGTTCGTAGAACAGGGTGCGCCCCAGAAAGCCCAGGCCAAAAGTGGTCAGCAATTCCCGAGCACGGGCGAGTGTGATGCGGTAATTGTAGATACGGGCGATGGTCAGAACCATAGTGACCTGCAGGATGCTCAGGGGGATGAAATCAACGAAAGGGAGCGGGGTGAGCCCAATCAGGGCGGCGGTGGTCCCAAATCCGACGATGCGCTGCCAGGCGAGGCGACGCCGGTGCTGAGGCAGCACCTGTCCGATATGGATCAGGAGCCTGGGCTCAGCTTTGATGATGGCCAGGATCACCTCAGACAGCCCTTTGCCCTTGGTCGCCACCGTAGGGATAATCTGCTCTCGCTTCAGGCGGAGGGCCGCCACGACCGTGCGCAGGACCTTTTCAACCTCCTTGCCCACCAGGTCTACCTTGTTGACCACCACTACGTAGGGTTTGCCCAGGGCGACAAACTCTTCGAACATAGCCAACTCGTCGTGCTTGACACCCTGGGGGGCCTCGAACAGGATCACCAGGAGGTCGGCCTTCTCAGCGGCCTCCAGGGCCATCTGCCGTTCCTGCTGGCCCACGTTGCCCACCGCGTCAGCACCCGGGGTGTCCACGATGGCAAAGCCCCACCCTTCGCCGGGCTGATTGGCCCGCGTCGTCCCAGGGATGTGGCTCACCTCAGCCCTGGGTTGATCAGGGCGGAGCAGTTGGTTGTAGAGGGTGGACTTGCCCACGTTAGCCGGCCCGACGATGACCACGTTGTGCCTGGGCCTCAGAAGGGGGTCCACTTCGCGCGCCATTTCCTCCAGGAGCCACCGCAGCGTCCGCAGCCCTACTCCTTCCAGGAGTCTGAGCAGAAGCGCGGCTTCATTTCTTTGCTCCTCGCTCAGCGCACCCCAGATTCGGTTGAGGGCGCTCTGAACGGGTTCCGGGAACTCGTCAAAACCGGTCACAATCTATCTTTCACCGCTCCCCGCGCAGGGCCTTCACCAACGGTTCCCAGGCCTTGATGAACCAGGCCACGAAAGCCTCCCACCAACTGCCAGGCCTGACCACCTCGGGGCACTCGATGACCAACCGGCCGCTGTAATCCAGCACACGCCCGTGGGGCTGACCGAACTCGTCATAGTCAATGCGAGCGTAGGTCAGGTAATGCTCGTCCATAAACTCCTCCGGAGCGGCGTAGAACTCCTTCCAATAGTCCAGGCCGGCCTCGGCAAAGTCCCGCCACCAGGTCCACGTCCCGGTGTTGAGATAGAGGCCGCCGCTCTCCAGGCGCTCACACAGTGGATCGTGGGTATGGCCAAAGACCACGATCTGGGCTCCCGTCTCCCTGGCCTTGGTCTCCGCCGCCTGGTGCAGGGCTGAATTTACCTCGGCTATGATGCTCTTGCCCAGGTTGAAGGCCGAGGCCTCATCAACGGGGCGGGTTCTGGCGACCTCGGGAGGGGCGTCGGCAGCCTCCAGGAGGCGGCCAACGCGGGCGTTGAACTCCCGGCGGAAGGCCTCGTCCTCGGCGTAACGCTGGCCGAGAACCTGCCGTTGGGCCTCGTCCTCCAGTTCCCGCACCAGCCTCTCGGCCTCGGCTGGCAGATCCTCTCCGCCCGCTGCCAGGCTGCCGACGATCAATAGGTGCGCGACCTTCAGAAAGGCGGCCAGGGTCTTGACGGCAAAGGGGAAATCAAGGGCCAGGGCGTACCATATCAGGGCGGTCATGGGCTTGACGCTATCCACCCACCACTTCTCCCACTCAACCTGGTTGAAGAACTCGATCACGAACCGTGAGCCGGCCGGGATGGCTAGTTGACCCTCATGTTCCGGGTCCAGGGGCTTCTCAAAGTTATCAACACGGTTGACCTTCTCCGCATATTGGTTCCCGTGCTCGACGTAGATGCCCTCACGACTGATGCCGACCTCTTCGAAAACCAGGAGCTTCGCCCGCTCACCGGTGGCATATACCGCCTGCCTGATCCTTTCTTTCACCGCTGGCCAGTAGAGCTCCACATCGTGGTTGCCTTTGAGGATGGTCACCTTGCGTTGGGGGTTCGCTGGCTTGATGAATTCACGCAGGGCGGCGAAGAACATGGGGTGGCCCTTGATGATCAGGTCTACCTTTTTGGCCGAGTCCTCCTCCAACGATGAGCGATAGTTTTCAGGGGAGTAGGCTCTCCGGGGTTCGAACTGATCCAGCGCTGGGGCCTGAAGGAATTCCACCACGTCGCCGTCTATGATCAACTCAAAGTCCGTGCCTTGGGTTTCGCTTTCCTCTTTCATCTCATGCAGAAAGCGAGCGAAGGTTTCGTCCACGATGAAATCCTCCAGCACGTTGCCTTTATCCAGGTCGAAGAACCCCGCTCCCAAATGCAGGTCGCTGACGATGATCTTGACTTTGCTGGCCATGAATTGCCTCCTCTCGCTGAGTGGGAGAATCTGCTATGAATTGCCTCTGGATTTACCCTATGACCTAAGTCATTATACCAGCAATCGGGACAGTTGACAATATTGAGAGCGGGAGCGTTACGCATTGGGGACAAGCTCCTTAGCGAGATGGGGTGGCCAGGCCGAAGATGCGCTCGTGATGGCGAGCGTGAGGGAAGACCTTCCGGATGGCTGAGCCCTATTCCCGCCGCAGGCTTCGCTGCGCAAGCCCGAACCAGCAGGACAAAGAACCGATAGGGTCCCGTACGACTGGTCACAAAGGGAGCAACCCTTCGACCCTTCGACCGGCTCAGGACACCGCCTATGGTGCCATGCCAGGTAAATTGGGTCCATGTTGACCTTACCCCATAATTCTGCTATACTTGATTCGTAACTATCAGCGGCCTTCGGTGTTGTAACAGGCAGAACACGTCGAGGGCCGAACCATTCCTTAAGGAAAGGCCCTCAGGTGACAGAGAACGAAGAAGCCCTGGTAGAGAGAGCCAAAGAAGACCCGGCGGCTTTTGGCGTCCTGTACGAGAGATACGTGAAAAAGATCTACAGTTACATCTATTACCGGACCGGCAATCACCAGGATGCCGAGGACCTCACCGCCAGGACTTTTTATCGTGCTTTGAGCAACATGGACGGCTATGTGAATCGAGGTTTGCCCTTCTCGGCCTGGCTTTATCGCATCGCTCACAACCTGGTAGCCAACTGGCATCGAGACCGAAGCCGCCGCCAGGTGATCCCCCTCGACGAACTGGTTCTGGCCAGCCGACGTAAGGTTGACCCCCTTCACCTGATCGAAGCCAACGAGGAGAGGGAGACCCTGCTGCGAGCCATCAGACAGCTCCCTGCCGACCGCCAGCAACTCTTGATCCTCAAATTCGTGGAAAAGATGTCCAACGCCGAGATCGGTCAGGTAATAGGACGCAGCGAGGGGGCCATCAAATCCCTCTATCACCGCACCCTGATCGCCTTGCGAAAAGAACTGGAGAAAAGGAGTTTTGAGCCGTGATCAAAATCGTGACCGACAGCACCTGCAATCTCAATCTATTTCCAGAACTATTGCAGAAATATGACATCAGAGTGGCCCCTATCTCCATTCAGTTCCGGACGGAGACCTACGAGGAAGACGTTGACATTGACCGGGACCTCTTCTATAAGAAAATTGACGAGATGGGCATCATTCCTACCACCTCGCAGCCATCGCCGGGCAGATTCGCCAACTATTATCGCGAATTGACGGACCAGGGACATTCGATTCTTTCCATCACGATCACCAGCAAGCACAGTGGCACCTACCAATCAGCCATACTGGCCAAAGATATGGTCCCCAAGGCCGACGTCGAGGTCTTTGACTCGGCCACCATCTCCTTCGGGACGGGGTACATGGTACTGGAAGCAGCGCGGGCGGCCGAAGCCGGTCAAAGCAGGGAGAGCATACTCAAACGGTTGGCAGAGATCAGGGACAACATGTGCCTCTCCCTTACACCAGCCACCTTGAAATACCTACAAATGAGCGGGCGGGTGGGCAGGTTGAAAACAGCCTTTGCCTCTTTGCTTGACATCAAGCCCGTCATTACCGTAGAGGACGGTCTTCTTGAGGCCCGCGAGAATGTGCGCACCAGAGCGAAAGCCATCAACCGCATGCTGGAACTCACCGAAGAAGCCATGGGCACGACCGACCCGATCAACATAGCTGCTATCCACGCCAGGTCCCCGGAAGAAGGGCAGGCCCTATTGGAAAAAACCCAGGCCAGGTTCAACTGCCAGGAGACCATGATCGGTGACTTGGTCGCTTCCCTGACTGTGCACGGCGGGCCGGGTATACTTGGCCTTTT
>Ga0315309_1000488_pt1 | contig 23909 bp, 27 predicted proteins | sample TDP4_MG_FD_203080 | JGI IMG/M metagenome (GOLD analysis project Ga0315309, IMG submission 203080) | Freshwater sediment microbial communities from Lake Towuti, South Sulawesi, Indonesia - TDP4 | ecosystem: Environmental > Aquatic > Freshwater > Lake > Sediment | place: Indonesia: South Sulawesi...
CGTTTTACTTGGAATATGATGATTTGAAGCTATATCACAAATAATCAAATTTTAGGCTTTTTATGGTAAATACTGCATGAATTAGGTAATGTTAATGAAAATACACCAAAAGTGCGGGGGATGGGATTCGGACCCATGTACCCCTTCGGGATAGGAGCCTCAGTCCTTCGCCGGTTATAGCCGTCTACGCCTTTGACCTAGCTTGGCAATGGGGGGTTTAACCTACCCCCGCTTTTTTCCCCGCACGCGGGGATTGCGCTGCTTTACAGGCGATTTTAATATTTCCTTTCATACAAAAGATGACTTCAGATTGTTCGTAACGCTTCCAGGCTCATGAAACCCATTTGTCCATGGCCGCATTCGAGTTCGCAAAAGCTAACCGTCAATCATCCTATACGGTCAGGTCCGCTACTAGGATCTCAGCTTCATCGTGGCTTTTCGCCTGGCACACGATTCCGGTCTTGTCCGGCGTGTCCTCCCTCTTAGTCACTATGGAGGAGACCCCTTCGAACGTCAAATCGAAGATATTGCCGGTCAGCATCGCTTGGATCCCGTACTCGATATCCGGTTGCTCCTGAACTCTGGCATAGAGCCCTTTCCTGTTCTCCTCTTCCGTCTCCTTCGTCCATGGCTCCGGGTTGGCTGATGGATCGACAAGTATCTTGGCGCCACCTTCCGCCAAGCGCCTAACTATTTCGGGAAAGAAGGCATCGTAGCATATCGTTATGCCGATCGGGATTCCCTCTATCGTATATGTCTGGAGTTCGTCAATGCTCGCAGGGGATAGGCCCAAGCCCTCCTTCTCTAGCGTGATCAGGTTCACCTTCCTCTGTCGAAGCAAGATGTCGCCATTGGGGCCGAATAGGTACGCCGTGTTGTAAAGTTTCGTCTTCCTCGTCGCCTCTCGCACGGTTTGCAAGGTTTGAAGTGGACCCGTAGCCTGAGTCGGCCTCCTTTCAGGCGGCAGCACTACCGTCCCAGCAAGGATGTAGGCGTTGTATTCCTGCGAAAGGGATGAGAGGACCTCCTCGTAGGTCTTCCTGACCATGGACTCCTTGCTCAGAAATACAGCCTGTGTTCCGCCAGCCCTGTGCCTGATCCTGCTCACAAGCACGTAGTCCATGGCCCTCTTCGATATCGCTGCTACAGCTTCATCTAGTGTCTTGCAGTCCTTAACCGCGTTGAAGCTGCCCAGCGTCACAAGGGGGACTCCGACATCCTCTGGGAAGACGACCAAGTTTGGGTTCTCACCTGAGAGGTGGGGCTTTGCCTTCTCCATCTCAGTTGTCAAAAACGCTTCGAAGCTCAGCCTGTTCCTATAATCTAACAGCTCGATCTTCGTCTGGAGCGCTATTGCTCTGAGCGTCTTCGTCATCTTCGGCTCCCCTGTTACGCCCGTTAAGCTCGTAGGTATAACCGTTCCGAGGGCTGATTTTCCACTGGTCCTGTCAGCCCCATACTGCGTTCCTTATATAGCTCCCGCCTTCATCATGTGTTCGATCTGCCTTGAGTAGGGTTGCTCAGCTTGGCTCTCTAAAGGAAGGGTCCTGGATAAACATCGATGGTGAACCGTGCCAAATTGTTGAGGTCATCCATTCGAAGACCGGAAAACACGGCTCCTCAAAGGCCAGGCTTGTCGCCATGTCACTGTTCACGGGCACGAAAAAGACCTTGATGGCGCCTACGAACTCCAACATCGAGATACCGATCATTGAAAAGAGGTCTGGCCAAGTCATCTCCATTTCAACATCAGGGGTTCAGCTGATGGACCTGGAAAGCTATGAGGTGTTCGAGGCACCAATGCCGACGGATTTGGCCGGAAAAATTCAGCCGAGTTTGACTGTTGAGTATTGGAAGGCCCTGGGCAAAGTGAAGATAATGAGGATGAAAGAGGGCGTTTGATCTAGGTCCTTTTGGCTCAATCCCTAGTGTTATTTCGATTCCTTCAATATCTTAAGGATCTTCTCCGCATCGGTTTTGCTCATGAGCCTCTTCATGGAGGACGAGAAGAGCCCCAACAGCTCCTCCGCTCTCCTCGGCATGACATTGATGATCATTATGGCTTCCTTTCTCGACATGCCTGTCTCCTGGATTAGCTGCTCCACGAGCTTCTCCGCCCTTTCGGCATCCAGCTTCGAGAACTTGCTTGTATATTCCAAGGTCCTCCTCTGGAACTGATCTAGCTCCTCTTCCTTCTTTGCCTTGATGGCTTTATTGGCCTCTGCGATCGTTATGTCTCTCTCCGATATTACCCGCCTGACCACTACGACTCACCGTATGGCACAATGTGCTCTGGCCTGACAATTATGTCTTTCAGCTTTGCCAGGCTCTTAACCCTCAGGACATAGGCCCGCCCCCTGGTGGCAATGACGGTCCCAATCTTGCCATGGTACCTCCTATGGGGCATGCCCTTGTGATAAGCAGAATTTATCCTGACCAGGACCTTATCTCCTATCTTGTACTCGTGAAGGAGGTATGCGGGCGGCTTCATGCCCTTCTCCCTAACCTCCTTCCTCATCAGGGCCCTCGTGCCTACCCTATAACCGTGGGTCTTCGGCATACGCCTTCACTACGCAATGAGATCCCATTCCTCGCTTAGACCACTATAAATTCATTTGAGGCCTATATTTCCCCTATGTCCAAGACCTCCAGCTCAATGCATTCTGCCTTCCTGTCCGCTAGATCCGACAAGGAAGGTTTGGTTCTGCCCTCGTCGCCGCTTATCAGCTCCTTGATGTAAAGCCCGCCGTCGCATCGGAATATGCCCTCTATTGTGTCCGGGTATATGATCTTGAAACTGACGCTATAGAGGCGTTTCTGCCTAATCCTGTCCCCACGCCTCCTCAGAACCCTCGTTGGTGTCCTTTGTGCAATTATGGCATCGGAGAGCCCCCGCTCCAGCTGAGCCAGGTCAGATTCGTTTATTTCCCTATCGAGCTTTATGATGGCCCTGTAGGTCTTCCTGGCCTTCTCCCCGAATATCTTGACGCCTACCACGTCCCTCTTGTCGGCCTTCGAGAGGCCCAATACCTCCAAACGCCCCTTCTGCCCCTCCCTGATTCCCTCCTCAATGCGAGCCAGGTCTACGGTCCTCCGCTTGGGCTTGACTATCTCGATTACGAAGGGCCTGCCATTCCCCGTCATTCGCGCATCCGCATCCTCCCTTCCAGCCCCATGAAACTTCATGTCCTCCCCCCGGGTCGCATCAAGCAGAGGTATGCCAACGATCTCTTCGATGGATTCCCCCTTCAGCCACGGCGCCCTTGTCTGAGCTATCCCGCCAACCAATTTCCTGTACCTGCCCTTGAAGAAGGCTGGGTTGATGTTGACCTCCAACTCCCCCTCCGGCAGCCTTACGATCAAGGTGACGTCCGGTCGGAGCTTGTCCACCCTCTTATCGGCTAGTGCTTGAATGTGTTTTCCGATCTCCCGAGTCACTTCATACCTTATGTTCTCCCCGTGTCTTAGTTTAAAACGAGCCTTCAACTCGTCTTCCCTCTCCTCAACCTGCAGTGGCATCTTACATCCAATCATGACCGTTGAGCACTCCACATCCCCCAGTGAGCTGATGGCTTTGACCGAGAACTGCTCAAGCCTTTCCATAAAGCCTGAGCAGATATAGCATGGCCTTGTGACTATCTCCAGCTTTCTCCTCATCTTCCTCAACGTAATGAGGGATGGCTCGTATCCGCTCTCAGCCAGCGCCTTAAGCAATCTGAACGTTTGCTTCCTTTTCGTCGATGCGTGCGTCTGAGCCTGCATGTGAAGCACCATTTTGAGGGCACGACCCTTCTCCTTGTTGCCAAAAGTGCGATCTAGGCTGGCAAATTGCCTGCCCAAACAGCTGTCGCAAAGCGCATATTCGGAGATTACTTCCTCACATATCTCCATGATGTTCATCTTCATATCTTGCCCAACATTCTCCGCCTAAGCTCCCTGCTCCCTTTGAACTTCTTGATTAGGCTGCGGGCCATATTGAACTGCTTGATCAGGTCCTTAACGTCTCTCTCGGATGACCCCGAACCCCTTGCCACGCGCCTAATCCTCTGCGAATCCAAGATGGTCGGGTTCTCCCTCTCGTCCCTGTTCATCGATTGCACTATTGCCTTCCACTTCTTTACCTTTTGATCTGCATCCCTTAACGCGTCTTCGGGTATTTTGTGTCCGCCTGGGAAGAATTTCAAAAGGTTATCTATGGGCCCCATCTTGCCCGCAGCCTGAAATTGCTCTAGCATGTCATCCAATGTGAACCTTCCGGATGCCAGCGCCTTCGCCTTCTCCTTGGATAGTTCGATCTCCATCTGGGAAAACTTCTCAACGAGGCCCTTTAGATCCCCGTATCCTAGAAGCCTGGAAACAAACCCCGTGGGGTCGAAATGTTCGAGATCGTCTATCTTCTCGCCAAGGCCGACGAACGCTATTGGCGCTCCCGTCGCTGCTACGGCCGATAGGGCGCCGCCACCTCTGGCAGCGCCATCCAACTTTGCCAAGACGATGTATCCCAACCCTACTGCCTCGTGAAAGGCCTGTGCCTGGGACTTCGCTTGCTGTCCTATTGTAGCGTCAATGGTCAGAACGATCCTGTCTGGCTTGACTTCCTTAGCCAGCTCCTCCATCTCTTCCACTAGTGCCTTCTCGTCCTTGTGCCTCCCAGCGGTGTCTACCAAAATGAGGTCACAGTAATCTCTCAATTGGGCGATGCCGCGAAGGGCGATCTCGACAGGATCCCTTCCATCCTGCTCACCATAGGTTGGTATTTTGTAGGGCTCGAGGAGCTGCAGGAGCTGCTGATATGCACCTGGACGATATGTGTCGGCACAGACTACGCCAGACCTGAATCCCTTCCTTTGAAAATAAAGGGCGAGCTTGGCGGCGGTTGTGGTCTTGCCCGAGCCCTGAATGCCGACCAGCATGTATATGATGGTACGGCCCTTCTCAAGCCTTGGCTCGACCGGATGTTCCCCCAAGATCCTTATGAGCTCATTGTAGGCTGAATGGATGACCTGATCCTTCCTCGAGACTCCCGGCGGGATCTCCTTAGTGGCATCTTTCTCTATCCTCTTAGACATCTCGAGGACGAGGCCCACATTGACGTCTCCCCTCAATAACGCCCTCTGAATCTCCCTGATGAACTCCTTGATGGCGGCTTCATCCGCCACAGTCCTGCCCAATAGCCTAGTTATGGCTGAGCTCAAAGACCTTCCAAGCTCATCCAGGACCAATGGATGCCACTCAAACCGCAATTAACGCAGTTTAAAAGATAATAAACTTGGTGCTCACAGGGCGATTCGCGTCGCCTTCCTCAGCTCGCTCCTCCAGAAGTCGAGTTCCTCAACTACTATCTCGAAGATTATCTTCGGATCGCCCATCCCATCGGTCTCTTCCAGTACCCTCCCCGTCACGAAGTTCACGGCCTTCTCGTTCTGAAGGGCATCCTCCAGCAACTTCGGCTCTTCCTCAAGGACCCTCCTGACGATGATCTTCAAGCTGTTCCTGTCGCCGATCCTCCTCAAATTCGACCTCCTAGCGAGGTCCGACGGTGAACCGCCTTCTCTCACCAAATCCCAAAGCATCTCTTTGGCGATCTTTGCGGTCAATTCACCCTTGTCAACGAGAGAGAGCAATTCGGCGAAATCCCTGGGCCTGAAAAGGCACTCCTGCGCCATAATCTCGTTGTGGTTCAGCCTCCTCTGCAATTCCGTCGTGATCCAGTGGCACATGCTAACCGGATTGTGGTAATACCTTGTAGTTTCCTCAAAGTAGTCGGCCAAACCCTTGTCCATTGCGAGGACCGTCGCGTCGAACGCATCCAAGCCATACTGCTCTACGAGCCTCATCCTCCTTGCGTCTGGCAGTTCGGGCATCGTCCTACATGCGTTTTCGACGATCTCTTTGGAGAACTCCAAGAAAGGCAAGTCCGGTTCGGGGAAGTACCTGTAGTCTTCCTCCTCCTCCTTGACTCTCATCTCCTCGGTTATCCTCTTGGCCTCGTCCCACCTCCTTGTAGCCCTTCTGGCCGCTCCGCGCATGGTCCTCAATCTGAGTAACTCGAAATACAATGCCTTCTCGACATCCTTAAAGGACGATATGTTCTTCACCTCCACCCTCGAGCCGCCGCCCACAGATATGTTGGCATCGCACCTCATCGATCCTTCGAGAGCGCTGTCCGTAACCTCAAGATGCTCGAGTATCGACTGAACTTTCTGTAGAAAGAACCTGGCTTCTCGTGGGGAACTCATGTCTGGCTCGGTCACGATTTCCACGAGGGCTATTCCAGACCTGTTATAGTCCACCAAGGTGACTTCGCCGCCGTCGCTTGAAAGGTGAACAAGCCTCGCAGGATCCTCCTCCAGCTGAATCCTCCTAACTTCAACGGTCTTTTCAGCGCCGCCAATTCGAAATGACACGTGCCCACCAACCGCGAATGGTATTCCGCCAGCCTTGTCATATTGAGATATTTGAAATCCCTTGCTCATGTCCGGATAAAAATACTGCTTACGGAAGAATAGAGTGCGGTGTGAGATGCTGGAACCCAATGCCAAGGACACCTTCATGGCCGCCTCTAGGGCATTTTTGTTAAGAACAGGTAGGGCACCCGGTAGACCAAGGCAGATAGGGCAGGTATTGCTATTAGGAGGCTTGCTCCTGTAGTCTGACGGGCAACTGCAAAAAAGTTTAGTTTTCAGAGATGTGAGCTGGCAGTGGAGAACTCGTCCCCGAGCACCTAGCTCAAAGGGATCTCGAGTCCAATGAGGACGTTGGGCGATTCCAGTGCCTTCGATTCAATTATCAGCCTTATCACCTCGCCAACTCGAGCACCCTTATGCGGCTAGTTTGCAGGGGGGAAGGGATTGGAATAGAAAAACCTTTTGTCCACATTCCGTGGCGTGGGACCAGTCTCAAACGCCTCATAGGCCTTGAGCGGCTCTGATATCGGCGAATATGTGTCATAAGTGGGGGAAAGTATTATTTTTTCCGGTAGATGGCTTTGTAGCGGTGGAGATGTCAGAGGAAGAGGTCGGAAGGGTATCAAACTACTTCTCACGCCTTAGCGTTGCAGCCATAGAGATCACGAACGGCACGCTCAAAGTGGGGGATTCGGTCAGAATAAAGGGCGTGAAGACGGACTTCACCCAAATAATCGATTCCATGGAAATCGATCGGAAGCCAGTTAAGATGGCTGAAAAGGGGTCTTCCGTAGGAATCAAAGTCAAAGACAAAGTAAAACCAAACGACGTCGTCTTCAAGGTCCTTTAGAGATACGACTTATACAGACAACCTCATCCTTTCCGGATAGCGCTTCCAGAGGAACTTCTCAAGCTCGAGCCTTAGCCTAAGGTCAAGCTCCTCCTGCTCCCTAGACAAGAAGGTAGGCGACTGTCTGAGGTGGATTATTGGCCCACTCAACAGACCCTCCCCCTGCATCGCCTCCCTTATGGTAACGGGACTGCGGCGCAAAATCTCCTCAAGTACGTTAGATGACAGTTTTTCGTCAAATATCCTTGCGAGCTCAGAATTCGGCACGGGCCTCAACCCGAACTCTGGGCTTTCAAGGGATCTGAGTTGACTGCCATCGATTCTGGCCCCAAAGCCCACGATCTTGTAGGGATTTATGTAGTGCTGTTTTATCTGCCATAATTCCCGATCTGAGTTTTGGATGAAGAAGAGGTCCTGAAAACCGCCAGCACTCCTTCCCACAAAGAATTGCCACCCCTTTGGGTTCTTGTCGTACCTTTTCAGTATCTCCTGCACCATTTCCTCCGCAGGCTCTAGCTCCATCGTGGTTCATCTACTGGGACTTGGATCCCCTTTCATTATACTATCAGAGCATCGGTTAAATATGTTGCGTCCTCTAGGATTTATTTCAGTAAATAAAGCGAGATGAGGTTAGCGCTAGAAGCTCTATGTCCTCTTGGCACGGTAGGAAAGCTCTGTCCTTCTCCTCAATTCTTCACTCTGGAGCCTGACTATCTCCTCCACCCGCTCAGCCGTTACTCCAGTCGTCGTGCCTACGGCCGTAACGCAGGCGGCTCCGGCTGCCTGGCCCCTTTCCAGCAGCTCGATCATCAGAGGCGGGGGAAGATTGCTCACTTGGCCCTTTCTAATGTCCCTCCTGAACATCGTGTCCATGATCCCCGCACAGAATGCGTCACCAGCGCCAGTTGGATCGATTGATTCGACCCTGAAAGCCGGTTGGGCCACCCTCTTCTCTCGGTCAACTGCGTAAGCCCCCTTCTCGCCATCAGTTAGGAGCATGAGCTTGACGCCTAGGTTGAGCATCTTCTCCATGGAGGAATCGAAGTCTGAATTGCCCGTTAGGTTGAACAACTCCCCGGTATTACAATGGAAAATATCGGAGTATTTCATGGCGCTCCTGATGCCACTCCAATCTATTCCGATGGCAGTTATGACATCCAGGCAGGTTATGCATCCAAGATCGCTTGCCCTGCTCATGATATCCGATATCCTATTGTCGACATCCCTGCACATGCCCGAGACTATATAGAAGATCCTAGGGGGCTCCTCTTCGAGGGCGGCGATGACCTCATCGGCCTTTAGCTCCCAGCTGGCTCCGAGCTCTACGTGGAACCGTCTATCCTCTCCCTTGACGACTAGGACGATGTTTTTCATCGTCCCTGTGTCGTAAATGCAAACAGCTGTGCGGATCCCCTTTGACGCTAGTGTGTTAAGGACGAACTCCCCGAAAACATCCTTGCCTACAGCTCCAACCACTTTGAGCCCGCTTCCTGATTGCCCTAAATTTACCAAGTCGATGGTGATGTTTGCAGGATGCCCGCCAATGTGTAGCTCAACTCCCCTAGGTAAGATGACAAGCTCTCCAGGGCTCGCGACCTTTGGCAAATCTGCTGCAATAATATCTGATACCAACACCCCTACAGCAGTCAAATTGAGGTTGCCCATCGCCGTTTAACCTCCCACAAGTTGGCGAAAGACCACAAGCCTTGTAAGTATTGCCCCTAATGGAGAAATAAAGGGAGGTTGCCATGCTGGCGGAGAGTACCTATCTAGCAGTACCTATAATCGGGGGCAGGAATCTAGAATCGGCTCACAGGATAGCTGAGATCATTGAGGGGCTTGGCCACAAGGTAGTTTCCAACTGGGTGTTCGCTCAAGATCCCGGTTGGGGATTGACCCCTGAAGCCGTCTATCGGAGGGACACCCAATGCGTGAGGGGATGCGACAGCCTTGTGGCCGAAGTGTCTACACCTAGTCACGGGGTGGGAATGGAGATAATGCTCGCTCACATGCTCGGGAAGAGGGTCATATGCGTCTGTCAGAAGGGTACAAAGCTATCGCGCCTGCTGCGGGGCATGCCGAACATCGAGATAATCGAGTACGGCTCTTTTAAGGAGGTAGAGGAGAGATTGAGGGTAATCCTGACTTCCAGACGAGTTGGATCTAGGAAAAGGTCAAAACGGCACTTTGGGAATTGCGACCGACGATCCTTGCTTGGGCCATAGCCGCATTGCTCATTCAACTCAGTTTCCACGATGTTACTTCTTTGGGGCGCTGTCGGCTTCCTCCTCGCGATCGTATTTCCTGTCGTGGTTGTTTGGGCGTGTTCATCCTTCCCATCCGATGTTAAGCATTCTGACCCCAAATGAGCCAGGTCGCATAGACATTTAGCAATGGATATAGGCCAGTGAGAATTGCATACGAACATGAGCGGAGACCAAGGGATTATTGATGCCATAAGGCAGAAATTGTCAACGGTTGTAGATCCGGAAATCGGCGTCCCCATAACTGATATGAACTTAGTAGATGAAGTAAAAGTCGAAGGGGGGAACGTTTTGGTCACGTTCCATTTGACGATGCCCTTCTGCCCACCCATGTTCGCGCTCCAGATATCCAAGGACATAAAGGAGAAGGCGAAGTCCGTCGAAGGCGTACGCTCTGTCAGAGTCAACCTGATAAAACATGTGAACGCAGACGAGATTAACAGAGCAGTCAACCAATGACATTCGTTTGTCTTATGATAGAGCCCCCGCCGAGAGTTCCTGAGGACATTCGAACTCGGGACCTGCAGCTCACCCCATGAGGAAATATACGAGGCTGCCGCCCTACCGACTGGGCTACGGGGGCTGGTTTCATGTGGTCATCAGACCCCTTATTAAGCGGTGGGTAGAACCAGGTTCCAAGTAAGTTCAATTTTATGCCATATTGGGCCTTTGCATCCCAACTTTGCCCCATTTTTCATTATACTCGATGAAGGGCTTGTATGAGGGAAAAAGGCCCTTAGGTACACTGTCCCAATCCGAATCCACGATGCCCCCCTGCAACCTAGCAAGCAATGGACGATTCCAATGGCAATGGTCTACTTTTTCTTCTTAGCCTTCTTTGGCTTAGCCTTAACCTTTGGTTTCTTCTTAGCCTTAACCTTCTTCACTTTCTTCTTCGGAGGTACTACAGGAGCTGCAGGAGGAGTTACTTCAACGGCTGGTGGAGGTGCCTCGGCCAGCTCGTGCTTCTCCTCTGGTGGAGTTACCGGTTCACTCGGGGTTTCCGCAACCATAGTTAGGCACGGCGTAGGAGAAAGATATAGTATTTTCGGTGTTTGATACCCATCCGATATGCGTTCCCAATGGCTTTGGGTCTTCGCACCGGATCTAAATTAAGTTCTGTAGGAGGCTATCAGTTGACAGGGCTTTCTCCATAACAGAACGTGGTGCGCTAAGGGATATCCTCTTAGTCCTGCCGTACCGTCCTTGGCTCATGATTTTGCATATTAAGATGCCAGCCTCCTCGAGCTCGTTCACAAGGGTGCTAACCCTCCTATGGGTGAGGGGCTCTATGCCAGCATGTTGGCATAGGGCGCTATAAGAGGTATAGCACTCCCCACTGGTTACGTTGCCGCTCTTAGAGGCCGTCTGAAGGGTACCTAGCAGCACTAGCCTTGAGTGCAGAGGCAGGGATTTCACCACCTGATATAGCCTGTCCTCCTCTATCTTCTTCCAGGCAATTCGAACGCAATCTTCGTCAACCGTCTTGCGTTCGGCTCTTTCAGCGATTTCACCGGCAACGCGTAGAAGGTCCAAAGCCCTGCGAGCATCCCCATGCTCAGCAGCTCCCAGTGCTGCGCAGAGGTCTATGGCACCCTGGGATACAACGCCCTCGGCAAAGCCCTCTGAAGCACGCTCAGCAAGTATGTCCCTAAGTTCAGGCGCCGCATATGGTTTGAATACGACCTCCTCCTCGCTTAGGCTACTGAGGACGCGGGGGTCTAGATACTCTTTGAAGCTCAAGTCATTAGAGATGCCCATCAAAGTCAAGCTCGCGGACCCAAGGAGCTCATTTATCCTAGTGAACTCATAAAGCAGCCTATCCCCATATTCTTTAACAAGCGCGTCAACCTCGTCCAAGACGACTATACTGTATGACCCATGTGACTTCATAGACTCGATTAGCCTGTGGAAGAGCTCCGCCGTGGCAAGACCAGTAAATGGCGCCTGGACTGAGTGCATGCTGCAAATCTGCGAAAGGACCCTATATTCTGTTCCTGCAAGACGGCAATTGACGTAGATCCCCTTGAATGATGAGCCAACCGATCCACACTTATCCGCAAGTCTCGCTAAGACATATTTCACTGATGCCGTTTTGCCCGTTCCTGTTTTTCCATAGACAAGGACATTGGATCCTCTGGTCCCGGTGAGCGTCGGGGCAAGTATCTCTGCAACTCTCGAAAGCTCATCCTCCCTATGTGGCAGACGTGAAGGGATAAAATCGTGTCTAAGGACGTCTCTATTCTTAAAGATAGCCCGACTTGTAAGGAATCTATCGAATACGACCTCCAACGGGTCTGAGCGCAGGGCCATCTCCCGACAAGCTTGGTTTCCACTCCAGATTTAAACAAGTTAGTGAAAAACTTTTCAAGTCTAACTACAAGATTGAGTAGATAAATATGCGAAAACGAGATTTATGTGGTTAATTGCGGAACGTTGTGAAACCGTCACCCCTATGTTTCCACTGGAAAAATAATAATAATTTAATATGGAGAAATAAATATAATATAATAATAACTCTGAATAAAACATAATTATAATCTATATGAGATAAACCATATTCTACAAGCGATAAATAACTACAACATATAAGTCTCTACCAAGATCAAATAATTTACCCACCTCAAGTGGAAAAAAGGGGCGCGTGCGCGTACTAAGTCGTTGAAGACCCCACATTTCTTTCCGAATCTTTTTGATTGCTACTATCACGTTCATAAATGACATTGTATGTGAACTGTCTTCCTAATCGATTCCTCCTCAACATCTCAAGCTCGACCAATTTACCCAAAATACGGCTTACATGTTCTCTGCTCTTTCCGATTTTTACTTGTAAATCTCGTGCGCTCATAGGTCCATTGGCTGATAGTAAATCTAGAACTTGTTGCTCCAAAAAGGAAAGCCTTTCATTCGACATCTTCGCGATCTCTGATCTGCGCTCCCTGCTCGATCTATTGGGTATGATTTTTCCCCCCAATAGCAATGCCTTTTCAAGATTTCCTAACTTTCTATCTATTTCTAAAAATATATCCAACGACATCTTAACGCTTTCCTTGACTTTCCCAACATCCTCTTCAAGGTGGAGCAGCCTTCGCATTAAAACCTCTGACCTTATATTAGCAACTTCTGCCTCATGTGCAGTCCAATCTAGTTCATCCTTCAATATATTAAAATCCCATATTGCGGCTTTGCCATTTTCCAGGCCCACATCTTTATCCACCTTATCACGGCCAGCATGTTTTTGTGACCTTCCTAAAAATCCCCAATATATCCCGATAATAAAAAAGGGAAATATAGTCTCGCAAAAAGGCGAAAAGTCAAACAATTACCCTTTCGCCCCGTGTTGAATCTTGAGAGCGGTTATTACGTCGATCTTCGTAATTATCCCCTTCAATTCGCCTCCATCTACAACTAGGACGGCAGCGTGGCCTCCCGATAAAAGATCTGCAACTTCCGCAAGGCCAGCATTAGAAGGAACGGAAGGATATACAGAACTTACGAGATCCCCAACCTTTGTATCGTAGACCCTCTCAGGGTTGGAGAGACTAGATACCAACTTCTTCAATATCTTTTCCTCCTCTATGGCTCCTACAGCGCGTCCCCTGAGCATGACGGGCAACTGCGAGATATCCCTCCTCCTCATTAGCTCGACTGCAACCCTGACTTTGTCGTCAAAGTTGACCGTTACAACAGGGCTCCCCATTATATCTGCAGCAATCCTGACTGAAGGCACGTTGGTCAATACCTTCAAGATCTTCTCTAAAGTAGAAACTCTCGGGTCTACTGAACCAGCTTCGAGCCTTGCTACTAAGCTCTGGCTAACCCCTGCGAGTCGAGCAAGCTCACTCTGCGTCAACCCCCTACGTACCCTCAGCCTGCGTAGCTCATCCCCGGTTGGAATCAGTGACATATCTATGATATATCACACAACACTCACCAATCACAGGTTAAGGATATATAAATTGATCGATAGCTCTACTTTATATCACTATTTAACTTACGTAAAACCTGAGATAGGAGCTCATTTATCTTATTATTAGCAGATTCTCCCTCGTTTTTGGCCATAACATCCTTAAGCTCGCGTATCCTGCGTCCAAGTTCGAAAAGTTCTGTGATATCATATGTGATATCAGATGTATTTGTGATATCAAGATATCCCAAAAGTATCAATGTTACTATTGATCTTCTAACATTATTTCTTGCTTGTTGAAGGGTACGATGGAAGGCTCCTTTAGCCACATGCTGTCCGAAGCGAATGTAGGTGCCTGATTTTTCGTCTTTATACTGTCCACTCTGATAGGATAAATATGTTGTTAATTGCTTATCCGTTAGAGAACTATTGTTGACGAGTTGAGCAATTAGAGGGTCATTTTTAAGATATTCGGGTTCAGGCAAGGTTCAGCTTATACACCCTCCTGATGTTATACAAAAATGTATGCCCACCATCAGATCATTAGACCTTAAAACGACATGCGTCATACGTGGTAATATTCAGAATGGATTGCCATTTTAGACTTTGTAACCAATCAATAAAGCAGAAATCATGAAGATAGATCGCAGTTTATTTTTTTAAGGAATAACACACGAGATTATAGTATTTAGAACATCAATGCATTGGATTTCAATTATTTTAGGTAAAGGGTTATTATGTCATGCCCTCTTGAATAGGCAGAGCCTAAAGCCAATAATGTGTGGATGCGTGATCCGACGTGGGCAGACGTAAGAGGAAAGTTGTTAAGATAATCAGGAGGACCTTGCCAAGGATTTTCCTATGTCCTAAATGTGGCAAGCAGAGCGTCAGCGTGAGAGTTGACAGGAAGGGCCAGACGGCCCACGTTGTCTGCGGTGGTTGCGGTGCAGCAGTCGATGTCCCGAGGTCTCCGCACGAACAGCCCATAGACTTGTATTGCAAGTTCACGGACAAATTCTACGCTGGTGAATTTTAGACTTGTTTGGAAGGGTCGAGTCCGAACTTCGAAGGCGCCTGGCCGACGAGAAGGCTCTTCACTTCCTGTTGCTAGATCCACAAAAGCCAGGGGACGCGACTGCCACCGCGCAATCTGCCGAGAGGTCCGGCACTGCCGCTTTTCTGGTAGGTGGTTCAACCGCCACGCTCACTTCGGAATACGACTATCTTGTAAGGCAACTCAAGAATAGCTCGCATCTTCCGGTGATAATCTTCCCGAGCAACCTCCCTAGCATAACGGGCGAGGCGGACGCAATCTTCTTCATGTCATTACTTAACTCATTGAATCCATACTTCATCACCGGCGCTCAGGCCCTAGGCATCAACGCGATAAGGAAGAGGGGTCTCGAAACAATTCCCCTGGCTTACATCATTATTGGCGGAGGCGGCGCAGCCGGATTCGTCGGCCAAGCCCAGTGCGTCCCTCTTGATCACCCCGAAATAGCTGCCGCCTACGCCATGGCAGCCGAGGCATTCGGTTTCCGATTTGTTTATCTTGAAGGTGGTTCTGGCGTAGCACAACCGCCCTCTCCCTCCTTCGTATCTGTCGTCAAAAAATCTATATCCATACCTCTATTAGTAGGAGGTGGAATTAGGACTGGATCTGAGGCCGAGGACTTGGCAGCTGCTGGTGCCGACATCATAGTTACAGGATCGATTGTGGAGGAGACAGGCGATAATAGTGTAGTGTCCAAACTCGTTGACGGCATAAGGCGGGGTGGGAAGAGGCGTTCACAGGACAAGCCAACCAAATGATCAAGAGCGCGCGCTAAACATAGCTGATCGACTAATTGGCCATACAATATGCTCCCGATTTGGCGATTTTCGCAAGTTTTTAAGCTACCGCTTTCGCATGTGCAGGTAGAGTTGACCACAGGGGGCGTTCATGATTGACCTGCTTCGAGTATTTCTTCGCTTCTCTGAAGAGGGCTTTGGGGCGTTCCGACCTCTACGGCATCTGGCCTGAGTTTGAGCCCGTATACGACGAGACCGAATTCACCATCACGACCATTCACAGGCTCGGCGAGGTATTATTGCTAAATTGCGGATCGTGCGACGGCCCATCCGATACAAGGCATCCAAAATGTGACCTTTGCGTACATCGGAGGGTCGATTACGGGATCAGCGTATACCGGAAGTCGACTGGCAGGAACAAGTCAGCATGGTCGACCATATTCTTAACTCGAGTAATTCAGCTCAAACCCTTGCCAGCGGTTGCAGAAGATGAAAAGCAGTAGTTCAGTTGCAGACGAAAAATACTACGACTCCTTACTGAAATCGTTGGACGAATGTTACCGCCTGGCTACAGAGGCCAAAGCAAAGGGAATTGATCCAGATAAGAACGTCGAATCCAAGGTAGTTCATTCTCAGGCAGAGGCCATGGAGTACCTTGTTGGGCTTCCTGGCTTAGCCGATAGGGTACGCCAATTGGTAGGGGAGATGTCCCCCTCTGAGGTCCCATTTAGGCTGGCTGAGGACATTATATATGGCAAATTCGGTCGCCTTGAGCCGGAAAAGGCCGCACTTACGGCCATCAGGGCTGCCTTGGCGACCCTCACGCCTCCTGGCACTACGGCGGCGCCAATGGAGGGCATAGTGGGCATCAAGATAAAGAGGAACGACGATCACTCCCCATACCTGGCCATTTACTTCGCTGCGCCGATGAGGTCCGCAGGAGGGACCGAACAAGCCGTGGCCGTCATTCTCGCCGACTTCGTGCGCAGGGCACTCAAGCTGGAGAGGTACCGCGCATCAGAAGACGAGGTAAACAGGGTCGTGGAGGAGATTCGCATCTACGAGAGGGATGTGGGGAGGTTCCAGTACAGAGTAGCCGACGATCAAGTGAGATATGTCTACAAGAACCTTCCAGTCGAGGTTACAGGCACGCAGTCTGATCCGATCGAAGTAACTCTCTACAGGGACCTTCCGAGGGTTGAGACTAACAGGTTGAGGGGTGGCGCCTTGAGGGTCGTCAACGATGGCATCGTTGGTAGACGCAATAAAGTCCTGAAATGCGTCTCGGACATCAATCTATCGGGCTGGAACTGGTTGGAGAGCGTCTCCGCATCTGCCCGGGAGGAGAGATACCTTGGGGAGGTTCTGGTAGGAAGGCCCGTGTTATCGTTTCCCGAACGCTTTGGTGGCTTCAGGCTTAGGTATGGCCGAAGCCGTAATACTGGCTTGGCATCGATGGGCGTCCATCCGGCGACGATGGTGATAACAGACGGCTTTCTGGCCGTTGGCACGCAGATCAGGCTCGAGAAGCCAGGTAAATCGGCCACCGTTGTCCCTGTGGATTTCATTGAGCCACCCATCGTGAGGCTAGTCGATGGCTCCTTGATAAGAGTCAGCTCCATGGATGCCGCGGAACGCGTCAAGGACGGCGTGGCATCCATCCTATTCTTGGGAGACCTGTTAGTGAGCGTGGGGGAGTATGTTGAGAACAACATCCCGCTTGAGGAATCCCCATACGTCGAGGAGTGGTGGTGCGAGGAGGTTAGGCAAGTTCTCCTTAAGGCCGGTATAGCGGACGCCGCATCGAAGACCGGCCTATCGGCGGAAAGGCTTCAGGCCCTTGTTGACGAACCTCTGCGCTGCAAACCGAGCTTCAACGAAGCCTCGAACATATCCGTCAATCTGGGGGTTCCGCTGCACCCGTCATATCTTTTCTTCTGGTCCCATATATCTGTCGAAGAGGCCCTTCAACTAAGGGATGCCCTGAAGGACTGCCGACATCTTGAGGATGGTCATGGCATCGAGCTTCAGCTAGGGGTTTCCATCAAGTCCTCGCTCGATAAGCTATGCGTGCCTCACACGATCAGGGATTCGGCCATCTGCATCTGCCCTGAAGAGTCCTCCGCACTGCTCTTTACCCTTCTATCCAGGGGCGTGCCAGCGCATCTGCCCGGGTCGATCCTAGAGCTTCTCTCTGCCACATCTGGCGTCGCAATCAGGAACAAGGCTCCCACCTTCTTGGGCGTGAGGGTTGGGAGGCCTGAGGCAGCTAGCCCCAGGCACATGGATCCGCCTGTGCACACCCTTTTCCCAGTGGGGAATGTTGGCGGTGCAACCAGGAACATCATTGAAGCCTCATCAAAACGTTTAGTTCTTGTCGAACTAGCCTCAAGGTCATGTCCCAAATGCAAGGCTCAGACACACCTCAGTTACTGTGCCACCTGCCGAGAGAAGACGATGCCCGTCATGAGGTGTCCCAATTGCGGTAGCGTTTTGGAGGCCGAAAAGTGCAGGACATGTGGCCGTGGAGCAGCACCATATAGCAGGTCTACGGTAGATTTAGCTGGGCTACTGACCGAATCGCTCAACATGCTTGGAATCCATACACCTCCTAAGCTCGTTAAGGGCGTGAAATCGCTAGTAAACCCTGGGAGGGTACCTGAGAACATAGCGAAGGGCATCTTGAGGGCCCAACTCGGTCTATCCATTTTCAGAGACGGAACTGTAAGGTTCGACGCATCAAATGGTGTGCTTACCGAATTCGCGCCAAAGGAGATAGGTTCCTCTGTCATCAGGTTAAGGCAACTGGGTTACTTACGTGATGTGAATGGCAATGAGTTAAACGACGAGGATCAGCTCGTTGAATTGAAGCCACAGGACGTAATCGTACCGGTGAAGTGTGCAAGGCATCTTGTTAAGTTGGCATCATTTGTCGATGCGCTGCTAACGAAAGTATACGGCTCAAGATCATTCTACAACGCGAGGGAGATCGACGACTTGATAGGGCACCACGTGGTTGGCCTATCTCCCCATACATATGGGGCCATACTCGGCAGGATAATCGGCTTCACGAAATCCGAGGTTCTATTCGCGCATCCCTATTGGCACCAGGCGAAGAGGCGCGACTGCGACGGCGATGCCGATTCCGTAACACTCGTGATGGACGTATTATTGAACTTCTCGAAGAGTTACCTTCCGGATCAGCCGGGCGGGCTCATGGATTCCCCCCTCGTTATACTTCCAACAGTGAATCCAGCAGAGGTTGATGACCAAGTTTTTAACATGGAAAGTTGCAAGAGGTATCCCCTCGTGCTCTATGAGCTCTCATGCAGGCATTCGGCACCAGGCGAGGTAAGGCAGACCATAAAGTTTGTCGGGGACAACGTGAAAAATGGTCACGGGCTCCAGCTACTCGAATCCAACAACCCAACAAGCCAGATGGATGGGGGGCTTGCCGAGAGCACATACAGGAAGCTCGACTCGATGGCTGAAAGGCTCAGGAGGCAGATGGCGCTAACGGACAAGCTGGTGGGCGTGGTTCCTGTAAGGGTTGCCGAGCGTATATTGGACTCGCACCTGCTCCGAGATCTATCTGGGAATCTTCGCACATTCTACACACAGGGAGCAAGGTGCAAGAGGTGCGGTGCCAGGTTCAGGCGCGTCCCGCTATCTGGGAGATGTATAGTTTGCCAAGGCGAACTCTCCATGCTCGTGCACAACAAGAGCGTCGGGAAATATTTGGATCTGGTTCTGTGGCTTCTGGCAAAATTTGAATCCGATGACTACTTCAGGCAACACGCAAACTTACTGAAACTGGAAGTAGAAGCCCTAAGGGAACCCACTGGGAAGAAGATTTCCGATTACCTCTTTGCCAAAGAAGCTTGAACCTAATAGATCGAACCTACTGCCATGCCTCAGCAATTATGGGGATGCTCTCGACGTTAAGTGAATCGAGGTGGAGTACTGCAAAGATACCGGGCGTTGGCACGTAACCTAGTGATTGCTGATATGGCGTCATCCTTTGCCAAGTGCCCGTGTTAGCTACGACAACACCGCGATACTTACCCACCTTGTAGGAGTGGATGTGCCCCGCATGGAATACGTCGGGCCTCTCGGATATCACGAGCATATCCCCCCCATCTGTATGAATCGGAGTTCTTCCCCCATATATCGGGGCGACGTGCCTGACCGCCAACAGGTGGCTCATCGCAAGATCAGCATGGGAGTAGTGGAACTCAGGAACTCGGTTCGCCAGATCCTCAAGGCTTGTACCGTGGGTGATGAGGATTTTCACGCCATGAAGGGCGACAAGGGAGGGATTACTGAGTAAGGACACATTTTCGATTTCCCGGAGGGGCCCCCCATATTCCTCAGGTATTGGCAGTTGAGGCAGCGCCTTGCGCGTGGCATCGTGATTACCTGGTATGATTACGATACGGATGTAGTCGGGGATTTGCCGAAGCAGTTCAGCAGCCCTCTTGTACTGTTCCCTGACATTTCTGATCGATATCTCCTTCTCCTGTTGAGGGTATATCCCAACGCCATCGACTATGTCCCCAGCTATTACGATGTATTTTACCTTGCCAGCAAGCCTTCTACTCTCTTCTCCGCCAACTTCTCCGCGCAGCCACTTCAGGAAGAGCTGAAAGGCTGCGTCCATGAAATACGAGCTCCCGACGTGAAGGTCCGAAGTTAGGACCGCACATATCTCCTCAGAAGCCTTGTTCGGCTTTGCCTCGGGTATATCCGGGAGGATTATGTCCGAACATATCAGTTTACCGCCCAGAACCACCACCTCAAAACAAGCGACGAGATCCGGATGGAGCCTTTGGGCCTTTATCCTCAACTGCTCAGAGGCCTTTCGTGGGATTATGAGGTACGCAGAGCCATGGAGGTCCTCCAAGAGCATAAAGCTCTCAGACCTGATCTCCATGATCATAGCTATGATCTTGGCCTTCGCCCTGTCCGGCAGCTTGCGGGCCTCCGGGATTGTGTATACGCCGCCTACATCGAGCCGGGATCTGAGAACCTTCTCGAGTTTCCTGAATCTATCAGCGAGATAGGATCTCTTTGACTCAACGTCATCGCTCGGATGGTCCAGCTCCTCCACATTAATGAGCACCTTGAAATCATCTCTGATGGAGGCTGCTTTGGCAACGTTAATCGCTCCCATGGATTCATCAGTCGAGGTTTTCGTTTGTTCAGCTTGCCCAAGCCTCAGCAGGGCCTCCTCGATTATGGCTTTCGTTATGAAGAGCGTCGATCCACTAGCCCTGTTGGCCACATCATCTACGAGCTCATCCAAGTCCGCATTCCCCTTAGTGAGCAGGTAGTCAAGTGCAGCCGCCTCGAGGGCTAACCCTCTTCTGCCGAAGCTCTCGACGATGAGCCTTCTGGCCCCCTTCTGGCCTTCCATGCGCTGCACTTGGGGTTTGACCTGGTTAGCTAGGAAATAATCCTTTCACCATCCTAGGGAGTTGGAGCAAATGCTTTAATGATGCCCCTATATGAGCCAGCAACGATAGCCTTGCCCAAGAAGAAATCAAGGTCTAGGGAGGCACCAATGCCGGCAGCGTCAGCGGGGCTCCTGCGCTTCTTCGAGGAGGAGAGCGAGGGATTCAAAGTTAGACCGGAGATCGTAGTGCTTCTTTCAGTGGCCCTCATGGTATTGAGCATCATAGCGCCCATTTTCATCAAGCTATGAAGGAAGCGCGTAAGGGCTACCATCTGGCGGACCTGGCAGATCGATAGAGGGACTGAGGTAGAGAATGGTCAGATGGCCTCGGCCGATGAACAGTTTCAGAGGTATGAGCGAGTAATTAGGTCAGCGATCCGAAGATACGCTTGGATCGTCGAATTCCCCTCTATATGGCGCTTGCTCGCGCTCTTATTGGCATCTTCGCTCTGCTCGTGGTTGCTGACCTGGGTCCTATTTGGCTCTGATCTGAGGACTGTCCCCATATGGACTTTCAGCTTCACGCTCGCGCCGCTTTTACTTGACAGCCTCTTTCTCTGGGGGAAGTGGTTTGGCTCCAAAATCCTAGATAGAAGGCGTCTTATCGCGATCTCGTTGGTCTGCAACCTCGCCTTCCTTTTCTGCGCCTTCCCGATGGGCGTCCTGGGCACCCTCCTTTACCAAAGTAATGTCGTCAGGACAGGCATCATATTGGGTATGTCGCTCTACTTTGGGATTCGTCTCGCCGCATTTTCAACACTTGGAGAACCCCGGTTGAGAGTAGGTTCAACTTCCCTCTACTTCTTCATCGTATTCGGAACAGCTGTCCAAGGCCTGCCCACCGCGACAAACGGTTTCGAGTGGCTTACGGCAGTGTTCGGTTGTTTGGCATTCTCATCCCTTATCAACTCCCTCAACCTGCTCTCGATAGGCTCGTTAGGAGTCAAGATGTTTGGGATCTCAAGCCTCAATCTGTTCCACGCATACTTGGAGAGCCGTCTGGTAGGACTGAATGGGCCGTTCGAAGAGATACTTGAAAGAGTTGGGGTGGAGAGGGACATAGACTGTTGGCTGGTGACCTTTCAAGATGGGTGTGGGGGAAAACTGCTAAGCCTGGCCTCGATATCAGCCCATTTCGGTCCCTTTGGGAGGGTTGGAAGCAGTGGGCTGTCGCACGATCTCAGACTAGCACTCGAGGCGAGGTTACAATGCCCAGTGGTCGTCGTACGGGAAGTATCGGACCACACGATGGACTTGGTCTCGGAAAAGGAATGTAGGATATTGATCGACGAATTCCCACTTATAACTGGGACTGAAGGCCTCGCCAGATGCTCCCCAATAATGACCGAGACATTTCGGGGACACACCGCCAGCTCGCTCGTTGCGGATGGCTTCTCACTGACAGTCCTGTCGCGTGCACCAATTCCGACTGAGGATTTACCAGGCACGGTCAAGGATCTGATCCGGGGGCGTCTCAGCTCGCATGGAATTCAAGCAGCCATCGTGATAGATGCGCATAATTGCATCGGGGATCTTCTGAGCAATCCCCTGGATGTGGTGGTGGGCGACTTTGTCGAGGCGGCTAGCAGATCTATAGTTGTGGCCCGTGAGAGAATGGGCTCCTTCGAGGTCGGTTTCTACCGCGTAAATCCAACGGGAGTTAACCTCGATGATGGACTCGGCCCTGATGGGATATGCGCCATAGCCCTCAAGGTTGGGGGTGAAGTCTCGGCCCTCCTGATACTTGACGGAAATAACATGCTGGCTGGTCTAAGGGAGAAGATAAGGGAGGAGCTGAACAAGGATTTGCTATCATCGAGATCTGAAGTCGTCACCACCGATACGCATCTCGTAACTGGCCTGTCCAACGTGCGTGGCGGGTACGAACCATTGGGAGCCAGCATAAGTCAGCAGCTCCTAGTTCAGTCATGCAGGGAAGCGGTCTCGAAGGCCCTAATCGGGGCTAGGCCCGCAAGGATCTCGGTAATTTCAGGCGTTGCCAAGGACATCAGGGTCATAGGCTCGGGGCTAGGAAAACTTGCCGAGCTCTTGGACTCTGCAGTTTCCGTATTGGAGAGGCGCTTGCTTACATCCCTCCTCATTGCCATATCCCTCTCCTATCTGGTTGCCATCCTGACCTAGTTCCGCTCTATAGCGTTATTTTGATCTCTATTGTTGACTTCCACGTTGTCCTGTTGCCATCGTTGAATTCGTCAGAAGATATCTTGACGCCAACTATGTCGATCTTCTTTAGGAAGGACCTCTGCAGGGAGTTCACCACATCGATCGCCCTCGTTATGGCCTGCCCGCGTGCCCTTATTGTCAGCTCCTTGGAGCCGGAATTGAAGCTCGTGATGCAGGCTGTGACGTAGGCCCAAACCTCCTTCCTACCGATCTTTATTACGTTCAGCTGCGAGTCCATTATCCTGCGTCGACGTCATATGAGCTAAGGATCAAAGGAAATAAGCACTGCGGTGGCAGGAGAGGGGGTGGCCATACGCGTTAGTAAAATCTATCAACTGGAGAGCCAGAGTGCCAACCATGGAAATATCATCCATCAAGATCATGGCGCCGGAAGGGGGAAATTTAATACTTGGGCAGGCCCATTTCATCAAGACCGCCGAGGACCTAGATGAAGCATTGGTGTCATCCGTACCGGGGATAAAGTTCGGGATCGCATTTTGCGAGAGCTCGGGCCCATGTCTAGTTAGAACCGAGGGCAATGACGAGGCGCTCATGGAATCGGTGGCGAAGGCCGCGTTCGAGATAGGAGCTGGCCACTGCTTCCTAATATTCCTGAAGGAAGCCTATCCCATTAACGTCTTGAACGCCATTAAAATTGTTTCAGAGGTCTGCTCAATCTATTGTGCAACTGCTAATCCCGTCGAGGTGCTGGTGGCCGAGACAAATCTGGGAAGGGGCATAATCGGCGTTGTTGACGGCTCTAAGTCAAAGGGGATTGAGAACGAAGGGCAGAGGAACGAAAGGAGGGTTTTTCTTAGAAAAATTGGCTATAAGAAATAGTGAACCGCTACCTCTGCACCTCTTCGACCTCGGTGTTGCTTGTTAGGACGACTCCAGCTTTTCCATCGAAGGGGTTTGTGCGGATCGTAACCCACCTTAAGCGCACTACCGATCCCGGATGTAGATGAGAGATCTTCCCAACCGCATCTCTCCAGGCCACAACTTGGACTTCACCCGTATCGTCGGCTAGCGAGGTTATGGCCCTCGAAAC
>Ga0315309_1000489_pt1 | contig 23899 bp, 23 predicted proteins | sample TDP4_MG_FD_203080 | JGI IMG/M metagenome (GOLD analysis project Ga0315309, IMG submission 203080) | Freshwater sediment microbial communities from Lake Towuti, South Sulawesi, Indonesia - TDP4 | ecosystem: Environmental > Aquatic > Freshwater > Lake > Sediment | place: Indonesia: South Sulawesi...
CTGGGGGGAGTGGGGGATTCTTATCGCCACTATCGGAGTAGCCGTTATTCTTCTTGTATTCTGCGAAACTACGCCCAAGGTTATTGCTGCCCATAACGCCGAGAAGATGTCAATAAGACTGGCGCGACCCACAGAGGTCGCCTCCTATATATTTACCCCGGCAGTGCTAGCCTTGAGCTCAATAACCTCAAGATTTACCAAACTAGCCGGAGGCAGACCGATGGCTCGGTCCCTAGTCAGTGAGGAGGAGATTCGCACCATGATATCAGTGGGGCATAAGGAGGGGACAGTGGAGGAGGCAGAGGCGGAGATGCTGCACAAGGTTTTTGACTTTGGTGACCGACCAGTCCGTGAGGTTATGGTACCGCGTCTGGAGGTTATCTCTATCGAGCAAGGCTCAACAGTAGCCGATTTTCTGGCTGTCTATGCTCAGTCTCCAATCTCTCGCCTCCCAGTATATCAGGAGAGCATGGACAATGTAGTTGGTATTCTGTCGGTGAAGGACGTGCTCATGGGTCTGGCTAAGAACACCATCGACCACCAGAGCGTCATTGATGACCTCATCCGCCCAGCCTACTTTACCCCGGAGACTAAACGTATTAACGAGCTATTTACCGAGATGCGGGATAAAAACTACCGCATGGCGGTAGTTGTCGATGAGTATGGTGGCACTGCTGGTATAGTCAGCCTTAGCCGGCTGGTTGAGGAGATTGTTGGCGAGGTCGGCGATGAGCTAGCTAGTGTGGAAAAGGAATATGAAGTCATCAACGAGTACACCTTCCAGATTGATGGTAGCATGCGCATTGAAGAAGCCAATGAAGCAATGGAGCTGGAGTTACCCGAGGGCGACTATGAAACTGTGGCTGGCTTTATCCTTGACCTTTTAGGCCACATACCACGACAAGGTGAACAGCTAAGGTATAAAGGCTTAAAGATAGTGATAACTAAGATGCGTGGTTTAAAGATAGAAGAAGTGCTACTGACCAAGGAAAAGAAGAAGGAGCATGCACCGCCTACGGGTTAGGTTTAAACGGGGACAGGAGATAAAGTTTATATCCCACCTTGATTTGATGCGCCTGTGGCAAAGAGCCCTCCACCGAGCCGGGATACCTCTAGCTTACTCGGAAGGATTTAGCCCCCACCCTCGGATGTCACTAGCCGCTCCCCTACCCATAGGAGTAACCAGCGAGGCTGAGCTAATGGACCTCTATACTACCCAATGGGTTTCCCCCCATTTCTTCACTGCGGCGGTAAGTCAACAACTACCGCCGGGCATTGAAATACTACAAGCCCACCAAATAGCCTTAACTCTGCCATCATTACAATCCCTGGTGCGCTATGCTGAATACAAGGTTGAAGTAGAAACGGAAAGGGAGCCGAGGGATATAGAATCAGCTATTACCAACCTGCTTTCGGCAAAGCACCTGCCGTGGCAGCACCAAAGGGATACCGGCATACGAAACTACGACCTTAGGGCTTTAATTGATGACCTGTGGCTAATTGACTGGCACCATCCATATTGCAACATAGGGATGAGGCTACGGTGTGACAGTAGTGGTTCAGGAAGACCGGAGCAGGTTATCGCCGCCCTAGGTTTTACTAACCACCCCCGGTTAATGCACCGCACCAAACTCATTTTGAGAACAAATAGACCGGACAAAAATAGATGACAAAGAGGCAGGGACGTCAACAGCCACTAGAGCAGCGGGTACTACACTTCATCCGGGAGCACCACCTAGTACCAAGCCAGTCCCGTCTATTGGTAGCAGTATCCGGCGGTCCAGATTCAGTCTGCCTGCTCCACATACTGGTTAGACTCATGGAGGAGCTGAGTATAAACTTGCATGTGGCTCACCTTAACCATCAATTGCGAGGGGCTGAGTCTGAAGCTGATGCTCAGTATGTTTCTAACCTAGCCCGCCGCCTCGGTATTCCAGCTACCATAGAGCAGCGTGATGTAAAAGGCTATCAAGCTCAACGACACATTTCGCTAGAAGAGGCAGCCCGTGAGGTACGCTATACCTTCCTAGCTCAAGTAGCCAAGGCTATCGGAGCCAGCCAAGTGGCAGTAGGTCATACTAGGGATGACCATATAGAGACGATACTGATGCATCTAGTCCGGGGGACAGGAACCAGGGGGCTTCGGGGACTACAGCCCCGCGCCGAATGGCAATCCCCTGAGAATAGCCTGACTATAATCAGACCTCTACTAGAGGTAAGCCGAGAGGAAACCACCAGCTATTGCCACGAGCGCCAGCTTACGCCCAAGATTGATGCTTCCAACCTGTCGTTATCGCCATTAAGAAATAGAATCCGCCATCAGCTCCTGCCACTGCTTAAGAGCTATAACCCACAGGTAACCGAAGCCCTACTCCGAACCGCCAGCATTGCTGGTGATGACCTGGCTTTTATAGATAACGAGGTCCTCCAATTATGGGATGAAATTGCCCAACGACGGGAGAACACGATTATTTTAGATAAAAAACGGCTTCTTGAGCTGCCCTCTGCCCTTAAGCGACACCTAGTGCGAATGTCCTTAGAAAAGCTGTTGGGTAATGTTAAAGATATTGAGATGCGCCACATTGAAGAGATAATGGGTGTCCTGACCAAGCCAGCAGGGAAAAGGCTCAGCCTGCCCGGGGGCTTAACCTTCTCCGTAGAATACAATAGCTACTTGATAGGGAAAGACCCGCTAGCCTTATCCCCCCTCCCCACTATTGACGGTGAGTTCCCGCTAGAATTACCCGGCAAGACTACATTGCCCGGCTGGCGTGTAGAGGCAACTATCATAGACCCCTCGGTAGTAAAGAAGAAGCCCGAAGGGGCTAACGCCCCTTTAGAGACAACTCCCCTTCCCTTTACTGGGGAAAGCGTGAAGGGGCTTCACCCCTTCAAAAACTATTCTTCCCCCTCTCCTTCGAAGGAGAGGGGGATTGAGGGGGTGAGGTTGATAGATAACCTCTTTACCGCCTACATTGACCTCGATAAGACCGGCGATAAGCTGCTGGTGCGAAGCCGCAAGCCCGGTGATAGGTTCCAGCCACTGGGGATGAGCCAGCCCAAGAAGCTAAACGAATTTATGATTGACGCCAAAATCCCCCACGCCTGGCGCCAGCGAATCCCCCTTGTCTGCTCCCCCCAGCATATTATATGGGTTGTCGACTGGCGCATAGATGACAGAGTAAAGGTTACTGAAGAGACCAAAAAAGTTTTGCGTTTAGAATTTAAGCGAGGCTAAACCCTTGAGCTGCTTTTCCTAATTTAACTATTTCTATAATCTCGACAACTCTCTTTGCCAGCCTGCGTGCCGACTTAAGCCCATACTCATCCTTTAGGATTTGATGCCTATCATCAGGGATAAACTTTCCAGTGCCACCAAGACTGGAAACGCCAGCTGCCCCTAACGCGAGACCATGCTCCGTAGCAGTGAGCATTCCCACTGTCTCAAAGGCATAGTTTATGCTAGATAGAGTAGTCTCTAAACCTTCGTGCCTATTCCAAGCCACGGCAAGAGAACCACCGACCTTATCCTTAAGCTTATTGCGATAGTAGTTTCCAAAGACAAATACCCGAAGTCTATCAATAAAATTGGCTAGGTATCCGGAAAGTCGACCAAAGTAGACCGGTGATGCCAGTAATAAACCGTCAGCTTCTAACAGTAAAGGGTAGATTTCAGTCATATCGTCTTTCTGTTTACAAAACTGACCCTCCTTCTGTCCCCTCAAGCACCAATTGCAATGCTGGCAATCATTAATATCTTTCTGAGAAAGCAATACAACCTCAGTCTCAACATCTTTTATTTCCCTAGCTGCTTTTAGCGCCTCTTCCAAAAATATTTCGGTGTTGCCCCCTTTTATTGGGCTGCCACAGACACCCAAAATATTTATTTTCATCCGGAACCTCCTCACTTTTCACATTACTCGCTTAAGGCGGGGGTAAAGTTTAGACCGGTTCAGGCCGGTTTTATCCCTTGAACCTTTATGCTGAGAACTGAGTTGGCGATGTCTTTTATCTCCTCCGAGGAGATGCTCAACTCGCTGATAATTGCTTTTGCCGTGGGGTCGTTGGCTAGGCATTCAATGGGGAAAGATGTCTCACCTATTACCTTAACTTCGTGAAAACCAGCCTCTCTTATTACTTCCACATAATCTTCTTTCATCATGGCACCTGATATACAACCAACATAGGCAGCGATGGAGCTGTTTATGAATTCGGGGAGCTCTTTCAGCAGGACAATGTCTGATACCATCAGTCTGCCGCCGGGTTTTAGCACCCGGAATGCCTCTTGAAAAACCCGTCTCTTATCAGGGGAGAGATTTATAACACAGTTGGAAATGACCACATCAACCGACTCATCGGCAGCCGGTATGTTTTCAATCTCCCCCAGCCTGAACTCCACATTTTGGTAGCCGCTCTTTCGGGCATTCTCCCTAGCTTTCTCAATCATCTCCACCGTCATATCAACGCCGATGACCCTTCCCGTCCTGCCAACCTTGTTTGCTGCCAGAAAGCAATCAAAACCAGCACCTGAGCCGAGGTCAAGAACAGTCTCCCCTTCGGCTAGAGATGCTAGGGCAACCGGATTGCCACAGCCCAGCCCCAGGTTAGCACCTTGGGGAACAGATTTGAGCTCTTCATCGGTGTAGCCTATATTCCTGCTGATATTCTGCGCCAGGTCAGCACCACCACAGGGGCTGGCCGGAGGACAGCAAGGACTCCCCTTTTTAGCTATCTTGGCATAACCTTCTCTTACCTTCTTCTTTATTTCCGCCTCTTTCATTTGCATGCTCCTTCAACTGATAAGGATTACATTATTCTCTTCAGCCGTGGGTTGGGGGTGATGCCGGGGATTCTACCCCTTTTGGCTATTGGCTTGCCTTCCACCTCATGGAGGTCAGCGGTAAAGTCTATCGGCTTCGCCCCACTAATATAGCTGCCGACACCAAAACCGTCAACCGGAGCTCCTGCCTCAATAAATTGCTTAATCCGCTCCGGGTCAATGCCACCACTGACGAAAATCTTTACCTTTTTGAAACCGGCTAAATCCAGCCTGGCTCTCACCTCTTTGACTAGGTCAGGAGTAACCCGACCCCGCTCACCGGGAGTATCAAGCCGCACGCTTTTAAGCCTATCACCCAATGCCTGAGCCACCCGCAGGCTCTCCTCAGCCTCATCCTTAAAAGTGTCAACCAAAGATATTCTAGGCACTTCAGGTGGCATATACTTATCAAAAGCCACGGTGGCTTTAACCGTGTCACCCATTATTATAATCAAAGCGTGGGGCATCGTTCCCGAGGGTTCAACACCAGCCAGCTTAGCCCCGGCGATGCTGGAACAACCGGCACAGCCACCAACCATAGCTGCATAATCCATTACGCCAACGACTGAAGGATGGACATGGCGAACGCCAAAGCTAATGACCGGTATCCCCTGGGCGGCTTCGACACACTCTCTGGCTGCGGTTGCCCAACCACTGCAGTGGGCGAGGATACCATCTATGGCGGTTTCATACATCCCGTAGCTCTGATAAGGGGCGGTTATGCGCAATACCACTTCCTTTTCTTTCATTGCCTCACCCTCAGCCAGCGCCCATACCTCCCGATTATCCTTGGGTAAAACCCGGGAAAGCAGTGCCTTGACCTCTTCCATACCACAGAGTATCCCCGCCCGGTTACAGAATACCTCCAGAGTAGCTACCGGGTTAAGCCCCTCATGACGCAATATGTCTACAGTGCGGGCAAAGTAGACGTCAGCCGTCTCCCCGGAAAGGATTGCCTCAGAGGGTTCAAATTCAGGTGGCTTAATCTGGCTAGCCCTAAACCTGATTAGCCTTGCCCCCAGCGTCTTCTCCATATGATTCAAGGCAAACCGGTGTGTCCTGTCACTGAAGGAGGCAACGCAGTCAACCGGCACCCCCACTTCATAATCGCGATTCCTGGCATCAGCTACGGTGTATAGCACACAAATGTCGGTACAAACACCACAAACAATTAGCTCCTCTGGTTTCAATCGGCTTAATTTCTCTTCAAGCCGGGTGTCAAAAAAGCCGCTGAAATGCCGCTTGGGTATTACCTCACCCTTATACCCAGCTAACTCAGGAATGACCTCTGCCTCAGTGGTGCCTTCAAGGCAATGGGGAGGCAGCGTTTTAAACTCGGGGTCATCAGGGGTATGAGAATCACAGAGGAAGAATATTTTGGAGCCCTGAGCCAGCTCCTGCTCCAGAAGAGCCTGGACATTGGGGATGATGCGTCGGGCTCGGTCTCCACAATACAGGGGATAACCTTCCTCCAGGAAACCCCGGAGCATATCCACAACTAAAACCGCTTTAGCCATCTTTTTTCAACCTCACCCCCTGTATCCCCCTCTCCATGATATGGATATGTAATTCCTTGCATGAGGGGGAAGTATAGATTATAAAGGGGCTTCGCCCCTTCAACCTTCCCCGTTTTTGTTTAATGCTTAAAATGCCTGACACCGGTAAAAACCATAGCTATATGGTGCTTATCAGCCGCCTTAATTGAGTCCTCGTCTTTCAGCGAGCCACCGGGCTGGATAATAGCTGTTACCCCACCAGCAGCCGCCGCTTCTACCACATCAGGGAATGGGAACATAGCATCCGAAGCTAGAACACTGCCCCTTGTCTTCTCCCCAGCCTTCTCCTTAGCAATCTGAGCGCTGACAATCCTACTGGGCTGCCCCGCCCCCATCCCCAAAAGCGTCTTATCCTTGACCAAGACAATAGCATTTGACTTGACATGCTTAACCGCACGCCAGGCAAAGAGCAGGTCTTCTATCTCAGCTTGAGTTGGCTTGCGTTTGGTCACCGTCCTCAAACTGACGCTGCCCTCGGGCAAGGAATCTGAGGTCTGGACCAGTAATCCGCCCTTCACCCGACGGAAGTCAAGGTAGCCACCACCGGCCTTGCCATAATCAGGCGGTAGCTCGGCAGCCAGAATGCGTAAATTCTTCCTACGCTTTAATAATTTCAGGGCTTCAGTTTTATACTCAGGGGCAATGAGTATCTCATAAAAGGTGTTACTAATTTCCTTAGCGGCAGCTAGGTCGATGGCTCTATTGCAAGCGACAATACCACCAAAGGCAGCCACCGGGTCACCGCTCAAAGCCCGCCGATAAGCCTCGGCAATATCCTCATGACTGGCCAGACCACAGGGGTTGGTGTGCTTAACAATGGCTACTGTGGGGGCGGAAAAGTCAGTTACCACCCCCCAGGCAGCATCAGCATCTAGGATATTATTAAATGAGAGCTCCTTACCCCATAGCTGTTTTGCCCAGGTGATACCGGTGTCCGGTCTTGCCCTCACCACCGGCTCGGCATAGAAGGCAGCTTGTTGATGGGGGTTCTCGCCATAACGCAGCCCGTAACGCTTTTTCAGGGCTATGGTCATTTCCTCAGGGAAACCCTCCATACCCTGCCCCAAATATTGGGCAATGGCAGTATCATAAATAGCTACATGCTGGAAAGCCTTTTGAGCCAGCCGTTTGCGCTCGGCCAGGTCTATACCTCCTCCCTTTAATTTCTCCAGGACTGGCTGGTAGTCAGCCGGGTCAACTACCACGATGACGCTGGGGAAGTTCTTGGCTGCTGCCCGAATCAGGGTCGGCCCGCCAATATCAATATTTTCCAGTGCCTCATCAAGGGTGACATTCTCTTTGGCTACTGTCTGGACAAAGGGGTAGAGGTTGACCGCCACCAGGTCGATAATCTCAATCTTATTCTTAGCCAATTCCTCCATATGGGCAGGTAGGGCACGCTTAGCCAGGATGCCACCATGAACCGCTGGATGGAGGGTCTTTACTCTGCCATCAAGAATCTCAGGGAAACCGGTAATCTCCGAGACACTTTTAACCGGCACCCCAGCCTGTGCCAGCGCCTTTTTAGTGCCACCGGTAGAGAATATCTCAAACCCCAGTTGACTTAAGCCCTTAGCAAAATCGGTTACCCCTGACTTATCAGAGACACTGATAATAGCTCGCATTAATACCTCCGTTTATCTATTTCTACCTCACCCCCTGTATCCCCCTCTCCTTCAAAGGAGAGGGAAACGAATTTGTAAGAGAGGCTCCGCCTCTCTTTAACTCTCTTTATCAATTGCTCCTTAAAAAGGGCTTTGCCCCTCTTTAACTCTCCTTTATCACTAACTCCCTGTGAGAAAGAGAATTAGGCAAGAAAGAAGGAGCAAATTAACCTTAGGAATTTTGCCCTTTCAAACAACCTCATAGCTACTTAATAACTACCCTCGCCTCCCCCTTCTGCTCCACTACCTCACCGATAACTTCTGCCTCGGGCAGAGCTGAGGTAATTTGAGCAACATTGGCAGGCGAGCAGATAACCACCATTCCGATGCCCATATTAAAGACGCGGTACATCTCGTTTCGAGCCACGTTGCCTTGCTGCTGGATAAGCTGGAAAATGGGGGGTATAGTCCAAGAGCGGCGGTGAAACTTTGCCGCCACTCCCTGAGGTAAAACCCGGGGCACATTATCAATCAACCCACCCCCGGTAATATGAGCCATGCCCTTAATCACGGGCAGCAGTGGCTTTAACTGGTGATAATAGCAGCGGTGTGGCTCCAGAAGCTCATCACCCAGGGTACGACCAAGCTCAGGGTAATACTTGTCCAACGCCTGCTTGGTTTCACCAAAAATCTTACGCACCAGGGAATAACCGTTGGTATGAAGTCCGCTTGAAGGTAAGCCAATAATGGCATCACCAACCACAATCCTCCTCCCCATGATAATCTTCTCCTTCTCCACCACACCAATGATAAAACCTACCAGGTCATAGTCCTCCCCAGCATATAGTCCGGGCATCTCTGCCGTTTCACCGCCGATAAGAGCACAGCCAACCTGGCGACAAGCCTGGGCCAGACCCTGAGCAATAGCCTCTACCTGTTCTGGCATCAGCCTGCCCATAGCAATGTAGTCCAAAAAAAAGAGTGGCTCAGCGCCGCAGGTGAGTATGTCATTAACGCAGTGATTAACTATATCAATACCAACAGTATTGTGTCTGGCTAAAGCGGTAGCAATCTTCAGCTTGGTGCCAACACCATCAACACTAGACACCAGGACTGGCTGCTTAAACCCTTTAAATTCAAAAAGCCCACCAAAGAAGCCAACACCGCTCAACACCTCAGGGCGATAGGTGGTATGGGCATGCTTACCAATTAGCTCTTTGGCTTTAGCACCAACATCAATATTAACGCCAGCCGCGGCATAGGTTTGCTTTGTCAACCTCACCCCTTTCTTTCGTAAAATCCTAAACTCTAATTTCTAAACCCTAAACAAAGTCAAAATTTAGGATTTAGTGTTTAGGACTTAGTGTTTTATTAGAGCGGGGCTTCGCCCCTTCAAACTTCCCCTGATAAGCAATCTTAATTGTAACCAATAGCTGAATATTTTAACTTAGCTGCTTTATATCGAAGGGGGTTGCTGACCAGCTGACATAGCCTCCAGCGCCAGCTTATCCATTTCAAGCTGAACCGGTATGGGGTAGTCACCGGTGAAACAAGCCATACAAAAAATATCTTTAGGCAAAGCCACAGCTTTAATCAGCCCATTAATGCTTAAATAACCCAATGAATCGGCACCGATAAAGTCTCTAACCTCAGGTATAGTTTTGTGAGCGGCAATCAACTCCCGGTAGGTAGCCATATCCACACCGAAGAAACAGGGGTAACGGATGGGTGGAGCACAGATACGCATATGCACCTCTTTAGCCCCGGTCTTCTTTAGCAACCGTACTACTTGAGGAGTAGTGGTCCCGCGAACAATGCTATCATCGATTACCACCACCCGCTTACCATCCAGCATCTGGGGCAGGGGGTTAAATTTTAGTTTAACCCCGAGGTCCCTGATTCGCTGGTCAGGCTCAATAAAGGTACGCCCGACATAACGGTTCTTAATTAACCCCTCACCCAAAGGTATACCTGACTTCAAGGCATAACCAACACCAGCCGCGGTAGCTGAATCAGGCACGCCCATAACCAAATCAGCATCTACCGGGTGTTCTTCAGCTAAACCGGCACCCATTGCCTGCCTTGCCGGATAGAGTAGCCGCCCATTAATCACGCTATCGGGGCGAGCAAAATAGATATACTCAAAAATACAAATTGCCCTTCTGTCTACCTTCTCCCGATAGCTATTAACCCCGTTTTCATTAATAGAAACTACCTCGCCCGGCTCAATCTCTCTGACAAAGTTGGCTCCAATATGGTCAAGGGCACAGGTCTCTGAGGCTACAACCCAGCCGCTATTGATAGTCCCCAGACACAAGGGGCGGACACCAAGGGGGTCACGAACAGCAAACAAAGTGTGATTAGTCATAATTGTTAGCGAATATGCCCCCTGAAGGCGGTGCATGGCATACCTTATCCTGTCCACCCACTCTTTCTCGGGGGAAGAAAGGATGAGGTTAGCAATAACCTCGGTATCGGTGGTCGTTTTAAAGGTATAGCCCTGGTCGCAGAGTTCGGCATAAAGGTGCTCAGCGTTAATGATATTACCATTATGGGCTATGGCGAGGGTACTTGAGCCTTCGCCGACTACGATAGGCTGGGCATTCGCTGGCCGGCTGGAACCTCTAGTGGAGTAGCGGTTATGACCGATGGCAATATCCCCGGTGAGCTGACTTAACGAATCCTCGTTAAATACCTGGGATACCAGCCCCATCTTGGCATAAACGCAAAGCCTCTCGCCATCAGTGGTAGCAATGCCAGCGCTCTCCTGACCACGATGCTGAAGAGCAAATAAAGCGAAAAAGGTAAGCCGAGCTACATCCTCATTAGGGGCATAAACACCAAAAACGCCACAAGACTCATGCAACTTCGTCTGCCTCTGATTCAGCCCGTCCCTATCTAGTTAAATTATAAATCATTTTATATTTATAGGTCAATTTAGTAACCGAGATTTCAGCCAGTCGATAACGCTAGACATTGCCCTCTCATTCTGCCTCAGCCTGTGTCCAGCACCGCCACATATACTGAGACGGCTGCCCTCTGGGTAACACCCGGCGGATGATTGATTTATTAATCGACGACAGGCTCTGGCAGCCAGTAGCTGCCATGGCCCTACGGAGTTCAGCCGTGATCAGGTTGATCAGCAGCTCGACACCCTGCGCACCATCTGCAGCGAATGCCAGTATCACTGAGCTGGCAATCCCTACTCCCTTTGCCCCCAAGGCCAAGCCTTTGAAAACGTCGTTACCGTTTTCAAAGCCGGTATCAACCATTACCGCTACTTTGTCGCCAACCCTCTCCACAATATCAGGAAGGGCAATCAAAGAGGGCACGGTGTAATCGAATGCGCCGCTACCGTGATTACTGACCACTATCGCTGAAGCTCCTAGCTCAACAGCTCTTTCGGCATCACTAACACTCAACACCCCCTTCATGATGAATGGTAGCTTCGTCTGGGATATCAGTTTTCTTAGTTCATCCGTATCTTGTGGGCTGAATGTTTCTATCATATCAACCTGATCTACACGCAACCGGCCATAGCAGTGATCAATGTCCATTCCTACAGCAACGCAACCCCGGCCTTTTGCATCACGGATTTTCTCATAGATTAGCTCGGTTCTCCGATACGGCTTCACCATCTTGACAACCCGTGCTCCGGTGTCAATTGCCTTCTGAAGCTCATCGGAACCCCCGATACCAAGCATGATTAGAGACCCAGCCCGGCTAACTCCTGTGGCAATACCAGCCAGATCATCTTCAGACATGTGTGGTAACCTGGAGATTGCGGAACAAAAAACCGGGGTTTTGAGATTCATCCCCAGAAAGGTGAAGCTGGTATCTACTTCTACGGGGTCTAGGAACCTGGGCTCAAAGAATAGAGAGTCCAGATGCTCACGGTTAGCGTTGACCGCGGGACCCCTTTTACCCCCGGGATAGACCCAGTCAGCACCACACTTTCTCAGATTCTCTTTGCCTTTGGCGTATATTTGAGATATCGTTAACTGCTTTTCATCCTTCTTAACAGTCATTCTACTCCTCCCCTGTAATCATGTGCTCTCATAGACATACCAGGGTCGTGGTTATCCTGAGTATCTTGGTACTAAAACCGGCCACAAACCATAGACTGTCCAGTTGCAACGCTCCCTGGTAATGTTTCTAGAATTCCGTCTTCCTGCCGGCAGCGTACCTAAAGCTGATTATGAATGTAGTCTGGCGCTAGCAAATCTCCGGAAGTAAGTTTACCTTCCTCAACAGGAAGGTAAACTTACTTTTTCCTCAAGGTGAACCAGCAAGTCAAATCGTGCTAACGAAAAATTGCTGCACCTCTAGTAGCAAAGTCTGTCAGTACTGTGTTGCTATTTCATAACCCACTTGGTTTTACTTTTTGGGTAAAGCAGCAAGATACTCGTCTAGCTTAACAACCGCAGTAGCAATCTGAGGCAATACGCGTGTTACTTGGTGCTGATGCATGTCCTCGGCAAACGATTGACAGCAATCCTCGATAACTATCATGTTGAAACCTATCTCTGCTCCGCGTCTCACCGTGCTATTAATCACCCAATCAGTGGCCACCCCGACTGCAACTACGTGTGTTATCATTCGGGCTCGAAGAATCAATTCTAAGTCGGAATACATGAAACCATCACAACCCCAGTTATCAACTATGTAGTCCTTTGATAGTACCGGCTTTATTTCATCAGGGTTCTTATAGCTTTCACTATAACCACCTTCATTAGTGTACGAACAGTCAACGCCGGCTTTGTAGGCATCAATAAGCAGGGGAAATTGAAACATGGGCTCACCTACCCGCGGGTACCCTGGTTTCGTGCACCAATTTACGTAGATGACCTGTACACCAGCTGCTCTACTTGCCACTAGCGCTTTCTGTATCTTCGCCAGTAGATTATGTTTCTTGACCTGCGCCGGTGCCCCGGAATATCCAAACTTACCCGGCTTCACGATACCGTTCTGAGCGTGCAATACTAATATGGCTGTTTTTTTGACATCAATTTTTTTCATTTGCTTTTCCCCTTTGATTCATTTGTTGGTTCTTAAATTCGCAATATTGTAAATGTCTTGTCGTGCTTTAAACACCTCCTTTCTCATGCATATTCTTATAGAGGAGAATTTATCACTATACATGCTAGCTTAATCTGAGGGAAGGCCATCACCAAGCCCATAGCAATTCAAACCCACAGGTGGAGTAACCATACCAATCTCGCAGGTCGTCACCACCAAGATGCCAAACCAGACGGGGTCAAATCCCAACTCCCTGACCACGGGTATCATGAAGGGCATCGTCAGAAACATCATAGACATCGGCCCAACGAAACAACCCATGAGGATAAGGATAGCCATGAAGCCCATAATAATGGGCGGCACTGGTAGACCAACTACAGCCTCGGTTATCGTCTTAGACACACCTTCCAATCGGTTTGTCTATTGACTCCCTGTCACCCACGTGCCCAGTTACGGCTAACAGTTCATTGTCCCCCCACACCAATTCCCCGACAATGCCCAAATTAAAGAGGGTACCAGCAACAGCTAATCACTTAGCAGTCACCAGTACCCTCTTCTTCATCTCCAGATCACCCCCATATGCTGTATTTAGTTTTCAGGCCCTTTCAAGTTACGAGGTCTAGAATATACCCGTTTTCGCGATTTGTCAATACCCTATGGTTACAAGAAAAGGAACCTTCCTCTCTCCGAGGTAACAAAGCATCACTTTGTTAATTTATAGCATTGAAAATTACCATGCTTCTTGTTGGTCACCATGCCCACCCCTTTTTGGAGGCTGGTTTGCCTCACCATGGCAATTTTACTGGAAAGAGAATCATCCTCTCATTGTTTGGACGATGCTTCCTTTCCGTTTCTGGGTCCGAAGCGACATCAACCCGCTTGCCCTCGACGAGGACATACATATGTGGCCCCGGCGCTAATGCCCCTCTAAGAACATCCCACCGCTCTATGGAGCAACAGGCAACCAATTGCGCGTCCATGCCTAGCTCCCTTGCCTTTCGTGCTATTCTGAGTGATTTATGGATACAGTTGTTGGAGCAGACTGAGTAGGGCTGGTGGTAGGTTTCCTCTATAAACTCGGCCATCTCTAGATTGTTCGGAAAGTCAGGCTTTACTGTGCCGCCAGGGGGGATCATTGGGGCACAGGCCGCGAGAAAAAATAACAAAATACTTATTGCTACAATAGCTGAGACCCTAAGCATCATTGCCCTCTTAATATATTACTTTCGGATTAGAAGTGAAATAGTGTCGATTGTTCAGCCTTGCACCTCGCCTTGTTTTCTTCGCAACGCCATCTTTTGCTCAGGAAGGTCTAGGCTTTGGCTCCTGAGATATCCGGCCTTTTCTGCTCTACGTGGCGAACAATTGAAGAACACAAGCACCCAAAACCATCAGGCCGTCAATCCTACACAAAGCCAAACTGTGCAACACCATGCCAGCTTCAAGGACAGTTCAAACTCTCGTCACCAGTCCGTGCATTGGTTTTGTGCCAGTTTCTGGAATCCTCAGACCTACAAGAGCCGCAGCTACCGAGGCAAATACCAAGACTAGTAACATCTTGTCGAGACTCTGAGAAGCGTCCAAAATTCCGCCACCGACTAGTGGGCCAACCACGGCCCCAGTATAGCCTAGAGACAGCATTACGCCGCTTGCTGTTCCCACATCTTCTCCTGGCATTATCTCGATCGGTAGTGTGAATAGAGTTGTGAATCTGGTGGCCGCGGCTACACCTGCCAGGGCCATGATAAACCAGCTCACTAGTACACTGGCCTGAGTAGCCAACCACGCAATGAAAGCTAGAACTACGGATGGTATCCATAGGAATGGTTTTCTTAGCCCCAACTTGTATGAGAGTCCGGGCATTAGGAGGAAGGTGGGAATAATGACCCAGATTGTCATTGAAGCGATAAGACCGGCTAGACCCGGTGATGCCCCTTTCAACATTAAAAGCGTAGGGGCCCAACCGGTCCAACTCCATATGAAGAATTGGTGTAGGAACATCAGCGCAGAAATCAAAATTACATTTTTGTTCCTTATCACCGTTCGGAAAGAAGCTTGAGTCTTTGCCGGCTTTGGGAAACCACCCAATCGCTTGTTGGGCTGTGGTTCTCTAACAATAACCCACCATAGTATCGCCACGATTACGGTAGGTATACTCCAAACAAGAAAGGCGCCCTGGTATGACCGCGTTATTGGGAGGATAACGGGTATTGTCAGTGCCATGCCCAGAGCAGTACCCACTGGCATGCCAGAATTCACCAGACCCATGGTTACCACTGCCTTCGCCCTGCCAGCAAATGTGCTTACTATCTTGGGCAGGTTAGTAAATGTCCATGCAAACCCACCACCAAAAATAAACATGGAAGATAGCAGGCCTGCGTAGCTATTAACCATACCTCTCGTCACGGCGCCTGCCACCATAACGACAAGGCCAATGCCAACAGCCCTTCTAACACCTATCTTATCGGCCACAATCCCAGCTGGAATAGACATTGCCACCACCATTAATGCCGGTGCACTGAACATGAGACCTACTTGGCCATGGCTTAAGGACAATGCCTCCTTTAGTATGGACTCCATAGGCGGGATGCAATAGATTGGACCCCACATGGCTATGCCGATCAAGAACGTGCTAATGAGAGTAGCTAAGGGCATCTTGGAATTATAGGTTTGTTGCATATTGTTTTTTCTACTGAGACTAGTTTAACCAACGGCTGGACCGAAGCAGGGCTTTCAGATGACAAAAAAGTGCTCAGCGAGTAGCGAATAAGACTATAACATTTTCAGTGGTAAATTGCACCTGCGGGCTTCTGCGCCACCCTACGGTACTACTTGTGCGAAGCTAACTGCTGACCACACTTTTCATCGGGTTGTTAAATCTCCCGGTATTCACTGCCTGTCCGCAATCTCTTTGCAAATGGGGCAGGTTGGACAATACTTAAGCCCACCATAAGCCAGAAGTTTAAGGTTATCAAGAAGCTTCTGACTGACATTTTCCCTTGTCATCTCATCCCAACTTTCAAAGGGCAGTTCACCGAATTTGTGTGTGCAGTGCACGGTATATCCGGGCTGACCATCTGGAAAATGCTGCCTGGCAAAGTATCAGAAAGTCCTAGAAAATCCGCAGATAGTCATGGCTGCGGTCAAGGAACAACTAGAAGTAGAACATGCTGACGCCTAGGGTGCATCTCTCGCCAGTGAAATTCAGAAATTAAGGAGTTATCCCGCCGGAGCTTACATCCGCACAGACATTAGAGAGCCCAGCGAATTTACTCACCACTGGACAAACATGGGCATGACCACATGGATGTAATTATCCACCCCTACCGGACGGATAACACCGGGGCTTGATGGATTGGTAGTCTCCAGGGCTACCTGTGGCTCACGAAGCACACTTAGGACATCAATTAGATACTTACCATTGAAGGCAATCTTTGCCTCTTCACCCTCAACAATGGCATCAACCTCACCGACATCATCGCCTATCTCCTCGGAGCGGGCAGAGACGGTCATCCTGCCTGGAGTTAGCTCAGTACCTGGCGTTATCACCAAACGGACAATGCCACTGCCATTACGGGCAAAGATAGAGGCTGTCTTGGACGCCCTCAAGAAGGCATCAACATCAACCACCACCCGCGTATTGTAGCTCCGGGGGATAAGCTGGGCATAATTGGGGAAAGTACCCTGAACCAGCTGAGACACTAGCTCGATATTCTTGAGTCGAAACAGAGCCTGGCTCTTATTGGGATTCACCGTTATCTCAACCGGTTCCTTCTGGTCAGTGATAAGCCGATTTAGCTCGGCTAGGGTTCGAGCTGGAATGATGACCTTGGACTTCTGGCTAACCGGGGTGGCAAGAGATAATTTATATACTGCCAACCTAAAGCCATCAGCCGCCGCCAGCGTCACTAGGTCACCATCAAAGTCAGCATCAACGCCGGTAAGTACCGGACGAGACTCCTCAGTGGCAGCAGCAAAGACAACCTGGGTAATTCCCTGACGAAGCTCTTCTACCTCAACCGTAGTGCTGATGCCCTCTTCAACCTTAGGTATCGGCGGGAAATCCTTGGCATCAACCCCGCTGATTCGTGCCTCAAATCGGGCACACTTTAGCTCCAGGGTCTTGGTCTGTGGCGGGAGGTTAATACTAACCTTATCACTGGGTAAAGAGTTTACAAACTCGGTGAGAAGCCGGGCAGGAACAGTAATCTCCCCTTCTTCCTCCACCTTAGCACCAATCCAACAGGTAATAGCCATTTCCAGATTGGTCGCCGCCAGCTTAAGCCGAGACTGGTCGGTGGCTAAGAGGACATTATTGGTTATCGGCAGAGTGGTTCTGGTAGCTACCGCCCTCCCCACCACACCAAGCCCCCGGTTTAAGTTCTCCTGAAGACATGTTAACCTCATAATACACCCCCAAAAAGGCATACTCTTATGGTGAAATAGTATACACTAATAATTAATTCTACTCAAGAATGATTGCCCCGCTTTTGCCACCACTTTTTCTGATTAGCCGAATGTTCTCAATTTGGATGCCCCGGTCTATTGCTTTACACATATCATATATCGTCAAGGCAGCAACCGCAGTAGCCGTCAGCGCCTCCATCTCAACCCCCGTCTTACCTGTGCTCTTTACCACAGTGGTAATCTCCACGGTGCTATTGGCCTCATCCAGGCTGAACTCAATCTTAATGTCCCCAATAAGGACTGGATGGCACAAGGGTATTATATGCGGTGTTTGCTTGGCTGCCATAATACCAGCCAACCGGGCTACAGCTAAAACGTCCCCCTTCTCTATCTTGCCCCTCTTCAACCGTTCAAGGGTAGAAGCCTTCATCCTGACCCGGCACTTGACTACTGCCTCACGCTGGGTATCAGGCTTCCCGGTAACATCTACCATCTGAGGTAGACCTGAGGCATCTATATGCGTCAGCTCTTCCACAATTAACCCCCTACCTGAGTCATTGGTCGGTCCTTAGGCACATAGCCCTCTGCCAGGTGATGACGCAATGGCTTATCAGCCACCGCCGCTTCAATCAGTTGTTTCAGCCCGGCTGAAGATATACCGCTACGCAGGGGCTGCTTCAGGTCAACTTCATCACCAGCCAATAAACAGGGTCGTAGCCTACCATCGGCGGTAAGCCGTAGCCGATTACAATGAAAGCAGAAGTGCTCACTAACCGGGGTGATAAAGCCAATAGTGCCCCTGGCGTGAGGAAAACGGAAATACTTGGCCGGTCCATTACCAACACTGGGCAGGCAAGGCTCTAATTTACCCAATAGTTCAAGGCGCTTTCTCATATCGCTGACTGAGACAAAATATGAGGCCGAGCTGCTAATAGGCATAAACTCAATAAACCGCACATGCCACTCCTCATTGATAGTCTTGGCTGCGAAATCAAGAAGCTCATCGTCATTAATGCCAGACATAACCACCATATTAAGCTTGACCGGATTAAGTCCGACCGACCTAGCAGCCTCAATACCTTCCAGCACATCGTCAAGATTAAGGCTACCCCGGGTAATGAACCTAAATTTGCCTGACTTAAGGGTATCTAGGCTTATATTAACTCGTTTTAGGCCAGCTTGCTTCAGTTCAGCGGCATAACGACTGAGCAAGGTGGCGTTTGTAGTCAATGAAATATCATTTATGGCATCTATTTGGGTCAACATTTGTAACAGCTCAGTCAGCCCTGACCTCACCAGGGGCTCGCCGCCGGTGAGCCGCACCTTATTTATACCCAGCTCGGCGGCTGCCCGAGCTACGGTATAGATTTCCTCATAGGTAAGAATATCACTGTGAGACATCAGCGGCACGCCCCCGGCTGGCATACAATAGATACAGCGCAGATTGCAGCGGTCGGTTACCGAGATGCGCAGATAGTTTATCGGGCGCTGGAAGGAATCACAAAGTCCGGTCATAGCCTAACCTCTTCAGTACTTGAGGCACCTTTCTAGCTGCCTGCCCCCGATGGCTAACCTGGTTTTTGATTCCCAGAGGTAATTCAGCCATTGTCTTACCTAACTCAGGGAGGTAGAAGATTGGATCATAACCAAAACCTTGCTCTCCCCTGGGCTCAAAGGTTATAATACCGCGGCACTCCCCGGAGCAAAACTCAACCTTGCCTTCGGGGGTAGCGATAGCAATGACACACCGGAAACGGGCAGAGCGCCTCTCCCACGGCACTGCCTCAAGCTTTGCCAATAAGTAACTAATTCTATCCCTGTCTGAAGCCTTTTCACCGGCATAGCGAGCCGATAGCCGACCGGGTTCACCACCTAAAACATCAACCTCCAGCCCGGAATCATCAGCCAAAGCCAATAGCTGGCTCTTGACAGCCGAAGCCATTGCCTTCAATCTGGCATTCTCCTCCAAGCTCTCGCCTACCTCATCAATAATAGTTGTCATGCCTACTTCAGCCGAGGTAACCAGCTCAAAGGAAAGGTTTCGCAGTAAATCCCGATATTCACGTACCTTAGCTTCATTGTTTGTTGCCAGGAGCAGCTTGTAATGCAATTGGACTCCAGGATAGGTAGTCGTTTCAGGGTTTACCAATAAACTCGTCGAGAGCCAAGGCAGCCATAGTCATGGTCTTGAGTGTACCCCTCGAGCCCAGCTCCATAGCTACCTTAGATATAGCGATGTTGTTCGGGGCTTCCAAGATATTGACAAAGTCATACGGCCCCAGAAGGGCATACTGGGCTATTATCTTAACTCCCATAGCCTCGACCTCTTTATTCACCTCTCTGATTCTCCGTGGCTGTTGTTTTACCGTCTTCCTGCCTTCATCAGTTAAGGTAGTCAGCATAACATAAATCGCCATTTCCCTTACCTCCACTTAAATTTATAAGATATTGGGGGTGAACCTACTAAACTCCCCCGATTTGAATATTAGCGGCATCTCCCAAATGATAGCTCCCGCCATCTATTTAATCAAGGGCTATAAACCTCCCCTTTAATTTTTTCGCCACCTCAGGCATGGTGGTGTATTCCATTTCCTCCAGTGGCAAGCGGTGTGGCTCAAAAGGACCGTGACGACGCATAATATTAGCCATCTCATTAGCCTGGTGGCGGGCTAGGTCGAATGACTTGTCAGCGAACATATCACGAGGACCCACTAACATACCTGCGGAGAGCTGAAAACCGACTGCCACCACCCGGGGGGGCCCGTCAAAGCGGGTCGGGGTGCTATCAGGAATAGATACCGGCATAAGCGGCCCCTGATGGGAACCTCGCATCCACCCCTCAACCAAGATAGGAGCGGTAAATGGCTCCAGAACTTCTCCCACCGCCGGAAATTGACCCTGAGAGCGGACAATACACACCGGGTCATCCTTACCTACATACCGTCCGGCAATTAGGGACAGGCGCTGGGTAGAAGACACCGCAGCTATCTCCCCGGTCTCCCGATGGTAGACGGCTCTTACCGCATAGCGTGATGGTGCGCCGATAAAAACCAACATATCATAAATCTCTTCCGGGGCATTGAAGGTTATCTTCTTGTGTTCCTTGACATCATGCACCTCAAAGGCAAAGCCACTGTGCATATTGGGGGCAATAACCAGCCCGATGGTATTAAATGGGTCGGCAAATATTTTATATAGCGGCATGTTCCACGCCCCAGCCGAGGTCTTGTCAGCCATAAAGATTATAATAGTCTCGGCAGCCCGTTCCTCAAACTCCATCTCAGCCACCCCGGGACCTAAACCCTTTACTGTGCCGGTAAAGGCGTCCGACAGCAGATCCTGACCGGCACCGTGAAGCTTTAATTTTCTAGCCACCTCGGTGCAGTCAACAAAGGTGTCCCAAGCAAGCTTATGGATTCTTTCACTCTCCTCACCCTGCTGGTGGGTCATAATCAGTTGCAGGTCATCACCACACTTGGTTACATGATAGTCAACTAGTAGCCCCTCCTTCTTTGCCTTAGACAGGCACTCCCTAGCTCTGGCTAAGACATCAGGGTGAGAGTCAGAATGCCCGACATAACCGCCGATATCAGCTTTGATTACACTCAATGAGATAGTCATGCTTCCCTCCTTTGCCTAATATTCAATCCCCTTTCTCGCTTTTGTTCCTTCATTATAAGGATGCTTAATCTCCAGCATCTCAGTGACCAAGTCCGCCAATTGGACTAGCTTGGTGTCAGCCTTGCGACCGGTGAGGATAAGCTCCACATTCCGTGGCTTATCACTGATAAGCTTAATTACTTCGTCCAATTCGACCAGGTTCCAGGCTACCGCCAAATTAACTTCATCCAGCACCACTAGGTCATAGCTACCACTTAGTACCGCCTCACGGGCAGTAGCCAAAGCCTGCCTTGCCTGCTCTTTTTCCTCTGGCTTAATATTAGTCGGGTCAATGAACTGCTGGCTGCCAAACCTGGCTATTCTGACATTAGGTAACTGGGACAGGATTTTGTATTCCCCGTAGGGGTAATCACCCTTCATAAAGAAAACAATACATACCCTCAGACCATGCCCCAATGCCCGGATTACTGCCCCCAGTGCGGCTGTGGTCTTGCCCTTACCATCGCCAGTGAAGACCTGAACCAAACCCCTGGAGAAGGGCCCTGACGATGGACTGCGCTGTGATAACTGTTCCGCCAATGAAAGCCTCTAACCAAATAGCTAAAGACGTAATGGGGTAATGACAGTCTAACAACCCCACCCAATCATGTCAAGAAACATTGTTATCACGGTAATAATAGTGATATGATAATGCTCGTTAATGCCACAAAATTCATAAGCATGAAGGAAATAAGACCATAGAGATAATCCCGGCTATAGACCTTAGGCAGGGTAGCTGCGTTCGCCTCTATCAGGGTGACTATAATCAGGAAACAATATACTCTGATGACCCGGTAGAAGTAGCCCTAGAGTGGCAATCACGGGGAGCACCGAGGTTACATATTGTTGACCTTGATGGCGCCGCCAGTGGTGAGGTAGGCAACTTGGGCATTATCACCCAAATAGCTAATGTAATACTAATTCCTACCCAACTGGGTGGTGGCATCCGCCATCTGGAAACGGTAGAGCAATTACTTAAAGCCGGCATAGAGCGTGTCATCCTGGGTACAGCCGCTGTAGAAGACCCCGAGCTGGTTAAAGAGGCATGCCATAAATACAGCGAGTCCATTATTGTTAGTATTGATGCCCGTGAGGGGTATGTTGCTATACGTGGCTGGCGTCAGGATACTGAACTAAAGGCGGTCGAATTTGCCAAATCTATGGTTAAGCTCGGGGTAAAGCGTTTTATCTACACTGACATTAATCGTGATGGTACCCTGACCGAGCCTAATTTTGCTGCTATCTTTGAGATGGTCAATGCCATCAGGTTACCCATCATTGCCTCAGGCGGCATTTCCTCACTAAACCACCTTAAAATGTTGGCGCAGCTCGGCGTAGAAGGGGCTATAATAGGTAAGGCACTTTATACCGGAGACATCAACCTAAAACAAGCCCTAGCCGCCGTTAGTTGAGAGAAAAGGGAGAAGGAAGTTTAAGAGGGGCGCCAGCCCCTCTTAAGAAATTATCTTCCCCCCTTCCCCTTATCAAGGGGAAGGGGGATAAAGGGGGATGGGGTTGATAGAGAATATAAAGTTTGACGAAACGGGGCTCGTCCCGGCGATAGTTCAGGATGCTGATACCGGCGAGGTGCTGATGCTAGCCTACATGAATGAGGAGGCACTGCGCCGGACTTTGTCCAGTGGCGAAGCCTGGTTTTATAGCCGGAGCCGAAACAAGCTATGGCACAAGGGTGAGACCTCAGGCAACCGCATCAAGGTGCGTTCAATATTGAAAGACTGCGATAGCGATACCATCCTGATTCTGGGAGAGCCTACAGGTCCGGTATGCCACACCGGCAACAAGACCTGCTTCTTTCAGAAGCTAACCAAAGAAGATATAGAGACTCATCCAGAGGAAGCCTGAGCTACCTCCCCAACCCCGTCAATCTCCACTACCTTTTTTAACGCCGATAGGGCAACCTCAAGCTGACTGTCGTCAGGCTCCCTAGTTGTTAGCTCCTGTAACCACAATCCCGGAGCCAGAAATGCCCTAACCAATCTATTCTTGTTATGCCTAGCGCCAAAGTAGGTAACCTCATAGCCGAGGGCAGCAATAAGCGGAATGAAGGCAATTCGCGACACCACCATCACCCATACCGAGGGTCGCCCAATAATAGCAAAAACGATGATGGCGATAATCAAAACGGCAAACAGGAAGCTAGTGCCGCAACGCACGTGAGCGGTGCTGTATTTCCTAACTGCCTCTACCTCCAGGGGGACACCAGCCTCGTAGGCATTCACCGCCTTGTGCTCAGCACCGTGATAAGCAAATACCCGCTTAATGTCACGGGCTAATGATATTAACCTGAGGTAAGCGATGAAAAAACCCAGCCGGATAAAGCCCTCCACCAAATGAAAAATGATGGATGATTGAATATAAGGGTCAAGCAATCTGGTAAGAAAAAGGGGGGCGATGAAGAAGAAGGCAACGGCAAAAGCCAGCGAACCGGCTACCATGCCCCAAGCTAGTCCCCCCGGAATCTTCTCCCCTTCCTTCTCCATAGAAACATTAGCTGAGTAGAGTAAAGCCTTGATACCCAGAAACATAGCCTCAATCAAGACAATGACGCCACGGACTAAAGGGATTTTCCTCATCCTACCAGTAGAGATACCAGGCAATGGCTGGGTAGCTATAACCATTTCCCCATTAGACTGGCGCACCGCAGTTACCATAGCCTTCTGCCCCCGCATCATCACCCCTTCAATAACTGCCTGACCACCATAATGAAACCTCTGTGCCACAACAAACCCCCAAATAAACAAAAAGGAGCAAGCTCAGCAAAGCCGCTCCCGTCTCTAAAATGCTCCCACTTACTTTTCCAGCTTGTAGCGCCG
>Ga0315309_1000494_pt1 | contig 23806 bp, 17 predicted proteins | sample TDP4_MG_FD_203080 | JGI IMG/M metagenome (GOLD analysis project Ga0315309, IMG submission 203080) | Freshwater sediment microbial communities from Lake Towuti, South Sulawesi, Indonesia - TDP4 | ecosystem: Environmental > Aquatic > Freshwater > Lake > Sediment | place: Indonesia: South Sulawesi...
ATCGACATCTGCCAGTTCAGGTTCGGATACATAGTGTCAATCAGAGACATACTCGTCAGCGGTTCACCGCTCTATAAAGGAGACGACCTAGGCGTAGCAGTTGACGTCAAGAACATAGCCTACACAAGCAAAGATGTGTTCGTTACAATTGTTCTCCACGACGAATGCAACGTGACGATTGGACTGCGGACCATCGACTTCATGGTTGATCCCGACGACGGTCTAACAGCCGAGCAAACAATGACGATTCCAAGTTGGGCATTCGTTGGAACAGGATACGTCTACGTCAACATCTACACTAAGGCACCAGCAGCTGGCGGAACGCCAATGTGCCCAGAAGGCTCTGCAGTGTTCATAATACAGAAGACCGCTGACCCGTGAATACAAGCCTGAAAAAATCCCTTTTTTATTCTGTATCCTGCTGGGTTAAGAGGGTAGTGTAGAGTATTTCTAGATTCCATTTTTGAGATAGTAGGTTGAAGCTTTCTTCTTCTAGGCTTTGCCCAAGTCCTTCTAGTTCATCAAAATCACCTTTTGTGCAAACTAATTCGGATCTAGCCCTCTCCCTCTATGTTTCTGCAATGATCCTCTGATAGAATCCAAATATGAAAAAGAGCAGCCCTATGCCCTCTATGAGGCTCCAAAATATGTCTGCTTCCATGGAGAATGAATCAAAGCATGTATGATGGGATTGGATGAGGTGGTTTTGAAACAAAAAGTTTTGGTTGTTGCTTGGTTCTATGCGCGTATCGAAGATTGTTTCACAAGGCATAAATATTATATCAATTATTATCTACTGTTTAACTGTGCAGAGTCTTTTCTTGCTTAGGCGATGAAACACAGCATAAATGAGAGAGGAGAATGAGAAAAATGGAGAGAAAAGCTGTTTCTGCAATATTGCTAACAGTGCTTTTAATAAACATGTTAACTTTGGCGTTTAACACTCAACCAGTTAGAGCAAGCGGAACCATATACATTAGGGCTGACGGCTCAATAGACCCACCAACAGCACCCATTTCAACCTTAGACAATGTGACGTATACGTTAACAGGCAACATCACAAGTGACGCTGATGGAATTGTAATTGAGAGAAGCAGCATAACAGTTGATGGAAACGGATACACACTACAAGGTTCAGGAAGCGGAAGCGGTTTCTATCTGCTTAGTATAAATAATGTGACAGTTAAGAATACGAACATAAATGGCTTTCAACGGGGCACTGAGTTCTTGAATTCTTCAAACAACCACATAGCAGGGAATAATATAACAAACTCCAATGTGATTGGCATATATTTCAGGGCTCCTTCTGAAAACAACACGATTTGTGGAAACAATATAGTAAACAGCGGCTATCAAACAGCCATTCGTCTACATGGACCTGGCTGCAAAAACTTCACGATTCGTGGAAATAACATAAATGGTCTCAACGATTGTGGTATATCTACAGAGATCGAAGGCGGTCCCTCAGGTCACACTATTTATGAAAACATTATAACAGGCTGCGGTTGGGGCATTTTTCTCAGCCAGTCCTCAAACAACACTATATACGCAAACAAAATAGCGGACTGCTTCAGTGCAGGCATGCTAATCAGCTTCTACTCAGACAACAACACAGTTTATGATAATAATATAACAGCAAACTACCGTGGGATATACATTGGATTGATTGGGGGGACCTCAGGCAATAGATTCTGGCACAATAACATAATCGACAATGATTACCAAGTCTTAATAGAATCTTATGACTCAACTACTTGCATGTGGGACAATGACTATCCTTCTGGCGGCAACTACTGGAGTGACTATTCTGGCGTAGATTTTTGCAACGGCCCATATCAGAACGAGACTGGAAGCGACGGCAAAGGTGACACACCATACATTATCGATGAGAACAATCGAGACAACTATCCACTCATGAACCCGTGGGAACCAACGATTCTCAGCATCGCCCCAACTTCAACAAAAGTCAGTGTTGGTCACACCTTTAAAGTCAACATAACTATCAGCGGCGTTCTCGACCTCTGGTCTTGGAAGGTCAAATTATCATGGAATCCCAGTTACTTGAAACTTACATACCATGGACCTGACTGGACGGACGCCGATATCATCGAAGGCACCTTCCTAAGAGATAAAGGGAAAACATTCTTCGCGTTTTCTTACCCGAATGAAACAGGTGGCTATTTAGAAGAACTGTGGTGCATCCTTACGGTACCTAAAGGAGCAAGTGGTAGCGGGATCCTAGCAACAATAGCCTTCAACGCCACCGCACTTGGCACATCGACCATAGGGCTGAGTGAAACCAGGCTCCTCGACTGGGTCAACGCCACTTATAAACCTGACATTCCGCATACCGTGGTAAACGGCACAGTAAAGGTTATGTATTTAGGTGACTTCGACGAAGATTCCGACGTTGACTATGACGACATAGTTTACTTCGTCACAGCATACATCAGATTCTGGTCAGGTCAAGGAAAGGACCCACTGTGCGACTTTGACGGTGACTGCGACATCGACTACGACGATATCCTCATCTTCGTCTCAGCCTACATAGACTACTGGACCCCACCATAAAAACCAAAAAGCACCCAACCTTCCCTTTTTCATACTCACGAGTGAGGGTTAATTATCCTTTTTGAACAGGCTATAATTGTTTGGCTCTCCGCTGCAAACCAACTGAAACACAAGGAGCTTACAGGTTTGTCTCTATCTGAACATGGGTTTAACACCTTCTTCTCAACATGAGATAGAAAGTAGAAAAGATGAGTGCGAGAGTTTAAGCCGTAAGCTGAACGTGTTTGCTCAGTTCTTGTGCCACGTCTGTTAACCCTAGTTTGGTAAATGTGGACTTTTTGGGTATGCCTCTGCTGTCCCAGCCTCGTTTCGTGTAGTACATTTGCAACATGGCCTCGTATTTTGCCTTGTCAAGTTTTCTGCCCTTCATCGGACCCTTTGTTAATGGCTCAGTGAACCATCTGGCTGGCACCATATCCATTGTGCTGCTCCATTGCTTCCCGTATTCTCGTACCCAGAACGCCCTAATCAAGGCGTAGGTTCGGTCAGCGATTTTGTACATGTCTTCTAACGTTATGCTCATACCAATGGCTGCTTTCATGAACTTGGGGTACCAGTCTAATTCGAAGCCAACTTCAACCCAAGGCAGCCGACATGTAGTTAAACCTTCAAACATGCCGCCCCTTATGCGCTGCAGCTCGATCACTTTGTCCACTTTTGCTTCATCGTAGCTCTCACGTCCATACTTTACTTCCCAAGAAATCACCCACGCGTCCTTGTGATGCGCTCCAGACACAGCGGTTCCATACGCCAACGCCATAGCAGGCGTTGTGTGACAGTCATAGGCTGAAACTTCTAAGCCCTTTACGTGCATTGCCCACTTTGAAGAGCCTTTGCCCATTTTCTCCGCTGCGTAGCGAACGCCTTGAGCTAAGACAACGCCTAATCCGCCTTTGTTGTTGGCGATGTCTTTCGTTAGCGCTTTTGCCTTTTCGAAGTCTCCCCATTTTATCTTGTCGCTTATGAGCTTCTTCTCCGACGCCTCCATAGCAAAGGCTATCACGTTACCCGTTGATATCGTGTCAAGACCGTAGTCATCGCATAGACGATTGAGATGTGCAACCTTCTTCAGGTCGCCTAAAGCTATGTTAGAGCCCAGCAGGGTCACGTTTTCATAGTCTAGCTCTGCAGGTTCGTTGTCGGTGTCTGTGATCACGTTGCCACAGGTCATGTTGCACTGTGGGCATCCGCGGTTTGAGACCTTTACCTTTTCCATTGCAAACCCGCCGATGGCGTCTGCTTGGTCAAAAACTCCCTCTTTGAAGTTGCATGTCGGCAGAACGCTGTTTTCTTGACTCCACTCTATGGTTGACATGGTGCCTTGTCTCTTCCAGAATTTGTAGTTGGGTTTAGCCAAAACCTCCTTGTAACCTTCAAACCCTAGTTTCTTGAGCCCTGCCATATCGGCAGCTGGCAACTCTTTCGTTCCTTTTATGGCAACAGCCTTCAGGTTTTTGGAACCCATGACTGCGCCGATTCCAGGTCTGCCGCCTCCTCTGCCCTCCTGCGAGACAACGTTTGCAAATTTTACCCTGTTTTCTCCAGCCTTGCCAATAGCGACAACGCCTGTACCAGTGCCGTATTTCTTCTTTAGGTCTTTCTCGGTTTCGAAAACTCCGCGTCCCCAGTAGTCTTTGGCGTCTAGAAACTCTATCTTGTCGTCCTCAATTTTGATGATGGTGGGTTTCTCAGCCCTGCCCTCAACAACTATGGCGTCGTATCCCGCCTTCCGGAGCATGACACAGGCCCATGTGCCTATGTTGCCGTCGCCGTAGCCGCCTGTCAAAGGGCTTTTTGCTGCCACAACGAGTTTGCCGCTGCTCGGTAGCGAAGCTCCCGTCAATGGTCCTGTAGCAAAAATTAAACGATTCTCTGGCGAAAATGCATCTGTGCCAGGTTTCAACTCGTCCCAGAGGATTTTTGCGGTGAAGCCTCTTCCGCCCAGCCAATTCAAGGCAAATTTAGAGTCGAACTCTTGCGTTGTAGCTTTTCGCTTGGTTAAGTTTACCCTTAAAATCTTACCTGTCCAACCGTGCATTAACATGCACCCTCCAGCTTGTGGTCTAGGATATTTGAGTCTTCGAGTATTTGATGTTTGCCAAAAAATCTATTAACTGGCTCAATGAAGGTTCTTACTTCAATTTCCATATGGAGAGGAGTTGAAATTGGTTATCGCCGAATTCAAGTACAACCCCGCTAAGGTTGAAAGGGGCTACAACAGCAGAACCCTTTACATAAATCTTTCAGACATGAAAATAGCGAGTAAGCCAGTCTCACAAACCATGAAAGACATCTTCATAGGCGGTCGAGGATTCAACCTTTGGCTACTCTGGAACGCTCTACCAAAAGACCACATCGTCAAATGGGACGAACCAGAAAACGAAGTCTGCATAGCGTGCGGTCCTCTTGGCGGCACTCCTGTTTATCCAGGCAGTGGTAAAAGCATCGCTGTCACAATCTCTCCCTTGACGGGCACGGTTGTGGACTCTAACGTCGGTGGATACTTTGGTCCCTACCTGAAATTTGCAGGATGGGACGCGCTTGAGGTTCAGGGAAAGGCAAAGTCTGAGGTAGTTATCTTCATAGACGGTGATGAAGGTAGGGTTCAAATTGAAGACGCATCCAAATTGCCCTCTGAAACCCATTTAATCACAGAATTTTGTGCCAAGAAGTATGGAGGCGGAAACGAGCTAAGCATCTCTGTGGTTTCTTCTGGTCCTGGAGCTGAACACACGCGTTTTGGGTGCTTAAACTCTTCTTGGTATGATGTTGCTCGTAGAATGCACAGACACAAGCAGGCTGGAAGAGGAGGAATCGGCTCAGTTCTGCGCAATAAGAGGGTTAAGGCGATAGTTGTGAAGTATTCGGGCAAAATCTCAGTAGAAACCAACGGTCCAGCCGACCCAGAACTGGTTAAGCAGGTTGGGAATGCCCACAGCCAGGAAATAAGACAGCTCGACCCCAAGCAGAATGAGATGGCAACTATTGGCACAACACACCTAGTATTGATCATGAATGATTTTGACCTTCTACCCGTAAACAATTTCAAGTTTGGCAAGCACCCTGAAGCTGAAAATTTGGGCAGGGAGGTCTACAGGAAAAAGTTTCAAAAGGGCTTCGACGGCTGCTGGATGGGCTGCGCATTGGCATGTGCACACGGCGTCAAAGACTTCGAACTCAAAACAGGACCATACAAGGGACAGAAGGTTTTCGTTAGCGGACCAGAATACGAAACCATTGCTGGCGTAGGCAGCAACTGCGGAATTTTTGACCCAGACGCCGTGATCGAAATCAACTATTACTGCGATGTTTACGGTTTGGACACAATCTCGGTTGGCACAGCGACAGCCTTCGCCATGGAATGCTACGAAATGGGATTAATCGACAAAAGGGCTACGGAAGGCTTGGACTTGAGGTTTGGGAACAAGGAAGCCGTTCTTCAACTGGTCCATCAGATGGCGAAGGGTGAAGGCTTTGGTGCCGTAGTGGGTCAAGGCATCAGACGAATGAAGAAACTTTTCGCTGAGAAATACGGTGCCAACCCAAGAATCATGCAGCACATTGGCATGGAAGCGAAAGGACTAGAATTCTCAGAGTACGTGACCAAAGAATCGTTGGCACAGCAGGGCGGCTACGGTCTTGCTACAAAGGGACCCCAGCACGATGAGGCTTGGCTGATATTTTCCGACATGGTGCGCAATGAGATGCCGACTTTTGAGCAAAAAGCAGAAAACTTGCATTGGTTCCCCATGTTCCGCACGTGGTTTGGCCTGAATGGCTTGTGCAAACTTCCATGGAACGACGTTATTCCAGAGGATAACAAGAAAACAAAAGAACCAGCGAAGATTCTAGGCCATGTTGAAAATTATGTCAGGTTCTTCCACGGTGTTACTGGCAGAAAAGTCTCTGTGGACGACATCATTCTGATGAGCGAGAGAGTCTACAATTTCCAACGAGTTTTCAACTTGAGGATGGGTGTAGGCACAAGAGAGCACGACACAATACCTTATCGAGCTGTGGGACCTGTGACAAAAGAGGAGTATGAAAGCCGCGCCGAACGCTACGATAAACAACTAAAAGAAAAATTAGGCTATGACCCAATTGGCAATTCAACTGAGGAGAAAATGACGGTTCTGAGAAAATATCGCGAGTCGGAATACGAGAAACTCAAGGACGCTGTTTACAAGAGGCGGGGATGGAACGCAAACGGAGTGCCAACGCTGCAAAAAGTTAAAGAACTAGGCATGGATTTCCCAGACGTGGTGGAGCTTCTAAAGAAGCATCAATAGAATACCTTGCCGATTCTGCTATGAGATTAGAGCCGAATCTAATTATGCTCTTGATTAATAAATGAAAGGCTTAATTGTTGAAGCGCACAATCCAAGTCAGTAAGAGGAGATGAAACAGCTTGAGTAAACCAAAGAAAGCGCCCAAAGTTGCCTTAATAGGCGCTGGCAAGATGGGCGAAGGCATAATCGCAGGCTTACTAAAGTCAGGTGTTTACAGCCCAGAACAGATTCGAGCCTACGAAATCCTTGAAAACAGAGCAAAATACATAACAAAAACATACAAAGTCGAATGCCTAAGCGACGCCAAAAAAGCCGCGGCTTTCGCCGACATCAGCATCATCGCAGTCAAACCGGCCGATGTAGCGAAGGCCCTGGAAGAAATAGCACCCGCAATGAAGACTGGAAAAATTCTTGTATCAATTGCGGCTGGCGTGACCCTTGCTTTTTATCGTAAGCATCTGCCCAAGCATGTTCCAGTTATTCGGGTTATGCCCAACATGGCAGTTCTGGTTCGAGAAGGCATGATCACAGTTTGCCCCTCTGAAAATGTCACAGCAGAGCAGTTGAAGATGGCAACCGACATGCTGAGCCTATTGGGACTCGTCAGGCGTTTAGACGAGAAATACCTAAACCTAGCCACGGGTTTAGTGGGCAGCGGACCAGCCTACATCTACCTCATAATCGATGCCCTAGCCGACGCAGGCGTCAGGCTCGGACTCCCAAAAGATGTATCTACCATCCTAGCCGCGCAAACAACGCTTGGCGCCGCCAAAATGGTGGTCGAAACAGGTGAACACCCAGCAAAACTGAAAGACATGGTTGTTACACCCGCAGGAACAACAATCGAGGGACTGCTGGAACTAGAGAGAAGCGGTCTCAAAGCCACTATCATAACGGCTGTAACCAAAGCCGCAGAGAGAGCCAAAGAACTAGCTCCACCAACCTAAAACATCCGCTCACCAGAAAACGAAACAGCCACAATCCATCAAATTCTCACTCTGTCTTTTTCAACAAAGCAGAAATGATATTGCATAGATGTACACGCTTTTAGACATATGTCGTTTTGGATAGCTTTCCGTTTTTGCAACGTTTCGCAGCGTGAAATAACTGCTATATTAAGTCTTGCTATACATTCTATCTTGGGGTCGAGCTAATGTACGTAGATGTCTGGTCCCGTGTCGCGCAGCGCCAGAGAGAGATCAACCGAATCGAAAAGCTTTGGAAGCTAAAGCTGATAGACAGAAATCCCGCGTTGATTCTTCTTGTAGCATACTACAAGGTCAGCAACGCCATAATCAAAGAATTACTGACGGCAAAGGTTCGCTTAACAGCCCTCCTTTGGAGAGTTCGCAAATAGAACAAGTCTGAGTTCATCTCCCTCTCGACCCACCCTCCCCTCCTTCTGAATAGACGCCCTTGTTATGATTGTTGAACCGCGCGACTGCTAGTCGTGCGGTTGCTTGTCAAACGCAATATTTCAGCGAAAAAACTGCTTTGCTTCAACACTAAATCTTTTAACCACCGTCCGCTCACTTTTCACAGAAAGTGAATACAATAATGACCCGACTAACAGCACCGTGGGAGATCCATCGCACATTGTTGGTTAAGGCCGAGGAGGAGACCGATCCTCGCTACGGTTGCAAGCCAGCGGAACGCCCACTGGAAGACTACATAAGATTCGGAGTAATTAACCTTGACAAGCCTGCAGGTCCAAGCAGCCATGAAGTCACAGCCTGGGTCAAACGTCTTCTCGGCATAGTTCACGCAGGTCACGGCGGAACCCTCGACCCAAAAGTGACAGGTGTGCTGCCCATAACCTTGGAGGAAGCCACAAAGATCGTTCAGGCATTGCTGCTATCAGGCAAGGAATACGTGTGTGTCATGCGGTTGCATCGCCAGGCGCCCGAAGACAAAATCAAATCAGTCTTAGAGGAGTTTACTGGCGTAATCTATCAGCGTCCTCCTGTTCGGTCTTCGGTTAAGCGGCGGCTGCGCACGAGAAAAATCTACTATCTCAATCCTTTGGAAATCAAAAACCGTGATGTGCTCTTTCAAGTGGGCTGTGAAGCGGGCACATACATACGCAAGCTCTGCTACGACATTGGCGAAGCGTTAGGCGTCGGCGCTCACATGCAAGAGCTGAGGCGAACACGGTCGGGTCCCTTCACCGAAGACGCCAATATGGTTACTCTGCACGATGTCTCATATTATCAAGCGCTTTGGCAACAAACCAAGGACGAAGCAGCGCTACGCCGATTCATCGAGCCCATGGAGAAAGTCTTAGAGCCCACGCCAAAAATAGTCATAAGAGACTCAGCGGTCGACGCTTTATGCCACGGAGCTAACCTCGCTGCACCTGGTGTGTTAGCCATAGACTCCGAAATCAAGCCGAAAGAAACTGTGGCAGTTATGACGCAAAAGGCCGAGGCAGTAGCCCTAGCCAAAGCATTAGTCACAACCGAAGAAACACTTCAATTGAACCGAGGTTTAATAGCCAAAACCACGCGAGTACTCATGCCAAGAGGCACATACCCAAAAATGTGGCACAAAACCGCATAAGCGGCTGGTTAAGATTTGAGCCATAACTCACGAATCAGTCATGAAAGGACTTCGTCTGGAAGGCTTATCCTTACCTCTCTGGTCATTTCTTCTTTTGCTATAATGGTGCCAACAATAATAACGGGGCTCCTTTTAATTGAGATGGGTCTTACGTTCGAGTGTTCTGTTGGCGTTATGGGACAGATTCGAACTCTCTCTTCCATCGTCGCCGTCGTTTTCTCCTTACTTATGGGTGTTTTGTGTGTCCTGTTCAAACACAAGTCATTGCTTTTAACAGGTCTCTTCTTCGTAGGCGTCTCAGCCTTAGGCTGTAGCTTTGCCCCGAATTTCACAATGATTCTGATATTTTATTCTCTGACAGGGTCGGCGATTGCCGTAGTCGTGCCAATGGCCACCACCTTGGTTGGCGAACATTTTTCTCTCGAGAAGCGAGCAAGTGCGATGGGATGGGTCATCGCTGGCATGTCACTGTCATACCTAATTGGAGCACCCATTGTAAGCTTCATCGCAGGTCTTGGAGGTTGGCAAATGACCTTCCTCGGATTCGTGTTGCCCATCGCTATTTTAGGCTTCTTGTTAGTTGCTATGGGTCTACCATCAACATCAAGTGGCCCAAAGCCCACGATGAGTAAGGCGAGTTATTCGGGGGGGTTTAAGGAAGTCTTCTCAAACAAATCCGCATCCGCTTGCTTGATTGGCTTCGCGCTCTCAGCAGCCGGATGGCAAGCTATTCTGCTCTATAGTATTTCGTTTTTTAGGCAACAATTTCGGGTGTCAACTGATTTCGCAACAGTAATCTTGTCAGGCGCCGCTTTATGCTATACTTTTGGTAGCCTTGTTGGCGGTCGTTTGGTGAACAGGTTGGGCAGGAAGACCCTTACGGTCTTGGGTTGCTTCCTTCTGGGCATGTTTACAATATCCTTCACAAATTTGCCCAGTCTGTGGTTGTCCTTGGCTTTCTCATATTTGGGAACCATCTTTGCAGGCATCAGGTATACAGCATCTAGCAGTCTAACTCTCGAACAAGTTCCAAGATTCCGTGGCACAATGATGTCGATTTTTTCAGCAGCAGATAGTTTAGGCTCGGCTTTCGGAGCAGGATTAGGAGGACTAGCGCTGCTATTGTATAATTATGAGCTTTTGGGAATATTTCTAGGAGCCCTCGGCGTCGCCGCAGCCATGATACTTCACCTCCTGGTTATCGACCCAACCAGAACCCAGTTGAATGCACCGTGCACAAACCTCACAAACCCTAAAATACGCATTACACTTTCTCAGATACATACGAAGCGCCGGGTTCTCCTAGTCTGGTAGGGAGCAGAAGGGGTGCAAGCCCTTAGCTCAAGCCTGGAGACCAGAGCCAAACAGTCTGTGGCCCGAAAGGGCCGCGTGGGTTCAAATCCCACACCCGGCGCCAACAACATTCTTAATAACACTGCGTATCTTGATTTTGTTTTCAGACCACACATGAGACTGAATCATCATCTTCGTGTACGTCAATGTTGAGATTAAGTAAGTCTTTGAACATGCTGCGAAGATAACTACCAAACCATTTAGACCATTTTATGCCAAGATTGTGTGTCAGCAAGATATGGTGTTTTCCATCAATCGTCTTGTGCACATACGCATAGGAAATAGAGTGTTCACAAATCATATCAACCAAGCGTAAGACAACCTCTTTTGTTGGAGGGAGCCCTAACATTAGAAGTAACCGGCGAGGAGTTTTCAATCCCGCCTCAGATCCCGCTTTTTCGAAGACCGAAATATCGTCAACCGCATTTATCAAAGCGGAGAATGAAATTTCATAAAAAGACAAACCACCACTGCGATCAACAAATCTCCCCCACTTCAAATAAGTCATAATCAGCGTGTTCATCAGGCTGTTGAGGCTTATCGCTTTTCCTTTTGCCTCAGACTCTAACTCTCGAACTGCATTAGCAGGTAAACGAAAGCACTTTGTGGTTTTTTTACCTCCGAATAGCAATTCTAAAGGATCCTCAACCTGCGGCATCAACAACCCCTGAGGAGAGTTTATGCAATCACTTGCAATTATTTTTTTGCATTTGAATGCACTTTGTTGGCTTTAGTGTGCTGCTATCTATTATAGAACTTTTTATGAAAGGTAAGAATCGAGGGGAAAGCATGAGTGCAAAACCTCGATGCTTTGACCTCGAAGGGCTTTCAAGTCAAGATTCTGATTTGTGGAAATGCTCTGAAGCAAGCGTTGTTAAGATGCGTGCCCACAGGAGAGACCGTCATGAGATTCTTGCGGAGATCCTTGAAACTGCTAGGGGCGGCCTCATTAAGACACACATAATGTATAAGGCCAAACTTAGCTACGATCAACTCAATTGTTATTTGATTTTGCTGCTGCAAAAAGGGTTCGTGGAAAATGCAATAATTAAGAGAAAAAGTCGAACCACTCTTGTCTGGCGAACCACCGAAAAAGGAATTAGGTTTCTGGAGGATTTTAGACTCTTGAAGATGTAGCAATGCATGTACACCAACATCCTCCATTTCCCCTATTTTTTCTGGTTAAAAGTTGATTTTCTTTGAAGCACATTTATTTGACACTTCTTTCCAAACTTGCCGACTACCATATTCAGGACACTTGACTACGTTTTCAACAGCTATGAGAGGTTTGATTTGACCTCTTGGGCTGAGTCCCTCATAGACGACAACCTATAGGTGAACTCTTCAAGCCCTTTTCGTAGCTCTTTTGTTCCCTTACCTAGTAGCGCTCGAAGTGATTAACCCTTTCCATCCTGAGAAAGCCATAAAATGCGCGCACTAAATGACAAAAATCCTAATAAACGTCAAAACTCTTAAGTTTCTGTAATTTTAACTTCGTTCGGGAAGGCATAAAATGTTTCAATATTTCGAGATTGCAAGGGTTGGCAGTTGGCTTGGATGGATTTTCAATTTTGGTTTGGGGAGCGTTCTCTTTGGCGTGCTTCCTCTTGATCGTACTGTTATAGTCCTCTTTGCCTTCTCACTTGCCACGGCCAGCGTCTTCGTTTTGAATCAATACCTTGACCGTGAGGCAGATCGAGAAAACGAGGTCAAGTCAAATCTACCCGTTGCTTCTGGACGAATAACGCCGAGGAGTACATTGGTCTTCTCTTTCTTACTCGTCATCTCGTGTTTAATTTTGGTTTTTATGGCCAACGTTCATGTTCTCCCGTTGTTTATTGTTTACTTAGGACTATGGACTGCTTATTCTACTCCCCCGTTCAGATTGAAAAGCGTACCAGTTGCAGACTTCGTGATCTCAGGGATTGGTGCTGGCGTTCTGCCATTCTTAATCGGAGGGGGGTCAGCCGACAAGCTAATCTCCAATATTCCATCAATTATGTTTGGTGCCATGCCGCTAATGCTAATTCAATGTGGTGGCCACATTATCCAAGCCGTTGGAGACTATGAAGCAGACCGCAAGACTGAGGTTCACACTTTTGTTGTTAGGTACGGAAGGAAGAAGGGTGTTACTGTCGCGGGATTTATGTTTTTGATAGCAAGTTTCTTGCCATTCGCCTATTCAGCTTTTGGTCTACTCTCCTATAGACATTTATTCTTGTTTTTTATACTCTTCCCTCTTTCCATACCCATTATCATACGCTATGCGGATTTGTTAAAGAACCCGTCAACAAAAAATGTCGCCAATATACAGAAAACTACGAAAAAGTATGGAATTATTGGAGCATCAGTACTGTGGGCTTATGCATTACTCGCAAAAATAGCCAGCTTTTAAAAAGTTTAGGACGCAGCTTTGAAAGGGTATATACGTTCTTCTGCACCTGACATATTCCCTGGCGCCATTCTAATGCGCGCTCGCAAGCACCAGCGATTTTTTCTCGCTAGTCTAGAGCGTGCTTTGTGAAGCGAAGCAGATAACGCTTTAGAGGTTCTAGTCGGTAGCATGTCTTGGGCGTGATCTGTGAATAGCATCCAGAGGCGTTTCTTTACTACTGTGAGCATGGCGTCGATTTTTCTCCTAGGAATTTTCATTTCATTTACCCTAGACTCGGATTTTGGAAGGTTGGAAGTCAAGACCGTTTTGATAGCTGATGGCAGCACGGAGCTTAGTGGATTATTGTATCGACCGATTTCTGCTTCTGCCACTAATCCTTCTCCTGCGATTGTTTTGGCACATGGAATAGGAGGTTCAAAGGAGGTGATGAGTGGCATTGGATTGGAACTTTCGAGGCAAGGTTTTGTTGCTCTCTGTTTGGATTTGCTTGGACACGGGTATTCTGGAGGAAAGGTTGAAGAAGCAAACGAGCCGAGCTTTGGAGTTTTATCAGCAGTGCAGTATCTCAGGTCGCAGTCGTTCGTCAATGCGTCTGCAATAGGCTTGGTGGGTCATAGTCTCGGTGGAGGTGCAGTCCGAGCAACGTTTGCCGCTGATGATGGAATCGGTGCTTCGGTTCTCATTGCAGGAGGATTAGGTGAGATGGCCGAGGACCCGGCGTATGGTGTGTTGAACTCGACTTTCCCGAAGAATCTCTTGGTGATCGTTGGCAAATATGACGTTCTGTTCAACTTGGCCCAGCTTGAGGCGGAGGAGTTGTTGCCCGCCTTCGGCACTCAACAGGAAGTAGTGCCAGGAGTCGTGTATGGCAGTTTTTCGTCTCAGACAGCTAGGAAATTGGTTACACCTGCGACTACGCATATTTTTGAACCTCTTGACTCGGCGGTTGTCTCTGAGATTGTCATATGGATGGAGAATGCGTTCAAATCCCCAGTCTCTCTAATTGCACGAACCAATGTGAGTCAGACTTATCTTGAACGGGAAGCAGCTATCTTGGTGAGTCTTGTTGCGTTTTTTGGGGTTGTCTTTCTCGCTTTTTTCCCTTTGGCTCACGTTTTTGGATTAGAGAAGGGAATAGTCAAAAGGGAACATTCTGTTGTACAAGACTGGAAGATGTTCGGGATTTGGGGAGTGCTTGGTCTAGCCCTGTTTCTGCCCATGTTTTTTGTTGGATTTGTCATATCGTTTCCTCCCGTGATTTTTGGAGCTTCGATTGCTTGGTGGATGATTTCGGTGGGTTTGTTTGGTCTTCTTGTGCTGGTCGGGTTTCTACCCAGGTTCTCTAAACAGAAGGTCAAACTCAAGGCAGCCCTTGTGGAGGCGTTTAGTAGAAACCACCTGTTTATTGTATTGGTTCTTTTCATTTCGATGTTTGTAGTCGTGAGCCTGCTACAGGGCGTATTCAACATCAATCTGCGAATCGTCTCTCCTGTGTTCCGAAGTCTGACCTCGGTAAGATGCATATTCGCTTTTTTTGCGTTTTTGCCGTTCTTTCTCGTGTATTTCTTAGTGGAGGGCTTGTACCTTCATGAACTTCATGACTGGTCCTGGCAAAAGCAGGGACTCGTGTCTGATCTGTTGAGTTGTGGTAAAGTGGCTCTTGGCAAGGTTGCACCGTTCGTCACTGTAATCTGCTTGCAGTACGTGCCAATTGTGCTGTTTAGCCTCTGGATTTTCCCCAGCTACGTTGGATTCTTAGTTGAGTTTCTTTGGTCGATTGTCCCGCTTTTCATCATTACAACGACATGCTCTTGGTGGTTTTATAGGAATACTAAAAGCGTGTGGTCTGGCGCAGTGTTTAATGCTCTGATGATGGCTTGGGTAGCTTCAACTGTTTTTCCCTTCTAACCATTTGCTGGATTCTCATCAATGATTCAAAGACACCGCAAGGCATAGCTTACAGAAGAAAGGGTAAGGCTTGCGCATTTCATGCTTGCTATTGCTCGCGCATTTCCTCTTGTACTGCTTTTTGGATACAATTGCACGTTTCATGAGCGGAAAAATCGCTACTGACAGCATTGCTGGCTTGGCATGCTAGAGCGCTGTCCATCCACCGTCAACGAAAATTGTCTGCCCAGTGACGTAATCAGAGGCTGGAGATGCTAGATATACAAGTGCTGCCTTCAAGTCTAATGGTTCTCCTGTTCTTCCTAGCGGTGTTCTGGAAAGGATGTGTCTCATAGCTTCTTTGTCTTGGAAAACTGGAGCTGTCATCTCACTCGGGAAGAATCCGGGTGCAATGGCGTTCACGTTTATCTTGCAGGCTGCCCACTCTATTGCTAGGGCCCTCGTCAAATTGATAACTGCGCCTTTAGAGGCGTAGTAGGGCGCTGTTGGAAAAATATCGCCTACGGCTCCGTAAATCGAAGCAATGTTCACTATTTTTCCATATTTTTTCTTGATCATTTCACGCGCAGCAGTCCTAGCACACAAGAAGACGCCTGTAAGGTTGACATCTATCACCTTTTTCCATTCTTCAATATCCATGTTAATGGATGGGTTTAAAGACGCAATTCCAGCGTTGTTGACTAGGATCTCTAGTGATCCGAAATTGTCTGTAGCGGTCTTAACCATGTTTATTACTTGTTCTTCTCGGCTAACATCAGTCTTAACTGGAATGACTTCAACACCGTGTTTCCTAGATAAGTCTGCAGCTACTTCAGCAAGCTTTTCATGTCTTCTTGCAGCAATTACAAGGTTTACCCCACGCTCAGCTAGAGTTTCAGCGAACGTCACGCCAAGCCCGCTTGAAGCACCAGTCACAATTGCTGTCTGACCCTTAACACCAAAACATAACTCCATCACAGTTTTAGCCAATTGTAACCCCTGGAATAATCCCCTTCTTATCACGATTTAAAGCCTTTCCTAGGCAAGAACGAGTAAGGCATTCTTCACCTATAACGCTGCTCAAAAAGAACTGTGCGTGTCTTTCTTACTGTTTTCCAAAGGTTCATCATTGCCTCAAGGGTTGAGATCAGCATTTTTTTATGGTTTATAGGTGGACTATTATTCGTGATAGGTGCAAGGTGACTTGATGTTTAACGGAGAGGTTTTGTGGAATGTTTCTTTGATGCTTCTCTGTTATGCATACGTGTTGCTTGTGATTTTTGTCTCAAGCAGGATGGGTAGACTTTTTCATATGTCGGTTAAGGCTTCTCGTAAGTTCCTGCACGTGATGATTGGAAATCTTCCGTTCGTTATTCCCTTCTTCACGTCGAATGTTTATCCAGTTTTGGTTGCTGCCCCATTCATTTTGGTTACGTTTTGTGTGTCTCCTTACTCTCCGTTTCCAAACGTTGGGAAAAGGTTGATGGGGCTTGCAGGCATAACTGAGGAAGGCCATCATTTGGGACTTGTTTTTTACGCTGTTTCATATACTGTTTTAGCATTGGTTTTCGCTTCTAAGCCATATGTTGTCGCTGCTGGCATTTTGCCGATGGCTTATGGTGATGCTGCAGCCTCCATTGTTGGTGAAAGATACGGCAGAAGAAGATACAGGCTTTTTGCGAATAAAAGTCTAGAAGGCTCAGCAGCGATGTTTCTTGTCAGTTTTTTCAGTTTTACAATTGGCTTGGTTCTCTTTTCCGCGTTGTATTCTTTTTCAGTTTTTGAAAAAATCTTTCCAACTCTTGCAGCGACCATTGTGGCAACTTTAGTTGAAGGCTTTTCACCCTTAGGCTTTGATAATCTAATTGTGCCTGTATCGAGTGCCTTCACCTTCCTAGCTTTGGGTGGAGGTGTTTGAACAATTGGTTCTTGTAGTCATAGATGGACTGGATGCCTCGGGCAAAAGCGCTCAAGCTCTAAGGATTTGCGATTTCCTTAGAAACCGTGGAAAACGTGTTTGTCTGCGTTTTCATCCGTCGGATGACAATTTTCTCGGGGTTCAAACTAAGAGGTTCCTATACTTTAAAGGAAAGAGTGCGCATTTGGCTGCTGCCTTCTTCTACATGCTTGATGTTGTGCGTTCAATTCTGCTTTATTCATGGCGGGGGTATGATTATGTGATTTTTGTCCGTTACCTGATGGGAGCGTCGTATCTGCCGTCACCGCTGTATAGAGTTGCTTACCACTTCTTCGCTTCCATCGTTCCGACATCAGACTTTATGTTTTTTCTCGACGTTACTCCGGAAGAAGCCTACAGAAGAATACTGCGAACGCGCAGAAGACAAGAGATGTTTGAGAGTTTGGAGGAATTGAAACTAACTCGACGGAAAGCGCTTTTCTTGGCTTCAATTGGGAATTGGATAATTATAAATGCAGACAAATCCGTCAAGGAGATCGAAAATGAGATTATGAAATCGCTGGCAGGCTTTTTTCCGTAATCAAGGTGCTCTACGCCTTTCAGAGCAGTCATGAAATCGTTGAAGGGTAGAGTCACTATAAGGTTGTTTGGAGACTATTTGTGTCTCGTTCTCTTGAATGTCGAGATGAGGTTTATGTCAGGTTTTTCTTTTGTTAAGGTGTTGGGTTCAAGTCTTTGTCTGTTTGTGTGCAGTTGTTGTAGGCCCGTCTATTTGGAGCCAAATAGGTTGGGGGTTGTTGTCTGGTTCTGTTGCGTGTGTTTTAATCTGTGATGTCCAGTTCCTACTCATTCAAAGACTTCAGTACGAGCACGAAGGTTTTTGCGAAACTGGTTTGTTGATTATTTTTCTCCTTTGAGCCAGCCTTTGATTCCGAGTTCCCTGACTGTTATGGTAACTGGCTCGGGCTCGTGGGATTTGTATTTGCCGTTTTCGTCGAGGTACAGTATGGTTGGTTTCAATGGAAAGACGCCTTGAACTTTTGGTTTGAGAACGAGTTTTACCTCTTCTGTCTTCAGTGGGTCGAGTCGTTTTCCTTTCATGTTTAGGTAGCTGTCTTCTACTCGGTAGTTTTCTGGTTTTTCAGTCAAGTCGAAGCCTTCGGGTATGACTTCTGTGAGTTTAATCAGTAGTGCTGGTCCCTTCCCAGCGTTAATCAACTCTATTTCTAAGTCGAGGCTTTCGCCGACTTTTAAATCCTTTTGACGAGTTACTAGGTTTGCTTGTATGTCGGCGTGTTCGAATCTTTCTAGGCCAACTGCGTTTTCTTGCGTTTGAGTTGGGGTGGTGAAAGCAACTGTTGTTGAAACGATTGACGGAGCGTGTAGCACTTCGTTGAGGGATAGGGCTAATTCTCGCTCCTCTTTCACCTTCTCCAGCAGCGTTAGCACCTGTTCCCTTTTTTCTGGATGTTCAGCCTTCATGAATGAGCCAGCTGATGTTTGCAGCACTTTTTCGGCCATTGTGTAGAGTCTGGCTTTTTTCTCCGGGTCTGGTTCTTTTTTGGCGTTGTCCATGTGCACGTAGGCGTCCAAGAGCAGCTCCGTTGCCTTAGCATATTCTGAAGCGCTTTGGAATCCTGCTTTTACATAGTACTTGGCGGCGCTTTCTAAGTGCTGTATGGCAACCGTGTGCAAAGCTACGTCTCCAGTGTCTGCGAATTTTGTTCCAGCTTCAAGCGCTCTGCAGAAACGACTGTGCCCTAGGGTCAGGAAACTTGTTCTTTCACTGTCACTCTGTTCGCTTGATTGTTCAAAAAGTTGAGACGCCTCCATATACAGTTCTGGTGAGGCTCGGACCTCAGCTAACATCATTTTTTGCCAAGCTTGGGAAAGAGTGATGATGAGTTGGAATTCCTTTTTATCTTGTTCTGATTCTAGCGCCTGCGTTATCTGCTTGAAGGTTTCAGCTGCTGACCCATATTTTTTTGAACTGAAGTGGTGATCGCCTTTCTTATCGAGGACCTTCGCTTCTTCGAGGGCGATTCTTCCAGTGCAGTATTCGCGTCTTATGTCCGTGGCTTTGAGCATGTTGGTTGCCATTTGTTTCTCGTCTTCGTTTTCAATTTTGCCGAGTTGGGTTTGGAGGGATTTCTTCGTTTCTGTGAACAGTCTACCTGCCTGCTCGAAGGCTTGTATTGCATCCTCGCTCTGTTCCTTTCTGCTCAGGTTTTCTGCCTTTTCGACTTGAGCCCATGCTGAATAGTTTGGCGCGAGGTAGCTCCATTGTTTCAACGATTTGTGAAGTGAAGCGGCCTTTTCGTAGTGTTCTTCCGCTGAACCGTATTCCTGTCTTTCATGGTGATGTCTGGCTTTTTCGATTTCACTCCAAGCCTGCATGTAGAGTGCGTGTTCCTGATAGAAGTCTTTGAGTTGAGGAATCCTTTCGGAGGCGTCTCTATAATTGTCTGAGGCGAGGCAGAAGTCTTCACAAGCCTTCAAATGCTCATCTAAAGCGTCGTACGTTTGAGCGGCTTTCCAGTGGCACTCCGCGATACGGCTTTTTTGATTGACCTTTTGATATGATTCGGCTGCATCTGCAAAGGCTTTTGCAGCTTTTTTCAGATGCTCCTTGTTTTTGGTGAGCTCATAGAGACGATTTAGCCGAACTCCCATCATGTACTGTGTCCATCCTACGACCCAAAAATACACTGGTGCATCCTTTGTAAAAAATGGTATTTCTTCAATGCAAAGTTTCAAGCCTTTTTCCATGTCCAATATGGCTTCTTGGAGCACGCTCTTTTTGGTCTCAGGGTCCTTGGCTAAGTCGGCGAGTTCATATTTTATGGCAGCAAGCGTGATCTGCATAACACCGCGGTTCCAATGGAGGAAAGGCTCAAGTTGGTCAGTGATTCTGACAGCCGTGTTCCTGTGTTCCAAAGCTTCTTCGAGAAGCCTTTTCTTCTCTTCGGAGCTTGTTTCTATCATCGCCAAACGTGAAAGTATCGCGCTGAATATGTGATTTGCATGTATTGTGACTTCTGGGTATCCCGAAACCTCAGCTCGTTTCAGTCCGTCTGGTATGGCTTCTCTTGCTTTTTCATATAAACTCTGCCTTTTTCCCAAATCTGTCTCATAGTAACCCAACACCAAATAGCACTCGGCGTGGGCTGTCTCAACCCAAACATTATCTCCACGTGGGCTTATGAACGAAATTGGGGTGTACTGCTGTTTGGCGTCTTCAGCGTGCTGCAAACATGCCTTAATGAGGGCTGAACGTTCTTCCGGGTCTTCAATCGCCGTTGAGCTCCACGCAAAATGATAAGCTAGCCAATCGAGTGCGCATGCGATGATGAATTTGTCCCTTGTTTTTTTACCATACTCCAAGGCTTTTTTAAGATTCGTCAGAGCCTCATCAGTAGCCTCTCCCCATAAAAGAAGTTGGGCTCCAAAAATAGGATATAACAGTTCAATCAATGCCATATCCTCGGAAAGCTCTTTGGCCTTTTGCCAATAATCTTGAACATTTTGGCGAGCCTTCTCCCTCTCGCCTATTTCTAGAAAATAATAGTTGAACACACTCAAAAAAAAGGCGGTTCTTGCACACGCCCTCGCGAGTTCACGGCGGTCTTCAAAAGTAGAAAGAAACTTGATCGCCTGCTCTCCATGCTCCAGTGCCTCTTTCATCAACTTCTCGCGGGCTTGAAAATTCCACTCAAGGCAGAATCCAAAAACAACGCTGCTTGAAAGCTGGTTGTACGTTTTCCCATACTCCCAAGTATCGCCAGCCTCCTTAAACGCCTTCAAACACTCCTTTGCAAGTCTCCAACAGTCATCAAGCAACCTTTTCTTCTCGGACACTTCGGAAGCAATCCAATAACCCATGTATGCAATCATAGCATCACAGCGAAGCATCCTCGGCGTTTTTACCTGTTCATTCATCCTTCCATAGAATTCCTTGGCCTTCTGATAATTGGCAACACTTTGACGCATCCTCTCCCTAAACTCAACCGCATTCTCAGCTTGCATAGCCGCCCGATAAAAAGCGTAACCTATTCTCTCTTGAACCTGCCCCTTCTTTGAAAAATCGGTTTCAGGAAGTAGATCTAAGGCTCTGCTGACAAGCTCGACGGCTCCCAGCCAATCATATTGCTGCTCTCGCTCTCCAGCTTGGCTGAGAACCACATCAACGCTTAACGCTTCTGACACGCCAGATGACCACCAAAGAAGTATCAAGAAGTCTCAGAAAAGACTTTTCATATCATGTCAATTCAAACGGTGTGCGGATTTTTTTAGCTTTCCAAAAGGCTTTGCAATGTGATAAAATATTTTGGAAAGGTTTATTATCAAGGTTCATGGCTCGAACACATAGGAGCGCGCGCTAGAAGGATTGAGTCCTATCCAACAAACCAACTACTTCAGCGTAGCGATGGCGTGTCATTTTTCTGATAGAAATTCTATCCACACACACATTTTTATATGCATATCTCTACTTACTTTCTCTTTCTTTCTCTCTACTACTCAGACATATCTCACAGAGAGATATCACATATCACACGCAAAACAAAACTTAACTCCCAAGTTTTTCCTTTTTGTGTGTACAAAGAATTTCTTTTAAGGTGAGACTAAGCTAAAAAATTATCATGCCTGGTTTTTTAGCTTTTGCCAATGGTACTAGTTTATTCAACTTCTTGGCGAATCTCCTAGATTCATCAGCCTCTAGAGGAATGACCAAGTCTTTTCTGTATGGAATAGATATTTTTAATCTCCCTTTCTCATCAACGTTTACAGCTTCTACAGCGTCCAATGCAACGTCCAAGGGAACAATGGTCTGGAATATAAAACCTAAACTTTCCCTAAGAACAGGGTGTGCCTCAACCACGCCTTCAAGTTTCTTCTTGGCTCCTTCTTTCAAGTCCACCTCAAGTACATCTTCGTAAAGCTTGACAACAAAGTGTGGCTTGTCAGCTTTCAATATCGGTTTCTTTACCATATGTGTAACCACTTAGTTAGTTATTCACGCTCTAAAGTTAAGTTTTTTGACCGGTTTTGTCTCGGTAATCTCTATTGAGTCTTAACTTTTTTCATTGAATACGGATACAAAGCATAACAGAGAAAAAAGATAGAATTTCTATCCACACACTACGTTTCTGAGGTTGCCTTTCTCAGTATTTTTGGTTCTTTCCATTCTTCTCTTAGGATGCTGTGGAGATACGAGTTGGTCCATACTCCTCTCACGAAGGCTAATTTTCGGATAGTTCCTTCTATTCTGAAGCCTGCTTTCTGCAAAACCCTCTGTGATGCCTTGTTTCTCACATTCGTTGTTGCTTGTATCCGAACGATGTTTCTGGAGAGAAATAGGTAATCAACCATTAGCTGAGCCGTTTCTGTTCCGTATCCTTTTCCTCGTTCACTGGGAATTAGGAAATAAGAAATTTCCATTGTCCCGTATGGCTGATTAGTCGAATGCCACGTAATCCCTATTCTGGCTCCGTCCTTCTTCTGAATTATGAACCTCTTCCACTCGATCACGACTGCCACGTTCGAAGGATTATCAAAATCTCGCATCAATCTTGACTTCGAAACCTGCTCATAAACAGGGGGATTTTCCTCCCAGAAATCCATGTCGTTAAAGCATTCAAATACAAAATCAATGTCATCTTTCTCCATCACCCTCAAGTTCACATTCTTTCCTTCAAGCAAACCAGACACCCTTCATCAAGGTTTTCTAGTTCAGTTCTTATGACTTGTGGAAGATAGGATAGATCCATGACACCATTTCAACTTGCATTAAGGTATTCGTATTCAACGAAGACGTAAAGAAAAAAGAGAGTTGTTGCGTGTTCAAGCTGTCTCAGAGGCTAGTTGTTGCTCTCTTTTCTTCAGTTCATTGAGGAGGTATTCGCAATTCTTCAGGAACTCTCGTATATTATACTGCTTTCTGACACCTTCAATGATAGGCATAAGCACTTTATAGTAGGCGTTGTACATGCCGTAGAAGTCATAAACGATGTTGATGCTCAACAGTTTTCTTTTCACCAGAATGCCAAGCATTTCGAAATAACTGAGAAGCATCGTCATGCCCTCTGGTTCTGGTTTTCCACTCATCAGTGCACCATACTTCTTAACGAAGTCATCATAATCCTTGAAATCCAACGTGCCAAGATGCAGATTCCGCACGTACTCTCTCCATTCTCTGTAGCTGACACTGAACACTGGCTGGGTTCTCATGATAAGGTCTGTCTGCCTCATTTTGGTCTGATGTCTTAAATCCAGAACATAGTAAACAACACCTACCAGTACACCTGCAGCTGCAACAACAGCTGAAACCTCTACTATGTCAACCGTATCTGTCACCTAAAAGAGAAGATTAAATGAAGTGGACTTAAAGACTATGGGAGAAGCATTTTTATTACGAACTCTGAAGAACAAATGGAGTGGAAGGTTCAAGTGATTCTCATGGATGCTGTAGAGTATTTCAGGTTTGTAAGAGACATTCCTTTCAAGATAGCGTTGTCAATGGATGAACCTAATTACACCTGCAACGGAAAACACGTTGTCCTGAAAGCCCTGTTATCCTCTCTTGGGTTCAAAGTTAGATATGCCTTCTGCGAATGGTTATGGAGCAGTCTTGACCTGCCAGAACATCTGAAGGCAATTCCACATGAGGACCGTCAAGGGCATATCTATCTTGAAGTCTACAACAAGGAGCAAGATAGATGGATGATTGTAGATGCTACATGGGACAAGAGATTAGGTTCCAAGCTGCCTATTTCTGAGTGGGATGGAAAGAGTGACACCATCATTGCAGTCAAACCCACAAAGATGCTCACAGAA
>Ga0315309_1000495_pt1 | contig 23792 bp, 25 predicted proteins | sample TDP4_MG_FD_203080 | JGI IMG/M metagenome (GOLD analysis project Ga0315309, IMG submission 203080) | Freshwater sediment microbial communities from Lake Towuti, South Sulawesi, Indonesia - TDP4 | ecosystem: Environmental > Aquatic > Freshwater > Lake > Sediment | place: Indonesia: South Sulawesi...
AGAGAATGTGAGTAGTCATTGCTGTGTAATCGTAGCCAGCGGCGCAGGCGGCCCGGGCGAAGCCAGCGTCGGGTGAGAGGTCGGGGTTAGCGTTCACCTCCAGCACGTAAGGCACACCGTCGGCTACCCGCATGTCTACCCGGCCGTAGCCCCGGCAACCGATAATCTCATAGGCCCGTAAGGCCGTCTCGGCGATGAGCCCACCTAAACAGGGCTCCACATCAGCCGGACAAACCGCCGGGGTGTGGTGGTACTCGAAAGAGTTCTCCAGCCACTTAGCGGCGAAGGACACAATGCACTCCAACGGGTCGAAGAAGGCGCTGAAATCAATCTCGGCCAGGGGTAACACTTGCGGTGGTTCACCCCACACCGAAACATTGAACTCCCGGCCCAAGATGAAAGATTCGGCCAGCGCCGCCTGCCGGTAGCGCTCGACTACGTAGGCCACCCGGCGGCGCAGAGCTTCAGGATTGTGGACTACCGCCTCTGGCCCTACCCCCAGGCTGGCGTCCTCAGCCACCGGCTTGACGATAAGGGGGAAAGGGAGACCGGGCAGAGGAGCATCTGGAACCTCATCTGGGTCGCGGAACACTCTCCAGGGAGGGGTGGGCACCCCGACAGCAGCCAGCAGAGCCTTGGTCCGCGCCTTATGCACAGCCCGGGAGATGGCGTAGCCGTCAGAACCGGTGAAACAGTAACCCATAGCCTCCAACGCCCAGGCGATGCGCGCCTCCTCGAACAATCGCCCCTCCAGCCCTTCACCGAAGTTAAAGACCACGTATGCGGTGGGTGGGTAAGGGGCCAGAGCTGCCTCCAGCTCGGTTTGCAGCGGCACCAGAACCACCCGGTAGCCGGCCTCCTCCAATGCCTTGCTCACTGCCCGGGCGCAGGTAACGACCCCTAGCTCGGCGATCATGTCCTGGGGCTCGCCCTTGGCCAACTCATGGCTGACGTTATAGACCACCAATACCCCAGGAGGCTCTTCATCAGGTTGTGTCATCCCTCCTCCTCATAGCCAAACCATGTCCGCTGGCCAGGAACGCATCTCTAGTTTCCAGATCAACCCATAACGGGTGATGGCCAGGTTCAGGATTTCGTTGATCAAAGTAGTATAGCGCATCCCTTCGGCCTCAGCCATGATGCACAGGCCGCTGAAACCGGGGGAGAGGCCGGGCCGGGTATTGATCTCCATTGGGCAGACCGTGTGATGCGTTTGACGAAGATGCCCAACTTGGCGTTTCAGTGCTGCCCCATCATCCACGAGAGTTCTCAGAGAGCCCCCTGCCGGAGCCTTCGTGGGGCAGTTTGACGATGAGAGGAAAGCGTAGAGGCTCCTGACTAGATCTCACCATTCCTCTCCCACTGGTACAGAGTGGCCCAGGCATGCAGGGCTGAGGCTTGAAAGGCGTGGACTCGTCCCTTCTCCTCGCTCACCTGTCGTTCCATATCTCTGCTCCCCTTCGCATAGCGGTCTGCCGCCAGGTACACGATCTCGTTGATCAGGTCCGTGTAGCGCATCCCCTCGGCGTGGGCCATGATGCACAGGTCACTCACGGTAGGGTTCAGGCCGGGCAAGGTGTTGATCTCCAGCAAATAGGGCCGGCCATCCGCTCCCAGCCGAAAGTCCACTCGGCCCACGTCCAGGGCACCGATGGCCTCAAAGGCCGCTACGGCCAACTGCTTCATCTCGGTTTCCAGGGCCGCAGGGATGTCCGCCGGGCAGAGGTAGAGGGGCGCCCCCTCCTCGCCGGGAACGTAGGACTTGGCAGCGGCGTTGTAGAGCCCCTGGCCAGCGCCCACTCTGGCGTCAATCTCCAGCACCGGGAAGAGATGGAAGCCTCGCTCGTTGTACAGGCGATGTCCTGAGTTTGTCGAAGGGCCGTTCCACCGCTGCTCTCCTAGCACCAGGGTGTTGCCGATGAGCCCCACGGTGAACTCCTGCCCGGGCAGATAACTTTCCACTAGCGCTGGCTGGCGGTAGGTCTGGATTACCCAACGGGCTTGCTCCCGCAGTTCAGACTGATTGTGGACGACGGAGAGGCCATTGATGCCCATCCCCGTGCCCTCGCGCACCGGCTTGATGAAGAGCGGGAAGGTGAGATGTCGATCCAGTAGCTCGTCTCCCCGGTGAAAGACCTGGAAAGGAGCCGTAGGGAGGCCTACGTCGTGCCAGATGTGTTTGGCCGCTGCCTTGTCCAGGGACAGGGCGTGGGCCAGCACTTTAGAGCCGGTGTAGGGGATACCCAACATCTCCAGCAGGGCTGGCACCTGAGATTCCCGAGCATCGCCCCAGTAGCCTTCGCAGATGTTGAAACAGATGTCAGGAGCGGCCTGACGAAGGGTATTCAGCAGGGTCCCGTCCCCTTCCAGGGGGATGACCTGGTGTCCCCCGGCCCGAAGCGCGTCCTCGATGGCCTGGACCGTCTCGATGGAGTCGTACTCAGCCAGGGCATCGAGGGGTGCAGTCAGGTCCAAAGGGACGTTCTGTTTCAGGTTGTAGAGCAGAGCAACCCGCCACCCTTTCATCGTACCACCTCCACCCTCTCTAGGGACAGGACCGGTTCGACCACTGCCGTTCGCCGTCTGTGCCGGGCTTCCCACCCTTCAGGGGTAAGGGTCAGGCTCTGTCCGACCAACAGCCCTGCCACCCCCTCCTGACCCCCTTCGCCGCGTCGTTCCTGGCAGTAGGGGCAGGCCGCCGGGTCGTGGGACCGGTAATCCATCGGCTGGATGTAGGTGCTCATGAACCCCTCGTAGTTGCGCACCACCACCCGGCCTTCGGACATGCTGATCAGGTAGTCGGGCCCGACGGGCACCTTGCCGCCACCTCCTGGCGCGTCAATGACGTAGGTGGGAATGGCCAGGCCCGACGTATGCCCCCGCAACGCCTCCATGATCTCGATCCCCTTGGCCACAGGCGTGCGGAAATGGCCAGCACCGTGGACCAAGTCACATTGATAGAGGTAGTAGGGGCGCACCCGATTCTTCACCAGTTTGTGCATCAGGGCTCGCATCACGTTGGGGCAGTCGTTGATACCGGCCAGGAGCACCGTCTGGCTGCCCAGGGGGATGCCAGCGTCGGCCAGGCGTGCCAGGGCTGCTTCCACTTCCGGTGTGATCTCCTTGGGATGGTTGAAGTGGATGTTTATCCAAAGTGGGTGATACCGACGCAGCATGTCCATCAGGTCTTGCGTGATGCGCTGAGGTAGGAAAACAGGCACCCGGGTGCCGATACGGATGATCTCCACGTGAGGGATGGCCCGCAGCCTGGTCAGCAGCCGTTCCAGGACCCGTTGCGGAAGAATCAACGGATCGCCGCCAGAGAGGAGCACGTCTCGGATCTGTGGCGTGGCGGCAATGTAGGCCAGTTGGCGTTCATAGTCAGCAAAACTGAATTGGGCATGGGGATCACCTACCATGCGGCTGCGGGTGCAGTAGCGGCAGTAGCTGGCACACTGGGTGGTGACCAGCATGAGCACCCGGTCAGGGTAGCGATGCACCAGGCCAGGGACGGGGGAGTGGGCATCCTCGGCTAAGGAGTCGGCCATTTCAGCCTCAAAGGGGAGCAATTCACCAACTGTGGGGATAACCTGCCGCCGAATGGGACAGGTAGGCTCGTCAGGGTCTATTAGGGTGGCAAAGTAGGGAGTCACGTCCACCCGAAAACACCCGGAAGCCGATAAGCTTGGCACTTCTTCAGGGGTAAGGCGGATCACTCGGGCAAAGTCTTCCGCCGTGTTCAGGCGGTGGCTCAGTTGCCAACGCCAGTCATTCCATCTCTCCCAGGGGAGGTCCTCCCACGGATGGGGAGGCCTCTGACCGGGCGGGTCTTCGTATTCTTCATTTGTTTCTTTTTGTACCATTAAAAGATCCACTTCCTCCTTTTCTTCGTCTGAAGAGGCTGAGCCTCATTATGAACAGCCTAATATCACACGAGCGAAGCCAAGGGTCTCGTTCTTCAACGCTTCGCTCCTCAGAATGACACAGCCTTGCCTGTTTTGGGTTGTCAGCCTGCCCAACTCGCAGAAAATCGTGATCTACTGAGTCTGACAACAATCCCCGGTTGTGTGCGTGAAGCGTTCCAGCACTGTGATCTCGGCCAGCATGCTGAGCGTAGGGGAAGGTCTTATATTCGCATCTGAGCAGTCATGGAAACCGATGGCCCGCTGTCTACTGTTCGCCAAACTCCATCTCGAAAGCATGGGCCTGGCGTCTGGCTTGCTGACGCTTGCGAGCAAAGACCTTCTCTCGCTTTCGTAAGTGGAAGCACCGTGGACACAGATCAACATCCGCCTGCCGGCTCTCAAAGGGCTGGCCACATTCTTCACAGTAGCGGTGAGCGCGATGAAATCTCTTCTTGGCCATCTTCACTATCCTTGGGCACAGGTAGCTACCACCAGAATCGGGGCAATCTCTCAATTTGTTCTTTGTTCACCTTCAGCAACACACGGTCACCCTCGACCTTTTGCACGTAGTCAACTGGAATGTTTACCTCTTTGATAACGAGGATCCCTTCCCTCAAGATGATGTGCGTGGGTCTCTCGGTCTCGGGGTCTATCAGCACGTCATGTACCTCGCCAACGGGACCGTCGGTGCAAAGGATGAGTGTACCCTTGGTCATATTCCTGTAGATGTTGGAAGCGTCCTCCGGCTTTTGATCCATACCACCTCCCTGGATGGCTAGGCCAAGTTTTTCCAAATGCGTGAGAAGACCAGACCCTTCTTGATAGGGTTAGGGTCAATACGATTTAATGAAGCACAGAATCAGACCTCGGAAGTCTTTGGAGGAGATCCGGCCAGCAAAACGACCAGATAATGCTGGTAACTCGCAGATGCATCCTCGGAGACTTCCGAAGTCTTATCTAAACCGTATGGGAGCTAGGGTCTCGCCCCAGTTAGCGGACATCTCACGACGTTCACCGGCTTAAGATAGGGTTGCATCTCAAAACGTGTCTCGGTTTCCCCGACCTTATTCCTCGTCCCAATCGTCTTCCCACTCTTCCTCGTCCCAATCTTCATCTTCGAAGACGTAATCCAGTGTCAGGGGTTTTACAGATATCACCTCTAACTCGATATCGCACTCTGGGCAGAATACCCGTTCTCCTACTTCGATTGAGTTATCAAAATCGATTTTGACCTCACATTCAGGGCAAATGGCTACTGGCATCGGATTTTACCTCCTAATCTGTCTTAAATTTTGGAACCATTGTACCACAATTTGCTGTAAAAGTCGGTGAGAGTTTGGTGAAAAAACGGTGAGAGTTTGGTGAACAATTTGGAGTGCCCAATGAACTAGAAACCCTCTCGTATAGAGGGGGTGTGGGCACTCTGGCTTTCACCATGTGTCAGATTTCAATGCGGATTTGCAGACCATCTCAGGTAGCAACCAATCGTCACCTAGCAGCCAAGGTTCCTTTATTCAGTCTCCTCCGGTTCGACGAGCATATATCCAAAACCACGTACCGCTTGCAGGTACTCCGCCTTGGCAGCATCCCACCCCAGCTTACGCCGGACCTGACGGATGTGGACCTTCAGGAGTTCCCGGGCCTCGCTGTCCTCTCCTTGATACCCCCACACTTCCTGCAAAAGTTCCTGATACTCTACCACTCGTCCCACATTGAGAGCGAGGTGTGTCAACAGACGAAATTGGATAGGGGGCAATTTGATCCGACGCTCGCCAAAAGCGACCTGCTTCTTGGCAAAGTCAATAACCAGGTCTCCGACTCGAAGGGTTTCGCTTCTCCGGTCGGAGGTGGTCTCTTTAACGCGAGCCACGATGGCCTCAATGCGTTCCAGTTCGTGCTGTTTAGGCACAGTAGCGAATTTCACGCCTTCGCCCGTCTGGCTGCCGGAGGTGAGAAGGATAATAGGTAGCCCATCATGCTGGCCGAGCTTGGCAAAGAAAGGCTGCCCCTCTTGTTCCAGGCACTCCCTTTCCATGACCACCAAACCCGGCGGGCTTTGCTCCAATGCTTGCAGGGCTGCCGTCATGTCACAGGCAACGGATACATTGTGCCCGTCTTTCTCCAGGAGGGGGGATAGAGCCGACAAAAAAACCTTATCAGGGTTAACAATCAGGATATTCAATTTCATGACCCCTCATCACTGGCCCCCTTGGCCATAACCGAAGAAGGCTCACAAAAGCTGGTCATCCGGGGCTGAAACAAAAGGCGGGTGTATTCTAAACCTTTTCTCTACCGTTGTCAACTCCGGTTAAGAACACCGCCAACAAATAGTGTTGGCGGTGTTCTTTTGATTGCCTGCAGGCTCGGGCCGGCGCTCTATCAAGGACCTTACTCGGCAGGTTTTACCACGATGTTGTCGAAAGCGACGTGGAGATTGGAAACTTCCTGAGACTCGATAGAGAACCCAATTTCCCCCTCTGCATGGCTGTCGTCTATCACGTCGGCTACCAGTTGGCCATTGATGTAGCACCATATATGTGAACCCTGGCATACCACGAGCAAATGGTTGGCGCTATTGCCCCTGTTGATAACTTCAAGGGCTGACGTCCATCCCACCACATCGCTCCGCTGCCCGTCCACAATCTTAAACAGCGTATAGTTCCCGTCCCCGGCTATGTTGAAGACATAGGCATTGTTCCAGCCCGCAATCCGAAAGGCCAGGCCATAGCCAGCGCCGTCGGGTCCATCAACCTTGCGGGCATCCGCTTCCAGGGCAAAATCGGAGAAGACTTTTCCTGGGTATCCTAGCCAAGTCAGGTAATGGGGCCCTTTCACCAGCCCCTGGAATTCGCCGTTCTCATACCACCATTCGTGCCCATCGCTGTGTTCCGGCCAACCGCTGGCAGGATCACTGAAATCGTCCTCCAGTAGGATCGCTAGCTTCGGCGTGGGCGTAGGTGGTTCGGGGATGGCTGTAGGAGCCTCCGGGGTGGGTGAGGGCAAGGGCGTCGGCGTGGCCGGAGCCTGAGCCACCGCTATGGCCCCCAAATCACCGCTAACGGTCACCATCTCAGCGAAGACCCATCCCTCTCGGCCATCGGCTGTAACCACTTTCAACCAGTCGTTAGCCTCCGTTCGCCCCACCATCTTCAACCTCGTTCCCTCTTCCATTATCGTAAGGATGTCATAGTTGGTGCCTGGGCCAGCCCGCAGGTTCAGAAGGTCCACCGCTACCACGGCCTCTGGCTGAGAGGTGGGAGTAGGGGAAGGAATAGGGGTAGGTACAGGGGTGTCGGTCGGCATTGGAGTGTCAGTAGGGAGTGGAGGGGGCGTGGGCGCGGGCGTGGCTGTGGGTTCCGGCGTGGGCGCCGGACCGCAGCCAACGACGATGGTCAGGGCCAAAAGAACTAACAGTGTGCGCTTCATAAAATTGAACCTCCTCGTTTTGATAAGATAGGGCAGTATGATACAACCGGCAGCAGACTTTGCCCCGGCCTGACTGGCGACACAAGAAGGCTGCCCTTCTGCCTTGGATTCTATTCGTCACCGTGGCGATACACCGCCCGGCCATCAAAGATAGTATAGTCAACCTGGGTATCGGGGATTTCCTCCGGCGGGATGGTAAAGATGTCTCGGGAGAGGACGACCATGTCGGCCAGCTTGCCAGGGGTGATGCTGCCCAACACATCCTCCAGTCCCACAGCGTAGGCCGCTCCCAGGGTGTAGCCCCGCACCGCCTCGGCAACTGTCAGCCGTTCCCCTGGGTACCAGCCTCCCTCCGGTTCGCCTTTCCTGTCTTGCCGGAGGACGGCCGCTTGGATGCCCAGCAGCGGGTTCAAGGGAGCCACAGGGCAGTCGGAGCCGAAGGCCAGATGGGTTCCGGCGTCCAGCAGGCTGCGGAAAGCATAAGCGTACTGGCCCCGCTTCCCCCACACTCTGTCAGCCACCGCCCAGTCATCCATGATATGGGGCGGCTGCATGGAGGCGATTACGCCCAGTTTGGCCAGCCGGTGGACGTCGCTGGGATGGATGCACTGCACGTGTTCGATGCGGTGCCGGAGGGCGGAGGGCTGTCCCCTCTGAATTTCGGTCAACACGTCGAGCACGGTACGGACGGCGCGGTCGCCGATGGCGTGGATGGCCAGGCTGATGCCGGTCGCCTGGGCACGGCGGGCGACGTCGGAAAGTTCTTCTTTGGGAGTGACGACCAGGCCATAGTTGTCATCGCTCCCCCCGAAAGGCTCCAGCATCCAGGCCGTGCCCGAACCCATGCTGCCGTCAGCGAAGAGCTTGACCCCGCCTATGCACAAGGTCGCATCGCCAAAGCCGCTGCCCAATCCCAAGGCGATGGCCTCGCCCAGGTATTCCACCGGGATCATGCAGGCCACGCGCAGAGGCAGCTCTCCCCACTGCCGCAGGCGCAGAAAAGCGCGCAGCGCGGGTTTCTTCTCCCCTTCCACTCGCATCTCATGGATGCCGGTCAATCCCAGCCGGTGGGCCTCGGTGATGCTTTCGCGCAAAGCGGTGGCGATTGTCTCGTCGTCCGGTTCGGGGATGACGTCTTGGATTAACCTGATCGCCTTCCATTCGCGCAGGATGCCGGTGGGTTCACCGCTGTCCGGGTCGCGGTCAATGCGGCTCTTGGGCGGGTCGGGCGTCTCAGCGGTGATGCCAGCTTTCTTCAGCGCCAGGCTGTTGACCCACATGCTGTGACCGTCGGTGCGGCTTAGCGCCACCGGATTCTGGGGGGAGATGTCGTCCAGGTTGGCTTTGCTGGGTAAAGTCCCATCCCCCCACAGGTTCTGATTCCAGCCCCCACCCAGCACCCACTCGCCGGGGTTAGCGTGCTCCACCCCAGCCCGTATCCGCCGCTGCACCTCCTGCCAATCATCCACACCGTCCAGGATCACCTGGCTACGGCGCAGAGCGTACTCCTGGAAGTGAATGTGACAGTCTGTGAAGCCAGGCAGCACCAGGCGGCCTTTCAGGTCAATGGCCTGGGTGTTAGGGCTAGTGAGGGATTCGATTTCAGCGTCGCTGCCGACAGCCAGGATGCGCCCGTCGCGGATGGCGACAGCAGTAGCCTGGGGATAATCTGGGTCTTGCGTGTGCAGCTTGCCGTTGTAGAGAACCAGACGAGACATGTCGCTCCTCTTAGATGGCCACGTCGAGAATGGGCGGAAGCCCATGACCCAAGGCAGGTGAGCTTGCCGTCAGCGGTAACGTCGCTAGGGCGCTAATCCGCCAGCACTTCTTCGATGCGTTCCAACGCCCAGTCGAGCTCCTCTCTGGTGATGACCAGCGGTGGTGCGAAGCGGATGACGTGCTCGTGCGTCTCCTTGCAGAGCAAGCCTTTATCCTTTAGAGCCTCGCAGAAGCGCCGAGCGCCACCGGCTTCGCGTTTGAGCACCACGCCGATGAACAATCCCTTGCCACGCACCAGCTCTACGTGGTCGCTTTCAATGCGTTGCAGCCGTCCCAGAAAGTAGTCGCCCAGCCCGGCCGAATTCTCGATCATCCCCTCTTCCACCAGCACTTTAATGGCTTCGCGAGCCACAGCGCAGGCCAGCGGGTTGCCGCCAAAGGTGGAGCCGTGACTGCCAGGGTTGAACACGCCCAGGACTTCCCTGGAGGCCAGCACCGCCGAGACAGGGTAAAAGCCTCCGGACAGGGCCTTGCCAATGGCAACCACATCGGGGCGCACGCCTTCGTGCTCACAGGCAAAGAGCTTGCCCGTGCGTCCCAGGCCGGTCTGGATTTCGTCGGCCATGAAGAGCACGTTGTGCCTGGTGCAAATCTCACGGGCTTTCTTGAGGTAACCCTGAGGCGGGACCATCACACCACCCTCACCCTGGAGAGGTTCCACCAGAAAGGCCACCGTGTTTTCGTTGATAGCTGCTTCCAGCGCATCGGCGTCGCCGTAAGGGATGATCACGAAGCCGGGGGTGAAAGGGCCGAACCCGTTGCGATACTGTTCCTCGGTGGAGAAAGTGACGATGGTGACGCTGCGCCCGTGAAAGTTGCCGGCGCAAGTGATGATCTCAGCCCTGTCCTTTTCCACGCCCTTGACGGTGTAGCCCCATTTGCGGGCAGCTTTGATAGCGGTTTCTATCGCCTCTGTGCCTGAGTTCATAGGCAGCATCATCTCGTAGCCTGTCAGTTCGCACAGTTCCCTAGCCAGCAGCGGCAGTTGGTCGTTGCGGAAGGCGCGAGAGGTGAGGGTGACCTTTTGGGCCTGGTCTTGCAGGGCCTTGAGGATGCGCGGGTGACAATGGCCCTGGTTCACCGCCGAGTAAGCGCTGAGAAAATCCAGGTATTTTTTGCCTTCCACGTCGTAGACCCAGATGCCCTCGGCATGGCTGATGACCACGTCCAGTGGGTGGTAGTTGTGGGCACCGTACTGGTCCTCAATAGCGATGTACTCCTCAGTGTTCATGTCTTCTCCTTAAAATAACTGTCTCAACCACCAGCGATGAGGTGTATCACTCCTACCTCGTCGCCGTCTTTGATTTTGTAAGTTTTGTATTCATTCCTGGGGATGACCTTGCCATTTACGTTGACCACGATCATATCAAAAGTGAACTTGCACCTTTCCAGCAGCAGGTCCACAGTCATCCCTTCTTCCCACTCGATCTCGAACTTGCCGTTGTTGATTCGTATCATCGTCTCTCAATGTATACCGTCAGGGCCAATCCTCCGGCGGGGTCCAGGGGTCCAGTGTGTATTCAGTATAAGTTGTCTGGCACGGACGCCCGCGCCCGATCCAGGCGCGCAGCTCGTTCAGGTTGATGATGATGCTGAACACTGTCACTGTCGCACCAGCGTGCTTGCAGATGGAGGCCGGGTAGTTGGCGTGATCAGTCAGCAGCTTTTGGAACAGTTGCGCTGACAGGTGCCCATAGTTCTCGCGCAATAGCCGCATAGCGCGATGGTACCGGATGGTCGAATCGCCGACGTAGTTGCGCTGTGCCGCCTCAAATCGGCGCATGGGCAGGCTGATGTAGTGGTTGGTGTGGGCCATGATGTTTTCGTCAATGTAGATCGGCTCACAATCGGTGGCTGACCCTTCCATGCTATAGATCTCACCATTCGGCTCGGCGATGACGTTGTTATAATTTGATGCGCGAAGGGGAAGAAGGCAAGCATCCATTGCCTCCCCCAAGCGCCGCGCGGCCAAGATAGCGCGGGCGATCAGCAGGCGCGGCACGCCGGGGCGGATATCGTTGCACCAGACCAGGTTGCCGGTCATGCTGATGCCGGCTGCGTTGAACCCGGCGCTAAAGCCCAGCCCAGCGACGGACACCCCAAGGAACTCGGGCTCGTCACCGGCTTGCACTCTTAGGATGACCAGATCCTCCTCGGTTTCAGGGGAGAGATCGTTCGTGTGGGCCACCAGGGTAGAGCCATCGGCAGTGGCCCGGCCTCGGGCAGCAAAATCGGTACAGCCCCTAGCTAAGGTCGGGAAATCGGCATGCCACGCCGCTGGCTCCCACAGTTCCTCACAGATCGTCAGGAAGACCTTTTCAAAGGGCACCTCGGCCGCTTCGGCAATGCCTTCCAGTTCCTCGATGAACTGTGGGTAGACAGCGCGGCTGTGAGCGAGACAGAGCCGGCCCTTGAGCAGCATGTCATTCCAGGATATACCAGAGGGCACGCTCCCACGCAACCGTGAGAGGATGCGCTGCAACCAGGGCTTCATCTTTTCGCCGATTTGCTGGCCCACCTCGCGGTGTGTGCCGCTAACTTTGATCACGGGAATGGGATCTGCTGCCATCGTATCACCTCTAGTCTAGTCTAGTCTTCCGAAGTCTTGGAGACCTCGGAAGTCTTGATCGGATGTCTGATAATCTGGCCCGACAAGGCGCCGGTATGCCGTTCCCCCTCAACGACCAGGACCCCGTTCACAAAGACGTAGTCAATCCCCTCTGGGTAGCGGTGCGGGTAGTTTTCGAAGGGATAGGGGTACGGGTAGAGATTCGTCGCCCGGTCACGGATGCGCTCCAGGTCAAAGACGACGACGTCTGCCCACGCTCCGGGCCGCAGTATCCCGCGATCCATCAGTCCGAACCGTTGAGCAGGAAAGGACGTCATCTTGCGAATGGCCCCTTCGAGGGTTAGCACTGGCTCGTCCCGCACATAGCGCTCCAGCACCCCCGGGAACTCCCCATAGCTGCAAGGGGAGTAGAGGGGCGGATCGTTCAGGAAGCCGTAGGGAGCTAACACCCGGCCGTCGGAGCAGATCATCACCGCCGGGTGCCGGAGCAGGATGCGGATGTTGGCCTCATCAACGTAATTAAAGACGGCATCCGCGTCGTGGCCGTTTTCGACGATCAGGTCAAAGTAGATATCAAAAGGATCCTGGCCGCGCTCTCGGGCGATGGTCTCGATGGACTTGCCGACGACGTCCTGGCTCTCCGGGGCGTGCAGGATGGTGATCCGTTGCCACTGGCTATGCTTCAAAAGCCCGGCAGGGCCGAAGGCAGGTCGGCGGTCGAGGACAATCTCCTCTCGGATCCGGCGGCGGGCGTCGGGGTCATGGAGCATGGCAGCGATCTCAGCGACCGGTTGCTCCCGGATGTGTTGGGGTAAGCCGCCGGTCAGCGGAGGGCCCAGGTCGGTATGCACATCGTTGTCCACTGTCACGTCCTGGCCCTCCGCCCGTGCCTCTTCCACCAGCCGCAGGTTGGCGGTGGCATCGCAAGGAGCACCAAACTTGGGCGCATTGTGGGAAATCTGCACAGGCACGCCAGCCTCACGCCCGATGCGGATGGCCTCGGCGACTGCTTCCAGGATGGTCTCCCGTTCTCCCCGGATGTGGGAGGCATATAGCCCATGATAACGAGAGACAACCTGGCACAGGGCGATGATCTCGTCGGTGCGAGCAAAGCAACCGGGTGGATAAACCAGGCCGGTAGACAGTCCAAAGGCCCCGGCCTCCATCGCCTCGGTCAGTAACTCTTTCATTCTGTCGAGTTCAGACGGGGTGGGATCGCGATCGTCGAGGCCCATGACGGCGATGCGCAACGCCGCATGTCCCGCCAGGGAAGCGACATTGATGGCCAGGTCGCCACTCTGTAGGGTCTGCAAATATTGGCCAAAGGTTCGCCACTCCCAGGTGACTTCCGGTTGATCGGAGATGTGTCCCCAGTAGTGACGCATGTCGGCAAGGTGATCCTCGTCCACCGGAGCAGGGGACATCCCGCAGTTTCCGATGACGTGGGTCGTGGCACCCTGGTGGACAGCGCTTTCCGCGCGGCGATTCACGAGAATGGAGAGATCGGAGTGAGTATGAACGTCAACGAAGCCAGGAGTGACAAAGCGGCCGTCTACATCAACAACCTTCCGTCCCTGGAGCGTGCCGGCCGGGGCGACCTCCACAATCCGACCTCGCCGGATGGCGAGGTCGCCCCAGAACCAGGGATTCCCACATCCGTCTAGAATTCTACCATTGGCAAGCACAAGGTCGAAAGCGGTCATCTTAAATCGGTTACATGAGCCATCACTACAAGCCGCCCTCACCCCAAGCGGTGGCCTAAAGGTGCTGCTTCACCACCTTCACTATCTCGGGGAAGTCAATGCGCAACCGCTTGAGGGTCCCCAGGGTGGGGATGCCGTTCTCGGTCCAACCACGTCGCTCGTAGACGGCGTCAATCAGCTTCTCATATTGGTCTTCCCGGTACTTGCGCAGCGCAGCCTTCTTCTCTTCGGTGGTCTTGCCTTCGGGATCGAAACCGACCAACTCCTTGAGCTGCTTATCGTAGCGCTCGGCCCGGGACTCGTACTCCTCCATTGTGACCGGCCCCATCGAGCGATAGGGAATGGCGTCGTGCTCACGGGTGCCAAAGCCCATCTTCAGGTTAAAGACCCGCTGAAAGTTGTAGACCGACTCCGACATACGGATCAGGTCTTCCCCGCTCTTGACGTCCTCACGGCCGGTGACCCCCACGAACAACTCCACATAGTTCTGGACGTGCTCCGGCACCTTGGCTGGCTCGTCCGTCTGGGCGTTGTCGGGTGGGCTGATGTCATTCCAGGGCAGCTTGCAGAACCCGTTCAGCCCGAACCAGGTGCGCCACATGGGGAAGTAGTGCAACGCTTCGGCTTTGTCCTCGAAGGTGGGAATCTGGTTGTTCACCATGTCCATAAAGATCAACCAGGCCTCATCGTGCTGTGGGCCCTTGGAGGCCAGGCCATAGCCGCCCTGCTGGGCCAACGACTCTTTACTGACGTACTCCGAATACTCCAACCCCTTGGCCTCCATACCGATGTCCTGCAAGAAGGCCGGGTCGGCCCCGTACTCCTCGGCAAAGATCTGCTTCATGCGGCGGATGCCCTGCCCGGCGATGGCCCCAAAGCCCTCGCCACGCCCCATCTGATGTAACAACTCGATAGCTGCCTCGGCGTTGCCAAAGTTGAGCTCCAGCCCGCCGGTGATCTCCTTATTCAGGATGCCAGCCTCGTAGCATTCCATCACGAAGGCGGTCAACGTGCCGAAGGAGATGGTGTCAATGCCGTAGGTGTCACAGTAAAAGTTGATCTCCAGCACCGCGTCGGGGTCAAAGATGCCACAGTTGGAACCACAGCCAGCGATGGTCTCGTACTCAGGACCGTCCACGCTGACCACCTGCCCTTTGTACGGTCCTGTCCTGACGGTGTACCCATCCACAGCGTGGGAGCAAGCCAGAGTACAGCCGTACCAGCAGCCCTCGGGGATACCCTGGGTGAATCTCTTTCTCCACACCTCACCGGCGATCTTTTCGGCCTCCGGATGCAAGCCGTACTTAAAGTTATGGGTAGGCAGCAGGTCATAATCGTTCATGATTCCCACCAGGTAAGTGGTGCCTCCCTGGCGCATTTTGCACTGGATGTGATCGTAGTCATGGATCTCCTTGTGCATCTTGGTGCCCACTTTGGTGATCCGCTCCCGGTCTGCCGGATGGTTGGAATCTCCCTTGACGCCCAGGTATTTGACCACCAGGGCTTTGATCTTTTTGTCGCGGAAGACCGTGCCGATCCCGCCACGGCCAGCCTGCTTGATGCGTACGTTCTGGCGACGCACGTCGTAGAAACTAAAGTTGAGACAGCCGATGAGGGTGTGCTCGGCACCGGTACCAGCTGAGACCGAGGAAATGCCTCGTTTCTCGCTCTCCGACTCGGCAAACATCTCCAACATCTTTTTCCCAAGGATGTGGGTGTTAGCCTCCAGTTCTTCTGAGGCTTCGATGATGGACACTCTGCCCTTCATGCCGTCCACATAGACGATGACGTCCTTCTCAGCTTTGCCCTGCACCTCGATGGCGTCCCAGCCAGCGAACTTGAGCAGCGGGCCAAAGTGTCCGCCTACATTGCTGTCCATCACCGAGTGGGTGGTGGGAGAAAGGCTGACCACCAGAGATTTGCCGGAACCGGGGTATTGGGTGATCCCACCGACGGGGCCGGAGGAGATAACGATCTCGTTTTCCGGGTCATTCCATTTGGTTTCAGGGGTCACCCCGTGCCATAGCAGCCACAATCCAAATCCCTTGCCGCCGATAAAGATGTCCTTCATCTCCTGGGTCACAGGTTTGCTGGCGATGCTATTGTTAGAGAGGTTGACATAAAGCGTCCGATTGGTATAACCTTTCTCGACCTGGCCCAGTTCGTAATCCATTTCTGCCAGGACTTTGTAATCTTGTTTATTCATGCTGCGACCTCCTTGACTTTGATGGCCCACTTCTCTGTTTCGGATAGTGCCAGGTCCGGCACCTCAATGATGGACAGGACGCCCTCGGGACACTCGTCGGCGCACTTGCCGCAGGCCACGCATTTGAAAGGTTCCGTGAGATTCGAGTGGATGAACATGGTCAGGATGGGGCAAAAGCCCACGCAGGCGTAACAGCCGACGCAGAGCTTCTTATTACGGATGACCACGCCCTTTTTGTTTCGTGAGAGGGCCTTCACCGGGCAGACGTCAATGCACGCCCCGAGCTGGCCGCAGACCGTGATCACGTAGTGTCCCGTCTCCGGCGACCTCTCGCCGATCCGGATGGCCGATTTCTCTGGGTTCTCTTCTTTGTAAAAGGTCTGTGAGCAGACCTTCTCACAGATACCGCATCTGGTGCAGAGTTCGGGTTTGACTGCCAGTATCTTCATGTTTCTTCACCTCGTTTTTAATATGCAGGGCCAATTATACCATTTGTGATAAAAAGGTCAAAGAAAGGGGTGCCCCTTCCGCTCCAGATACTCGACGATGCAGCGTGCGAAGAAGCGAATGTCGTCAGGGTCGCGCTGCAGATGTTCGTACACTTTGGCCGGGTCCACCTCCACGTACAACTCGGTCAGCACGTTGCGGAAGCCGACGATGGCGGTGAGCCGCTCGGCAAAGTCAACGGGCAGGATGCCAGCCTTGCCCAGCGCGCGGATGACCCCCGCATAGTCGTCCGCCGGGATCGCGAAATCGGCCGTCAGGACGTGGGTAGCGATGTTGAGCACCCGCTGGATCGCCACTTCCAACTCTCTCTCAGTGGCGCAGCGGGCGACCACGTCCTCCCGCCACTCCTCCAGGCTGCGGGGGCGCATCTCCTCCAGACGGGTGACGAATTCCTCCAGCGCCCCCAGCCGTTGCTGAATGACTTCCACGTCTGCCATTGTTTGGACCTCGCTTTCGAGCCGGCCATACCGCCCCTGGGTGATGCGGCGCATCACATAGCGCCACCGGATGCGGCGCAGGGGCCTCGTCGCCACGTACTGCTGCAGCGCCTGGGTCTCGAACGCTACCCGCACCGCGTCATCGGGGCAGTAAAGCAGCCGATGGTTGAGGTAGATGCGGTGGCACAGAAGCGGCGGAATCGCATCCAGGTCAACGACGTACACGTCATCGCGCCGCAGGAGTTGACATAAGTCACTGGTCAAGTGCCCCACCCGGCTGAAGTGCTCTCGCCGGGGCAGGTCGGGGGCGAACTGCACCGCTACGTCCACGTCCGAAAGCGGGCCGACGTCACCCTGCGCCTGGGAGCCGTAGAGGTAGGCCAGTATCACCCCGTGGCGCTCAAAGGTCTCATCCAACGCCCGCTGATACGGCTCCAGGTCTCCCAATGGCCCGCCTATCACCTTTCGCCGTTCTCCGTCAAGAGACCGCGCTGGTGCAGGAACTGTTCCAGGCGGGCCACGATCAACAAGTCCACGTCCGACTCCTCGTCGGAGTCGCCCCGCGCCTTGGAGCCGAAAAGCCAGACGTGCGCGATGTGCTCGCCGCACCGCTCCCGCAGCCGGTAGAGGAACTCGGCCAGCACCTCTCGCTCATGGGGCGTCAGATGCCGCAGACGAGGATGGCTATACATTGTTTGTCTCTCCAAGTCTTCCTCGCTCATCCGTCTCCAGCCGTGGCCGCCTCCCAACACGCCTGCAACCACAGTCCTTCCTCTGGCGTCAGGATCAACTCTTTGGCTACCCCATCAACCACCTCATAGGGCGTTTCCCACCCGGCGTCGCCAGCGTACAACCGCCCCGTTCCACTGCGCCGGTCAAATACAAAGATCATCTGTTCGCCGTATTCATTCTCAAAGTAGCCCAGATATTGACTCGGCCGTTCTTCTATCCGGGGTGGTGTGCCACAACTGGCCACGTGATGATTGCTGATCTGAAGAATCAGGGACCTGTCACTCATTGTAGCCTGTCTCTCTTTCAACGCTGGTGATTCCGACGTCAGTTAGCGTGTCGCCATTATCCTCACCCGCTCTTGAATGCCTTCAACGCAGTATTCTCAACCAGATGATTCAACGTTTTCAGAGTAAACACTTTGCCCTGGGTTGCCTCAAGCAGCTTGTGCATGTCTGAGCGGCGTATACCGAATCCACGTCCGTCTATACACGTAATGACCTGGAATTCCGGCTGGCCTTGCAAGCGGCGCTGGTGGCTGATTTCAGCTAGGTGCTGAATGCGGGTCGCTTTGTCCCTGGCTGTACCGTCGTCCTCGGTGATTTTGGCCTCGATGACGACTCGGGGGTTCCACTCATCTGGGATGATAAAATCGGGGGCCTGATCAAACCCCTCCACGCGCTCCGCGCGCTTCGTCTTGCGAAAACTGATCCCTGCCCCACGCAATCTTTCCTCCACAGCGTTTTCCATTACCGCACCTACCAGTTCCGAGACGGAATCGCAATGCCCGGCGAACGGACGCCCCAGAAAGCGCTCGTACAACAGCATCGCATAAGGGGTTCCTTCAGTCGCCAAATGCCTGAGGCTGGCCAGGCCAGAGCGAGTGTCGGCCTTATCCAGCCGATGGATCATATCCGGCGGCGCCTCTGCCGCCCCGTCTTTGAGCAACTGGCAGGCGGTGGAGACCAACACGGCTACGCGCTCCCGACTTTGGGGTGGAAGGGACTGAAACACCTGTCGCTCGATGCGAACCCGGCGATCCAGAGTGCGGGCAAAGTTCTGGGAAACGGCAATTCCTGATTCCCTACTGGCTATATATGCAAGTTCAGGCGGCGTGAAGCCCAACATTGTCCGCAGGACGATAAAGGCCAAAGCATCTTCGCGAAGGGACTCCATCACGTTGTCTGGCTCAACAACTGTGAACCCGGCGGTGTGCCGCTTGAGCACTTCGTAGGCCTTTTGAAACTCCGGGTAGCTGACAAAACCTGGCCCCCGGGGCAGGAGCAGGAAAGACGATTGCAGTGTATCAAAGACAGCGTTGATAAACGCATCAACGTCTGCTTCAATTTCCGCATATGGGACCTCAAAAGGGTATCTCATCGTCGGCGTCATAGGTGGCCTTCTCCCTTACGCACATAGAAACCAGCAAATCTGCCTCTGACAGCGAGGATAGTGTCTGCGCCGCCAACCGGTTGAGCAAATCCAGAGGGTGGATCCGCTGTAGCACAGTTCTGACCTGTTCCAATTTGTCTGTGGTAGGTACGTTGTCGCACCAGGCGGGGCGCAGTTGCCACACGGCCAGACGGATGAGGTGCCCGAATAACAGGCAGCGGGCGTCGCCCGCCGTCGGCGTCAGTCCGGCCATTTGCAAGTTCTCCAGGTCGGCCTGCAGCATTCGTTCCAGGGTTTCCCGGCTTGTGTCGAACTGGCTGGCTCGAATCATGCCGGTCGTCCGGCAGACAAAGATGGTATCCATGACTGACGATTTGGTGCCGTTGATGTGGATAGAAGCGCCCATTTCGGCCGGGCAGGGCAGCGTGACCGTGCAGACCAGCCCGGCGTCGAGCAGGGCGACGGCGATGGGAAGATAAGCCTCAATGTCGTTGTGGTGATAAGTGAAAGCGAACGGTCCTCCTGGCTTGAGAGCGGGTGTAAAGATCACAAACACCCGGCTCAATCCCTCGGTGAAGTGGGTGATGTCTCGCCCTTCAGTCAGGTTGACTGTCAACTCTTCTTCAGTTCGTGTAGAGGCAAGCTGAAAAGCCGGGACACCGTCCGCCAGGTGCTTCCTGAGCCAGACATAGCAGAAATCCATCAACTCGGCATATTGGACGTTGGCGAAGTAAGGGGGATCGGTCAAGACAGCATCCAGGGAAGCCGGAGGCAGCGTTAACGTGTCTGCCGAAGCCGCCTGGAGGTAAGCGGATTTGTAGTTCCGAAGCTGGGGAAAATCGGATACCAAGCGAGCGCCGATTCGCTCTCCTGAAATGAAAACCCTCCGCTTGGGCCGTCCAAGGGTGGTCTCGAAGGGTTTTTCGCAGTATGCCTTGGCCTTATCATACTTTTCCACAAAGTGGCGAAAACCCCCGCTGCCCACCTTGGGGATGCCCAACAGCGAGTTCTCGCACTGGATGAGGCTGACGGGAAAACCGTGGACGGAGAAGATGTCAATGATCTTGAGAGCATACGAATCGTAGCGACAGAGCATGTTCTGGTAGCGCAGCGTGTCGGAAAAGACGGTCAGCAAGGCGTGGCGAAGAGTCTCGTCGTGGACAGCAGCGATGGCCGTTGCCAGGGTGTTGAGGCCCAAGAGTTGTCGGGGGTTAAAGAGTTGCCCGTAGGTGCGATAGCTCCAACGGTGCAGGCGGGTCGTCTCGTCGCCTGGTGGGATGCTGTCGTCCGGGATAAACTCCTGGGATGATGCTTGCAGGCGGCTTTCTGCTTCGGTCAGGCGGGAGAAGTCCGCCGAGTCAGGGGCTTTGAAGAAGCGTCCCCGCTGAGTCGGTTTACAGTCCGGACAATGATACTCCAGGGCAAAGAGGTGGTGGGCTGGCGGTCCTTGCTGTACCTGGGGATACGGGTTCAAGTGACCGCAATGGGAGCAGGCGCAGCGGTTACGGCGGGCCGGTCCCTCGACGATCAGATGGCCCTGGCAGGCGGTACAGCGCATGGCCCCGGGTGACCTGTCCAGCCTTTCCACTTCATTGAGAGCACCGCAGAGGGGGCATAGCAACACATAGTTGGGGTGGCGTTGGTTCTTGGACACCACGTAATTGGGAAAAAGGTTCATCGGCTCGCCACAGGCGGCACACAGTTGTTGTTTGACCCACAAGAAGTACTTGACCGGAGCATGGGGATTGCCGCAGTGCATACAGGTGGTCTGGTAGAGTGTTCCTACTTCCGCTTCGACGGCGTCCATCACCTGCCGGGCGGCGGCTCGAAAGGCTTTGCGGTCCAGGTCTGCGATTTCCTGGCGCACGATCCAGTAAGCCATCGGGTTGACATCGGCGCCGACAACGTGACACCCCAGGCAATTGGCTTCCAGCAGCGGCGTGCCACCGCCCATAAAGGGGTCGCCGATGATGAGAGGGCTCAGGTCGTGGCTGCTGAAAAAGCGATCCGCCAGTGGCTGCCCATCCCCGAACTCGGCCAGCAGCAGGGCGCGAAAGAGCGTGCCCGGCCGGCGGGCGAACCACTTGTGTACGCCGATAATCGGCCTGTAGTTTTGCTGTATTTGCTTCTCCCGTTGGGCTAATTGAGCCACAAAGGGCACGTCAAAATCTTTCTCGATCATCCGTCTCCAACTGATGAAAACAGTGGCTCAGTTCCCGCTGCAGGTCACGATGGCCACTCGTTCTTTTCACGATGCGCCTCGACTGTCACACCTCTTAGAGGGTGTCTGAAAATTCTTTTCACGGGCTAGAGGCGTGAGTACGAGCCAGATGCCTAGCCATCAGGTGAATCATGGCCGCATAGATCATGGCTTCACTGGTTTCCGTCAGCCCTTCATAATCTTTGCTCAGTCGCCGGTACCGACCTAACCAGCCAAATGTCCGTTCCACCACCCAACGTCGGGGGAGAACTTGGAAACCTTTGACATCATCACTGCGCTTGACAATCTCAAGGATCCAGCCGCAGACGTTCTGCACTCAGTCAATTAGCTTGCCTGCGTAGCCGCCATCGGCCCAAATCAGGTGCAAACGGGAAAAGCACTGTTTGGCTTTCTCCAAAACTAGCTTGGCCCCATCCCGGTCTTGGATGTTGGCGGTATGAACAACGACGATCAATAGCAGGCCCATGGTGTACGGATTATGAGTTTTGGTCAACTCACTCTTCGACGCTTTGACAGCCTGCAATGGCAGCGCCGCGCTTCTGCCCTCGCCACCCACTCAGCCGTCAGTTCTTTCATAACAAGCACTTTGCCTTTGCCGACCATCTCGTGCAGGAACGGATCGCTCAACACTTGCCTCCGAGTCACCGTTGCGGGGGTGCGCGCAATCGAGTTCGGCTCACGCTCTAATCAACCCCACGTCTTCCAGTATGACCCGGCGCAGGGTCTGTGGACCACCGAAGCGCTTCAGCGCGTCCAGAATCTCGATGCCAGCCAGCCGCCCTTATGCATCGTAGTTGGCTGCAATCCCTTCCGCCAGAAGACCTCATCCACCTCGTAGCTCCTTTGTCAGGGCTTGCTATATAATCATTGTGGTGTTCCGCTACGTCAGTAACTTCACATTCAAGGGTGCCGATTAGGGCTTCCAGAGGGTCTTCAGCAGCCATTTGTGCCTGTCTGATGGCTTCGGACAGCCATTCCATGACCATCTGCGCGGGTTCCAACCCTTTGGTTTCCGCCTGCATCTCGATGGCCTCATAGGTCTCTTCAGGTATCTCCAGCGTGATTATGCGACTCATTGTCTACCTCCCCACGTTTCACATCGTGCTATCCTCATGTGCCAGCAGATCGGCATACTCATTCATGCCAGCCTCAGCCAACGCTACATCTTCATCGGCAAACTCGGCGTAGAGAGAAGCCAAGTGGCGTTGATGGGCCATTAATTCTCGCCATTCGGCCAGCCAATCTGGTCCACCCATTGTTTCGGCCAAGGCCATCTGCACTGTCTCAAGGATCAATGTTTTCAGATCTTCGGGCGTCATCTCAGCCACGGTTGCTGCCATTTCTTGCCTCCATCATCGAATAATCGGTGTCTGGAATTGCCAGGCTTATTATACCATACCCCACTCACCTGGGGCAAGAACATCGTAACTCTGTCAAGGACCCTCTTCGCTTTCCAGGCATCTCAAAATACAACAACTGGCCGCCGCCATGAGCAGGTGACGGCAGCCAGTTGTGTCCACAATGACCCTTCGGGCTGAGCCTCAGGACGAAGCCCCGGTTGTCCTTTTCGCTCTTTCTATATCTCCAGGTACGAAGCGGCGTAAATGGTCTTGTTCTCCAGGACTCGCACCGTCTTGAAGATGGCGACCTGATCGGGGTCGTTCATGTCCACGTCGTCCGGCTCCAGGCTCTCCATGGCCGCCGTCTTGTCGTAAAGGGTGAGCAGCAGCCTGCCCACCGGTGTGCTGTCGTCCCGCTGTTCGATGATCCGAATCACTTCGTTTTGCTTCTCATCCAGCGGGTCGGCGATGGCTGAATCCAGGCCAGCAGCCATCAGCATCGCCAGAAAGGTGCGATTGAGCAAGCTGCGGCCCTCGTGGGGCGTGGTGTTGGAGACGTTGGACAGGCCAATAGTGGTCATGGGCGGTGGGTCGAGCATCATCTTGAACATGCGCACGGCGTTGATGGTCTCCATCGCATGTTCCTGCATCCCGTTAACCGTCAGCGCCAGCGGGTCCAGGTAGAGGCGCTCCACAGGGATGCCCAATTCCATCGCTTTGGGGACGATGACACTCATGGCCAGTTCCACCCGGCTATCGGCGCTGGCAGGGATGTTGGCCCCCATGGTCAGGGCGATGATCTTGCAGCCGTACTCAGCGGCCAGGGGCATCATGGACTCCAGCCGCTCCGGGTCGGCTGAAGCGGAGTTGATCATGGCCTCGACCCCCAGTTCCTTGCAGCGCTTTAACCCGGCCTCGACGGCGGCGGCGTTGGTGGTATCCAGCGACAGTCCAGTGCCCGGCACCGCCTCGTGCATGATGTCCGCCATCCAGGACATGACCTCGGGGCCGTCTTTCTTGCGCCGCCCGATGTTCAGGTCAATCATGCCCGCTCCCATCTCCACCTGCTTCCTGGCCAGGTCCTGCAAGGGTTTGGCGTCCCTGGTTTCGACCGCGTTCTTGACCAGGGTGGATATGATTTGGATGTTCTCACCAATAATCAGCATTTGTCTTACCTCCTCGTAATTTTTTGACTGACTAAATCGAGCTCACTGATGACGGGACCAACTTCTTTTCCATCCGCCGTGTAGTGCAGATGGAATATATTGTCACCCTCTGTCAACGACAGGAGGGGAGTGACGAACTCCTGGGCTGTAGCTTTCAGATCAAAGGACGCCAGCCGTTGGCTGCCTGAGTATACGTCCAGTTGGCACCGTTCCGCAGCGCTTTGAGCAACGATGCGCAAGCGGACTGAATCAGGTCTCCAGGCCCGTACGTGGACGACAGCACCCTGCCCGATCTGCCTTACGGGACGTCCGGCCTGCATCTCCCTGCGCCCCCAATTCTGACCAAGGCTGAGGAAGGGCCTGGGCTCGGCGGGCTCCTCTACTCGATAAACGATCAGCCTCTCGTCACGGT